>Ga0209018_1000094_pt1 | contig 78130 bp, 68 predicted proteins | sample YNPBryBLVA2012_FD_185814 | JGI IMG/M metagenome (GOLD analysis project Ga0209018, IMG submission 185814) | Anoxygenic and chlorotrophic microbial mat microbial communities from Yellowstone National Park, USA - YNP Bryant BLVA 2012 (SPAdes)... ... | reverse complement strand
TCCACCCCTACGTTAGCCGAAAACCGCGCGTTTGTCCAGCCCCCTGCTCAAAAAAAAGTTCTTGACTGCCCGTCCGGACCCGGTAAACAATTACCTTCGCGCTGGACTTTTCGGCCGGCGAAATCGGCGAAATAAATCGAATCGCCCACCTCCATTTCATAAGGGCGAACTTTGTTGTCCCGGGGAGCTTCCGGCATCCACGTCCAGCGTTTCAGCTTGCCGGTGGCGCCTTCCAGGACCTGGATCTTGAAGTCGCGCACCAGGACCACCTCGTTGCGGCCGTCGCCGTCCAGGTCGTGGATCTGGAAGGGCGTGTCGTGGGCCAGCACGTCGTTATAAGGATCCGGGCGGCCGAGCTGCCAGAGGACCTGGCCCTCCAGGGTGACGGCCGTCAAGCAGGTTATCTGGGCGAAGGAGTTGTCCTGCACCTTGCGGATGTTCTGGGCGATGAGCATCTCGGGCCGCCCGTCGCGGTCCAGGTCCCCGAAGCGGACGTTGCGCCCGGCGCCGAACCGCGGCGTTTCGAACTTCCTCCAAAGCTTGGGCTTGGGGTTGTCGGCCCGCAAGCGAGCCAGTTCGGCCTCGCGCTTTTCGATGCGTTCGCGGATGAGGCGTGCGGTTTCATCAGCCGCGCTGACGCGCACGTCGGTGAAGCGGGCGGGTATGTTGGCCGTGATGCCGATGCGGCCGGCGAGAATTTCGCTGTCGGAGGCTTCGATGAGCAGCTTGCCGTCCGCGTAAGCGCGGATGCGCGGCCCTTGATTCTCGACCCGGAGCGTGTAGTAGCGGCGCGTATCGTAGCGGAACTCGGCCGCGCCCAGCTCCTTCCATTCGGCCACGCGGAACTGGCGCTCGAGGGGCAGGCGCAAGCGGAGCACAGCCCGGTCGCCTCCCGTCAGGGCGAACAAATAGTAGTGGCGGTTGGTGCGGTAGCGGAAGACGATGCCGGCCATTTCGGCCAGCGACAGCGGCCGCACCTTCACCTCCAGCGTGTAATCGGCCCACTCCGGGTCGCCCGTGACCAAAATCGGATTCATGATGCGCCGCAGCGCGTTGATCTCGTGCTGCTCGACGTAGGTTTTGCCGTTCTCGTCGCCGCCCGCCCAGGAATCGGCGTGGCAGATGGCGTTTTCCCAGGGATCCAGCGGCACGCCGCGGTGCGGCAGGTAGTGATACTCCTGGATGGCGTTGGTCAACTGCTTGATGGGTTCCGAAAGCACGCGTGGGGGCAGGCGCCGGAAGTCGTCCTGGAACAGGTCCGCCGCCCCGGCCGGGAAGGCCGTCAGGAGCAGAATCAGCAGGAAAGCCATGCTTACGTTTTATCCAAGATCGCCGGCAGTCGGGGCGGAGGCGGGCTTTGTGCGGGCGATGCCGGCCCGCCGGAAGGGCGGCGCGCGGAGCTCAGCGGCGCCAGCCGCGGGCGCGCAGCATCGGCATCAGCAGATCGAAGCGGTCGGACTGGATGTAATCCGGGCCTGCCTCCACCATGCGGGCGATGCCGAATTCCGTTTCGTTCGGACCCATGGTGTTCAGAAAAACCTTGCGTCCGGCCAGGTGGGCTTCGACCACCAGGCGCTCGGTGAACTGGGGCCAGTCAACGTTGACGATGGGCGGGTCGAGTTCGCGAATCAGAATCGGCAGGCCAAGCAGGCCGACTGGAACGCTAGGACGGATGAGGAACTGCGAGGAGACGGCCAGCGTGCGGCGAAGCAGGTTCCACTCGCCGCAATAGAGCGTGGCTTTACCAAGCAGCCCGTGACGCGCGACGGCGGCCACCAGTTTTTCCGGAGATCCGGCTTTAAAGTCCAGGTCCGGAAGGGCGCCGGCCTTGATCACTTCCAGGGCTTCATCCAGCGTGGGCACGCGCTCGCCCTGGAACTCCGGGCCGAACCGGGACCCGGCGTCGAGCTTCTTGATCTCATCCAGCGTGAGCTCGGAGACGCGCCCCTGACCGTCCGTGGTGCGGTTGACGGTCTCATCGTGCATCACGACGAGCTGGCCGTCTTTGGTTTCACGCACATCAAATTCTATGAGATCCGCCCCGAGCTGGATGGCTTTGCGGAAGGCGGCGAGGGTGTTCTCCGGAGCGTGTCGCGCTGCGCCGCGGTGAGCAACCACCAGAACGCCGGGCCACTCGTAAAACGGGGCCGCGTTCTTGCGGATCCGGAGCGTTCGCGCAACCTTGGCGTCCACGACAGCCTGGTATCGGTCGGCGCCCAGGCGTCCTTCGATATGGTAGACGGGAAGGTCTTTTTCGACCCCGAGGCGCAGCGAGGTGACGGTAAGGTTCTTGACGTGGGCCTCGACCAGGTGAATCGCCTCGACGGGGCTGATGGCCGGCGATTGGGCCCACAACAAGGGAAACAGAAAAGCGGGAGCGAATACGCGTAGCGGCTTCCTCATCAGTTTCGTATTATCCGAGATCGGCGGCCTCCCGGGCCTGCGGGCCCCTCTTGCCGGCGATTTGCCATTCGGTGAACGGCGAACGTGCGCCGCGTACGCGAACATCAATCAGGTAAGGGACGCCCGCGTCGAAGCCCCGGCGCAGGGCGGCGTCCAGTTGCTCGATGCGTTCGACGTGCTCGCCCCCGCCGCCGCAAGCTTGCATGATCAGATCGTAGCGGGTGGGGCGCAGTTCACAGGCCACCGTCTCGGGTGAACCGCGCGTCTCGCGCTGAAGCTCGCGCTCGATGCCCCAGCCGGCGTCGTTGCCCACGATGATCACCAGCGGCAGGCCGTGGCGCACCAGGCTGTCCAGTTCCGCCAGATAGAAGCCCAGGGCGCCGTCGCCGGTGACGAGCACGACCGGTTCGCCGGGATGGGCGAGCTTCAAGGCCAGGGCGTTGGGCAGGGAAGCCCCGATCGTCCCCAGCGGTCCCAGTCGCACCCAGCCGCCGGGCCGCAGCGCGGGCAGGAAGGCCCGGCCCCAGTGGCAGAAGTCGCCCCCGTCCCAGCAGTAGAGCGTGTGGCGGGGCAGCAGCCGCTCCAGCTCCGCGTAAAGCGCCAGCGGATGCATGGGGGGTTCCCTCAGCCGCGCAAGATCTTCCAGCCGCGCGCGCCATCGCCGGCGCAGTTCGCGGACTTGCTCCAGCCAGGGCCCCGCCGCCCTGCGCCGCGGGCCCAAGCCCTCCGACAGCGCCCGCAAGGTCTCCCGCACGTCCGCGCAAATGCCCACTTCCAGGCGCCGGTTCATGCCCAGTTCGGGCGCGTGAAGATCCACCTGGATCATCCGCGCCTCGGGGGCGAACAGGCGCGGCCCGCCCAGCGCCAGCCGGTAATCCAGGCGCTTGCCCAGCACCAGCACCACGTCGGCCTGCCGGAAGGCCGCCAGGGCGGCCCGGTTCAGGGCCGGATCGGCGTAGCCCATGACCAGAGGATGATCGTCCGGGACGATGCCCCGCGCCAGGGTAATGGTCCACAGCGGCACGCAGGCCCGCTCGATGAAGTCCCTTAGCTCGTGCTCGGCGCCCGCCCACCAGACGCCGCTGCCCGCGATGACCACCGGACGTTCGGCCCGCTGGATCAGGGCCAGTGCGCGCTCGAGCGGCGCGGCAGCCGGCGGGGCGGGCTGGCCGGCCGGCGGTAGCGGCGTGGGAGTGGGCGAGTCCGCGACGGCCCGGAACAGATCCGCCGGAATGGTCAAGTGCGCCGGGCCCATGCGCCCGGCCACCGCCTCGCAGTAAGCCCGCCCCAAGTAGAAACCCAGATCTTCGGGGCGCGCCGGCTGGGCCGCCCATTTCACCACCGGGCGGACCATGCCGAGCTGGTCCAGCTCTTGGAAGGCCTGCCGATCCGCCAGGCGGGCGGGACGCGCTCCGCTGACCGCGATCAGCGGGCTGGCCGCCTGATGCGCGGTGGCGATCCCGGTCAGCGCGTTGGTGTGTCCCGGACCCCCGGTGACCAGGGCCAATGCGGGTCGCCGGTGCAGCCGCGCCCAGACGTCGGCCGCGTGGGCGACGGCGGCCTCGTGCCGCAGGTCTATGATCCGCACGCCGCGCCGGTCCGCTTCGATCAGCACCTCGTTAAGGTGGTCGCCCACCAGCGTGAAGATCTCGCGCAGGCCCAGCTCCCCCATCGCCTGCACGAACAGCTCGGCCCCGGTTGGCATCGCCGCCTCATCCTACTACAATCAGCCTTATGAAGGCGCTCCTGTGGCTTCCCCTGGCGATGGCGGCCGCCGCGCAGCCCGAGTTCGATCTGTTGCTCAAGGGCGGCCATGTGATTGACCCCAAGAATCAAATCAACGGCCGCCGCGACGTGGCGGTCAAGGACGGCCGCATCGCGGCCGTCGCGGCCGACCTCTCCGCCGCGCGAGCCGTGAAAACGGTGGACGTCACCGGCCTCTACGTCACGCCGGGCCTGGTGGACATCCACGTGCACGTGTACGCGGGCACGGGCATGCGCGGCGCTTACTGCGGCGACCTCAGCGTCTATCCCGACGGCCACACCTTTCGCAGCGGCGTCACCACGGTGGTGGACGCGGGCAGCTCGGGCTGGCGCAATTTCCCGGATTTCAAGGACCGCGTGATAGACCGGGCGCGCACCCGCGTGCTGGCTATGCTCAACATCGTGGGCCACGGCATGGGCGGAGGCAAGATCGAGCAGGAGGTCTCCGACATGGACCCCAAAGCCACCGCCGAGACGGCCCGGCGCTTCCCCGGCCTGGTGGTGGGCATCAAGACCGCGCACTACGCCGCGCCCGATTGGACCGCGGTAGAGCGGGCCGTCGAAGCCGGCCGGCTGGCCGACTTGCCGGTGATGGTGGACTTCGGCTCCTTCCGCCCCGAGCGGCCTTTCCAGGCGCTGGTGCTGGAGAAGCTGCGCCCGGGCGATATCTACACCCACACCTACCTGGCGGCGGTGCCCATGCTGGATGAGGACGGGCAGGTGCTGCCCTACCTGTTCGGGGCCCGCAAGCGCGGTGTGCTCTTCGATCTGGGCCACGGCGGCGGCAGCTTCGTCTTCCGCCAGGCCGTGCCTGCCATGCGCCAAGGCTTCCACCCCGACACCCTCTCGACCGACCTGCACGTGGGCAGCATGAACGCCGGCATGAAGGACATGCTCAACGTGATGTCGAAGATGCTGAACCTGGGCATGCCCTTGGAGGAAGTGATCCTGCGTTCCACCTGGCGTCCCGCCCAGGTGATCCATCGGGAGGATCTGGGACACCTCTCGCCCGGGGCGGTCGCCGATGTGGCGGTGCTGAACTTGCGCCACGGCAGCTTCGGCTTCGTGGACGTTTACGGAGCGCGCCTGCGGGGCGCCCAGAAATTGGAGGCCGAGCTCACCCTGCTGGCCGGCAAGCTGGTTTGGGATCTGAACGGACTGACGCGCCAGGATTGGAACCGCCTGCCGCGCAACTACGGCTCGCAGGGCGACGCCCGCTGGGACGCCACCATCGGGGGAGGCGGCCCGCGGCGGTGAAAACCTGCGCGGTCGTGGTATCCTGACAATTTACTCGGATAGAGGAGCGGAGGCCATCAGTAGGCGGGCCGGCGGTTCCGAAGGGCTTCGGAGGCTCGCGCGAAAGGGGCTTCGAACCGGGTCGCCTTCCGTGGGCGGCGCGGGAATCCGCCGAAATCGCCGCCGCCGGCCCGTTGCGGCGGCGGTTGGGGGGTCCGGTCAACACCGGCCCACTGTCATCCGCGGAGGTGCGGATGGAGCGCTACCGAGGGCCTGCCTTGCGTCGGCGCTTCCCATCCGTCGGTCGTTATGGACGTTTTCGAGCTGACGCGCGCGCTGGTGGACATCCCGTCCGTCACCAACCAGGAGAAGGAAGTGGGCCTGTACCTGCTCGGCCGGCTGGGCGGGCTGGCGGCTCGCACCGGCGGGCGGGTCGAGCGGCTGGAGGTCGAGCCCGAGCGTTTCAACGTGCTGGCCGCCTGGGGCCACCCGCGGGTCACGCTCTCCACCCACATGGACACCGTGCCGCCGCACATCCCCTCGCGCGAGGACGAGCGGTTCATTTGGGGCCGCGGCGCCTGCGACGCCAAGGGCATCATGGCCGCTATGATCCAGGCGGCCGAAGGGCTGCTGGCCGAGGGCCGGCGCGACTTCGCCCTGCTGTTTGTGGTGGGTGAGGAGCGCAACAGCGCGGGCGCGCTGGCGGCGGCGCGCTCGGGCTGCGGCTCGCGCTGGCTCATCAACGGCGAGCCGACCGAAAACAAGCTGGCCCTGGGATCGAAAGGGGCCTTGCGCTATGAGGTCCGAGCGCGCGGCCGCATGGCGCATTCCGCCTACCCGGAGCTGGGCGAGTCGGCCATAGACAAGCTGCTGGATTTCCTGGCCGAGGTGCGCCGCCTCGAACTGCCTTCCGACCCGCTGCTCGGCCCCAGCACCTTGAACATCGGTACCCTGGCCGGCGGCCGCGCGCCCAACGTGATCCCGGACGAGGCGCGGGCGGAAATCATGGTGCGCCTGGTGGACGACGCCGCCGGCATCCGCGCCGCCTTCCGCCGCGCGGCCGCCGGGCGCGTCGAGTTGTGCGAGGTCTTGATGGTTCCCGCGGTGCGCCTCGATGCGCTGGAGGGATTCCCCACCACCGTGGTCGCCTTCACGACCGACATTCCGGCCTTCGGCGGCGCTTGGGGCCGGCCCCTGTTGATCGGCCCCGGCTCGATCCACGTGGCCCATACGATGGAGGAACGCGTCGCCAAGGCTCAGCTCCTCGAAGCGGTGGAGATCTACAAGGCTCTGGTGCGGCGGTTGCTGGAGAAAGCAGAACCATGAAGCAAGGCAAAATCGAAGTCGGCATCCTGGGCGCCACCGGCATGGTGGGCCAGAATTTCGTGAAGTTCCTCGACGCTCACCCGTGGTTCGAAGTCAGGTGGCTGGGGGCCAGCGATCGCTCGGCAGGCAAGAAATACGCCGAGGCGACCGCCTGGCGGCTGGAGGGCGAGATGCCCGCGGCCGTGCGCGAGCTGGCGGTCGAGGAGTGCCGGCCGGGCAACGCCCCGCGCCTGTTGTTCTCGGCCATGGACGCCTCGGTGGCCACCGAGATCGAGCGCGCCTTCGCTCAGGCCGGCCACTTCGTAGTCTCCAATTCGAAGAACCACCGTATGGAGCCTGACGTGCCGCTGCTGGTTCCGGAGATCAATCCGGAGCACCTCGGGCTGGCCCCGCTCCAGCGCCGCCGCCGCGGCTGGAGCGGGTTGATCGTGACCAACCCCAATTGCACCACCGTGGTGCTGGCGCTGGCCCTGGCGCCCCTGAAGCCCTTCGGGATCCGGCGCGTCCTCATGACTTCGATGCAAGCCATCTCCGGGGCGGGCTATCCGGGCGTGCCCGGCATGGACGTCAACGCCAACGTCATCCCCTTCATCGGCGGCGAAGAGGAGAAGGTGGAAAGCGAGCCGCTGAAGATCCTGGGCCGGTTCACGGGCCAAGAGATCGAGCCGCTGCCGGCGCGCATCAGCGCGCACTGCAATCGCGTGCCGGTCACCGAAGGCCACACCGAGACCGTTTCGGTGGAGCTGGAAGCCAAACCCCGCCCGGAGGAGCTGCTGGCCGCGTTCCAGGCCTTTCGCGGGCTGCCGCAAGAGCGCGGCTTGCCCAGCGCTCCCGCCCGCCCGGTCATCTACCTGCCCGAGCGCGATCGCCCGCAGCCGCGCCGCGACGCCCAACGGGAGCGCGGCATGACGGTGTTCGTGGGGCGGCTGCGCGCCTGTCCGGTGCTGGATTACAAGTTCGTGGCCATGGGACACAACACGGTGCGCGGGGCGGCGGGAGCGGCGGTGCTCAACGCCGAGCTGATGCATTCGGAGGGCTTGCTCGAGACATGATCGTGATGAAGTTCGGGGGCACGTCGGTGGAGTCGGCGGCCGCCTTGCGGCGCGTAGTCGAGATCGTTCGGGCCCATCTGGAGCGGCGCCCGGTGGTGGTGGTCTCGGCTATGGGCAAGACCACCAACGGCCTGCTGGCGGTGGCTTCGGAGGCGGCCCGCGGCCGCCGCGCGCAGGCGCTGCAACGGCTGGCGGAGCTGCGCCGCTTCCATCTGGCCGAGGGTCTGGCCCCGGCCGCGGAGGCAGAACGCGCCGAGCTCGAGCAACTCATCGAGGAGCATTTCCGGGAGCTGGCCGAGCTGGTGGGCGGGCTGTCGGTTCTGGGCGAGCTGACGCCGCGCTCGCTGGACGCCGTGGCCAGCTACGGCGAGCGCCTCTCCAGCCGCATCCTGGCGGCCGCGCTGCGCGGGGCGGGCGTCCCCGCCGAGGCGGTGGATGCCCGCCGGCTGATCGTCACCGACCGGCGCCACACGCAGGCCGCGCCGCTTTACGCGCAGACCTACGGCCGTCTGGCGAGCGCCATTCCCCCGCTGGCCCGGGACCGCGTGGTCGTGCTGGGCGGCTTCATCGGCGCCACCGAAGAGGGCGTCACCACGACGCTGGGCCGGGGCGGTTCGGACTTCACCGCCTCCCTGGTGGGGGCCGGCCTGGAGGCCGAGGAGATCCAGATCTGGACCGACGTGGACGGCATGCTCACCGCCGATCCCAACCTGGTTCCCGAAGCTCGGCGGGTCAAGACCATCTCCTTCGCCGAGGCGGCCGAGCTGGCCTACTTCGGGGCCAAGGTGCTGCACCCGGCCACCGTGCTCCCGGCGGTCGAGAAGAACATTCCGGTGCTGATCCTGAACTCGCGCCGGCCGGAGGCGCCCGGCACGCGCATCGTGGCCGAGACGGTCGCCTGCTCGAACCCGGTGAAATCCATCGCCTGCAAGCGGCGCATCACGGTGGTGGACGTGCACTCGACCCGCATGCTCATGGCCTACGGCTTCCTGCGGCGCATCTTCGAGGTCTTCGATCAGTGCGAGACGCCGGTGGACCTGCTGGCCACCTCCGAAGTCAGCGTCTCGCTGACCATTGACAGCACGGAACGGCTGGAGGAGATCTGCGCGCGGCTGCGCGAGTTCGCCCAGGTGGGCGTCGAGCAGGGCCAGGCCATCCTCTGCCTGGTGGGGGACAACATCCGCTACACGCCGGGCATCGCGGCCCGCGCCTTCGGCGCCCTCAGCGACGTCAACGTGCGCATGATCTCGCAGGGCGCCTCGCTGCGCAATCTGAGCCTGGTGGTGTCCGAGCAGGACGCCCCGCGCGCCGTCCAGGCCTTGCACCGCGAGTTCTTCCAGGAGCTGGATCCGGAGGTGTTCGCTTGAACCCGCGGGGTGATGGCGGCAGGCCGCTCGCGGCGGCTCGGTCCGCAGCCGAGGGGGTGCTATGAAACTCGCCATCGTCGGTTACGGCAAGATGGGCAGGCTGATCGAGCAGCTCGCCCCCGACTACGGCTTTGCGGTGGCGCTCAAGCTGGACGAGTTCAACAACGCCGGCTTCGCCGGCCTCACGGCCGAGAACTTCCGCGGCATCCAGGTGGCGGTGGAGTTCTCCACGCCCGAGGCGGCGGTGGGCAACATCGAGCGCATCGCCGCGCTGGGCGTGAACCTGGTGGTGGGAACCACCGGCTGGCTGGAGAAGCTCGACTACGTTCGTTCCCTGATCGAGCGGGCGGGCGTCGGCATGGTGTGGAGCCCCAACTATTCGGTGGGCGTGCACGTGTTCTTCCGGCTGGCGGCGGAGGCGGCGCGCTTACTGGCGGCCGAGGAGGATTACGGCGCCTGGGGCTGGGAGATGCACCACGCCGCCAAGAAGGATGCGCCTTCGGGCACGCTGCTCAAGCTGGTCGAGCAAATGCAGCAGGCCGGCTACCGCCGTCCCGTTCACCTCAGCTCGACCCGCGCCGGCCGGCACCCGGGCGTGCACGAGATCGGCTTTGACGGCGCCGCCGACACCATCACGCTGCGCCACACGGCGCGCAGCCGGGAGGGCTTCGCGCGCGGAGCGCTCAAGGCAGCCCGCTGGGTGATTGGCAAGAAGGGACTGTTCGAATTCAGCGACGTTCTCTGGGGGAGGGCATAAGGCATGTTCACGGGCTGCGGCACGGCGCTGGTCACGCCGTTTCGGGAAGATCTTTCGCTGGACGAGGCGGCTCTGCGCCGCCTGGTGCGGCGGCAACTGGAGGCGGGCATAGACTTTCTGGCGCCTTGCGGCACCACGGGAGAGAATCCGACCCTCACGCGGGCCGAGCATCTGCGCGTGGTCGAGATCACCCTTCAGGAGGCTGCCGGGCGCGCCCCGGTGCTGGCCGGCTGCGGGGGCTACAACACGGCCGAGGTGATCGAGCTGGCTCACGAGCTGGAGGCGCTCAAAGTGGACGGCTTGCTCTCGGTCACTCCCTATTACAACAAGCCGACGCAGGAGGGCCTTTACCAGCACTACAAGGCGCTGGCCGCGGCCACCCGGTTGCCCATCGTGGTCTACAGCGTGCAAGGACGCACCGGGGTCAACGTCGAGCCGGCCACCGTGCGGCGGCTGGCCGAGGTGGACAACATCGTGGGCATCAAGGAGGCCTCGGGCAACATCGCCCAAATGGCGGCGATCCTGCGCCTGGTTCCCGAACGCTTCGCCGTGCTTTCGGGCGACGACGCGGTAACGCTGCCGCTGATCGCCCTGGGCGGGCGCGGGGTCATCTCGGTGGTCTCCAATCAGATTCCGGCCGAGATGACCCGTCTGGTGCACCTGTGCCTGGCGGGGGATTTCGCCGCCGCGCGGGCGCTCTATTACAAGTTCCTGCCGCTGATGGAGGCCAACTTCATCGAGTCCAACCCCATTCCCGTCAAGGCCGCGCTGGCCCGCATGGGCCTGCTGGCGCCGGTCTGGCGGCTGCCTCTGACGCCGCCTCGTCCGGAGACCTGGGCGCGCATCGAGCAGGTCTTGGCGGAAGCCGGTCTGACGGAGGCCGGGGGCGCACATGCTGGAAGCTGAGATCGAACGGCTCTACGAGCAGAGGCCGGAGTCCTACCGCGAGGAGGACTTCCGGCTGTTCGCGCGCTTCAAGCAGGCGCTGAACGAGGGGCGCGTGCGGGCGGCCGAGCCCGATGCCGCCTCGCCCAGCGGCTGGCGGGTCAACGCCTGGGTGAAGAAAGGCATCCTGCTGGGCTTTCGCATGGGCGTGCTGGTGGACATGAGCCTGGATCCCGCGCGCCAGCCGTTCTTCGACAAGTCCACCTGGCCGGTCAAGCGCTTGAGCCCGGAGGACGGCGTGCGCCTGGTGCCCGGCGGCTCCAGCATCCGCGACGGCTCTTACCTGGGCCGGGGCGTCACCTGCATGCCGCCCATGTACGTCAACGCCGGCGCTTGGGTGGGCGAAGGCACGATGGTGGATTCGCACGCCTTGATCGGCAGTTGCGCCCAGGTGGGCCGCCACTGCCACATCTCGGCCGGGGCCCAGATCGGCGGGGTGCTCGAACCGGTGGGCGCGCTGCCGGTCGTCATTGAGGACGAGGTGCTGGTGGGCGGCAACTGCGGCGTCTACGAAGGGGCGGTCGTCAAGCGCAGAGCGGTGCTGGGGGCAGGGGTGATCCTGACCCGTTCGACGCCGGTCTACGATCTGGTGCGCGGCGCCGTCTACTCGGCCGGGGAAGAGCAGCCGCTGATCATTCCCGAGGAGGCGGTGGTAGTGCCGGGCGCGCGGGCGGTGGCCAAAGGGCCGGGACGCGAGTGGGGCCTGTCGCTTTACACTCCCGTGATCGTCAAGTACCGGGACGCCCGCACCGACGCCCGCCTGCAACTGGAGGAGCTGCTGCGTTAGGCCGCGGCCGGCTCGGACCCCCTGGGCCGCGTGATACCATAGGGGGTTGTCAGGCCCCGGGCTCCGTGCAACGGGCAGCCGTGAACCCCGCCAGGTCCGGAAGGAAGCAACGGTAGCGGCGCCGCTCGTGTGCCGCGGATCACCTGGGGCCTGGCCAGCCAGGCTGCCGGCCCCGATCCATGTATCAGGTCATCGCCCGCAAGTATCGCCCGCAGCGGTTCTCCGAACTGGTCGGCCAGGAACACGTCCGCACCACCCTGGAAAACGCCATCGCTCAGAACCGCATCGCCCACGGCTACATCTTCTCGGGCCAGCGGGGCACCGGAAAGACCACCGTGGCGCGCATCCTGGCGCGCTGCCTGAACTGCCGATCCGGGCCGACGACCGATCCCTGCGGCGCCTGCTCCAGTTGCCTGGAGATTGCCGCGGGCAACGCCGTGGACGTCATCGAGATTGACGCCGCCTCCAATCGCGGCATCAACGAAATGCGCGAGCTGCGCGAGAACGTCCGCTATCGCCCGGCCCGCGACCGCTACAAGGTCTTCATCATTGACGAGGCCCACCAGATCACCTCGGAAGCCTTCAACGCCCTGCTGAAGACGCTCGAGGAGCCGCCCGAGTGGGTGGTCTTCGTGCTGTGCACCACCGAGGCCCACAAGATCCCGGCCACCATCGCCTCCCGCTGCCAGCACTTCAGCTTCCGCTCCATCAGCTTCGAGGAGCTCACCCAGCGCATCGAGTGGATCTGCCGCCAGGAGAGCATCCAGGCCGACGCCGAGGCCCTGGCCGTGCTGGCCCAGGCGGGCGACGGCAGTTTGCGCGATTCGCTCTCGGCGCTCGATCAGGCCATCGCCTGTTGCGGGCCCAAGCTGGAGGCGGCCGAAGTGCGCGCCTTGCTCGGCCTGTTCTCGCTGGAGGCCCTCGAACAGGTCACTCAGGCCCTGGCCGATTCCAATGCGCGGCGCATGTTGGAGGTGGTCCACGAGCTGGTGCTCAACGGCCGGCACTTGCAGCACTTCTGCCGCGAACTGGCGCGCTACTTCCGGAACTTGCTGGTGACGAAGGTGGCGGGCGACAACGCCCGGCTGGTGGCCGCTTCGCCGGCCGAGCGCGCCCGGCTGCGGCAGACCGCCGAGAGGTTCTCCGAGGAGGACCTGACCCGCTACTTGCACTTGACCCTGGAGTTGTACCGCGATCTGCAATTCTCCTTCGACCCCCGGCTGCACATGGAGATCGGCCTGATCCGCCTCGTGCAGGCGGGCAGGCTGGCGCCCATCGAAGAGGCTCTGGCGCGACTGGAGCAGGGCGGCGCCCCGCCGGCCCCTCCCAGTCCCACCCCGGCCCCCGCGGCCGGCGGCTGGAAGGAGCGGTTGCACGCCGCGGCGGTCGAGCTGGGATTGACCTACACCGCCGACGCGATCGCCCATTCCCAGGTCAGCGAAACGGGCGGGGAGCTGGAGCTGGCGGCCCCCAAGGAGTTCGCTCTGGCGCTCAAGGCGGGCGAGCTGGATAAGGTGGTGCACAAGGCCGGGGCGCGCGGGCGGCGGGTCAAAGTCCGCCTCATCGAGGCTGCGCCGGAGCAGGCGCCGGCCGCGCCGCCGCCCGAGGGCGACGCCGAGCTCTCCGCCCGGGCGCTCTCCCATCCGGCGGTGCGCCGTTTCCTGGAGACTTTCCCGGGCGCCGAAGTCCGGGCGGTGCGGAATCTGAAAGAATAGTCCGGCAGGAGTGCAACGTGAAACTACCCGGTGGCATGGGCAACATGCAGGCCATGATGCAGCGGGCCCAGCAAATGCAGCAGAAGCTTCAGGAGGAGATCGCGCAGATCCGCGTCGAGGGCTCCGCTGGGGGCGGCATGGTGACGGTCCGCATGGACGGCTTGAAGAATGTGCTGGCCGTCAAGATTGACCCCGAGGTGGCGGGCGACGTCGAGATGCTCGAAGACATGGTGATGGCGGCCTGCAACGAGGCGGCCAAGAAGGTGGACGAAGAGGCGCGCCAGAAGATGTCCGGGATGCTGGGCGGGCTGGGCCTGCCGCCGGGCATCTTCTGAGCCGGGCGCGGCGGAGCCGTCCATGCCGGACTACCCCGAACCGCTGGCCCGCCTGATCCTGGAGCTCAAGCGCCTGCCGGGCATCGGCCAGAAGTCGGCCCAGCGGATCGCCTTCCACTTGTTGGGGGCGGCCCGCCAGGACGTCGAGCGGCTGGCCCAGGCGCTGGTGGAAGTCAAAGACCGGGTCGGACTGTGCCGGCAATGCAACAACATCAGCGACGGGGAGCTGTGCCCCTTCTGTGCCGATCCCGGGCGCGACCCGGGACTTATCTGCGTGGTCGAGCAGCCGCATAACATCCTGCCCATCGAAACCACGCGGCAGTATAGCGGCCTGTACCACGTGCTGCACGGGGCGCTGGCGCCGTTGCGGGGCATCAGCCCGGAGCAATTAAAAATCAGCAATCTTTTCCCCCGCTTGGAGGCGGGCGGGGTTCGGGAGGTGATTCTGGCGACCAACCCGACGGTCGAGGGGGAGGCTACCGCCGCCTATCTGTCGCGGCTGCTCAAGCCGCTGGGCGTGCGCGTGACGCGGATCGCCATGGGGATTCCGGTGGGCAGCGACTTGGAGTTCGCCGACGAGGTGACGATGACCAAGTCGCTGGAGAACCGGCGGGAGATGTAGGGGCGCCTGTTGAGCCGCGCTATAGGGAAATGCGCCAGTTGCGCCCGGTGACTCCTGCCAAAAATTTTTCCTCCAGCCTGTAACCTCTTGTGGTCCCCCGGCGTTGTTACAGTCAAATCCCCTTTACGAAAGCGGGCGCACTCACCCTTTCACCCAACCCCGGCGCCCGCTTATTTTTTTCGGGCCCCGGGACCCGGTCCCCCTAGATCCCTTCCGGCAGCTCGCCCTGCCCGGCGGCCGCCGCGGCCGCGGCTGCCGTCCGCCGCTCGCTCAGCAGCAAGCGCCGCAGGCTCCGCAGGTCGTTCAGGATTCGCCGGCTGGTCGCCATGTGCATGGCCAGTTTGGCCAGGTTGTACGCCACCAGTTGTAGCGCTTGCTTGCGGCGCTCCTCCAGCGGGCCGGCGGCCAGGTTGATTTCCGCGTCCACCTCCCGCCGCGCCTCCTCAATCGCCTCACAAAGCAGCTCGACGAACTGCTGGGCGCTCTCCAAGCTTTCGAACGGCGTCTCCGGCTCGTAGTCCACGGCGGATCCTCGAATTATAAACCCTTCGGACCCTCTTGGGAAGCCCCCGAAAGCGGGTGGCTTGCCGAAGGGGGGGCGTTTTCGGCCCCCGCCGGGTTCTCCGAGGGCCGGGAACCCTCCGCTTGCTGGAAGAACTGCTTGAGCCGGCGCGCCCCGGCGCGTCCTACCACCGCCGCCCACTCGTGCTCGGTGGCCCGCCGCAGCCGATCCAGGCTCCCAAAGTGCCGGAGCAGCTTCGTCGCCGTAGCCGGGCCGATGCCCGGAACGGTTTCCAGCTCGCTGCCCAAGCCGGCTTGGCGCCGCGCCCGGTGGAAGGTCAGGGCGAAGCGGTGAGCTTCGTCGCGGATGGTCTGGATCAGATGCAAGACCGGGGAGTGGCGCTCCAGCACGATCGGATCCTGCTCCTGGCCCTGGAGGTAGATCCACTCCTCGCGCTTGGCGATAGCGGCCAGCGGCTGGTGGGCCAATCCCAGCGACTCCAGCGCCTCGGCAGCGGCGTGGAGCTGCCCGACGCCCCCGTCCACCAGCACCAGCGCCGGCATCGGCTTGGCTTCCTGCTTGAGCCGGCTGTAGCGCCGGAGGACCACTTCGCGCATGGCGGCGAAATCGTCGCCCGGCTCCGCCGTGCGGATGATGAACTTGCGGTAATCGGACTTTTTCATCCGCCCCTGCTCCCAGACCACCAGGCTGGCCACCGTCTCGACGCCGTGGGTGTGCGAGACGTCGAAGCACTCGACGCGCCGGGGCGGCGCCGGCAGGCCCAGCAGATCCTGGAGGGCAGCCTCGATGGCGGCGGCCGAGGGTTTCAGCACCCGGAAGCGCTGCTCGAAGCTTTGCCGGGCGTTGGTCTCGGCCAGGGCGAGCATGGCCCGCTTGGGTCCGCGCTGTGGGGTGTGGATTTCGACCTTGCGCCCGCGGCGCTCCGAGAGCAGCTCTTCCAGCGCCTCGCGGTCTTCGAAATCCGCCGGGGCATGGATGCGCGCCGGAACGTATTGCTGGTCCAAGTAGTACTGCTTGAGCAGGGCGGAGAAGAACTCGGCGGGGGCGAATTCCTGCTGGTCCTCCCAGAAGAACTCCCGGCGGTCCACGACCCGCCCGCCGCGCAGGTGGAAGACGTTCACGGCCACCAGGGGCGGCTCGGCATAGGCGCCGAAGACGTCGGTGTCCTCGCCCTGGGCGGCGGCCATTTTCTGCCGCTGGTCGAGTTCCTCGACGGTGGCCAGCAGATCGCGCAGGGCGGCGGCGCGCTCGAACTGCATGGCCTCGGCGGCCTCCTCCATCCGGGCGCGCAACTGGGCGGCCAGATCGCGCCGGCGGCCCTCCAGAAACAGGCGCACGGCCTGCACCGAGGCGCGGTAGTCGGCCTCGTCGGCCAGGCCCGGCACGCAGGGGCCGTGGCAGCGCCCGATGTGGTACTGAAGGCAGGGCTGCGGATGGGCCCGCGTCAAATCTACCTTGCAAGAGGGCACCTTGAAATGCCGGTGAATGAAATCCGCCAGCCGGTGCGCCAGGTTGCCCGGAAAATAAGGCCCGTAGTAAGCGGACCCGTCCTTGATCAGCCGCCGGGTCACGTACACTCGCGGCCAGCGCTCGGCGGTCAGCTTGATGTAGGGATAGGTCTTGTCGTCGCGCAACAGGACGTTGAAGCGCGGCTTCCACTGCTTGATGAGATTGTTCTCCAGCGCCAGCGCTTCCTTCTCGTTGTCCACCAGGATGTAGTCAATCTCGCGCGCCAGAGCCAGCAGGGTGTCGGTCTTGACGTCCGCCAGGCGCTCTTCGGAAAAGTAGCTGCGCACACGGCTGCGCAGGTTCTTGGCCTTGCCCACGTAGAGCACGCTCCCCTGCTCGTCCTTGTACAAGTAGACGCCCGGCTGAGCGGGCAGTTGGGCGGCCTTCTGGCGCAGATCCATCGCGGCGGCGGCGTCCCTCTATACTAGAATTGTGGCACGGATCGGGCTGCTGATCCTGGCGGCCAGCCTGGCCGCGGGCTTCCAGCAGAAGCCGCAAGAGCCGCCCGAGGAAGACGAGGCGCTGGCAGCCAGGGAATACTCCTTCAATCCCCTTCAGGCCGACAAGGAACTCAAGATCGGCAATTTCTACTTCAAGAAGGGCAGCTACCGCGCTGCCGCCTCGCGTTTCCGCGAGGCCACCCGCTGGAACCCCGGCTTCGCCGAAGCCTGGCTCCGGCTGGGCGAGGCGCAGGAAAAGCTGGGGGACGCCAAGGCGGCGCGCGAAGCCTTCCGCAAATTCCTCGAGCTGGCCCCCAAGCACAGACGGGCGGCCGAGATCCGCAAGAAACTGGCCGGCGCCGGCTAACCCGCGCGGCGCAGCCCGCCCCGGGGGCGCCGGATCGCCTCCAGGATGCGCCGCAAGCCCGCCTGCCAATCCGGGAACAGATCCACGTACTGGATTTGCTGGCGGATGCCGGCCGGCACGGGGCATTCCTCCAGGCGCACCGGAATCAGATAGGTCTCCTCCAGCGGCACGCGCCGGGCGCAATCCAGCGCGTAGCGCAGTTCCGACTGGAAGCAGCCCCGCTTGAGGACTGCGCGGCGCGACAGGCAGGCTAGGAAGTAGTCGGCCAGCTCGATGGCCCTCTCGATCGAGCGCGGCCAGTTCTGACCGGGCAGCAGCTTCTTGCGATCCAGCCAGGGGTCCAGGCCGTGGCGGCGCAAATCGTGGTAGAGGCGTTCGGCGGCGGCCGCGTCCTCCTGCACGTAGGCCAGGAACACCTTGGGGCGAAGGGCGGGCGTGAAGCGGAAGCGGCCGGCGCCGTCGGAGCGGAACACTCCCAGGCCCTCGATTTCGACGCTGGCGCCCTGTTGCAGGCACCGGCGGAGGAGGCCGGCTACCTGTTCGCTGTCGGTCTTCATTGCGTGCTCGCGGGAGTCTGCTTCCGGCGGCGCTGCGGCCCGCCGGCAGGCGTCTCGAACCGGAAAGCCGGCCTGGGGCCGGGCAGGAAGGTTCCCAAGCCCGGCAGGGCGGCCGGCTGTCCCTTGCGCAGCCTGCGGAGGATCTCGTGCACCAGGCGGTCAATCCGGTCGGCGGCCGCCGCCTTCGAGACGCCCGATTGACGCGCCAGGCGCCCGGCCAAATCGTGCTTCTTCATGCCGACCCCATGCTAGCACGCAGGCTCTCGGTCGGGAGTGTGACGGCTTGCCCGGATTGCGAACAAGTGCTTTTCTTTCAGCAGGTTGCCTGTCGCGAAGGCCTTGGCGCCGCTCCGAAATAGCCCCGGCCGGCGGCCCCCGCCGGGAGCTTGCTCTCAGACCCCGCGGCGGTTGCCCCAAAGCTCGATCTGAAGGCGCGGGCTGTAGCGGAAGCCCTCCTGCTTGCAAATCTCCGCCAGCCAGAGTGCGCGCCGGCGTATCTGCCCCGGGTCGGTCCCCTCCGGCATCAGCAGCACGCGCGAGCGGTCGGCCTCCAACTGGAGGCACAGCCTGCGGACTTCCTCCAAATCCTGCGGCTCGACGATGACGAACTTAAGTTGGTAAGCATAGGCGCGCATCAGGCGGCGCAGCAGTTCGGGCTGGAGGCGAAGGCGTTCGTGTTGCGCCGCCCAGCGTCCGCCCTCGCGCTCGCGCGGGGTGGAATTGGCCAGCTTGGGGGAGATACTCATCAGGTCGCACGCCACCGGCTGAAAGACGGTTCCGGCCGTCTCGATCGTGATGTGGAAGCCCGCGCGCCGCAGGCCCTGGGTCAGCTCGACGACGTCGGGCATGATCATGGGCTCGCCGCCGGTCACGACCGCGTGGCGCGCCGGATGACGCGCCGCCTCGGCCACGATCGCCGCCACGGGCCGGTCCTCGCCCTCCGGCGTCCAGGATGCGTAGGGAGTGTCGCACCAGACGCAGCGGAGATTGCAGCCGCTGGCGCGAATGAAGACCGAGGGGATGCCCGCCAGCATTCCCTCGCCCTGAAGGGAGTAAAAAATCTCGCTGATTCTCACGGCCCGCGCTCCAGGGGATCGGGCAGGCCCGCCTCCTGGAATCCCTTGCGGCGGAGCAGGCAGGCGTCGCAGGCGCCGCAGGGCCGCCCTCGCTCGTCCGGATCGTAGCAGGAGTGCGTCCAGGCCGGGTCCACCCCCAGCTCGAGGGCCAGCCGGACGATTTGCGCCTTGCTCAGCCGGATCAGAGGCGTGTGGATCTTCACGCGCAGTCGTCCCTCCACGCCCGCCTTGGTGGCCAGGTTGGCCATCCGCTGGAAGGCCTCGATGTATTCCGGCCGGCAGTCGGGATAACCCGAGTAATCCACGGCGTTGACCCCGATGAAGATGTCGCCCGTGGCGAGCGTTTCGGCCCAGGCCAGCGCGCAGGCTAGAAAGATCGTGTTGCGCGCGGGAACATAAGTGGGCGGAATCCGGGCGGCTATCTCGCCCGGCGAACGGCCCTTGGGAACCGGGATATCCCCCGTCAAAGCCGACCCGCCGAAAGCCGCCAGATCTATCTTGAGCACTAAGTGCCGCGCCGCGCCCAGCGCCGCCGCCACCTTTGCCGCCGCCTCGATTTCCCGCCGGTGCCGCTGGCCGTAATCGAAGGTCAGCGCATAACAGCGGAAGCCTTGCCGCCCGGCGGCCGCCAGGCAAACGGAGGAGTCCAGCCCGCCGCTCAACAGGCAAACCGCCTTGCGCTCCGGGTTCATTTCGGCAACCGCAGCGCCAGCAGGAAGCCGAGGACGGGAAACACGGTCCAGGCGGCCAGCGCGTAATGCATCGAGAAACGGTCGGCCAGCAGTCCGGTCAGCGGAATGAAAAGGATGCCCGCCAGCCCCCAGGCGAAGCCCATCATCAAAGCCGAAACGGTGCCCGCCTGGGAAGGGATCAGCTCCTGGGCCATGACCACGTTGACGGGGATCGTGAACAGCAGGATCAAGCCGCCGGCCAGCAGCGCGCCTACCGACAGCGCGCCCCGGGTAAGGAAGAACAGGGCCAGGAAAGGCGCCGAGCCTGCCATAGACATCAAGATGACCCGCCGGCCGCCCAGGCGGTCCGCCAAGTGCCCGCCCAGGAAGCCGCCCAGGGCTCCGCACAGCAAGTAGGCGGAGAGAGTATAACTTGCTGCCGGCACCGAGTAACCTCGTTCGCGGCTAAGATACAAGGGTAAAAGTTGGGCATAAGTTATTTGCACTACCGAACGCAGGAAAACCAGTAAATACAAGATACTCAGCGGCCGCCAGGCGGAGGCCAGCGCTTCGAACCGCCCGGGCGCGCGCCGCTTTCCCTCTCGCCGGGCGGCAGGCGGCAGCCGGCGGAGCAGCAGGGCCGAAGTGGCCAGCCCGGGCAGGGCGGCCCACCACATGCCGCTCAGCCCGAGCGCCGCGGCCACCAGCGAAAAGTAGGTCGGCCCGAGCGAGTAGCCCAGGGTTCCGGCGCTGACGAACACCGCCATCACCCGGCCCCGTCGGCCCTCGACGCCCGCCGTAGCCAGGGCCGAGCCTTGCGGGTGAAAGGCCGCAATGCCCACACCGCCCAGGCAGGTCATCACCAGCAGGGTCCAGAAACCGGGCGCCAGGCCGAGCGAGGAAATGAAGATCCCGGCCACCGCCGGCCCCAGGGCGGCGAACAGACGGGTATGCAGCCGGTCCGAGAGCAGGCCGTAGAGGGGCTGCATCAGCGAGGAGGAGAACACCAGCGCGCCGCCCAGGATCCCGGCCTGCGTCAAGCTCAGCCCGAAACGCGCCACCAGCAGCGGCTGAAGTGCGCCCAGCGCCCCCGAGTACAGGTCCACGAAAAAATGCCCCAGCGACAGCAGCCCCACCATCCACAGGGAGGCGCGCGCAGCGCGCACGCTGACAGGAACCGCCGCCGTCACTTCCGCTCCGGGACGCATGCCGAGGAGTTATTTTCCAATTATAGCGGCCGGCTGGAATACAGCCGGTTGGCGCCCACCGTCAGTCGCTTTCCGTTCAGCCGCAGCCTGACCGCTTCCTGGCGAAAGTTATAGAGGCATTGCAGGGGGCCGAAGTCATAGAAGGCCACGCGCGCCGGGGCTTCCAGCCGCCAGCCCAGGGGGCGCAACAGCGGCTCGCGAAGGGCGTTGGCCAGCTCGGCCGGCAGCCGCGTCCAGCCCAGCGGCTTGGGCGCCAGTAGCCATTCGCCTGTCCGCCGAAAGTCCTCCTCGCCGAAGGTGCGCACGTTCCAAAGGAAAACCTCGCCCCGGCGGACGAGCAGGGGAACCGGCCGGCCGGCGGCCCGGGCCGCCAGCACTACGGAAGCCCTGCCCACCCTCAGCCCCAAGTCCACCTCGAGGCCCAGGGGGAGGGCAAGATCCCGTCCGGCGGCCCGCGCCTCGGTGGCGACGCCCGGCTCGGCTTCCGCCGTGACCTCCACGCCCGCCATCTCCTTGAAGGCAGGCACGCGGCGCAGCAAGGCCGGAGTGAGGAACAGCCGGCCGCCTTCGGCCAGATGCTCGCGCGCCCGTTGCGGCAGGTGCGGATCGGCCGCCGCCTGCACGGCGAGCAAGGCGACGCGCGCGCGGCGGGGATAGTGGGCCGCCGGGACCACCGGGACTCCCAACATGCCCAGGTAATCCATCAGATACATGTTCTGGTCGGCGTCGCCGGCCGGCGGTTTGTAGAACGCCACGCCCTGCGGTTCGCGCCCCAGCACCTTCTCGGCCAGGGCGAATAGTTCGGGCAGCGCCTGGATCAGGCGCCGATGACCCGGGTGGCCCTCGATGAGGTCGCCCAGATGGAAGAGGGTGAGCTCGCGCGCTCCTGCCAGCACGCTCTGGTAAGCCTGGTCTAGAAAGTTCTGCGCCGTGCACTCGATGTGATCGAACCAGGCGCCCCGCACCTTCTCGCCCGCCACGGCCCGCAGCCAGCGGAAGTTCATGTAGCCTTCGGTGGGCTCGACGTAGCCCATGCGCTGCGTCTCGGGGTTGCGGACTTCGGTCCCCACCCAGACGGCGTCGAAGGCCGGCGACAGGCGGGCCGGGTTGTAGCCGAACAGATGAAAGCGGTCGTACCACTGAGGGTACTTGAGAATGACTCTCACTCCCGGGCGGGCCGCCCGTGCCGGCGCCAGCATCATCGGCTCGACCAGCGACGCCATCAGGTCCTGCCGGTATTCCGCCCAGCCCCGCTCGGCTCGCGCCCGTTGCGACTCCTCGGAGGTGTCCGCCGTGCAGTAGAAATCGTCCACGATCAGCTCTTCGAACAGGGGCGCATTCTGGCGGAAGAAGGCGGCCACGTCGCGCTGGGTCTTCTCGGCCTGGAAGTTCAACCAGTTCAAACCGCCGTTCTGCCGGACGCCGAAGCTGCGGCCGGGCACGGTGGCGATGCCGCCCGAGACCTCCAGGCCCTGGCGGCGGAAGTAGTCGGCGGCGGCGCGGAGTTCCTCCGGGGGAACGTATTCGTCTCCCCGCCGTCCCTCCAGGAACAGGCGCGAGATCCTCAGGGGGCGGAACGCCTCGAGGGCCTTCCGGCGGCCTTCCTCCGTGCTCAAGTACCGGCGCACCCCGCCGGCGGTGGCGTAAACGCTGAGGCGCAGCGGCTGGCCCGAGGCCGCGCCGCCAAGTATCGCCGAGAGCAAGAGAGCGGCAAGCCGATAGCCTGGCATGGGGCAGTCCGAAACCTAGTTTAGTATGGTGGGTTAGGACGTATATGCGGCGCGTGATGCTGGTGTGCCTGTTGGCAACGGCGGCCGGCCAAGCGCAGGCGCCTGCGACGCCGGTCGTCAATCCCCGCGGCGTGCTGAACGCGTTCTCGCTCCAGCCCGCGCCTTCCGCGGTGGCGCCCGGGGGTCTGCTGTTGATCGAGGGCTTGCAACTGGGCCCGCCCGAGGGCGTCACCGCCCCCGGAATCCCGTGGCCCACACAACTGGGCGATCCGCCCGTCGAGGTCCGCATCAACGGCCGGCCCGCACCCCTGTTTTCTGCCCGCCCCAATCGCATCCTGGCGCAGGTTCCCTGGGAGACCCCGCCCGGGCTGGCTGCGGTGGTGGTGCGGCGCGGAGAAGCTCAGAGCCGGCCGGCGCGCGTGTTGGTCAGCGCTTTGGAGCCTTCGGTCCGGACGGCGGGCGATAGGGGATACGGGCCGGTGGCGGGTCGTCTCTCCGGCCGGATCCTGAGCTTTCCCGCAACCGGGCTGGGCCCCACCGAGCCCCCGGCGGCTAACGGCCAGGTCGGCCCCAGCGATCCGCCGGCGCGTCCGCGCCAGCCGGTGCGGGCTTTTGTGGGCGGCTTGCCGGCGCCGGTGCGAGCGACCTTGTCGCCGGAACGTGTGGGCGAGTTCGACATACGCGTCGAGGTTCCTGCCGAGGCCCGGCCGGGCGACTTGATTACCTTGCTGGTCGGCCAGCGCTCGGCCAATGCGGTCACCCTGGGGGAGGCTTCCGGCCCCGAAGTCCAGTGGCTGGAAAGGCCCGAGGGCGCGCCGGAGTTTCGCAGCCTGGTCGCGGCCGGATTGCGCGGCGGCTACCTGATCGCCAGCGGCGCGCGCGGAGACGACGGCTGCTACCCGAGCTATCTGTTCGATTTCGACCGGCAACGTACCCGCAAAATCGAAGCTTGTTTGACGGCGGCGAACGCCGGCGCTCGCACGCCGGTGGTGACCGCGGCCGACAGCCCGCGGCTGGCGGCGCTGGTGGGCCCGCCGCAGGGCGAACCCCGGGCGGGCGTCAGCTTGAAGGTGATGATCTTCGATCCGGCCAAAGACGAACCGCTGACGGTTGAACTGCCCGAACCGGCTGTGAACCTGATCGCCCTGGCCGGCGGGGATTTCGCTGCCGTACTGGCCGGCAATCCGCCCCGGTCCGTCCTGATTGACGGCCAGAGCGGGGAAGTCCGCCAGCCCCAGCCTGCGGCCGGCGCGGCCACCACGGCCACGCTCATGGACCTTCCTTCCGGCCTGGAAGGTTTGACCAAGGTTCTGGCGATCACCGCCTTGCCCCAGAATCTCTTCGCAGCCTTGGTGGCCGACGATGCCGACCGGCCCACCGCCGCCAGGCTGGTCGCGTTCAATCGCCAGGGCGAGGTGGTGGGCAGCCGCGATTTTCCCGAAGGCTGGGCGCCGCTGGTGGCGCCGCCTCGGACGCCGGCGGCAGGCGCGGCCCAACCTGCCGCTAACCTCCGCCGGGTGGCGGTCTATTTCGACCCGCAGCGGCAAGTCCTTTACGTCGCGGCGCGGCGCAGCGATCGCTCGCGCGACGCCATGATCGCCTTCTCGGCCGAGAGTCTGGAGGCCGGGGTTATCGAGTTCCCCGAGTCTTGGTTTGTCGCCGCCTGCTCGCCGAGCTTGCCGGTTTTTACGCTGGAACTCTCGCGCAAGCTGGTCCTGCTGGGCGGGGGCGCGCCGGAGAGCGAGATCAAGAATCCCTGCCCGGCGACCGGTTTTCTGTTGCTGGACTTGGAAGCCGGCAAAGCCACGGCCGTCGGGTTGCCCGGCCAGGGCCAGTTCGACGCCGATCCTGCCGTGACCGGCGACGTCAACGATTTCATTTACGGCAGCAACACCGATCCCTCGCGCCGCAATCTGGCCGACACGCTCTATGTGCTGGACGGGGTCAGCGCTTCGGCTTTTCGGTTGGACTTGCCCACGGGCGTGACCAGTTTCGCCAATCCTGTGGCCCTGCCTGCCATGAACGCGGTGCTCGCCCTGGCCACCAACCGGGTCGCCGGGGACGCCGGCTTCGTCGTCTTCGATCTGGGGAACGCTGAGGCGCGGCTGTTGCCGACCCCAGAGGGTTTCGCCCAAGTGAGTTTGCTGGGCGTGTTCATGGCGACGCGCAAGCTGGCGGCGCGGGGCATCAGGTCCGGCGGCGGCGGATCGCAGTACTTGATTTACGATTTGGTGACGGGCGACCTGCTGTCGCCCGCCAACCCGGAGGGCGTCGCCTGGGTGGGCAACGTGCCGCAACTGGCGGCCGGGCAAGGGGGCGGAACGCAGAACCCGCCCGGGCAAGGGACTCCGGGGCCGGGGCAGGGGACGCCGGGGCCCGGGCCAGGCGCCGGGCAGCCCGGCCAAGGCGGGGCGGTGACGCCTGCGCCCGGCCAGGCTCCCGCGGCGCCCGCTGCGGCCACGCCCGTGTTGCAGCAAGGGAACCCCCGCTCGAACACGATTGCGGCGGCGGCCTTCGACACCCAGGGCAGGCAGCTCGGCCTGCTCGTAGTGCGCGTTCCGTAATTGCGCCTGCGCTTTCTCACCTCGACGCCCTGGGACGTGCTCCGCGGCAGCGGGACCTTCGCGGGCATCTCGACGCTGGCGCGCGCCCTCTCGGCTCAGGGGGTGGAAGTGGACCTGGTGGCGCCCCGCCTGCGCCTGCCCGTCTTTACGCTCCAACGCCTCCTGTTCAACGAACGCCTCCGCCGGTTGGCTGTTGCCGGCCGGGATGTGGTGGTGGGCTTCGACATGGACGGCTACCGGATCGCGGGCCGCACCGGGCGTCCGCACGTGGCCTCGATCAAAGGCGTCATCGCCGACGAGATGCGCTTCGAGCGCGGCCTGACGCGCGCCACCATGGCCTTGCAGGCGGCCTGCGAGGCCCGCCATGTGCGCCGCGCCGACCTGGTCGTGACGACCAGCCGTTACGCCGCCGCCCGCCTCGGCGAGCTGTACGGGCCGATCCGCCCGCCTGCCATCGTGCCGGAGCTGATAGACCTGGCCGGCTGGCGCGAGCTGTTCGCGCGCAATCCGGCAGGCGCGGACTCGGGGAAGTTCACGGTGTTCACCGTCTGCCGTTTCTACCCGCGCAAGCGCCTGGCGGTGCTGCTGGGAGCCGCCGCTCGCCTGCGCGGGCGCATCCCGGGCTTGGAGGTCCGCATCGCGGGCGGCGGCCCGGAGGGGCGCAAATTGCGCCGCCTGGCGGGGCGGCTGGGTTTGCGCTCGACGGTGCGCTGGTTGGGCAATGTCTCGCAAGACGAGCTGGCGCGCGAGTACAACCGGGCGGACGTCTTCTGCCTGCCCAGCGTGCAGGAGGGCTTCGGGATCGTGTTCCTGGAGGCGATGGCGGCCGGCAAGCCGATCGTGGCGGCGCGCGCCGCCGCCGTGCCCGAAGTGGTGCGCCAGGGACTCCTGGTCGAGCCGGAGGATGAAGAGGCGCTGGCCGCCGCCCTCGAACGCCTGTATCGCGACGCGGACTTGCGCCGGGCGCTGGGCGCGTCGGGGCCGGATCAGGTGCGGCCTTACGACGCGCCGCTGGTGGCGCGGCGTTTCCTGGAGGTGCTCGAGGGGCTGCTATGAATCGCGGCCTGGCGGGCGCCTCAGCGGCGCCGGAGGCCGCTTGGCTAGAATGGTGTGGAGGGGCCGGCATGGACTGGTTGTGGCTGATCCTGATTTTGGCGGCGTGGCTGGCGCTGAGCCGCTGGACGGGCGGTTGAGGCGCCTTCCGGCCGGGTCGGGGACCGGGCGATTCCTGCCATGTGCCGCCGAAAGATCGGACCGAGGGCTAGGGCAACGGGCGTGGGGCCGGCTGTCGCCCTGTGCTTTCCGGTTGACGCGGGGCGCGGCATCTGCGATGATTGACGTGGGCCTCGGTGTCGGCTCATGGGCCGGCCGGGGCTGCTCGCGCGCGCACGGGGTTGCGCGAGAAGGGCCGAACCACCCGGAAGGGGGCGGCTTGGAAGCTGAAGGTGACAGAATCGCCTCGTGTGGTACGCCTGTAACTGCTCGATTGGACCTGCCTCTTCAGCCCTGACACTGGGGCCGGCCCGTTAAGAACCAGCCCGGCATCCGGAAGTTCAGCCCGTCGCAAGAAAGGCGGCGGGCCGAAGGAGATGAGACGATGAGATTGTACGTGGGCAATGTACCCTACCAGGCGACCGAGGCGGATCTGGAAAAGATGTTCTCCGACGCCGGCGTGAGCGTGGACAACGTGAACCTGATCCGGGACCGCGAGTCGGGCCAGCCGCGCGGGTTCGCCTTCGTGGAAATCGAGAACGACGAGGATGCGCGCCGCGCCATCCGGGCCTGCGACGGCAAAGACTTCCTGGGCCGCAACCTGGTGGTCAACGAAGCCCGGCCCCCGCGGGAGACCGGCCGCGGCGGAGGCGGCGGAGGGGGCGGCGGCTACGGTCGCGGCTCGGGCGGACGGGGCCGCGGGCGTCCCCGCTGGTAAGCTCCCCGCAGGAGCCAGCCCCCGCCTCAGATATAGGCGATCACGTCAATCTCCACCAGGGAATTGCCGGGGATCCCGCCGGCTGCGGCGATGGTGGTCCGCACCGGCGGGTTCTCGCCGAAGCGGCCCCGAAAGACCTCGTTCATCGCCTGATAGTCCTTCAGATCGTTCAGGTAGACGTTGCACTTGAGCACTTTCTCCATCGAGGAGCCGGCGTTGATCAGCTCCTTTTCGATCTCGTCCAGCACATGCTTGGTGTGGGCCTTGATGTCACCCGGGAAATGGGCCCCCTTGCCGGCGATGAACAACAGGTTGCCGTAGGAGACGGCGCTGGAGAACAGGGGCGTGCTCTTGGGTTTCTCTCCCCGGTAGTGAACGCGCTTGAGGGGCCCGGTCTGCGCCTGCGCGGTCGCGCCGGCGGCGGCCGCTGCGGCCGCGGCCTTAAGAATCCGCCTGCGAGTTTGCTTCATAGTTGGAGTCCTCCTGCGGAAATTCAGTCGGCAAGCTACGATTGTATGCGCGCGGAGGCGGCGCCCGGGCGCCTCCGGCTAGAATCGTAACAGTAAGGGCTTATGGTTTCCGCCGGGTCGGTCGAACAGCGAACGCGAGCGCTTCAGGAAGCTTTCCAGGAGCGCGTTCTGGTGCTGGACGGCGCCATGGGCACCATGCTGCAACAGGCCCGTTTGACGGCGGAGGATTTCGGAGGACCTTCCCTGGAAGGCTGCAACGAGCACCTGGTGCTGACGCGCCCCGACGTGGTGCAGGCCATCCACCGCGCCTACCTGGAAGCGGGGGCCGACATCATCGAGACCAACACTTTCGGAGGGTCGGCGATCGTGTTGGGCGAGTACGGCCTCGCCGATCAGGCGGCGCAGATCAACAGCGCCGCGGCCCGCCTGGCGCGGCAGGCGGCGGAGGAGTTTTCCACCCCGCGCCGGCCGCGTTTCGTGGCCGGCTCGATGGGGCCGACGACGCGCTCGATCAGCGTGACCGGCGGAGTGACCTTCGAGGAGCTGCGCGAGGCCTACTGCCGCCAGGCGGCCGCCTTGATCGAGGGCGGCGCGGACTTGCTGCTGCTAGAGACCTGCCAGGACACCCGCAACGTCAAGGCCGCCCTCCTCGGCATCGAGCGCGCTTTCGGCGAGCTGGGCCTGCGGCTGCCGCTGATCATCTCTTGCACGATCGAGCCCGGCGGCACGATGCTGGCCGGGCAGAGCGCCGACGCGTTCTGGATCTCAGTGGCCCACGCCGAGCCGCTGGCCGTGGGGTTGAACTGCGCCACCGGCCCGGAGCCCATGCGGGATCATATCCGCACCCTCCACGAGCTGGCCTGGACGCGGGTCTGCTGCTATCCCAACGCGGGCCTGCCCGACGAGGAAGGCCGCTATCGGGAGACGCCCGAAAGCCTGGCGGCGCAACTGGAAACCTTCCTGCGCAACGGCTGGCTGAACCTGGTCGGCGGCTGCTGCGGAACCACGCCGGCGCACATTCGGGCTATCGCCCGGATGGCGGAGGGCGCGCGGCCGCGGAGGCCGCCAGAGCGATCGCGCCGTTCCTTTTACGCCGGCATCGAGGCGGTCGAGGTCGAGCAGAGCAATCGCCCCCTGCTGGTGGGCGAGCGCACCAACGTGGTCGGTTCCCGCCTGTTCCGCAACCTGATCGCCCAGGAGCGCTGGGAGGAGGCGGCCGAAATCGCGCGCCGGCAGGTGCGGGGCGGAGCGCACATCGTGGATGTGTGCCTGCAATCGAGCGACCGGGACGAGCTGCGCGACATCCCGCCTTTTTACGAGCGGCTGGTGCGCAAGATCAAGGCCCCCGTGATGATTGACTCCACCGACCCGCGGGCGGTCGAGCTGGCCCTCACTTACTGCCAGGGCAAGAGCATCATCAACTCGATCAACCTCGAGGAGGGCGAGGAGAAGTTCCGGCGCATCGCGCCGCTGGCGCGGGCCTACGGCGCGGCCGTAGTGGTGGGGACGATAGACGAGGATCCCCGGCAGGCGCAGGCGTTCACGCGCGAGCGCAAGCTCGAAGTGGCGCGCCGCGCGGTCGCCCTGCTGACCGAGAAGTACGGCCTCCCGCCCGAGGACATCATCGTGGATCCTTTGGTGTTCCCCTGCGCCACGGGGGACGAAAACTACATCGGCGGGGCGGTGGAGACCCTCGAGGGCCTGCGCCTCATCAAGCAGCAGATCCCCTTCGTTCGGACCCTGCTGGGCATCTCCAACGTCTCTTTCGGCTTGCCGCCGGCGGCCCGCGAGCTGGTCAACTCGGTCTTTCTCTATCACGCCACCAAGGCCGGCCTGGATCTGGCCATCGTCAACACCGAGAAGCTGGAGCGCTTCGCCTCGATCCCGGCTGAGGACCGGCGGCTGGCCGAAGAGCTGCTGTTCAACCTGCCGCCCCGCGAGGTTCCCGCCGGCCACCCGCAGGCCGATCTGCTGCGCGACGCGCCTGAGGACTGGCGCCTTCAGTCCCGCGCCCAGCGCGCCGCCATCAACCAGTTTCACATCGCTGCTCTCACCGGCCGCTTTCGCCAGGCGCCCGCCCGGCGAGCCGCCCTCGAACAGCTTTCGCTCGACGAACGCCTGGCGCGCTACATCGTCGAGGGCAGCAAAGAGGGCCTGATCGCCGATCTGGAGCGCAAGCTGGCCGAAGGCGCTGCGCCGCTGGAGATCATCAACGGCCCGCTGATGGCCGGCATGAACGAAGTGGGCCGGCTGTTCGCGGCCAACGAGCTGATCGTGGCCGAGGTGCTCGAATCAGCCGAAGCCATGAAGGCCGCCGTCGCCTACCTGGAGCGGTTCATGTCCCGGGGCGCCGCCGCCGCCCGCGGCAAGGTCATCCTGGCGACCGTCAAGGGCGATGTGCACGACATCGGCAAGAACCTGGTGGACATCATCTTCAGCAACAACGGCTACCAGGTGATCAACCTGGGCATCAAGGTTCCGCCCGAGCAGATCATCCGGGCCTGGCGCGAGCACCGGCCGGACGCCATCGGCTTGTCGGGGCTGCTGGTCAAGAGCGCCCAGCAGATGGCGGTGACCGCCGCCGACCTGCGTGAGGCGGGCATCCGCACGCCTTTGCTGGTGGGCGGCGCAGCGCTCTCGGACCGCTTCACGCGGCAGAAGATCGCCCCCGCGTACGGCGCGGCGGTTTGTTACGCCCGGGACGCTATGAGCGGGCTGGAGCTGATGAATCGCCTGATGGACCCCGCCTCCCGCGACGCCGTGCTGGAGGCGCACGCCCCGCAGGCGCCCGCGGCCGATCCGCCGCCGGCTGCGGCGCCCGCCCGGTCCCCGGCGGCCCGCAGCTCGCGCGTGCGCACCGACCTGCCCATCCCTCCCGTTCCCTACCTGGATCGCCGGGTGCGCCAGACCGCCGACCTGCGGGAAATCTGGGCCTATCTGAACCCGCAGATGCTCTACGGCAAGCACTTGGGCTTTCGCGGCCGCTTCCTCCAGCGCCTGGCGGAGCGGGATCCGAAAGCCCTCGAGCTGGCCGCCCGCATCGAGCAGCTCCAGCAGTGGGCGGCCAGCTTCATGCGCGTGCGCGCCGTCTGGCAGTTCTTCGAGGCCGAGCGCGAGGGCGACGCCATCCATCTGTTCGCCCCCGGGGCGGCGGAGCCCTTGCACACCTTTCGTTTCCCGCGCCAGCCGCGGCCGGACGGCCTGTGCCTGAGCGATTACGTGCTGGACCCGGCCGGCGGCCGGCGCGATCACATCGCCTTGTTTGTTCTCACCGCGGGCGAGAGGGTGCGCGAACAGGCCGAGCAGGCCAGGCAGGCGGGCAAGTTCTTCGCCAGCCACGCCTTGCAGGCGCTGGCCCTGGAAACCGCCGAAGCGGCCGCCGAGTGGCTGCATCGCCGGCTGCGCGAGGATTGGGGTTTCCCCGACCCGCCGGGCCTGACCATGGAGGAGCGCCTGGCCGCCCGCTATCGCGGCAAGCGGTACAGCTTCGGCTATCCGGCCTGTCCGAACCTGGAGGATCAACAGGGCATCTGGAAGCTGCTCGCCCCGGACCAGATCGGGGTGCGGCTTACCGAGGGCTTCATGATGGACCCCGAGGCCAGCGTCAGCGCCCTGGTCTTCCACCACCCCGATTGCATCTACTTCACGGTGGGGGAGGAGAAGGGGGTTCCGTAGCCATCGGCGCGCCGGTTTCGCCGGCGTACGGCTCGACGTGCACCATGACGTCGGCTACCCAGTCCAGTCTTTCCTTGATGCGGAAGCGGACTTGGGTGGCGATTTCGTGCGAGGCCCGGACGGTCAGTTCGGGATCCAGCTCCAGGTGCAGATCCACGTGGTATTGCAGGCCGGTCTTGCGCGCGTAGCATTTCTCGACGCCGCGCACGCCCGGCACGTCTCGCGCCGCCTCCCGGATGGCATCCATCAGCTCGACCGCGGGCATGGTGTCCATGAGCTGGAGCGAGGTCTCCCGCACCACGCGCAACCCGAGGAAGATCACGATCAGCCCGACTGCGAAGCCCCCGTAGTGATCGAAGGCCAGGAAGCGCGAGGGATCGTACAAGGTCAGGCCCAACGCCGCCAGCGCCACCGTGCCGGAAAGAATGTCCACCGTGTCGTTCCAGGCGTCGGCCACCAGGGCGGCGCTCTGAATGCGCCGGCCGTAGCGCAGCTTGACCGTCGAGAGTGCGCTCTTGGCGGCCACCGAGGCCAGCAGCGGCCACAACCCGTACGCTGCGGGCGGCTGGTGGACCTCGCCGACGCGCAGCAGCGATTTCACCGAGATGGCCAGTCCCACCACGGCCAGCAGGAAGCCCAGGCCCAGCCCGGTGAGCATCTCGAAGCGCCCGTGCCCGTAAGGGTGCTGATCGTCGGGGGGCCGGGCCGCCACCGCCAGGCCGAACAGCACCACCGCCGAGGCCACCACGTCGCTGGCGGACTCGAACCCGTCGGCCACCACCGAGGTCGAGCCCGCCATCCAGCCGATGAGGATCTTGGCCACCGCCAGCGCGGCGCTGGTGGCCACACTGGCCAGGGCGATCCGCCGCCCGGTCCTCAAGCGTTGGGATTGGGAAGGCGCCGCACTCATCGCCCGTTCTCCGCCGGCCGCTTCAAAACAACCGCTCCTGCTTCTTCAGCGTGCCGAAGGACCCGATGTTGGCCACCGCGAAGGAGACCCGGAACTGGTTTTCGTTGCGGGTTCCGAAGCCGAACCGGCGGTATTGAATGCTCCAGCCGCAGCAGTCCGTATTGTAGGTGATCTGCGTGGTGGCGAACTGCATGACCCCGAAATGGAAGTCGTAGATCGCGCTGAAGGCGCCGCTCCAGCCCCGCCCGTTCGGATTACCCACTCCCAGCAGGCCGCGCAACTGGTTGGCGCTGGGGCTCAAGGCGGGCGCGCTGCGCACGCTGTTGTGTCCCAGGGAAACCAGGTAGCGCCCCCAGCGGGCGTCCGCCGTCAATCCGCTGTTGACCAGCCGGCGGCGCAGCGGGTCGTAATCCGAGCGCCATTCCATGCCCCAGCCCGGCCAGGGTGAGAGCCGCACCACGGAGACCACCGGCGAGTAACGACGCGGGCCGTCCAGAAAGGCGTAGGCGGTCAGCTCGGCCGAGCTCATCACCAGGTTGCGGCGGCCTTCCGTCACCGCCCCACCGAAGCTGGGATCAAAATAGCGCTGCTGGGCCAGCTCCCAGCTTGCCACCTCGCTGACCTCGCCTCGCCGTTTCAGATAGAGCCGGTTGGTGAGGGAGAACTCGGCCTGGCGCGTATCGGCCGGCAGCTCGGTCTCGTCGAAGCGCAGGATGCGGTCGAAGTCCCCCACGCCGCCCACCCAGCGGAAGGAGGCCCGCGGTTCGATCACGTGCTTGAGCTGGTCGCCCAGCCAGCGCGGGGCGCTGAAGACGCGGGCCAGCGAGGGGGCCTCCAGGGCCAGGTCGAACTCCCCGAGCCTGCGGGTGAGGTTGCGCCCCACGACGCGCTCCTGGCTCCGGCTCTCTCCCCACAGCGTGCCGCGCAGCGAAAAGCTGGGGATCAGGTGGAAATCCTTCCAGCGCAAGGCGGTCATGATGCGCGGCGCGACATCGGCGCGCTCCAGGAATTGCCTGGTCTGGTAGAGCGGCTGCTTGCGCCGCACCAGGCCCAGGCTGGATTCCAGCGAGACCCACACCGGCAGGCCGCGCCGGAGCGGCCGGGGCCGGCTGGAGAACTCCGCCAGCGGCGCTTTGCGGATCACGATGGTGTCGTCGGGCTGGATGCTCTGGAAGTTTTCCAGCCGCTGGAAGACGAACTCCAGGCCGTAGCTCGACCAGTGCTTGCCGAGGAAGCCGATCGAATGCACCTCGGAAAAGATGGCCTCGTTGAACGACTCGGTAAAGGCCTGCCGGAAGACCAGCGAGCTCAGATAATTCACTTCGCCGCGGCCCTGGAAGCCGCGGCCGAGCTGGGTGTAGCCGTCCAGGCTGAAACTGAGCCCGCCCTCCTTGCGCCGCTCGCCGCTTTCCAGTTTCAAGCCCCGGTCGTTGACCCCGTAGAGGGTGGCGCTGAATTCCGAGCCTTGCCAGGGCTTGCCGCGCGCTTCCAGGTGGTGGGCGAAGCCGCGCTGGGTGAAGTACAGGGTGCGATAGGTCAGGTCGTAGCTGCGGTTCAAGGCCCAGTAATAGCCCAAGCCCAGCATCTTGCCCCGCCGCGAGCTGTTGCCGATGTTGGGCGTCAGCAGGCCGCTCTGCCGGGGCAGCCGCTCCAGGGACTTGTAGAAGAGGGGAGCGTAAAGCAAGGGGATGCCGCGCAGGCGGAAAGTGGCCCGCCAAAGCAAGGCGCGGCGATCCGGCACGATCTCGAAGCGGGGCGCGCGCAGGACCCACCAGGGCTTGGGCAGGCGGCAGTTGGTCAGGAAGCCCTGGTAGAGGAGGTAACGGTTCTTGATCCGCTCGGCCCAGCGGGCCTGGAAATAATACGGATTGCTGGTGGGCAGCACACCCGGGCGAACAATGCTGGGGGCGGGCACCGAACCGCGCACCTGGTAGAAGCGTCCGGTTTCCCGGCGGAGGTCGTACTCGACCCGCTCGGCCCAGAGTTGTTCGCCGGTGGTGAAGCGGATCAACTGGACGCTGCCGCGGGCCTCGGCGTAGCCTGTTTCTTCGTTGTAGTCCAGCTCGTCGGCGCGCAACAGCAGCTCGGTGGTCTCCAGGCGGGCGTGGCCGCGCAGGCGCCGCCAGGGGCCTTGCTGGAGCTGGCGCACGGCCTGGATTTCGACCTCGTTGGGCCCCAGGGGAGGAGCGGCGCGGGGGGGGCGCGGTGGAGCCTGGGCCGAGGCCAGGAGGGGGGCGAGGAGGAAAAAGACGTGACAAATCCGCCCGATTATGTTACTAACAACATGAGGACCCTTTCGCCTCGATGGCCGCCCGCGGACCAACCGATCATCCTAACACGCCCCGCCCGACCGCTCCCCCCGCCCTCCTCTGCCCGCGCTGCGGCCGCTCGAATCCCCCCGACGAGCCGCGCTGCCTGCGCTGTCAGGCGCGCTTGGGCGTCGCGCCCGACGCCCACCTCCGGCAACCACGCCTCGATCTCAAGCTCGACTGGCCCAAGGTGATCCCCTTCGAATGGATCGCTCCCGAGCGCGTGCCGCAGCCTCCCCCCAAAGCCCGCTCCAAGGCCGCTGCCCCCGCGCGCCCCAGGGCCGCCCGGAGACCTTCGCCCGATCAACTTGCCCTCGATCTGGAGCTGCCTGCTCGCCTGCCGGTGGCTACCCGTCCGGCCCATCGCTCGGAGGCGCCGCCCGCGCCTTACGCGCTGCGGGTGGCCGCCTTCGGCCTGGACGCGATTCTCGTGCTGTTGGGAGCGGTTTGCTTTCTCACAGGCCTGCATCTCGGGGGCGCTCCCATCCTGCTCGAGCGGGCCGCCCTGTGTTACTACGGGCTGGCGCTTTTCTGGCTCGCCGTGTTTTACAAGGCCTTCTTCTGCCTGCTGGGTTGCGACTCGCCGGGCGTCCGCCTGCTGGGCCTCCGTCTGGTGCGTTTCGACCGCCGGCCGCTCTCCTGGCGCGAGCGTGTGCTGCGCCTGTGCGCCGCCGTGGTGACGACCGCCGGCCTGGGCGCCGGGCTGTGGTGGGCGCTGCTCGATCGCGAGCGGCTCACCTGGTACGACCTGATCTCCCAGGCCTGTCTGGCGGAGGCGGATCGCCTGCCCGCCTCCGAGCGGGCGCCGGCCTTCTCGCGCCGCTGAGCCGCCGCCGCGCCCCCGGCTGTGTTCGAATAGGAATCAGTCCCCTATGCGAATCGAGTTCGACGACGTCAACCTGAGGGCCTCGATGGTCGGCGAGGCCAACGGCGTGACCTCGGCCGAGTGGAAGGCGCAGGCGCGCCGCGGGCCCGAAGTGGTCGCGGCCGTCCGCGCCCTGGTTGAGAAGGGCGAGGTCGGCTTCGCTTCGCTGCCTTTCCAGAAAGAGGCCCTGCGGGAGATTCTGGAATACGCCCGCCAGGCGCGCGGGGCCTACGACACGGTCTGCCTGCTGGGAATCGGCGGCAGCGCGCTGGGCGCCTGGGCGCTGGATTGCGCCTTGCGAGGGCCTCACCCCCTGCAAAAACCCTTCTCCAGGCGGAATCCGCGGCTGGTGATCCTGGACAACGTGGATCCCTCGCTGGTGGGGGCCGCCCTGGAGGCGATGGATCCCGGCAAGACGCACGTCGTGGCGGTCACCAAGCAGGGCACGACCGCCGAGACGCTGGCCTGCCTGCTCATCGTGCGCGAGTGGCTGGGCAAGCGGGCGGCGCGACAGACGGTGGCCGTCACCACGCAGAGCAAGGGCGATTTGTGGGCCCTGGCGGTGCGCGAGAAATGGCGGGTCTTTGGCGTCCCCGAGAACGTCGGCGGGCGCTTCAGCGTCCTCTCGCCGGCGGGCTTGCTGCCGGCCGCCCTGATCGGCATTGACGTCCGCAAGCTGCTGGAGGGCGCCGCCCGGATGACGGAGGCCTGCTGGCGCACGGACCCCGAGCGGAACCTGGCGCTGCGCTCCGCGCTGTTGCACCATCTGATCTGGGTCGAGAAGAAAAAAAGCATCCAGGTGGCTTTTCCCTATTCGAACCGGCTGTGGGGGACGGCGTTCTGGTTCCGGCAGCTCTGGGCGGAGTCCTTGGGCAAGGCCCAAACACGAAAGAAGGAAATGGTTCACATCGGCCAGACCCCGGCCGCCGCCCTGGGCGTCACCGACCAGCACTCCCAGCTCCAGCTTTACATCGAGGGCCCCAACGACAAGGTCTTCACCTTCTGGGCCCTGCGCCGCCACCCCCAACAGGTCCGCATCCCGAAGAATCGCCTGAAACTGGGCGCCTTCGACTATCTGGCCGGAGCTACGCTGGCCCGCCTGCTGGAGGTCGAGCGGCTCTCGACCGCCGCCGCCCTGACCCAGGCCGACCGGCCCAACTGCACGTTCCTGCTGGACCGGCTGGAGGAGGAGCACCTGGGGGCCTTCCTGCAACTGCTGGAGTTCCAGACCGCCTTCATCGCCGAGCTGCTGGATGTGAATGCTTTCGATCAGCCGGGGGTGGAAGCCGGCAAGCGCTTCACCTATGCTCTGATGGGACGGCCGGGGTTCGAAACCTACCGGGGACGTTTCCAGGACTACGAGCAGCGGCGGGAAAAGGCGGTGTGAGGAGCCCGCCGGCGCGCAAGTTGGCGCTGGGTGTTTTTGCGCGGCGAGCCGGGGGAGAGCTTGTCCGGGGGCACCTTTGTGGAGAGGGGGTTAGGGTTGGGGAGTCATGGATTAGGCGGGGCGGGATTGCAGATTCCATCTGCGAATTGCAACTCCCGGCGGCTCACACCCTTTCAACCGCGCCATTTCACCCAGCCGGCCTCTCGCCTCTGCTCAATATCCCCTTTGTTTTCAATCCGGCGGCTTTGGAAGATCGTGTGCAACTCGATGAGGCGTAACTCGGTGCACTACACGGCGGAGCAGCGGCGGGCCCTCCTCCTGACCCCCTATGAGCTGATGCACTCCCCGCCGCCGCTCCGCCGCACAGACAATTTTGCCGGCCGAGGGGGGAGAATTTGCCCGCGGCCGCCGCACTTCCAGCCCGAGGCTGGCCTATGATGGAACCCATGGCTGCGCGGTTGCCCGCAGTATTGCTCGAGCGCCCGGCCCTGGGCCGGCTCATAGCCGCCTTGAGCGAGCGCGGTTACCAGGTCGTGGGACCGCGCGTGCGCGACGGCGCCATCGTATACGAGCCGCTGGAGAAATTGGAGGATCTGCCCATCGGCTGGGGGGAGGAACAGGAAGCCGGTTATTACCGCCTGAAAAAGCGCGATGACGAGGCGGTATTCGGCTTCAATTTGGGGCCGCAGAGCTGGAAGAAATTCCTTCACCCGGCGGAGCTGCGGATCCTGGCCGTCGAGCGCAGCGACGGGGATTTCAAGATCGTCGAGGAAGGCGAGCCGGCGCGCCGGTACGCCTTTTTCGGGGTGAGGCCCTGCGAACTGGCCGCCATCGCGGTCCAGGACCGCGTGTTGACCGGGGATCAATACGTCGAGCCGCACTACCAGGCGCGCCGCCAGGGCCTGTTCCTGGTGGCGGTGCAATGCACCACGGCCGCGCCCACTTGTTTTTGCACCTCGCTGGGCACCGGGCCGCGGGCCGAGGGCGGCTTCGATTTGGCCTTGACGGAGCTGCCCGGAGGCGCCGGCTTGCTGGCCGAGATCGGCAGCCCGCGCGGCGCCGAGTTGCTGGAGAGCGTCGAGCATCGCCCGGCAGGCGAGGCCGAGCGGGAGCAGGCCGAGCAGGCGATTGCGGGGGCGGCGAGCCGGATCGTGCGCCGGCTGGAGACGCGCGACATCGTGCGGCGTCTTTACGAGGCTTATGCCAGCCCGCACTGGGACGAAGTGGCCCGGCGCTGCCTGGCCTGCGCCAACTGCACGATGGTGTGCCCCACCTGCTTTTGCACCACGGTGGAAGACGTCTCCAGCGTGGCCGGGGAGCGCGCCGAGCGCCGGCGCAAATGGGATTCCTGCTTCACCGAGAGCTTTTCCTATATCCACGGCGGCAGCGTGCGGACGTCGGTGCGCTCGCGTTACCGGCAATGGCTGACGCACAAGCTGGCCGCCTGGATGGATCAATTCGACATGTTCGGCTGCGTCGGTTGCGGCCGTTGCATCAGTTGGTGTCCGGCCAAGATTGACTTGACCGAGGAGGTCAAAGCGGTGCTGGCTTCCGGCGGCTGAGGGCGGAGGCGCGCCGCGGGCGGAGGGAGCAATCCATGGAGAGCAAGTCGCTCGAGGAAGTCCTCCGGGAGCATCCCTTTCTGGAGGGGTTCAAGCCCGAACACGTGCGCAGGATGGCGGAACTGGCCCTGGAGGTGCAGTTCGGACGCGACCAGATCATCTTCCGGGAGGGCCAGGAGAGCGGACTGTTTTTCCTGATCCTGTCGGGCAAGGTGGCCCTGGAGGTATCGGCGCCGGGGCGCATCTTCCGGGTGCAGACGCTGGAGGCGGGAGAGGAGCTGGGCTGGTCGAGCGTGCTGGGCGAGGGGGGCAAGCACTTCCAGGCCCGTTCGCTGGAGACGGTGCGCGCCCTGGCCTTTGAAGGCTCGCGGCTGCGGCAAGCCTGCGAGCAGGATCCCTCCTTCGGCTACGCGTTGATGAGACGCTTGCTGAAGGTGGTGGCCGAGAGGCTGCAAGCCACCCGGCTGCAACTTTTGGACGTGTACGCACCGCGGGCGGCGAAACTGATATGAGCACTCTGGTGACGGCGGCGATGACCACGATCCGGGGGCGGGTGGTCTCGGTCGAGAAGGAGACGCACGACACCTTCACGCTCACGGTGACGCCGGCCGAGGGCCAGACGCTGGAGCCTTTCGAGCCCGGACAGTTCAACATGCTGTACGTGTTCGGCGTGGGGGAGCTGCCCATTTCCATCAGCGGCGACCCGGAGGACGCCGAGCGGCTGGTCTACACGGTGCGCTCGGTGGGGCAGGCGACGCACGCCCTGGTGAGCCGGCGGCCGGGGGACGTCATCGGCGTGCGCGGCCCCTTCGGCACTTCCTGGCCGGTGCAAGCGGCCCGCGGCAAGGACGTGCTGGTGGTGGCCGGCGGCATCGGGCTGGCGCCCTTGCGGCCGGTGATCTACCACGTGCTGCGCCACCGGGACGACTACGTGCGGCTGCTGGTGCTGTACGGAGCGCGCAGCCCGCGCGACCTGCTGTACCGCAAGCAGTTGGCCGAGTGGGGACGGGCCCCGGACGCTCAGGTCCTGGTCACGGTGGACTACGGCGGGTTGAGCTGGCGGGGACACGTCGGGGTGGTGACCACCTTGTTCCGCCAGCTCCGGCTCCACCCGGCCGAGACGGTGGCTTTCATTTGCGGCCCCGAGGTCATGATGCGTTACGTCATCCGGCAACTGGAGGCGCGGGGGCTGGCGCCCACCGACATCTACCTCTCGATGGAACGCAACATGAAGTGCGGGGCGGGCTTCTGCGGCCACTGCCAGCTCGGCCCGTATTTCGTCTGCAAGGACGGCCCGGTCTTCTCCTACCAGCAGATGCGGCCCTGGCTGGACCGCCACGAGATCTGAGGACGCCATGGATCGCGCTTCCTTGCGCAAGCCCCGCATCGCGGTGTTCAAGTTCGCCTCCTGCGACGGCTGCCAGTTGAGCCTGCTGGACGCCGAAGACGAGTTGCTGGCGGTGGCTGAGGCGGTCGAGATCGCCTACTTTCCGGAGGCCTCCCGCCGCATGTTGAAAGGGCCCTACGACATCGGCCTAGTGGAAGGATCCATCACCACCCATCACGATGCGGAGCGGATTCAGCAGGTGCGACGCCAGTGCCGCACGCTGATCACCATCGGGGCCTGCGCGACGGCCGGGGGCATCCAGGCGCTGCGCAACTGGAAAGACGCCGGCGAGTTCGTGCGGCACGTGTACGCCCGTCCGGATTTCATTCAGACCCTGAAGATGTCCACCCCGATCGCCGAGCACGTGCCGGTGGACCTGGAGCTGCGGGGCTGCCCGATCAACAAGCAGCACCTGGTGGAGCTGGTGTCGGCCCTGGTGGCGGGGCGGAAGCCCAATATCCCGACCTACAGCGTTTGCATCGAGTGCAAGCGGCAGGGCGTGGTGTGCGTGATGGTGGCCCGCGGCGCGGCCTGTATGGGGCCGGTCACGCAGGCTGGCTGCGGCGCCCTCTGCCCGCGGTTCGGGCGCGGCTGCTACGGCTGCTTCGGGCCGATGGAAGCTTGCAATCCGTCCTCGTTGGCCGGGGTCTTCCGCGCCCTGGGCCGGCCCAACGACGCCATTGCGCGCGACTTTCGCAGTTTCAATGCCTGGGCCTGGCAGTTCCGGCAGGCGGGCGAGGAGGCGGAGCGGGGATGAACTGGGTTCGCCCGGCGCCGCCCAGCGAAGACAGGCGTTGGAAAATCGTGGACGCCAGCATGCGGCGACTGGGCTACCGCCGCGACGCCCTGATCGAAACGCTGCACAGCGTCCAGCAGACCTTCGGCTATCTGGACGACGAGGGCCTGCGCTATGTGGCGCAGTCCCTGCGGCTGCCCCTCAGCGGGGTTTACGGCGCGGCGACCTTCTATCATTTCTTCATCCTCAAGCCGCCCGGCCGGCACGCCTGCGTGGTGTGTACGGGAACCGCCTGCCACATCAAAGGCGCGCCCCAACTGCTGGAGCTGATGGAGCGCGAGTATCAGCTAAAGCCCGGCGCTTTCATGGACCGCGCCGTACTGGAAAGCGACCCGCACCGGGTGCTGGAGGGCCTGACGATCGCCGCCTACGCGGTGGGCGCGCGGCACGGATTCGTCTATGTGCGGGCCGAGTATCCGCTGGACGTGACGCTGGTGGAAGGCGCCGTGGGGACGTGGGAAGACGAGGAAAAGATCCGGCGCATCCGGGCGCATTCGCGGGTCCTGGTGGCTTTGGGCGACTGCGCGGTGACGGCCAACGTGCCCGCCATGCGCAACGCTTTCGGGCCGGCCGCGTCGCTGGCCCGGGCCTATGAGGAGAACGCGACGCGCCGTGCGGGGGCGCCGCAGCAGGAGGCGCCTCGACTGCAAGCCCGCGTGCGCCCGGTGCACGAAGTCGTGCCGGTGGATGTGTTCGTGCCCGGGCGCCCGCCCTCGGCCGAGGTGATCTGCTACGCCTTGCAGGAACTGCTGGCGGGCAGGACGCCGGATCTCGCCGGCCGGTCGCGCTTCGGAGCTTGAGGTCATGGGCGAACGGCGCATCGTCATTGACCCGGTGACCCGCATCGAGGGTCACGCTCGCGTCACGCTGCACCTGAACGAAGACGGGGAAGTGGTGAACGCGCGCTTCCACGTCACCCAGTTCCGCGCCTTCGAAAAATTGTGCGAGGGGCGCCCGTTCAGCGAGATGCCCTCGCTGATGGCGCGGATCTACGGGATCTGTCCCGTCAGCCACCTGATCGCCTCGGCCAAAGCCTGCGACCAGATTCTGGCGGTGGCGGTCCAACTGCGCCGGCTGCTCAACCTGGCCCAGCTCGTGCAATCTCACGCCCTGAGCTTCTTCTACCTCTCGGCGCCGGATTTTCTGCTGGGTATGGACTCGGATCCGGCGCGGCGGAATCTGTTCGGACTGATCGAGTCCCATCCGGAAACGGCGCGGGAGGGAATCCGGCTGCGCAAGTTCGGCCAGCAGCTCATCGGGCGGCTGGCGGGCAAGCGCATTCACCCGGCGTGGGTGGTACCGGGCGGGGTGAGCGAGCCGCTCCCGGCCGCGGCCCGAGACGCTGTTCTGGGCGAGCTGCCCGAGATGCGCGGGATGGTGCAGCGCACGCTGGGGTGGTTCAAGAGCGCGCTCGAGCCGTTCCGCGAGGAAGCGGCCGCGTTCGCCAACTTTCCGACCCTGTTCCTGGGTCTGGTGGGAGCCGATGGCGGGCTGGAACACTACGACGGCCAGATCCGCGTGGTGGACGCCGCCGGGCGGGTGGTGGCCGACGATCTGGTCCCGGAGCGCTACCGCGACTACCTGGGCGAGGCGGGGCGCATGAGCGTGCTAATCCTGGGATATGGGAACCCGCTGGCCGGCGACGACGGAGCGGGCTGGCGTGCGGCGGAGGCTCTGGCTTCCTCGCTCGCCGAGCCGAGTGTGCGGGTGAGGACGTGCCGCCAGTTGACCCCGGAGCTGGCCGGCGAGGCGGCCGAGGCGGACCTGATGATTTTCCTGGACGCCAGCGTGGAGATCCCGCCGGGGACCCTGAGCTGCCGGCGCGTGCAGCCGGAACAGGCCGCCGGGTTGCTCTCGCACCATTTCACGCAAGAAGCGCTGCTGGCGTTGGCCGAGCAGCTTTACGGGCGGCGCCCCGAGGCGGTGTTGTTCAGTATCGGCGCGCGATCGTTCAGCGGTCCGGCCCTCTCCAGCGAGGTCGAGGGCGCCCTGCCCGGCTTACTCGAGCAGGTCCGGGAGCTGGTGGCGCGGGTGGCGCAGGCCGGCAAGCCGGCTGACGAGCCTGCCGGACCCGGCCCCGCCGAAAGAGATTTCTTTTCCGTGATGCACTGAGGCCGCGGCCGGGGACGGCGGCCGGGCCCGAAAGGAAGGAGGACGACCATGACTCCCCCGATGAAGAAGCTCAAGCAACCCAGCGTGGATTCCGCGCAGGACATCCTGCGCTTGCGGGAGCATCCCCTGGACGTATTCTTTCGCCCGGAATCGGTGGCGGTGATCGGCGCCACCGAGAATCCGGGCAGCGTGGGCCGTACGGTGCTGTGGAACCTGCTCTCCAGCCCGTTCGGGGGCACGGTCTACCCGGTGAATCCCCGGCGGGCCAGCGTGCTGGGCATCCGGGCTTACCCCAACGTGAAGGCGCTGCCCGAGCGGGCGGATCTGGCGGTCGTGGTGACGCCCGCCCCCACCATCCCGGGCATCATCCGCGAGTGCGGCGAGGCCGGCGTGCGGGCGGCGATCGTGATTTCGGCCGGCTTCAAGGAAGTCGGGCCGGAGGGCGCGGCGCTGGAGCGCCAGGTGGTGGAAGAGGCGCGGCGGGCGCGCCTGCGCGTGATCGGCCCGAACTGCCTGGGCGTGATGAGCCCGATCACCGGGTTGAACGCCACCTTCGCGCGCTCGATGGCGCTGCAAGGCAGCGTGGGATTCATCAGCCAGAGCGGGGCGCTGTGCACGGCGGTGCTGGACTGGAGCCTGCGCGAGCAGGTGGGCTTCTCGGCCTTCATTTCCATCGGCTCGATGGCCGACGTGGGCTGGGGGGATCTGATTGATTACTTGGGCAACGACCCGCGCACGCGCAGCATCCTGCTCTACATGGAGACCATCGGCGACGCCCGCTCGTTCATTTCGGCGGCGCGCGAAGTGGCTCTCTCCAAGCCGATCATCGTGATCAAGCCGGGACGGACGGAGGCGGCGGCCCGCGCAGCGGCTTCCCACACCGGGGCGCTGGCGGGCAGCGACGAGGTGCTGGAGGCGGCCTTCCGGCGCAGCGGCGTGCTGCGAGTGGGCAACATCGCCGATCTGTTCTACATGGCGGAGGTGCTGGCCAAGCAGCCGCGCCCGGCGGGGCCGCGGCTGACCATCGTGGCCAACGCGGGGGGGCCGGCCGTGCTGGCCACCGACGCGCTGGTCATGCAAGGGGCCGAGGTGGCGCCACTGGCGCCCCAGACCATGGAGGCGCTCAACAAGGTCTTGCCCCCCACTTGGAGCCGCAACAATCCGATTGACATCATCGGGGACGCCGGGCCGGACCGCTACGCGAAGGCCCTGGAGATCGCCGCTCAGGATCCCAACTCCGACGGCCTGCTGGTGATCCTGACGCCCCAGGCGATGACCGACCCCACCCAGACGGCCGAACAATTGCGGCCTTACGCGCGCGTGGACAACAAGCCGGTGCTGGCGAGCTGGATGGGCGGCACGGAAGTGGCGGCGGGCGAGCAGACCCTCAACCGGGCGGGGATTCCCACCTTTCCCTATCCGGACACGGCCGCCCGCGCCTTCGTCTACATGTGGCGGTTGACCTACAACCTGCGCGGCCTCTACGAGACGCCGGTGGCGGTGGCGGACGAGAAATCGGCGGCCGAGCGGGCCCGGGCCGAGGCGCTCATCCAGGCCGCGCGCGGCCAGGGCCGCACGATTCTCACCGAGTATGAATCCAAACAACTGCTTTCGCTCTACGGCATTCCCACCGTGGAGACGCACGTGGCGACCGGGGAAGAAGAGGCGGTGCGCCGGGCGGAGGAAATCGGTTATCCGGTGGTGCTGAAGCTGTACTCGCAGACCATCACCCACAAGACCGACGTGGGCGGCGTGGCGCTGAACCTGGGGGACGCCCAGGCGGTGCGCGCGGCCTGGCGTCGGATTCGCGATTCGGTCGCCGAGAAGGCGGGCGCGCAGCACTTCCAGGGAGTCACCGTGCAGCCCATGATCCGGCTGGAGGGCTACGAGCTGATCGTCGGCTCCTCGATTGACCCGCAGTTCGGCCCGGTGCTGCTGTTCGGCATGGGCGGCCAACTGGTGGAGGTGTTCAAGGACCGGTCGCTGGCCCTGCCGCCGCTGAACACCACTCTGGCCCGGCGGATGATGGAGCAGACCAAGATCTACACTGCGCTGAAAGGAGTGCGGGGGCGCAAAGCGGTGGATTTGGCGGCCCTGGAGGAGCTGATGGTCCGCTTCAGCCAGCTCGTGGTCGAGCAGCGCTGGATCCAGGAGATTGACATCAACCCGCTGCTGGCCTCCCCCGAGCGGCTGATCGCGCTGGACGCGCGCGTGGTGCTCCACCCGCCGGGGACGGCCGAAGACCAGCTTCCGCGCCTGGCCATCCGGCCCTACCCGGCCCGTTACGCGGGCGAGTGGACGATGGACGACGGCCAGAAGGTCGCCATCCGCCCCATCCGGCCGGAGGACGAACCGCTGATGGTGAAATTCCACCAGACCCTCTCGGACCGCACGGTCTACATGCGGTACCTGCATACTTTGCCCCTCAGCCAGCGCATCGCGCACGAGCGGCTGACCCGGATTTGCTTCATTGATTACGACCGGGAGATGGCGCTGGTGGCCGAGCGCCGGGATCCCGAGACGGATCAGAGCGAGATCATCGGCGTGGGCCGCCTGAAGAAGGCGCACGGGGCCAATGAGGCGGAGTTCGCCGTGCTGGTGGCCGACGCCCACCAGGGCAAAGGCCTGGGGGCGGAGCTGACCCGCCGGCTGATTCAGGTGGCCGCCGACGAGAAACTCGAGCGGCTGGTGGGCGATATCCTGCCGGACAACCTCGTGATGCTGCGGCTATGCGAGCGCCTGGGCTTCAAGCTGACGCGCTCGATCGAGGATCCGGTGGTCAAAGCCCAGTACGAACTTTCCATGACGGCGTGAGGCGGGGGGCCGGGGGCCTTCCCCCGGCCCGGCCGCCGGGAGGCGACAGATGGGCCCGCAGGGCTCGCGAACGACGCGAACCGTCAAGGTGGATTACCTGGCCCGCGTGGAGGGCGAGGGAGCGCTGCTGATCAAGGTGCGCGGGGACCGGGTCGAGGACGTCAAGCTGAAGATCTTCGAGCCGCCCCGCCTGTTCGAAGCCTTTCTGCGCGGGCGGCACTTCACGGAGGCCCCGGACATCACGGCGCGCATCTGCGGCATCTGTCCCATCGCCTACCAGATGAGCGCCGTGCACGCCCTGGAGCGAGCCCTGGGCGTCGCCATTGATCCGCAGATCCGGCTGCTGCGCCGCCTGTTTTACTGCGGGGAGTGGATCGAAAGCCACGCCTTGCACGTCTTCCTGCTGCACGCCCCCGACTTTCTGGGTTACGAGGACGCCATCGAGATGGCCCGCCATCACCGCCCGGTGGTCGAGATGGGGTTGCGCCTGAAGAAGATCGGCAACCATCTGGTGAGCGTGCTGGGGGGCCGGGAGATTCATCCCATTTCGGCCTGCGTAGGCGGCTTTTACCGCGTCCCGTCCGCCGGGGAGCTGAAGAGCCTGGAGGAGGACCTGAAGTGGGCGCTGGAGGCTTCGCTGGAGACGGTGCGGCTTTCGGCCCGCTTCGAGTATCCGGACTTCGAGCAGGACTACGAGTTCGTGGCCCTGCGACACCCCGAAGAATATCCGCTCAACGAAGGGCGGCTGGTCTCCAACCGGGGGTTGGACATTGACGCTGCGGAGTATGAGGACCAGTTCGTCGAGCAGCACGTGAAGCATTCCAACGCGCTCCAGTCGGTGCTGCGCAAGCGCGGATCCTACCTGGTGGGCCCGCTGGCGCGCGTGAACCTGAATTTCGACCGGCTCCCCGCCTCGGCCCGGCAGGCGGCCGCCGAGTGCGGCTTTGCGGTTCCCTGCGGCAACCCGTTCCGCTCGCTGCAAGCCCGCGCCCTGGAACTGGTGTTCGCTTGCGAGGAGGCGCTGCGGATCCTCGCCGCTTACGATCCGCCGCCCGAGCCGCGCCTGGAGGCGGCGCCGCGCGCAGGGCGGGGTTGCGCCATCACCGAGGCGCCGCGGGGCATCTTGTACCACCGCTACGAGCTGGCCGAGGACGGGAAGATCCTGGCGGCCCGCATCGTGCCGCCCACCTCGCAGAACCAGCGGCGCATGGAGGAGGACTTGCGCGCGCTGGCGCCCCGGCTGCTCGAGGAGACGCCCGAGCGAATGACCTGGCTGTGCGAGCAGGCGATCCGCAACTACGATCCTTGCATCTCCTGCGCCACGCATTTCCTGAAGCTACGGCTGGAGCGCGCCTAGCCGGGCGTCCGCCCCGGAGAGTGCCGTGCTGGTGATCGGCTGCGGCCATCCGGATTGCGGGGACGACGCCGCGGGCCTGCTGGCGGCGCGCCGCTTGCGGGAGATGGGGCTGGAGGCGGCGGAAGCCTCCGGGGAGGCGACTTCGCTGATGGCCGGCTGGGAAGGCCATGAGGACGTGCTGCTGGTGGATGCGGTCCTGACCGGAGCGCCCGCCGGAACCATCCACCTCTGGGACGCGCGGAGCGCGCCCCTGGCGCGGGAGGCCCTGCGCTGCTCGACGCACGGCTTGGGCGTGGCGGAAGCTATCGAGCTGGCGCGCGTTTTGGGGCGACTTCCGGCTCGGTTGCGCATCTGCGGGATTGAAGGGCGGCGCTTCGGGCCGGGCGAGGCGCCGTCGCCCGAAGTGCTGGAGGCGGTGGAGAAAGCGGCCCGGCTGATCCGGGAGGAGATGCCATGCACGAATCGGGAGTGATCGAGGATCTGTTGCGCAAGGTAGAATCGTTGGTGCGCGAGAACTCCGGCCGGCGCGCGGCGGCGGTGACGGTTCGCATCGGTCCGCTGGCGGCGCTCGAGCCGGAGCATCTGCGGGAGCATTTCGAGGTCGCCGCGCTGGGCACCGTGGCGGAACAGGCCGAGCTGCGGATCGTGGTCTCGGAGGATCTCTGCGGGCCGGACGCCGGGGCCCTGGTGCTGGAGTCGGTGGAGATCGAGACGGACTGAATGGGAGTCGTCAGCCCACAGCATGCGGTCGAGCGGGGCGCCGAGGCGCGCCTGCGCGTGGTCCTGCACGGGGCGGTGCAGGGCGTGGGGTTCCGCCCGTTCGTCTACCGGCTGGCGGTCGAGATGGGGCTGGCGGGCGTGGTGCGCAATTCGAGCGCGGGGCTGGTGATCGAGGTGGAGGGCGCCGCCGAACAGCTCGAGGGATTTCGCCGGCGGCTGGAGCAGGAGGGGCCGGCGGCCGCCGTAATCCTGGCTCGGGAGACCAGTCTGCTGGCCCCGGCCGGCTACCCGGACTTCCGGATCCTTGCTAGCGAGGAGGAGGAGGCCCGGACGGCCGCGGTGCTTCCCGATCTGGCCACCTGCCCGCAGTGCCTGGCCGAGCTGCTGGATCCGGCCGACCGCCGCTACCGCTATCCGTTCACCAACTGCACGCGCTGCGGTCCGCGCTACACGATCGTGCTGGACATTCCCTACGACCGGCCGCGCACGACCATGCGGGGTTTTGCGCTGTGCGCGGACTGCCGGCGGGAGTACGAGGACCCGGGCGACCGCCGCTTCCACGCCCAGCCCAACGCTTGCCCCCGTTGCGGCCCGCGGCTGAATGCGACCATCGAGCAGGCCGCCGAAGAGCTGGCCGCCGGCCGCATCGTGGCGCTGAAGGGCATCGGCGGCTTTCAGCTTCTGGCCGACGCGCGCAACCAGGAGGCGGTCCTGCGCCTGCGGCGCTTGAAGCACCGCGAGGAGAAGCCTTTCGCCTTGATGATGCCGTCGCTCGAGCAGGTTCGCCGCTACTGCCTGGTTTCGGAGGCGGAGGCGGAACTGCTGGTCTCGCCGGCGGCGCCCATCGTGCTGCTGCGGCCGCGGGGCGAGCCCGGGATCGCGCCCGCTGTGGCCCGGAGTTCGCCGTATCTGGGCGTGATGCTGCCCTACTCGCCGCTGCATCATTTGCTGATGCGCGAGTTCCCCCACCCGATCGTGGCCACCAGCGGCAATCTGAGCGACGAGCCCATCGCGATTGACAACGAAGAGGCGCGGGCGCGCCTGGGCGGCGTGGCCGATTTCTTTCTGCTGCACGACCGCCCGATCGCGCGGCCCTGCGACGACTCGGTAGCGCGGGTGGTGCGCGGGCGGGCGAGCCTTCTGCGGCGGGCGCGGGGCTACGCGCCGCTGCCCGTACGGCTGGATCGGGAGCTGCCGCCGGTGCTGGCGGCAGGCGGGCACATGAAGAACACGGTGGCGATCGCCCTGGGCCGGCAGGTGATTGTGAGCCAGCACGTGGGGGATCTGGACGCGCCGGAGGCGCGGGCGGCCTTCGAGCGAGCGATCGAAGATTTGTGCCGGCTGTACCGGTTCCGTCCCGAGCGGGTGGCTTGCGATCTGCACCCGGACTATGCTTCGACGCGCTGGGCACTGGCCTCGGGCCTGCCGGTGTTCGCCGTGCAGCACCATGAGGCGCACGCGGCGGCCTGCGCGGCTGAGAACGAGGTCCGGGGAACCTACCTGGGGGTAGCCTGGGACGGCACGGGCTACGGGTGGGACGGGACGGTGTGGGGCGGGGAATTCTTCTGGGTCGAAGGAGGGCGGTTCCGGCGGATCGCGCACCTGAGGCCCTTCCGGCTGCCGGGCGGGGAGGCGGCGGTGCGGGAAGGCTGGCGGGTGGCGGAGGCCCTGCGCTATGAAACATTCGGGCCGGATTCTGTTGAAGACGCCCGGCTCCGCCGGATGCTCGAACGGGGCGTCAACGCCCCCTGGAGCACCAGCGTGGGGCGGTTGTTCGACGCCGCCGCCGCCCTGATCGGAACGGCGCGGGAGAACCGCTTCGAGGGCCAGGCGGCGATGACTCTGGAGCGGGCGATCGGGGGCTTGGAAACGGCCGAGGCCTACCCGCTGCCCGGCGGCGACTGGCGGCCGCTGCTGGAAGCGCTGGAGGCGGACCTGCGGCGGGGCGAATCCCCGCCCCGGATGGCGGCGCGCTTCCACAACGCGCTGGCCGGCTGGATCCTGGAGGTGGCTGAGCAGGCGGGGACGCGCGAGGTCTGCCTGAGCGGCGGGGTCTTTCAGAACGGCTATCTGACCGAGCGGGCGGCGGCGCTGCTGGAGGCCCGCGGCTATCGGGTGTGGACCCACCAGCGCGTGCCGCCCAATGACGGCGGCCTCGCGCTAGGCCAGGCCGTGCTGGCCGCCCATAGGAGTTGAGCCATGTGTCTGGCGGCGCCGGGAAGGATCGTGCAGCTTCTGGAGGAGGACCCCGCAGGCTTGCGGCGGGCGGTGGTGGATTTCGCCGGCGTGCGGCGCGAAGTTTCTCTGGCCTTCACGCCCGAGGCCCGGCCGGGCGATTACGTGCTGGTGCACGTAGGCTTCGCGCTCAGCGTGGTGGACGAGGCCGAGGCGCAGAAGATCTTCCGGTATCTGGAGGAGATGGCTGAGGCGGAGGAGCCGGCGCCCGAGGATTCGCCGTGAAGTACGTAGACGAGTATCGGGATCCGGAAGCGGCGGCGCGCCTGGCCGATGCCCTGCGGCGAGCGGTCCGGCGGCCCTGGGTGATCATGGAGATCTGCGGGGGGCAGACCCATAGCATCCTCAAGAGCGGGCTGGAAGGGCTGCTGCCGCCCGAGATCACCCTGGTGCACGGGCCGGGTTGTCCGGTGTGCGTGACCCCGATCGAGCTGATTGACGCGGCGGTGGCGATCGCCCGGCGCAGCGAGGTGACCCTGTGCTCGTTCGGGGACATGCTGCGCGTGCCGGGCTCGGAGGCCAGCCTGCTGGAGGCCAAGGCGCGCGGGGCGGACGTGCGCGTGGTCTATTCGCCGCTGGATGCGGTGAAGCTGGCGCGCGCGCGGCCCGACCGGCAGGTGGTTTTTTTCGCCGTGGGCTTCGAGACCACCGCTCCGGCTAACGCCGTGGCGCTGCGGCAGGCGGCGGCCGAGGGGCTGGAGAACTTCTCCCTCTTGGTGGCGCACGTGCTGGTGCCGCCGGCCATCGAGGCGATCCTCGGTTCGCCCGACTGCCGGGTGCAGGGGTTTCTGGCGCCCGGGCACGTCTGCACGGTGATGGGTTACCAGGAGTACGAAAGACTGGCCGCGCGCTACCGGGTCCCGATCGTGGTCACCGGCTTTGAGCCGGTGGACATTCTGGAAGGTTTGCTGATGGCGGTGCGGCAACTGGAGGCCGGACGAGCGGAGGTCGAGAACCAGTACAGGCGCTCGGTGCGCCGGGAGGGCAACCGGGCGGCGCAGGCCGTGGTGCAGGAGGTCTTCGAGCCGGCCGATCGGCGATGGCGGGGCATCGGGCAAATTCCGCTGAGCGGGCTGCGCCTGCGCGAGCCTTACCGGCGCTTCGACGCGCTGGAGCGCTTCGCGGCGAGCGCGACGGCGCGCGAGGAATCGAGCGAGTGCATTGCGGGCCTGGTGTTGCAGGGCCTCAAGAAGCCGCCCGAATGCCCGGCCTTCGCCTCGCGCTGCACGCCCGAGTCGCCGCTGGGCGCCCCGATGGTCTCCAGCGAAGGCGCCTGTGCAGCCTACTTCCATTACGGGCGCGGGGAGGAGCGGGGATGGGCGGGTTCAACCTGATCTGCCCGGCGCCGCCGGCCGGTGAGGAGCGCATCCTGCTGGCGCACGGCGGGGGCGGGCGCTTGATGCATCAACTGCTGGAGCGCGTGTTTCTGCCGGCGTTTTCCAATCCCCTGTTGGAGCGGCGGCACGACGGAGCGGTGGTGGAGTTGAGCGGGTTGCGGCTGGCCTTCACTACCGATTCCTACGTCGTGCGCCCGCTGTTCTTTCCCGGGGGCAACATCGGCGATCTGGCGGTGAACGGGACGGTGAACGACCTGGCGATGTGCGGGGCGCGGCCGCTGTATCTGAGCGCGGGCTTCATTCTGGAGGAGGGGCTGGCGCTGGAGACGCTGCGCGCGGTCGCGGCCGCGATGCGCGGGGCGGCCGAGCGGGCGGGGGTGCTGCTGGTCACCGGGGACACCAAAGTGGTGGACCAGGGCCACGGCGACGGCGTGTTCATCAACACGGCGGGCATCGGGGTGGTGGAGGCGCCCGAGGAGATCGGCCCGCGGCGAGTTCGCGCCGGGGACGCAGTGCTGGTGAGCGGCGAGCTGGGCGCCCACGGCATCGCGGTGCTTTCGGTGCGGGAGGGGCTGGAGTTCGAAGCGCCCATTGTGAGCGACACGGCGCCGGTGTGGGAGGCGGTGCGGGCGCTGCTGGAGGCGGACGTCGAGGTGCACTGTCTGCGCGACCTGACGCGCGGCGGGCTGGCTTCGGCGCTGAACGAGATCGCGCAGGCGGCCGGGCTGGGGATTCGGATCGAGGAGGCGGCCATCCCGGTGGCGGAGCCGGTCAAAGGGGCTTGCGAGATCCTGGGGCTGGATCCGCTCTATGTAGCCAACGAAGGGAGGTTCGCGGCCTTCCTGCCGGCGGGGCAAGCCGACCGGGCGCTCGAAGCGCTGCGTGCGGCGCCTGTGAGCGCGCAGGCGGTGCGGATCGGCACGGTGGTGGAGGAAGGCCCGGGCTCGGTGGTGCTGGTGAGCCGGATCGGCGGGCGGCGGGTAGTGGACATGCTGAGCGGCGAGCAGTTGCCGCGGATCTGCTGAGGCGCCGCCGAAGCCGCTTCAGTACTCGCGGCGGACGACCAGATCGCTGAGGGCCGAAAGGGCGTTCTGGTAAGGGGAGTCCGGGAAGGCGCCGATGAGGAGGCGGGCGGTCTCGGCGAACTGCCGGGCGCGGCGGCGGGCGTGCGCGATTCCGCCCGAGGACTCGGCCAGATCCAGAATGGCCGGGAAAGGCACACGCCGGTAGCTGCGGTCCTCGAGCACGGTCTCGACCATGCGGCGCGCCTCGGGTCCGGCCTGCCGGAGCGCGTAAATGAGCGGCAGCGTGAGCTTGCCCTCTTTCAGGTCGCTGCCCACCGGCTTGCCGAGCACCTCTTCGGAGGCGGTGAAATCCAGCAGGTCGTCCACGAGCTGGAAGGCCATGCCGAGGTTCCAGGCGTACTGGCCGAGGCGGTTCTCCTGGCTTTCCTGGGCCCCGGCGCAGACCGCGCCCAGACGGGCGCAAGCCTCGAACAGCCCGGCGGTCTTGCGGCTCACCAGGTCCATGTACTGGTCCTCGTCCACCCGGATGGAGCCCAGCAGGTCCAGTTGCAGCATTTCGCCCTCGACCATCAACTGGGTCACCGCGATCAGCAAATCGAGCACGTGAAAGTTGGCCTCCCCGAGAGCGATCTGGAAGGCCTTCATATAGAGCCAGTCGCCCGCCAGCACCGAAGCGTGATTACCCCACTTGACGTTGGGCGAGGGCCGGCCGCGCCGGGTTTCGGCCCCGTCAATGACGTCGTCGTGGACCAGGGTGGCGGTGTGGATCAGCTCGACCACCGCGGCCAGCCGGACGGCGCTGGGCCCGCCCTCGCCGATGAGCCGGGAGCTCAGCAGCACCAGCATGGGGCGCAATCGCTTGCCGCCGCCCGAGTGCAGGTGCCGGCCGATGGCCGTGATGGCCTCCACGGGGGCTTCCGATTCGGCGCGGATGCGCTCTTCGACTTCGAGAAGCTGGTCGCGCACCAGCGCCACAATCTCCTCGACCCTCGGGGACTGCCCTGTTTCGCCCAGCGGCATGCGGACAATCCCAGTCTACCCGCCGCCGGCGACGGCTGGCAAACGCCGGCGCCCGCCGGGCCCAACGGCTACGGGCCGGCGAGGCCGAACAGCCGGCGGAAGTTGGCGGTCGAGACTCCGGCGAGAGCTTCCGGGGTTTCCCCGCGCAGCTCGGCCAGCCGCCGCGCGGTGTGGATCAGAAAGGCGGGTTCGTTGCGGCGCCCGCGCAGCGGCGCCGGGGCGAGGTAAGGTGCGTCGGTTTCTATTAGCAGGCGATCGGGCGGAGTCAGGCGCGCGGCTTGCTGGACCCGCTGGGCCTTGGGGAACGTCACCACGCCCGCGAAGCTCAAATAAAAGCCCAGCTCCAGGCAGCGCCGGGCTTCCTCGGGCCCTCCCGAAAAGCAGTGCATGATGCAGGGCGGACCGGCGGGATCCCAGTGCTCGGCCAGCAGGCCCAGGGTGTCTTGCCAGGCTTCGCGCGTGTGGATCACGACGGGTTTCTTCGCCGCGCGGGCCAACTCGAGCTGCCGGGCGAACACCTCCCTTTGCACTTCGGGCGGCGAGAAGTTGTAGTGGTAGTCGAGGCCGATCTCGCCCAGCGCGAGCACCTTGGGGTGAGCCAGCAAGGCTTCCAGGCAGGGCCAGGTCCGCTGGTCGGCCTTGGCCGCATCGTGCGGGTGTACGCCGACTGTCGCATAGACCGGCGCATGGCGCTCGGCCAGGCGCAGGCCGGCCTCCAGGTCCGGCGGGCCTTCGCCTGAGCCGACGGCCAGCATGCATTCGACCCCGGCCGCCAAGGCCCGCTCGATGACGGCCTCGCGGTCGGCGTCGAACCGGCGGTCATCCAGGTGGCAATGCGAATCCACCAGGCTCACGTGAGCCGGGCTCCCACCGGGACGTCCTCCAGCGGGCCGACCAGCACGGGCAGCCCGCCCTCGGGGGTAGCAGCCACGATCATTCCGTCGGAGGCGATGCCGCGCAACTTGCGGGGTTCGAGATTGGCTACGATGACCACCTTGCGGCCGATCAGATCTTCCGGCCGGTAGGATTCGGCAATGCCCGCCACCACGGTGCGGGGACGCGGCTCGCCGATGTCCACCTCCAGGCGCAGCAGCTTGTCGGCCCCTTTGACGCGCTCGGCGGCCAGCACCTGGCCGACGCGCATGTCCACCTTGGCGAAATCCTGGATGGTGATCTTGGGGCCGGCCGGCGGCGTCGCGGGCGGTGGCGGGGCGGTCTTGCCCTCCAGCAGAGCCTTCTGGCGGGCGGTTTCCTGGACCTCCAGTTCGCGCATGCGCCGGACCGCCTGCTCGGGATCCACCCGCGGGAACAGAGGGGCGACCTCGCCGATCGCCTGGCCGGGCGCTAACTGGCCCCAGCTCAGCTCCTGGAAGCGCAGAGAATCGAGCGGCGGCGTCATGCCGAGCTGGCTCCAGAGGCGCTGGGCCGAGGCGGGCAACGCGGGCGCCAGCAGAACGGCGGCGATGCGCAGGATCTCGGCTGCGGTGTAGAGGGTTTCAGCCAGCCGGCTTCGCGCCGCCGGATCGCTGCTGCGCGCCAGGTTCCACGGCGCTTGCTCGACGAGGTACTTGTCGGCGGCCGAGAGCATGCCCCAGACCGCCTCCAGGCCGCGGGAGAACTCGAAGTTCTCGAAAGCGGAGACGGCGGCGGCTATGGTCTGGGCGGCGATCTCGGGCAAGGCGCCGGCGGCGGTCCGGCCGTCCGGGATGAGCCCGCCGGCGTACTGGCGGATCATGGTGAGGGTGCGGCTGGCGAGGTTGCCCAGGCCGTTGGCCAGATCCGAGTTGTAGCGGGTGACCAGGGCGTCGTAGCTGAAGCTGCCGTCCTGGCCGAAGACGATCTCGCGCAGCAGGAAGTAGCGCAGGCCGTCCCCACCCAGCACTTGGCGGATGGGTTCGGGGCGCACGATGTTGCCCCGCGACTTCGACATCTTGTCCTGCTCGACCAGAATCCAGCCGTGGGCGAAGATCTGGCGCGGAAGGGGCAGGCCGGCGCCCATCAGGAAGGCGGGCCAGTAGACGGCGTGGAAGCGCAGGATGTCCTTGCCGATCAGGTGCAGATCGGCCGGCCAGAGGTCCTCGCCTTCGACCGCGCTCACGTAGGCGATCAGAGCGTCGAACCAGACGTAGAAGACATGGCGCCCTTCGACCGGGGCGGGGATGCCCCACTGGATGTTGGTGCGCGTGATCGAGAGATCGTTCAGCCCCTGGCTGACGAAGGCGATCACCTCGTTGCGGCGGAACTCCGGGCGGATGAAATCCGGCTGCGTGCGGTAGAGCTCGAGCAGGCGGTCCTGGAAGGCCGAGAGGCGGAAGAAATAATTCTCTTCGGTGACGGTCTCGGTGGGGCGGCGGCAATCCGGGCAAAGGGCGCCGGGCTCGGCCTCGCCGACGTAAAGCTCGCAACGGAAGCAGTACTGGCCGGTGTAAGCGCCCTTGTAAATGTAGCCGTTCCGGCGGCAGCGTTCGAACAGGTCCACGACAGCGCGGTGATGCTTGGGGTCGGAGGTGCGCTCGAAGCGGTCAATGTGCAGGCCCAGGCGCTCCCATTGGCGGCGGAACTCGTCCTGGATGAGGGTGGCGTAGTCGTAAGGGGAGAGGCCGGCGGCGCGAGCGGCGCGCTCGACGTTCTGGCCGTGTTCGTCGCTGCCGGTGGTGAGCACGGCGTGGTAGCCTTGCATGCGCTTGAAGGCCCGAATCGTGTCGGCGGCGATGGTGGTGTAGGCGGTGCCCAGGTGCGGCGCCGCGTTCACATAGTAAATGGGAGTGGTGAGATAGTACTTCATCGGGAACTTTTCCAGTAAGCCAAAGCGGCTTCCGTTAGTATCTGGCGCAAGGGCAGGCCGGAGGCCAGCGCCAGCTTGCGGCAATCCTCGTACTCCGGCGCGAATCGCCCGTCCTCGGAAACCTTGACGCGCACTTTGCCGTGCGGGGTCTCGACCTCGATGCTGCGGCGGGCGCACACCCGGCGCTCGGCGCGGTAGAGCCGCAGGCCGAGGGTGGAGGTTTCCGAGAAGATCAGGCCGGCCAGGCGCTCCTGGTCCTGCGGGCGGGCGATGACGCGCAGGAGCACGCCCGGCCGGCTCTTCTTCATGATGAGCGGGGTCAGGGCGGCGTCCAGGGCGCCGGCCTCCAGCAGGCGCTCGAGGGCGTAACCGAGCACCTCGGGGCTGGAATCATCCACGTTGGCCTCCAGCACGGACACCACGGTCGCTTGCTCGGCGCGGGAGTCTTCACCCACCAGCACGCGCAGGACGTTGGGCTGTCCGGGCAACTCGCGGCTGCCCGCGCCGTAGCCGGTCGCGTGCAGGGTCATTGGGGGCAGGGGACCGAACGAGCGGGCCAGGGTGACGGCCAGCGCGGCGCCGGTGGGCGTGGTCAGCTCGACCGCCGGGCCCTGGGAATACACGGGCTTGCCGGCCAGCAAGGCGGCGGTGGCGGGGGCGGGCACGGGCAGCAGGCCGTGTTCGGTCCGGACCGTGCCCCCGCCCAGATTGACCGCCGAGCAGTGAATCTCCTCGACGCCCAGCAGCTCAAATCCCAGGCAGGCGCCGATGACGTCGGCGATGGAGTCGGCTGCGCCGACCTCGTGGAAATGGACGCGCTCGGGCGGAATCTGGTGAATGGCGGCCTCCACGGCGCCCAGCCGGCGGAACACTTCGGCGGCGTTGTGTTTGACCGGTTCAGGCAGGGCGGCGGCTTCGATCAGCCGCAGGATCTCCCCCAAGTGGCGGTGCGGTTGCGGGGAGCGGGCCTCGGCGTGGAACTTTGCGGCCGCGATGCCGCCCCGTTGGGTGCGCTCGATGCGGACCGCCAGACCGGCGCCCAGCGATTCCAGGGCGGCGCACAGGGTCGCGGCGTCGGCGCCGGCGTCGGCCAGGGCGCCGACCAGCATGTCGCCGCTGATGCCGGAGAAAGCGTCAATATATGCCAGGCGCATGATGAAGGGCGGGCCGCCGGAACTCAGCCATCAAGAGGCACGCACTATCCAGTTTGCACGGCGGCGTCGGTCGGAATCAAGGCCGGCAGGATCTCTCCGGCCGGACCGCGCAGCGAGCAATCCAGGCCGGCGGAGAAGGGGGTCGGCTCGGGGTTGACTTCGATCAGGCGGGCGCCCGCGGCCTGGGCCAGAGGGATCAGCCCGGCCGCGGGATACACCACGGCGGAGGCGCCCACCACCAAGAACAGCTCCGCCGAGCGCGCCGCCCGCTCGGCCTGCTCCCAGGCGCCGGCAGGAAGCGGCTCGCCGAACCAAACCACGCCCGGGCGCAGCAGCCCGCCGCAGGGGCAGCGCGGCGGCAGCTCGGGCAGTGGCGTCCGTTCGTCGCGCGTGCGCCGGCCGCAGCGCAGGCAGCGGAGCGTCCAGATATCGCCGTGGAGCTTGAGCAGGCGGGTGCTGCCGGCGCGTTCGTGCAGCCCGTCCACGTTCTGCGTGATCAGCGTGAAGGCGGATTTCTGCCGCTCCAGGCGGGCCAAAGCGTAATGGCCGGGGTTGGGCTCGGCCCGGGCGATCCGCTGCCGGCGCCAGTCATACCACTCCCAGACCAGGCGCGGATCGCGCGCAAAGGCTTCCGGCGTGGCCAGCTCCTCCGGGCGGAACTGCCGCCAGAGGCCGCCCGGACCTCGAAAAGTGGGCACGCCGCTTTCGGCCGAAATGCCCGCGCCGGTGAGCACCGCCACCGAGCGGGCGGCTTGGATCCACTGGCGTGCCTGGGCCAGCACGCATCCATTATGCTACGGAGGAGGGCGGAGCCCGCCGAGCAAGCGCGCCCTGCAAGCCTCCGCCGGGGGAGACAGCGATGGAGCGAATGAAAGCGCTGGTGAAGAGCCGTCGCGAGCCGGGCCTGTGGCTGGAGGAAGTGCCCGTGCCCGAGATCGGCATCAACGACGTGTTGATCCGGGTGGATCGGACCTCGATCTGCGGCACCGACGTGCACATCTGGAACTGGGACGACTGGGCGAGCAAGACGATCCCGGTGCCGATGGTGGTGGGGCACGAATTCGTGGGCGAGATCGTAGCGGTGGGATCGAACGTGGCCGATTTCACCCCGGGCATGCTGGTGGGCGGCGAGGGTCACGTGGTCTGCGGGCGTTGCCGCAACTGCCTGGCGGGCCGGCGGCACTTGTGCGCGCACACCCAGGGCGTAGGCGTGAACCGCCCGGGCGCTTTCGCCGAATACATCGCCCTGCCCATGAGCAACGTCTGGCACCACCGCGAGTGGGTGGACCGGGACATCGCCTGCATTTTTGACCCCTTCGGCAACGCGGTGCACACCGCCCTCTCCTTCCCGGTGCTGGGCGAGGACGTGCTGGTGACCGGCGCGGGCCCCATCGGGATCATGAGCGCCGCGGTGGCGCGCCACGCGGGCGCGCGCTTCGTCGTGATCACGGACGTGAATCCTTACCGACTGGAGCTGGCGCGCAGGCTGGGCGTGACCCTGGCGGTGGACGCGCGAACGACGCGGCTGGCCGAGGTGCAGAAGCAGCTCGGCATGCTGGAGGGCTTCGATGTGGGCTTCGAGATGTCGGGCAATCCGTCCGCCTTCCGCCAGATGCTGGCCAACATGTGCCACGGCGGCAAGATCGCCCTGCTGGGCATCCCCGACGCAGAGGTGGCGATTGACTGGAACACGGTGATCTTCAACGGCCTGACGATCAAGGGCATCTACGGCCGGGAAATGTACGAGACCTGGTACAAGATGACCATCATGCTCCAATGCGGGCTGGACATCCGCCCGGTAATCACTCACCGCTTCCCCTACACCGAGTACCGGGAAGCGTTCGAGGTGATGCGCTCGGGCCAGTCCGGCAAGGTGATCCTGCACTGGCGGTGAGCGCACCCCTCAGGGCACGCTCTGATCGAGCACTTTGGCCGCCTGCTCTTCCCGGAAGGCGCGCAACTTCTGGCGCAGGTCCGGGCGTTGGGCGGCCAGGATGGCCACCGCCAGCAAGGCGGCGTTGACGGCGCCCGCCTTGCCGATGCCGAGCGTGCCCACGGGGATGCCGGCCGGCATCTGCACGATCGAGAGCAGGGAATCCAGGCCGTGCAGGGTGGGGCTCTCGACGGGTACGCCCAGCACCGGCAGCAACGTGTGAGCGGCGATGACGCCCGGCAAGTGAGCCGCCCCGCCCGCGCCGGCGATGATCACTTCGATGCCTCGATCCTGGGCGGCGCCGGCGTACTGGATCGTGTGCTCGGGGGTGCGATGGGCGGAGAGCACGCGGCATTCGTGCGGCACTTCGAAGGAGGCCAGCAGCTCGGCCGCGTGGCGCATGGTCTCCCAGTCGGACTTGCTGCCCATCAGGATGGCGACGAGTGGTTTAGCGTCCTGCGCCATAAGGGATTAGGGTAGCAGCAGGCGCGACCTCCGCACCGGGCCGCTCACCGCCGCGGGCGCCGCCGGCCGGGCGCCGGATCCCTCCGCTCGCCGCCGCGCTCCACCGTGCGCGCCGGCGGGGCGGGCCACGGGCCGGCGGCCAGAAACGTCCCGAACAGCAAGGCGGGCCAGACTTGCAGCCAGAGGCGGTTGCATGAGGTGTCCAGATGCCAGCGCAGATCGGCTACTGTGATCAGGTAAACCAAGAAATCCGCCGCCAGCATCGCGGCCGGCAGCGCCAGCACCCAGGCCTCTTTCCTCTGTTGCCTGCCGGCGAGCCCCGCGGCCCAGGCCCACAGCGCCAACAGGAGCATCGGGTGCGCCCACCAGGGGGAGATCTCCCAGACCGTCCTCGCCCAGGCGCGCCCGACCATGATCCAACGCGCCGGATCGGCCATCTTCGCCAGCGCCTCAGCCGCAGTGGCAGGGAATAACCCGACCGTGAACGGCGCCAGCGCGAGTTTGAACGCCGCCAGTACGAGCAAGACCGGCGCGGCGCCGCCTAGAAGTTTGAGCAAGGAGCGACCGCCCCCGCGCACGAGCGTCCAGGCGAATACGAGCAACAGAAAAACGATGCCTTCGTTTTTGGTCCATCCCGCCAGCGCGGCCAGCGCGCCGGCCACCATTAAGGGCGCGCGCGACCATTGCTCGCGCCATGCGGCGACCAGCATGCTAACGGCAGCCAGCATGTAAAAAGCCAGGGGGATGTCGGCGTACTGCGCCGCCACCTGCGAGCCGAACAGCTCACTGGAACTCAGAAGCAAGACTGCCAGCCAGCCCGAAGTCTCCTGCCGCAACCACGCGAGCGCCCCCACCAGGAGACCCGCCGTCAACAACGCGAACAACAAGGCCAGCAGGGCGGGCGCCACGGGGTCCGTGCGTGAATTCAAAGCCTAGAGCGAGGCCACCGTGGCCGAGAGCAGCAGCGGGTAATCCGGGTGAGCCGCGCCCAACTGGCCCCCTCCGATCTCGGGCGATACCGCGTAACGCCAACCAGGCTGCCCACTGGCAAGAAACTTGGCGCGCAAGTTCCAGATCGAGAAAGCATCCCAGTCGCCGTGGGGCGAAGCCTTCGTGCCGGCTGCCCAGCCGGCGGCAACCAGCGCCAGCGTCACGACACCCGCTGCGCGCAACGCCCACAGCCAGGGTTGTGGAGCCTCAGGTTGGCGCAAGGCGCGGCTTTCCCCGGCCGTCCGCCGGCCCCAGTGCTTCCAGGCCAGCCCCCCAAGCGCCGTGACCGTGAGATTGCCGATCACCGCGGCCCAGGAAACCTGCAATCCCGCCCACAGTAAGGGCACAAAGACGCCGGAGCTCAGCCCGATGCCCAATCCCGCGCCCAAGGATCCGCGGAGCCCGATGCGCAGCCACGTCGGCCCCGGCCATCGCGCCCACCCCAAGCCCTCGAGCAATCCGCAACCACCCAGTGCAGCCGCCAGCAGACAAAACCAGCCGATCATGGACCCGCCCGGCGGTAAAGCACCACGCCGTTGCCGAAGTCTTGCTCAGCCACGTAGCCGTACTCCGCACCGAGCGCCCGAAGGTCAAGCGGGCGGGAGAGGTTTCCGACCGCCCAATCGGGACGGCTTCGGGCAGGCAAGGGACGGAGCAGTCTCGGAGCCAGCGCGTATTGCGCTTGCAGGAAGGCCAAGGTGGCCCGATCGCCTGGCGGCAGGTCGCTCAAATAACCGACGACCGCGCTCGCGGGCAGACGCGCCCCAAGCGCGGAGAAGCGCAGCAGAGCGATCTCGATTTGAAACGGGTCGGGTGAATGCCGGGCCAGTTGCCTTGCGAGATCGAAGGACTGGAAGGCGGCACCCACCGAGGCGAGGACCACGATAGCGGCCGCAAAACGCACCCTGCCCGCGCGAGACCGGGCCCGATCCGAATCGCGCCGCAACTCTCACTCCGGCGCGAGCAGCAGTTTGCCGCTGGTCGAACGCGATTCCAGGGCGCGGTGGGCTTCGGCGGCCTCGGCCAGCCTGTAAACGCGCTCGACGCGGACTTTCAAACGCCCGGACTGCACCCAGTCCAGCACGTCGCCCGCCCGCCAGAGCAGCTCTTCGCGCGTGGCCGCGTAATGCATGAGGGTGGGCCGGGTGAGGAAGATCGAACCTTTCTGGCTGAGGATCAACGGCTGGAAAGCGGGTACGGCGCCGCTGGCGTTGCCGAAGGAGACCATCATGCCCCGCGGGCGCAGGCAATCCAGGCTTTTCTCCCAGGTGGCCGCGCCCACCGAATCGTAGACGACGTCCACGCCGCGCCCTTCCGTGCCGCGTCGCACCACCTCCAGAAAGTCCTGCTCGGTGTACAGGATCACCTCGTCGGCCCCGGCCTGCCGGGCCAGCTCGGCCTTGGCCGGAGTGGAAACGGTGCCGAAGACGCGGGCGCCACGCATTTTGGCCATCTGCACCAGGAGCAGGCCGACGCCCCCGGCGGCGGCGTGCACCAGACAGGCGTCGCCCGGCTTGAGGGGGAAGGTGGAGTGGGTCAGGTAGTGCGCGGTCATGCCCTGGAGCATGACGGCGGCGGCCGAATGAAAATCCAAGGCCTGGGGCAGCTTGACCAGCATCCAGGCGGGGACCACGGCGAATTCGGCGTAGGCGCCCCGGGCCATGGCGTAGGCCACTCGATCTCCGGGGGCGACTTCGGTAACGCCCGGGCCGACCGCCTCGACCACACCGGCCGCCTCCATGCCGGGCGTGAACGGCAGATCGAGCTTGTACAGCCCGATGCGGTGATAAATGTCAATGAAATTGACGCCGGCGGCGGCGATGCGAAGCAGGGCTTCGCCGGGGCCGGGCGCGGGCTTGGCGATCTCCGCCAGGCGGAGCTGCTCGGGGCCGCCCGGTTGCTCGACTACGATGGCTTTCATGCGGGACGCCTCCTGAGACGAGTGCGAAACTGGCGGCGCAGATGAACCGCCGCCGCGTAGAGTAGCAGGTAGAGAACGGTGCAGGGGAACAGCAGCAGGCGCAGCAGGGTGGGGACCGCCTGCGCGCCGCCCATGCCCGCCCGGTAAAGCAGGAAGCGGAGCAGGGTGGGGATCTGCGAGCGGTCCAGCCAGAAGAAGTCGCAGTTCTCGTTGACGATGAAGACCTTGACCGGCAGGCGCAAGGCCAGCGCCCACTTCCACTTCGTCATGACCGGCTCCGCCGTGCACAGGATACCCATGACGGCATAACCGCGCCGCGCCAGCTCGCGGTACAGGCGGCGGCGCCCGGCGCGACCCTGATAGTCGGCCACCTGAAAGACCTCGCTGGCGGGCTCGGCGGCCAAGGCGGCGGGCAGCCCGGCGTAACAGGTCACCAGTCCGATAGGGGCTTCGGGCCAGTACTGCCGCAGCAGCGGCACCAGTTGCTCGATGATGTGCCGCGAACCGCTTTCCACCAGCAGAATGCGGCGAACCTCCGGGAAGCGCAGGCGCAGCACGTAGCGCATGGCCGGCGTCAAAGCTACGAATATACAACGGCGGACGGCGGCGCTGCGCAAAGCTTGCGCCGTGCGGAGCGGGGCGCCTGCAAAGGCTGCGCGAGCGGGCCCCGGTCTGGAGGTCTAACCCATTGATTTCTCAAGAGATGTCCGAATGGAACCGGATGTGAAACCACAGTGGGCGAAAGAGGCTCATTCCTCAAGGGAGGTGGATGGAAATGAAGAGAGTCCTGACGGTAATGGCCGCGGCCGCGCTGCTGTCCGGCAGCGCCGCCGCGCAATGGGGTCGCGGCTTCGGCCGCGGCTGGGCGGCCGGACAGCCCGGCGCTCGGGCCCAAGCCTCCGAACGCCGCCTGGAGTTCCTGGCCGGTTACCTGAACTTGAGCGAGGGCCAGAAGGCCCAGTTCAAATCGGCCCAGGAGGCCTTGCAGGCCAAGACGCAAGCCAGCGCGCAGAAGGCGCAGGAGCTGCGCCTGAAGCTCCAGGAGGCGGTGCGAAACAACGCGGGCGCGCCGGCGATCCAAGCCCTGGCGAACCAGCTCGGGCAGTTGCACGCCGAGCTGATCGCAGCGCGGGCGCAAACGCAGGCGACGCTGCTGGGAGTGTTGACCCAGGAGCAGCGGGACAAGCTGGCTAAGATCTGCCCGCGAGGCTGCGGACTGGGCTTGGGCGGGGGCCTGGGCGCAGGGCTGCGGTTGGGCCGGCGGATCTGAGGCCGGCCGAGGTGGGCGCGGCCCGTCCGGCGCCGGGGGCGGGCCGCGCCTGGCTGCTCAGACTCCCCAGCAGTAATCCTCGACCGCCTTCTCCAGCGTTTCGTCGTGCTCGGTCAGCCGCATCAACTCCAGGCGGATGGCGTCCACCAAGGCGCGCCAACTGGCCTCGATGATGTTTTCGGAGACCCCCACGGTGGTCCAACTCCGGCGGTGGTCGGACCACTCGATCAGCACGCGCACTTTGGCGGCGGTGCCCTTCTTGGAATCGAGCACGCGGACTTTGTAATCGGTCAGGCGCACTTGGGCGATGGAGGGGTAAAGCGAGGAAAGGCACTGGCGCAAGCAGAGATCCAGGGCGTTGACCGGGCCGTGGCCTGAAGCGGTGGCCGAGTGGACGCCGTCCCTGGTCTTCACGGTGACGGTAGCCACCGAGCGGGAGTGCCTGTCGTCCTCCATCTTGGTGGTGACCTCGAAATTGACCAGCTCGAAGAAGCGCAGGCCGGGATGCAGGGCCTCGCGGACCAGCAGCTCGAAGGTGCCTTCAGCCGCCTCCAGCTCGTAGCCGCGATATTCGAGCTGCTTGATGCGGTCGAGCAGCTCGCGCCGGGCTTCCTCGGAGAGGCGGTCGGCGATGCCGTGTTGCTTGAGCTTGTAGAGGATGTTGGCCCGGCCGGAGAGGTCCGAGAGCAGGACGCGCTGGCGATTGCCCACCAGGGCGGGCGGGATGTGCTCGTAGGTGGCGGAATCTTTCAGGACCGCGCTGACGTGGATGCCGCCCTTGTGGGCGAAGGCGCTGCGCCCGACGTAGGGCTGGTCGGACCGCAGGGGCAGGTTGGCCAGTTCGGCCACGAAGCGGGCCAGCGAGCTGAGGTTGGGCAGGCGGTCGGCGCCGATGGTGGTGTGGCCCATCTTGAGTTCGAGGTTGGCGATGATCGAGCAGAGATTGGCATTGCCGCAGCGCTCGCCGTAGCCGTTGACGGTGCCTTGCACATGGGTGCAGCCGGCCTCGACGGCCGCCAGGGTGTTGGCCACCGCCAGATCGGCGTCGTTGTGGCAGTGGATGCCCAAGATTCCGTCGAAGCGGCGGCGGACCTGGGAGACGATCTCGGCCAGGCGGGAGGTGAGGGCGCCGCCGTTGGTGTCGCACAGGCAGAGCACGTCGGCGCCGGCCTGGCGGGCGGCCTCCAGGCAGCGGAGGGCGAAGTCCGGGTTGGCGTTGTAGCCGTCGAAGAAGTGCTCGGCGTCGAAGATCACCTCGCGCCCGTGCTGCTTGAGGTAACCGACGGTCTCGGCGATCAGTTTGAGGTTTTCCTCTTCGCTGATGCCCAGGGCGCGGCGGGCGTGGAAGTCCCAGGTCTTGCCGAAGACGGCCACTGCGGGAGTCCCGGCATCAATGAGGGCGCGCACGTTGGGATCGCGGTCCACGCGATTCTTAACGAAGCGGGTGGCGCCGAAGGCGGTCAGGCGCGCGTGGCGCAGGCTGAGCTCGCGGGCCCGGGCGAAGAATTCCTTGTCGCGGGGGTTCGAGCCGGGCCAGCCGCCCTCGATGTAGTCAATGCCGAGCTCGTCGAGCTTCTGGGCGATCATGAGCTTATCTTCCACGGTGAAGGAGACGGCCTCGCCCTGGGTGCCGTCGCGCAGCGTGGTGTCGTAAGTGAAGATCTTCATAACTGCCTCGGGCTGTGCGGCCGGCGGGCGGCGAGCCCGCCGGCTCGGTTCTCAAGCGGTCGCGGCGCCGGGCTGGTCTTCCGGGACGCCGGCTTCTTTTTCCTTGCGCAGGAAAGGCATCATCCGGCGCAACTCGCGGCCCACGATTTCCATCGGCTGGTTGCGGGCCGCCTCGCGCAGAGCCAGGAAGTTCTTCAGGCCGTTGCGGGTGTACTCTTCGATCCACTCCCGGGCGAACTGGCCGGACTGGACCTCGGCCAGCAGGCGGCGCATTTCTTCGCGAACCGCCTGGTTGATGACCCGCGGGCCGCGGGTGTAGTCGCCGTACTCGGCGGTGTCGGAGACCGAGTAGCGCATGTAGCTCAAGCCGCCCTCCTGGATCAGGTCCACGATCAGCTTCAGCTCGTGCAGGCACTCGAAGTAAGCGATCTCCGGGGCGTAGCCGGCCTCCACCAGAGTCTCGAAGCCGGCCCGGATCAGCTCGCTGACCCCGCCGCAAAGCACGGCCTGCTCGCCGAACAGGTCGCTCTCGGTTTCCTCCTTGAAGGTGGTTTCGATGACGCCGGCCTTCAGGCAACCCAGGGCCCGGGCGTAGGCCAGGGCGCGCTGGAGAGCCTGCCCGGACGGGTTCTGGTAGACCGCGACCAGGGCCGGCACTCCCACCCCTTCCGTGAACAGTTCGCGTACGCGGTGGCCGGGGGCCTTGGGGGCGATCATCGAGACGTCCACGTCCGGCGGGGGAACGATCTGGCCGAAGTGGATGTTGAAGCCGTGGGCGAACATCAGGGTCTTGCCGGCGCGCAGCCGGGGCGCGATCTGCTCCCGGTAGAGGGCGGGCTGGTGCATGTCGGCCACCAGGATCATGATGACGTCGCCGGCTTGCGCGGCATCCCCGGCCGAGAGCACCGGGAAGCCGGCCGCGGCCGCCTTGCTCCAGTTGGGGGCGCCGGGTTTTTCCGCCACCACCACCCGGAGGCCGGAGTCGCGCAGGTTGAGGGCATGGGCGTGGCCTTGGCTGCCATAGCCGATGACGGCCACGGTCCGGTCTTTCAAGTAGCTTAAATCGCCGTCTTGTTCGTAGTAACGGTTTGCCATTGTCGCTCCATGAGGGGATTCAAGAACTGGGAATCTCGGAGAGGCGGGAGGCCGCCGGGTTGTCGCGCTCGGGCCGGGTGGGCACGGGAGGCGACAGGCGCAAGCGCCGGGCCTCGAGGGCGACCGCCACCATGCCCGAGCGGGTCACTTCGATGTCGCCGTAGGCCCGCATGACGTCAATGAACTCGTCGAGCTTCTCCGGGGCGCCCGAGGCCTCCAGCACGAAGCCTTCGACCGAGGAGTCCACTACGCGGGCGGAGAAGATCTCGGCCTCTTTGAGGATGGCGGTGCGGGTCTCCAGAGGGGCGCGGACGCGCAGCAGGACCATCTCGCGGGCCACGGCCGGCTCCTCGGTCAGATCGCTGGCCTGGAGGACGTTGATCAGCTTGTTCATCTGCTTGATGACCTGGCGGCGCAGAGCGGGATCTACGTCCACCACGATGGTCATGCGGGAAAGCGTGGGATCCAGCGTGCGCGCCACCGTCAGGCTCTCGATGTTGTACCCGCGGGCGCTGAGCACGCCCGTGATGCGCATCAGCGCGCCCGGTTTGTTTTCCACCAGCAGGGAAATCACCTGAAGCATGCCCTCCTCCTACTTGGGGACCGCCACCGGCTGAGGCGGGCCGAAGACCATCTCGTTGATGGCCGCCCCGGCCGGGACCATGGGGTAGACGTTCTCCTCGGGCGAGACGCGCACGTTGAGCAGGTAAGGCCCCGGCTCGCGCAGGGCGACTTGCAGGGCCGGGGCGAGCTGCTCGGGGCGGTCAATGCTCCGGGCGGGAATGCCGTAGGCGGCGCCCAACTTCTCGATGTCGGGGAAGGCCTCCATGGTCACCGCGCACAGGCGGTTGTTGTAGAAAAGGGTCTGCCACTGGCGCACCATACCCAGGTAACCGTTGTTGCAGATGACGATTTTCAGGGGCAGGCCGTGGGAGGCGATGGTGGCCAGCTCGGGGATGGACATCTGAAAGCCGCCGTCGCCGAGCACGGCGATGACCAGCTTGTCGGGACGGGCGAACTGGGCGCCCACGGCGGCGGGCAGGCCGAAGCCCATGGCGCCCAGGCCGCCCGAGCAGATCCAATGGCGGGGATGGTTGAAGCGGATGAACTGGGCGGCCCACATCTGGTGCTGGCCGACATCGGCGGTGACGATCGCTTCGCCGGCCGAGAGGCGGTCTATCTCGACCATCAGATGCTGCGGCTTGATCTCGCTGTCGGAGAAGGCCGGCCTCAGAGGGCGCTCGTTCTGCCAGGCGCGGATCTGCCGCCACCAGGCCTGGCGGTCGGCGGCGTGCCGCTCGCGCTCGGCCAGGGTGTCCTGAAGGGCTTTGAGAATCTTGCGCAGGACGCGCTTGGCGTCGCCCACGATGGGCAGGTCGGCGGCGCGGTTCTTGCCGATCTCGGCCGGGTCTATGTCCACGTGGATGACCTTGGCGTGGGGGGCGAAGGCGGAAAGGCGGCCGGTGACGCGATCATCGAAACGCACGCCCAGGGCGATGAGCAGGTCGGCGTGGGTCATGCCCATGTTGGCCGCGTAGGAGCCGTGCATGCCCGGCATGGAGATGAAGTTGGGGTGATCGGCCGGCAGCGCCCCCAGCCCCATCAGGGTGAGCACGGCCGGGGCGTCCAACAGCTCGACCAGCTCGCGCAGCTCCCGGGAGGCGTCCGAGCTGATGATGCCGCCGCCGGCGTAGACCATCGGCCGCCGGGCCTCCCACATCATCTGAGCCGCCCGGCGGATCTGCCCGGTGTGGCCTTCGGTGACGACTTTGTAGCCGGGCAGGTGGATGCTGGAGACCGGCGAGTAGTGGGCCTGTCCCTGAAAGACGTCCTTGGGAATGTCCACCAGCACCGGGCCGGGGCGTCCGGTCGAAGCGATGTAGAAGGCCTCGTGGATCACGGCCGGCAGGTCCTGGAGATTCTTGACCAGATAGTTGTGCTTGGTGCAAGAGCGCGTGATGCCGAAGGTGTCGGCCTCCTGAAAAGCGTCGCTGCCGATCAGCTTCGAGCTGACCTGCCCGGTGAGGGCGACGACGGGGATCGAGTCCATCAGGGAATCCACCAGGCCGGTGACCAGGTTGGTCGAGCCCGGGCCGGAGGTGGCGCAGCAGACGCCCACTCGCCCGGTGGCGCGCGCGTAACCGGAGGCCGCGAAGGCGGCGTTCTCCTCATGGCGCACCAGCACGTGCCGGATGGGGTGGTCGTAGATGACGTCGTAGAGGGGAAGGGTGACGCCGCCCGGATAACCGAAAATGCAATCCACGCCCTCGCGCACCAGGCACTCCAGCAACATCCGTGCGCCGCTCATCAAAGTAGGCATCTTGCGAACCGCTGCTCCTTTCCGGTCAATTTTCAGCCAACAAAAAAGGCCATCGAGCTGGGCCTTTTCGCCCCGCCCGACGGCCTGGGAAAACTTCCGAAGCCCGATCAGGCGGGGCCAGCTACGATGACCCCGAGGCTAATGATAATGACGATGGGAATCAGGACCGCTAAAGACGCAGGGAGGCCGCTGGAGCCGGGCTCGGAGCTGGCTGGCGACCTCATCAGTAGTGAGGATAGCGCAAAAGCAGGGGAAATGCAAGGGGGCGAACCGATAAAGTTGACTTATCTAAGGATAAGCGCGGCGGCCCGTCATTTGCCCAGGCGGGCGAGGAAGCCCCCGCCGGGCGCCAGCTCGAGGCTCAGGGAGTCGGCCGGGCGGACGACCGCCTTTTCGATTCGGACCGCGTCCGGCCGTTGCGGGTCGTCGCGCACCAGCAAGGCCTGCCAGGGACCCGAGCCCAGGAAAGACAAGGGCAGGCGAAGGCTGCGAGCTTCGGGACCGTTGACCACCGCCAAAAACCAGAGGGAGCCGCGCCGGCGGGCAAAAGCGGCGAGCTCGCCGATTTCCGAAGGCGGCAGGACGCGAGTCTCGTCCCAAACGCTGGGAAGACTCTTGATGATCTCCGCTGCCGGGTGTTCCAGCAGGGTCTTGGGGTGCGCGGCGTAGGTCAGCAGGGGCGAGGTGAAGACGGCGGCGGTGGCCAGTTGGTGGGCCCAGGTGGTGTCGTTGCGGCGCGAGCCGAAATGAACCGGCGTGTAATCGGCGTGGCCGGCCAGCAGGCGGGTGAAGGGCAGGGTCGCGTCGTGACGCGCGCGGGCGATATTGCGGGCCTCCATGCCGCGCACCGCCTCGCGGGTCAACTCGTTGGGAAAAGTGCGCGCCTCGCCGGTGGGCTTGTTGGCGCCGTGGAAGTTGACCAGGAGGCGGAACTCGGCCGCCTCGCGCAGGCAAGCCTCGTAGAGTTCAACGATTTCCTTGGCTTCGTGGTCGAAAAAGTCCAGCTTGACTCCCGCCGCTCCGGCTTGGGCGGCCAATTCGAAAAACTTGCGCCGCGCGGCCGGCTCGCGCAGTTGCCCGCTGTGCTTCCAGAGCCAGATGCCGACGCCCAAGCGGCGGGAATACTGGATGAGATCGCGCAACTGGTCGGAGCTCCACTTCTGCCAGAAGCCCTCGACCACCTGATACTCGAAGCCTAGCTCGGCCGCCCATCGGGAGAATTCCTTGATGCCTTCGAGGGTGGCCTGGCCGCCGTCCAGGTACCGCCAGACGGCGCGCCCGGGCCGGATCCAGGGGGTGCGAACGCCCTGGGGAAAGAGTTTCGGGTCGGGCGGCGGGGCGACGCTATGCACGATGTCGCAGTTGACCAAGGCGTCCAGATCGGCCGCCGCCATGACGATCCGCCAGGGGGTGGTGATGGGCCCGGCGACGGGGGCGGGCCGGGCCAGGCGCTCGATATCCGGCGCGAAGCGGAGGCGGAAGGGATAGGAGGGCGGAACGGAGTGGCCCAGGCGGGCCAGGAAGGTGCCTTGGCCGTCGGCCTGGAGGCCCATGCCGCTGTACCGGAACAGGGCGCCCTCGGTGATGGATCCGTAACCGGCCCCGTCGGGCAGTTTGAAGGTGACCGGCGGGACGGCCCATTCTCCCGCGGCGACCTGGGCGATGGGTTTGCGGGTATGGACGCCTTCGTAATGGCCTTCGAAGTCGTGGCGCCAGACGAGGCTGCCGGCGGGCAGGCGGAAGGCGGTGGCTTCTTCGGGGACGCGTGAGTGGTCGCCGGGGCCGGGGACCAGGAAGCGAAAGGCGGCGCCGTCGTCGCAGGCGCGGGCCTCCAAGGACCAAACCAAACCGCTGGGAGAATGTTTGATGGGGATGCGCCCGCCCCGGCAACGGCTGACGGCCGGCGAGTGCACGCCGTACCACGGATAGGTTTCGCGGATGCGGTAGCGGCGGGGCGCGCCGATCTCGGCGCGCTCCGCCAGGTTCACGCCGTCCACGACGATGCCCAAAGGCGAAGGCTCCACAACGGCGCGCCCGCGGAGGGTCACGGCGTAGGCCAGGCGGCCGTCCTCGAGGCGCATCAGGCGGAACTGAACGCGGCCGGCGGGACTGACCAGGACCAGGTTATCGGCGGCCTGGGCGGGCGGCAGGCTCCACAGGCCCGCGGTTGCGGTCAGACAAAGCAGGCGGCGAAGCACGGCGCGCCTCAGAAGCTGATGCGCAGGGCGAGCTGCTGGAGGCGGGCGTCGCGCGCGCTGGTGATCTCGCCGAACCGGGTGTTGATCTGGCGTCCCTGGACGTCGAAGCGCGCCGTGGCGTCCACGCCGTTGAACTGGGTGTGATTGAAGGCGTTGTACATCTCCCAGCGGAACTGGAAGCGGACGCGTTCCTTGAGGGGTACGGACTTGATGAAGGTGAGGTCCCAGTTGTTGATGCCGGGACCGCGGAAAGCGTAACGGCTGGCGGTCGCTCCGCTGCCCCGCTCGCCCCTGGCGGGCCGGGCGAAGACGGCGGTATCGAAAAACCGGCTGAAGGTGCGCTCGCTCTCGGGGAGCATCGCCTTGCCGGTCATGACGACGGTGTTGCCGTCGCCGCCGCCCGTCAAGTCGGCGCCGTCGGCCAGGCTCAGGCTGACGCCTCGCGGGGAGCCGCTGACGAAGGCGCAGATGCCGGAGAACTGCCAGTTGTCGAGAACCCATTGGACCAGCGGGTTGGACCAAAGCCGGCTGGCCTTGGGCAAATCCCAGACCCAGTTGCCGGTGAGAGTGTGGGTGCGGTCGTAACCGCCGGGACCGTAGTTCCAGTAGCGCCAGGAGTTGAAGGAGGCCACGCCGCTATCGTAGCTGTCGCCGTAGTTCATGGCTTTCGACCAGGTCCAGGCTACGCCGAATTGCAGGCCGCGGGAGAAATTGCGCTTGGCCTGGGTTTGCAGGGAGTGGTAACTGGAGGCGCCGGCGAATTCCAGGTAAGGCAGGCCGGCAAATCCGTAATAAGGGCGGAAGAAGTTATCCGGCAAGGGGGTGTTCGTGGTGGGGTCGGTATTCTCAGGCTGGAAGCGCGCGCCGTAAGGGACGTTGTTCAGGCCGCGGGTTTGGCCGAGATGCCGGCCCAGGTTGCCGGCGTAGGCCACGTCGAGCACGGTGTTGAAGCCGATGTCCCGCTGGATGCCGAAGCTCATCTGGTACAGGGTGAGCACCTGGGCGTGCGCCTCGATGACGCGATTGAAGCTGGAGGGGGCCAGCAGGGCGGCGCCGCTGAGGAAGGTATCCAGATGGCCGTAATACTGCACGGGCTGGGCTTGCAGCGGGGGATTGAAGGACATATCGCCCATCTGCCCGGAGCGGGGCCGCGCGTTGTAGAAGATGCCGGCGCCGGCGCGCAGGGCGGTCTTGCCGTCGCCGAAGGGATCGAAAGCGAAGCCGAAGCGGGGCGCGAACAGCACGCCGTTGCCGTGGACGAAGCCGCGGGGATAGCCGGGCGTGCCGGCGCGGACCGCGCCGATGTAGGGATCGCCCGAACCGGGGACGAACAGGCCGATGTAGGCGGCCGGGAACAGCTCCCCGGTCAGGGGATTCCTGGCCACCCGGGCGTTGCGGCTGTCCCGCGCCGGGAAGAACAGCACGGGGGCCTTGGAACGATCGTAGCGGGCGGCGTCGAAGTTGGCCGCCACGTTCTTCTTCTGGTAGGGCGGGACGTCGTAGGTAAAGCGCAGGCCGTAGTCCAGGGTGAGCTTCCGGTGGATTTTCCAGCTATCCTGCACGTACCATTCGGCCACTTTGTTGATGGGCTGGTAGTTCACGCGGGCGGTGACCTCGGTGTAAGTCTGGAAGTAACCGAGCAAGGCGTTGGCGTAGGGGTGGTTGGAATCGAAGGGATTGTTCGCGGTGCGCCCGAAGTTGAAATTGCCCGCGAAATTCGAGCCGTGGCGCCGCTGGAGATATTCGGCCAGTTCCCAGTAAAAGCCCGCCTTGACGGTATGCGGTCCGGCGACCTTGGTGAGGCCGTCGGAAATGCTGAAGGCGTTGACGTAGTTGTCCATCGGGAAGCGGCCGTCGTAGCCGATGGAGGCGGCGCCCGTGACGCCGCCGAAGCTAGCGGCCGGGATGAGGTTGAGGGGATTGTTCTCCGGGTATTTCTGGGCGAACTTGATGCCCAGCTTGCTGCGCTGGAGTTTGGCCAGCTCGGCGTCGGAAATCTCCTGGATTTCGGTCCAGCGCGACAGGCCGAGGGCCAGCTCGTTGACCAGGGTGGGGCCGGGCAGGTAGGTAACGTTGAAGGCCAGGTTAGGGTTGGTGGTGTCGTAGCTCTGCTTGATGCCCCACTGGTTGGAGTTGGCGGTGACCGCCAGCCCCCGTTGTTTGACCGCCATGTTCATGCCCCGGAAATAAGTGCGCCATTGGGGCGTGGGGTTGTAGTCCAGGCGCAAAACCTCCTGGCGGGCGGGGCGGTCCACGCTGTCCGAGACGATATAGTTGTAGTTGCCCCGGCTGATGGTGCGATCGAAGAAGTTGGGCAGGGGGAAGACGCCGAGCAGCTTCTGGGTGTCGGGGTTGATGCGGGCGGGCGGGAGGAGATTGCCGGGGATGGGCTGGCCGGTGAGGGGATCCCGGACCACGATCAGCGCGTTATTGGGCTCGCGGGAGTCGGAGAAGTCGCCGCGCCGTTCGCGCTCGGTGGGGAAGGTGTAGTTGCGGACGCTGGGAGTAGTGTTGGGCTGGATTTCTTGGGAGAAAAAGAAGAACAATTTATCGCGGCTGGGGTTGAATGTGCGGCCCCAGTAAAGGGGTCCGCCCAGGTTGTAACCCAGCGTGTTATAGCGGTAGCGGGGTCTGGCGACGCCGGTGCGGTTGTTGAAGAAATTGTTGGCGTTGAACATTTCGTGGCGCTTGTACCAGTAAGCGGCGCCGTGGAACTCGGCGGCGCCGCTCTTGCTGGAGACGTTGATGATGGCGCCGGCGTTCTTTCCGTACTCGGCCTGGTAGTTGCCCAGCAGGACCTTGACCTCGGCGATGGCGTCCAGGTTGAGCATGTTCTCGGTGGTGCCCAGGCCGCGGTTATTGGCCACCACGCCGTCCAGGTTGATGGCCATGTAGTCGGTGCGCACGCCGTGGATGACGGGGGCGCCGCTGGCGCCCAGCGTCTGGGCGCCGTAGCCGTCCGGGTAGGTGACGCCGGGGAGCAGCTTGAGAAGGTTCATGAAGTCGCGGCCGGGCGTGGAGAGCGAGCTCATCTGCTTGTCGTTGAGGACGGCGGAGCGCTCCTGGCTGGCGGTCTGGATGGGGGGCGCTTCGGCGGTGACGGTGACGGATTCCGTCAGGGCGCCGATTTCGAGCGTCAGGGCGCCTACCGAGAGGCGCTCGAACGCGGTGAGGGTGTAGCCTTTCTTTTCCAGGCGCTTGAAGCCCGGGGCGTGGACCGTGACGCTGTAGCGGCCGGGCAACACGGAGGGAAAGACGAAATCGCCCGAGGGCTCGGTGGAGGCCGTGCGGCGCAGGCCGGTCAGCTCCTGGGTGAGCCAGACCTCGGCGGCCGGGACCGCATGGCCTTGCGGGTCCACGACCCGGCCGGTGATCATGCCGGTCGTGGTTTGAGCGGCGATCGGCAAAGACGTGAAAAGGAAGGCGACGGAAAGAAGAAGGCTGGCTCTCATGGCGGCATTCCTCCTGATGGAAAAGCGGTCCGCCCTGCCGGGCGGCCGCTTGGGGAGCCGATCCGCGGCGTTCGAGGCCGCCGGCGCGACGCGCGACCCGGTTCGCGTCCGGCCCGCCTGTTGATTATAAACGGAGAGGGAAGGCGGGGTCAAGCCCTTTGGGCGGAAAAATGCTCCATCTTGAGCGATCACTGTAACGGTATAAAAGACCGCCCTTGACAAGGGCGGCGGCAGAGCGGGATATTGGGGAGTCGCCGGGGCGCCGGCGGCCGGAGGTGGGGCTTGCCCGTTCGCATGAAGGACATCGCTAGGGAGTTGGGGGTCTCGGTGATGACCGTCTCGAAGGCCCTGCGCCACCACACCGACATCAGCGAGGCGACCCGGCGCAAGGTGCTCGAGCGGGCCCGCCGTCTGGGCTACCAGCCCAACTGGATCGCCCGCAGCCTGGTCTCGCGCCGGACCTACATGGTGGGGCTGGTGATCCCCGATCTGATGCACTCCTTCTTCGCGGAAGTAGCCAAGGGAGCGGCGGCCCGGCTGGAGCCGGCCGGCTACCACATCGTGATCTTGAACTCGGAGGAGGATCCCCAGACCGAAGAGCGGCAGATCGCCGCCTTGCTGGCCCGCAACGTGGACGGGTTGATCATCGCCTCGGCCCAGCGCAACGGGGCGGCCCGGCTGTTCCGGACGCTCAAGGCGCGCCGGGCGCCTTACGTTCTGATTGATCGTTTGCCGGCGGGGGCCAAGGCGCATTACGTGGGCGGCGAGGATGAACGAATCGGGGAGCTGGCGACCGAGCATCTGATTCGGCAGGGCTGCCGGCGAATCGCGCACCTGCGCGGACCCGACATTCCGACCGGCATTGGGCGTTACCGCGGCTACCGCCGGGCCCTGGCCCGGCACGGCCTGCGCGCGCCGGCTGGTTACGTCGTGCGGGCCCAGCACAACGGCGCCGCCGGCTACGAGGCCATGCGGCGGCTGCTGGCGCTCAAGCCGCCGCCCGACGGGGTGTTCTGCTACAACGATCCGGTGGCGGCCGGCGCCATCCGCGCCGTGTTGGAAGCCGGCTGGCGCGTGCCCGAGGACGTGGCGGTCGTGGGCTCGGGCAACGTGCATTACTCTGATCTGCTGCGCGTGCCCCTCACCACGATTGATCAAAGCAGCGGGCTGATGGGGCAGAAGGCCGCCGAGCTGCTGCTGGAGTTGATGGAGGGGCGCCGGCCGGCGAGGCCCGGGCGGATCATCATCCCGCCCCGGCTCGTCGTGCGCCAGTCCAGCCTGCGCTCGGGCGGCTCCGCTTAGGCATCGGGCCGGGCCCGACCGCTCTGCCTACAGCCGGTCCCCGCGCATCTCCCGAGCGGGCTTGTTCAGGACGTCGGCGCCGAATTCCTTCAGCCGCTCGTAGCTGAGCTGGAAGCTGTGGCGCACCTCGTAGGGCGCCAGAGCTACGATGAGCCGGCCCGCTTCGAGCATGTAGGGCGCCAGGCGGGAACCGGCCACCGAGCGCGGCGGGGGCTTGGGGGCGAAGGCCATGATCGCCAGCACCAGGGCGGCCGCCAGAAGCACGCCCCGGAGGAGGCCGAAGGCCCCGCCCATCAAGCGGTCCAGCCAGCCCAGTTTGGCCCACTTCAACAAACGGGCCAGCAGGCCGGCCAGCAGCGCGCCCAGCAAGACCACGGCGAAGAAAATGATCAGGAAGCCCAGAAAATGGGCGAGCTGCCGCGAGCTGAGATATTCATAGAAAAACGCGCCCGCCACGCCGTAAAACCACAAGCCGCAAAGGAAGCCGACGACGACCGCAACCAGTCCGATCAGCGAGCGGGCCAGGCCCTTGAGAAAGCCGGCCAGCAAGGAGGCCGCCACCAGGGCCGCCAGCAGATAATCCAGCCAATTCACAACGTTCTTCCCGTCAAAGCCTGGAAGGCTTGCTTGTACTTCTGGGCGGTTTTCAGCGCCACCTCCGGGGGCAGGGCGGGGGCGGGGGGCTGTTTGTTCCAGCCGATGGATTCCAGGTAGTCGCGCACGTACTGTTTGTCGTAGGAGGGCTGCGGGCGGCCGGGGGCATAGCCGTCCCGGGGCCAGAAGCGGGAGGAATCCGGGGTGAGCACCTCGTCGGCCAGCACCAGCTCGCCGTCAACGAGGCCGAACTCGAACTTGGTGTCGGCGATGAGGATGCCGCGGCTTTCGGCGTACTCGGCCGCCTTGCGGTAGATCCGAAGGGTCAGCTCGCGCAGCCGGGCGGCGGTGTCGCGGCCCACCAGCGCGGCCGCGGCCTCGAAGGAAATGTTCTCGTCGTGTCCGCTCTCGGCCTTGGTGGCCGGCGTGAAGATCGGCTCGGGCAGCTTGTCGCTCTCCCGCAGGCCGGCGGGCAGCGGCAGGCCGCAGACCGCGCCGGTCTGGCAATATTCCTTCCAGCCCGAGCCGGCCAGATAGCCGCGCGCCACGCACTCGATGGGCAACATGCGGGCGCGGCGCACCAGCATCGAGCGCCCTTCGAGCTGATCGCGGAAGCGCCGCAGCGGCTCGGGATACTGCTCGAGGTCGGCCGTGAGGAAGTGAACCGGGGTCAGGTCGCGCAGAAACTCGAACCAGAAGATGGAAAGTTCGGTGAGCACCCGTCCCTTGTCGGGGATGCCCGTGGGCAGGATGTAATCGAAGGCGGAAATCCGGTCGGTGGCGACGATGAGCAGGCGGTCGTCCAGCTCGTAGATGTCGCGCACCTTGCCCCGGGCCAGGGGCTTCAGGCCGGGCAACTCGGTTTGGAGCAAGACGGGCGAGGGCGGCATTCCCGGCCATTATACGACCGGGCGGGACGGCGGCGGGCCGCTGCGGCCGGCGCGGCCCGATTATACTGAGTGGTTCCGATGAAGCTGTCGATTCTGATGCCGGTCTACAACGAGCGCACCATGATCGAGCGCTGCCTGGCGCAAGTGCTGGCCGCGCCGTTGCCCGAGAACATGGAACGCGAGATCGTCATCGTGGACGACTGTTCGACCGACGGGACCTGGCCGATCCTGGAGCGGCTGGCGGCCCGCCATCCGGAAATCCGCCTCTTCCGCCATGCCTTCAACCAAGGCAAGGGGGCGGCGGTGCGGACCGCCATCCAGCAGGCCAGCGGGGATTTCGCCCTGGTGCAGGACGCGGACCTGGAGTACGATCCGGGCGAGTATCCGCGCCTGCTGCGCCCCCTGCTGGACGGCCACGCCGACGCGGTGTTCGGCTCGCGCTACCGGGGCAGCGAGCAGACCCGCGTGCTGCCTTTCCGGCACTCGATGATCAACAAGTTTCTCACCCTGGTCTCCAACCTGTTTTCCAACCTCAACCTGACCGACATGGAGACCTGTTACAAGGCCTTCCGCACGGACTTGCTCAAGAGCATCCCCATCCGCTCGAATCGTTTCGGCTTCGAGCCGGAAATCGTCATGAAGTCGGCCAAGCGGATGTTTCGCATTTATGAAACGCCGATCAGCTACCACGGCCGCACTTACGAGGAAGGCAAGAAGATCGGCTGGAAGGACGGCCTCCAGGCGCTGGCCACCATCCTGCGATTCTGGGCGATTGACGATTTGTACATGGAGCCTTACGGCCGGGGCCTGCTGAACAACCTGACGGGCACGCCCCAGTATCTGGGCTGGCTGGCGCGCATCCTGCGGCCCCACCTGGGCGACCGGGTGCTGGAGCTGGGGGCGGGCATCGGCCACATGACGGCGCGGCTGATGGGGCGGCGGCTGCGTTACGTGGCTGCCGAGCGGGATCCGCTCTATTTGCATGCGCTGCGCAATCGCTTCCTGCGCACGCCCAACGTCGAAGTGCGGCGGCTGGATCCGGCCACTCCGGCGGACTTCGAAGGCCTCAAGGAATCCTTTGACACGGTGCTCTGCATCAACGTGCTGGAGTTCCTGGGGGAGCCCGAGGTGACGCTGAGGGCGGCCGCCTCCGCCCTGGCGGCCGGCGGCGCGCTGCTGGTGCTGGCGCCCCAAGATCCCGGGCTTTACTGCGGCATTGACCGGCGCC
>Ga0209018_1000092_pt1 | contig 78409 bp, 68 predicted proteins | sample YNPBryBLVA2012_FD_185814 | JGI IMG/M metagenome (GOLD analysis project Ga0209018, IMG submission 185814) | Anoxygenic and chlorotrophic microbial mat microbial communities from Yellowstone National Park, USA - YNP Bryant BLVA 2012 (SPAdes)... ... | reverse complement strand
GAGCTTGCGGCCGACGGAATGGACCTAGCCTTCGTTGAGGTGGAGGTGAACGACGCCTCAGGGCGGCGGTGCCCCCTTGCCTCGCACCTGGTGCGGTTCCGGGTCGAGGGGCCGTTCGTTCTAGAGGGCGTATGCAGCGGCGACATCCGGTCCACGGAGAGCTTCCGGCGTCCTCAACGGCGGGCTTGGCGCGGCCGTTGCCTCGCGGTCCTTCGGTCCACCCGACAGCCCGGCGAGGGCCGGCTGATCGCCGAGGCCGACGGATTGGATTCCTGCGAGGTCGCAGTCCGCTCAGTCCAACCCGGCTCGTAGGCTGGGCGTCGTCGGGTCCGCAACGTCCGCCAGGGTCGTGTTCCGAAAGGTCTCCTCGACCAGAGAGTAAGCCTCATCGAGTCGCCGATGCAGGGGGCACAGCCTCTCCGCGTGCTCGGCTAGCCCCAGCGGGCACGCCTCGATCCTCCGGATCGGGTCTACCGCTTGGAGGACCTCGAGGATCGAGATCTCATCCGGGTGGCGCGCGAGCACAAAGCCGCCTTTCGTGCCCCTCCGGGAAACGATCAGCCCTGCGCGGGCCAACCCTTGGAGCACCTTGGCCAGGTACCCCGACGGAACCTGCGTGGCCTCAGCGATCTCCTGGTTCGTCGCGGGCTGCTCGGGCTTGCGCGCCAAGTGCGCCATGGCGCGGAGAGCGTACTCTGCTGTCTGGGAAATCACGGGTTCTGCACCAATTCCAAATCGGACCTTGACATCCATAATACCCCCGCGGTAGGATGGGACAATACAGGACAAGAAGGTCTATTTATCCTGTATCCAATCGGAGGTAGCAAGATGGGTTATCGGAAACTCTGGCTCGGCTTCGCGGCGGTCATCGTCGCGTCCTTCGCCGTGCTCGGGTACTACGGCTTCGAGATCTACCAGCAGGCCCCGCCGATCCCGGAGAAGGTCGTTTCCTCGGACGGCTCGCTGCTCTTCACCAAACAGCAGATTCAAGACGGCCAGAACGTCTGGCAGTCGATGGGCGGTCAGCAGGTCGGCACGGTTTGGGGGCACGGCGCCTACGTCGCTCCAGACTGGTCGGCCGACTGGCTCCATCGCGAAGTCACGATCCTGCTCGACAAGACAGCCCGCAGGCAGAAGGGTGCGGGCTACGACTCGCTCTCGCCCGAGGATCAGGCCGCCGTGCGAACCGCCGTGCGACGCGAGATGCGGACCAACACCTACGATCCCAACACCGGCGAGATTCTCGTCTCGCCTTCCCGCGCCGAGGCGATCCGCAAAGTAGCGGACTACTACGCCCGCCTCTTCGGTGACGACCCAAGCCTGCAGAGGACGCGCGAGGCCTACGCCATCCCGCCCAACAGCCTCAAGGATCCTGGGCGGAAGCAGCAGATCGGCGCGTTCTTCTTCTGGGCCGCCTGGGCTTGCACGACGCAGCGCCCAGGAAGCTCGGTCACCTACACCAACAACTGGCCCCACGAACCCCTCGTCGGCAACGAACCGACAAGCTCCATCGTCGTCTGGTCGGCCATCAGCATCCTCGGGTTGCTTGCCGGCGTCGGCGGGCTGGTGTGGTATTTCGCGGCCAAGCGGCAGCAGGACGAGGACTCCGTCGCTCCCGCAGCCAATCCGCTGGCGGGTCTGCGGCTCACCCCCTCGATGCAGGCCACGCTCAAGTATTTCTGGGTCGTCGCCGCTCTCTTCCTGGCTCAGGTGCTGCTCGGCATCGTGGTGGCCCACTACGGCGTGGAAGGGCTCGGGTTCTACGGAATTCCGCTCGCCAAGGTGCTTCCCTACGCCGTCGTGCGAACGTGGCACGTGCAGCTCGGCATCTTCTGGATCGCCACCGCGTGGCTCGCCACGGGGCTCTTCGTTGGTCCGGCTGTTTCGGGCGTCGAGCCCAAGGGCCAGCGATTCGGCGTGAACTTCCTGTTTCTCGCTCTGCTGATCGTCGTGGTCGGCTCGTTGGCCGGACAGTGGCTGTCCGTCCAGCAAAGACTCGGCCTTGCCCGGGGCTTCTGGTTCGGGCACCAGGGCTACGAGTACGTCGACCTCGGCCGCTTCTGGCAGGTTCTGCTGCTGGTGGGCCTCTTCCTCTGGCTCTTCCTCGTGGGACGCTCTCTCCTGCCGGCCCTGCGCAAGGGCGCTGCGGACCGCAGCCTTCTGGCGCTGTTCCTGATCTCGGCCATCGCCATCGGCGGCTTCTACGGTGCGGGCCTGATGTGGGGTCGCCACACGAACCTCGCCGTCGCGGAGTATTGGCGCTGGTGGGTCGTCCACCTCTGGGTGGAGGGCTTCTTCGAGGTCTTCGCGACCGTGGTGATCGCCTTCCTGTTCAGCCGAATGGGCCTCATTCGGGTGTCGACCGCAACGAACGCGTCGATCTTCACCGCGACGATCTACCTGGCTGGCGGCATCATCGGCACGATGCATCACCTCTACTTCACCGGAACTCCCACGGGGGTTCTCGCGTGGGGAGCGACCTTCAGTGCGCTCGAGATCGTTCCGCTCGTGCTCGTCGGCTTCGAAGCCTACGAGAACCTCAAGCTGAGTCGCGTGCGCGAGTGGGTGAGGCCGTTCCAATGGCCGATCCTGTTCTTCGTGGCCGTCGCGTTCTGGAACTTGGTTGGCGCCGGGCTGTTCGGGTTCCTCATCAACCCGCCGATCGCCCTCTACTACATGCAGGGCCTCAACACCACGCCTGTCCATGGCCACACGGCTCTGTTCGGCGTGTACGGCATGCTCGGTCTCGGCCTGATGCTCTTCTGCCTCAGGATCTTCACGCTGGACCGGGCCTGGAACAACCGACTGATGGCCTTCTCGTTCTGGACGCTGAACGTCGGCCTGATGCTCATGGTCGTGCTCAGCCTGTTGCCGGTCGGGCTTCTGCAGACGGTGGCCAGCATCGATCAGGGCCTCTGGTACGCCCGCTCGGCTGAGTTCCTGAACCAGCCGCACATCGTCGCTCTCAAGTGGATGCGGGTCGTCGGCGACACGCTGTTCACCCTGGGCACGCTCGCCTTCGTGGCGTCGGTGTTCCAGGCCACGCTCAGAAAGCGGGCCGAAGCCGAGGCGCCGAGGACGGAAGAAGCCATCAGCCCTTCCCCCGTGCGACCCTAGAATCGGCAGGTCCACCCGGCGGGGCTTGGTCGCGGCCCCGCCGGCCCTCCAGGAGGAAATCCATGCAACTTCAGAAGTCCGTATGCGAGTTTGTCGTGGAAAGGCCCAGCCGGGCGAGATTGTTCGAGGAGCTCGGCTTGGATTACTGCTGCGGGGGCAAGCGCAGCCTGCAGGAGGCTTGTGCGGACAAAGGCCTCGACCCGAAGGCCGTTCTCGATAGGATCGCCGAGCACGATGCCCTCTCCACCGCCGAACAACCCGACCTCGAAGGGCTCGGCCTCGCAGAGATCTGCGATGCGATCGAGTCCATCCACCACGCCTACCTCAAGAGCGAGCTGCCGCGCCTGTCCAACCTGGCGGCGAAGGTCGCCGAGGCCCACGGAGAAGCGGCCCCTCGGTGGCGCGAGGTGCGGGACACCTTCGAGAGGCTGCGCTCGGAGCTGGAATCCCACCTGATGAAGGAGGAACGGATCCTGTTTCCGGCCATCCGACGGCTGGCCGCCTCTGAAACCGCTCCTTCGTTCCCGTTCGGCTCCCTCGCGAACCCAATCGCTGCGATGGAGCGGGAGCACGATGCTGCTGGCGCGGCCCTGGCAGACCTGCGCCGACTAACGGATGGCTTCCAACCCCCTAGCGACGCCTGCCCGACCACCTTGGCGCTCCTCGAGTCGCTCCTGGCCTTAGAGCAGGATACGCACCTGCACATCCACCGGGAGAACAACATTCTCCACCCCAAGGCGCTGGAGAGGGCCGAGGCGCTGCGCGGCTGAACGCCTGGCACCTCGGCGCGTCGGCCCTGCAGCCCCTCGGGGTGGTATAACGCCAGCCGTGCCCCAGGTGTCGCTCCCTCCGTCGCCCCCAGCCGAGGAACGGCAGCTGGCGCGGGATTGGCGGCTCTTCATCGCCGCCACGTTCCTGTTCGGTTTCGGGTTCGCCGTGTACAACGGCGTCTTCCAGAACTTCATTCGCGAGGTTCTGCGGGCCGGTCCGAAGCAGCTGGGGCTCGTCGAGTCGCTCCGGGAGGTCCCCGGCCTGCTGACCGCCCTGCTGGCCGGCACCTTGGTCGCACTCGCCGAGTCGAGGGTCGCCGCGGTGGGGTTGGCCATCGCCGGCATCGGGATCGCGGCGACTGGGGTGGCTGGTTCGATCCCGTCTCTCATCCTGATCAGCGTCTTCTGGTCGATCGGCTTCCACGTGTTCTCCACGGTGCAGAGCGCGATCACCCTGGCGCTGGCGAGGGGGCGGGAGGGAGGCAGGCATCTCGGCAAGATGGCGGCGGTCGGGGCGAGCTCCACGATCGCGGGCTTGGGCGCCGCGCTGCTGGTGCGCTCGTTCTTCCCGCGGCTCGCCTATCCCGTGTACTTCTTCGCTGCGGGCGCGCTCATCCTCGCCGCGGGCTGCCTGTTCCTCGGGCTGTCCCACCACGCGGCCGGCCTTCCGCGGCAACCGATCGTGTTCCGCCGGGAATACGGACTCTACTATCTGCTGACCTTTCTGGAGGGATGCCGACGGCAGGTCTTCTCCACCTTCGCCACGTTCACGCTGATCGCGGTCTACAAGACACCCCTCGCGCCGATGTTGGCGCTGCAGTTCGTGAACTCCATCCTGATCTCCATCACGGCCCCGCGCATCGGCCGCGTCGTGGACCGCCTCGGCGAGCGCAAGCCGCTGATGGCCTACGCGATCGCCCTGACCCTCGTGTTCGTCGGTTACGCCACCATCCAGCTTCCCGGCGTCCTGTACGCCCTGTATCTGATCGACAACGTCCTCTTCTCGTTCTCCGTCGGCTTCACGACGTACCTGCACCGGATTGTGCGCCCGGCCGACCTCACGCCGTCGCTCGCCATGGGCACTACGATGAACCACATCGCGGCCGTGGTCGTCCCCATCGGCGGCGCTCTGCTCTGGGAGTACACCGCCAACTACCAGATGCCGTTCTGGGTGGGTGCCGCAGTGGCGCTCGTCTCGCTCTGGTCGACGAACCGATTGCCCGACGGCCCCCCTCCCCCAAAGGACCCCGTCGGCCCCGAGGCGGCCTAGGAGACGACCGGCCAAGCCCCGTGACCTAGTGGTGGCTCCGGCGGATCATCGAGATCATCTTGAGGTTGATCGCGGCGAACCGCACCGCCTGCCAGAGCACGCATCGGCGCAGGAAGAGCGTCCACTTCGTCGGGATCGGGGCGGTCGGCCCCACCCTCTTCGACGGCGTCCAAGGCTTGGGATTGCCAGCATCCATTTCCCTTCCCTCCTCACTCTGGAATCAGCCACCAGCCCGGCAGCGCTCTCGCCTTATACAGGAACATATGGTGCAGGACGATCTTGATCCAGTGCCCGGCGGAGCCGATCTCGCCGAACGTGTCGCGCTTGGAGCGACCCGTCACCGGATACTTCTCGTAGTCCGGCACGATCGGATACATCGTCATCGCGGCCGCCGAGCCTGTGAACGGGTTGTAGCCCGCCGAGGCGACGCACGCGGCACCGAGCTCGGCCAACGAGGCTCGGTGCGTGGGCCGCGCCGACCTACCACGAACCATGTCGGCGATGCTCTCCGCGACCGCGCGGCCCATGATGGCGCTGGGCATCCCCGTGCGCGGCGGCGCGGGACTGATCGGCGTTCCCTTGGGGTTCGTCCTTGGAGGCGTGATGGGGTGGGGCGGCGCGAAGGCGATGCCCACGGCGAAAACGTTCGGGTAATCCGGATTCTGGTAGGTGCTCGGCCAATCCCTGGGCGACCACTCCTCGTAGGGTTTCGGGGTGTAGTCCGCGTCCACCTTCATGAACCCGCTCGGGGCGAACAGCTTGGAGGTGATGTCCGCGCCCTGACGGTCGAAGGCCCGCAGGTCCGCTCCGCGGAAGGGCGGCAGCAGCATCGCGAAGTCGAAGTCGAGGTAGTACTCCTCCCCTTGCAGGTCCTCCCAGTACACGCGGCCCTGCTCCACCCGCTGCACGTGCGCACCGAGCACCCACTCGACGCCCCGTTCGACGAACAGCGACTCCGTGAAGATGCGGCTCGGCACCACGTAGCCCGCGACCTCCAGGTTGAGGCCGCCCACTCCGAAGTCGCCCAGCTCCGCCTCGTTGGTCAGATACACGATGCGCGCGCGGTCCCGGAGCCCCCGCTTGCGGATCTCGAACTCGACGTTGAACACGTACTCGAAGGCGGCGCCCTCGCAGGTGCACTGGCCGTGACCCGTGCCCACCACGAACGTCAGACGCTCCCCCTTGGCCAGCCGGTCGAGCGCCTTCCGGAACTCGGCGGCCGCGTGCTCGGCATGCTGTGCGGTGCAGACGGAGAGCGAATGCCCCTCCGGCCCAAGCCCCGGCGTGGCCCCGAAGTTCAGCTTCGGGCCGGTGGCGTTCACCAGGTAGTCGTACTCGATCTCCACCGCCTGGCCGTCGGAGCCCGGCGCGACCGGCTGCACGACGACGTACGGCTTCTCGTGCCCGCGTCCACCCTCGGGGTGGATCTCCGTAGCTCGGGCCTGCGTGAACGCGATCCGTGTCCTCCGGTAGATCGGCTCGAGCGGAACCAAGACCTTCCTGGCCGGGAGCAGACCGACCCCCACCCAGATGTTCGACGGGATCCAGTTGTAGTGGGCGTTTGGCGAGACGACGCGAACCTCCCAGTTCCTCGGGAGACGGCGCCGCAGAAACATGGCGGCCGTGTGCCCGGCGATCCCTGCCCCGAGGACGACGACCCTCTTCTCCTGTACCTGCATGGTCCTCCTTCGTCTAGAGCAACCTTTGTTGCGGGAAGCTTCGGCCTGAGCGGCCGATCGTCCCTCCCAGCGCCAGTGGACGCCCCACGGTGTCTGTTCTAGGACACCAGGGCCGAATCCTGCAAGGACTCCAGAGGACCCACTCCGCCTATGGTTCGCGCGGCTGGGGTCAAGTCGAAGGACGCCGCCCTGTTCACGCGCCCGCAACCAGGCGTAATCGTTCCGTGACTCCTCAGGCCCGCGCCACCATCCGCCGAAGCGATCGCGCAGAGTACAAAAGGCCGCGCGTTTCGTGATACATCGCCTTCCAGCGATGACCCTTCACGCAGTCGTCCGCAGGCTGACCATCGTCGCCGATCGCCTCGAACCATCCCCCGAACTGCGCGTCCAGCTGACGCGTGCGAATCCACTCCCAAAGGCGGGCGGCAGGCTCCAGGTAGGTCGAGTCCGCCTCCTCTGCCAGGCGAGCCAGCCCATAGAGGCACTCCGCCTGCACCCACCAGACCTTTGGCTGCCTCCGCGCGCCGCCGTCGAGAGTTCCCGAGCCCCAGAACGCGCCGGCCGAATCGTCCCATCCCTCGCGGAGCGCGTGGTCCACGAGGCGCCGCGCGAGCCCCTCGGCCTCCTCGCGACCGACCACACCCTCGGCGAACCGCGTGGCGTCCAGCACCAGATGCGCCGTCTCCACGTCGTGACCGTAGGCGATCTCCCCGTCGATCGGACGGTTGTCCAAATCCACCCAGGCCAGGAAAGTGCCGGGCTCGACGACGAGGTGCCGAACCATCCAGTCGAGCACCCGCCGGGCGGAGGCTGCCACGCTGGGGTCAGGCCAAACGCGCGCCAGCTCGATGAACGCCTCGAACAGATGCATCGCGGAGTTATGCGTTCGCCTCGGCCGATAGCGCCCCCTTGGGCTGAGCACCGGCGTTCCGTCGGGCAGAGCCAGCTCGTAGTAGCCTCCCCGCTCCGCATCCCACAGATGGGTTTCGATCCATCGGTGCGTTTGCCTGGCGAGATCCAGGGCCGCGCCGCTCTCGTCGACCCGGGCCGCGGCGCTCAGGCCGAATAGGGCGAACGCCAGCGGGTAGGCGGCCTGAAGCTCGGCGTCCTCGCTGAGGGCGTTCCCTGCCGGATCGGTGCTCGTCCGGAACATTCCGCCGCGATCCGATCGCATGCGGGCCAGCATCTCCAGACCGTGCCTCACGATCTCAAGCAACTCGTCCTTGCGGTTTGGCCACGCCTCGGCCAGCGTCGCCGCAGACCAGACGACCCGCGATTGGAAGACGAGAAAGCGGTCCTCCTCGCCGACTGGCTGCCAGCGACGGTCGTACCCTTGATGGAAGCCTCCGGCCGGATGGATGCACCGCGGAAACCAGAGGTCGATGAGATCCTTCGCGAGGCTCGCTTCCAGCTCCTCCGCCCAGGCGAGCGCGGCCTCCCGCCTCATGGCAACCGCACCCTCCCTTCCAGGCGCTTGTCGGCGCTTGAGCCGCCAACCCAGATCGTGTACGTTCCCGGATCCAGCACCCAGCCGCCGCGCTGCGTGTCCCATCGTTCGAAGGCTCGCCGATCCAGACTCACGGAGACGAACGCGGCCTCGCCGGGCTTCAGGGAAACCTTGGCGAAACCCTTCAGCTCCTTGACCGGCCGGTCCGCGGCTCCCTTCGGCGGAACCACGTAGACCTGTGCCGCCTCCTTGCCGAGCCGCTGCCCTGCGTTCTTCACGCGGAACCGAACCGACACCCGGTCCCCCTGCCGCCGAACGGCGAGGTCCGAGTAGTCGAACCGCGTGTAGGAAAGTCCGAAGCCGAACGGAAACAGCGGCTTCGCGATTCCGCGGTCGAAGAACCGGTAGCCAACGTTCAGCCCCTCCTCGTAGCGCACGACGCCGTCCTTGCCGGGGTAGTTGCGCAGGGCCGGCAGATCGCTCAGACGACGCTCCCACGAGGAAGGCAGCTTGCCGCTCGGGTTCGTGATGCCCAGGAGGATCTCCGCCAGAGCCGTTCCGCCCTCCTGGCCCGGGTACCAAGCCTGCAGCAACCCCTTGCACCGCCCGATCCAGGACTCGGTCTCCACCCCGGCACCCGAGTTCACCACGACGATCACGTTCCGGTTGAGCCTAGCGGCCTCGTAGATCGCCCGACGCTGACCTTCGGGAAGTTCGTAGGGACGGTCCCAACCCTCTCCCTCCGAGCGCGGCCCGAAGCCCACCGCGACCACCACGGCGTCCGCGCCGCGCACCAGCCGCTCCTCGTCCGCCAAGAGGTACGAGGAGGGCTCCGGCCACCAGCCGAACCGCAGGACCGCGAGTCCCTGGTTCTCGTAGTACCGAATCTCCAACTCGTAGGACCTCCCGGCCTCCAGCCGCACCTTCTTGGTCTCCCGCTTGGCTCCGTGGTCGCTCCAATCCTCGATCACGGGCTTTCCGTCCAGTAGCACCGCCACGCCGTCGTCCGACTCCGTGCCCAGGATGTAGACACCCGTCTTGGCCGGTTCGATCCGGGCTCGGACGCGCACGCTGAACCGGTCCTTGGGGCCGTCCGCCACGGGCCCGCTCTCTCCCCAGTCGAAGTCGATGCGCTCCCAAGACCGCGCCGCCAAGGGCTGGCCAGCCAGACGGGTGCCTTCGAAGATCTCAGCACGGGCGTCCCTCACAGGCAGGGAGGCTGAGAAGTCGAACCTCTCCTCGGGCGAGGGAATCCGCACGACCTTCGACTCCCCGAGGAGCGCGCGCAGTCCCTCCAGCAGACTCACCGACCGCTCGGGTTGGGTCCAGCTGCTGCCGCCACCGCCCGTCACCGCGGGGTGGGCGTTCGGACCCATCACGACCACCCTCCGAACCTTCGTTCGGTCGAGCGGAAGCAGGCCGCCGTCGTTCTTCAGCAGCACGATCCCCTCCCTCGCCACGTCGAGCGCCGTCTGGCGGTTTCGGGTCAGAGAGGCGGCCGTCTGTGCCCGCTGCTGGGGCCGATCCAGGAAACCCATGGCCACGGCCATCCTCAGCAGCCGGGCCACCTTGTCGTCGATCGTGCGCTCCGGGACCTTGCCCTCTCGAACGAGCCGCAAAACCACATCTGGTCTCCAGATGTTTGGCCCCGGCATCTCCAGGTCCAGCCCGCCCTTCAGCGCGCCCTCCGCGTCGTGCGTGGCCCCCCAGTCGGACATCACCACGCCGGGGAAGCCCCATTCCGACTTCAGAACCTTGTTGTTGAGCCAGTCGTTCGCGGTGCAGTAGGGTCCGTTCAGCCGGTTGTAGGCGTTCATGACGGCCCACACCTTCCCCTCCTTCACCGCCATCTCGAAGGCGGGCAGGTAGAGCTCCCGCAGCGTCCGCTCTTCGCAGCGCACGTCGATCGAGCCGCGCTCGATCTCCTGGTTGTTGGCCGCGTAATGCTTGACCGTGGCGACCACTCCCTGCGACTGAACTCCCCGGATGTACGCGGCCGCGAGCTTGCCTGCGAGGAACGGATCCTCGCCGAAGTACTCGAAGTTGCGGCCGTTCTGGGGCACCCGCATGATGTTGACGCCCGGCCCGAGCAGAACGTGCACTCCGCGCGCTCGCGCGTCGTCGCCGAGCGCCACCCCCATGCGCTCGGCGAGTCCACTGTTGAACGTTGCCGCCAAGCAAGCCCCCGCCGGGTAGGCCACCGTCGGCCCGTAGTTCCTGACCCCGACCGGTCCATCGCTCATCTTCAAACGGGGAATGCCCAGCCGTGGAACCGAACGGGTGTAGAAACCGTCCACGCCGGCCAGCAGCTCCACCTTCTCCTGCAGGGTGAGCTTCAGGAGAAGGCTCCGCGCGCGAACCTCCGTCGGCTCCTCGGCCGAACGCCCGATCGCGAGGGCAAGCAACAGGCTGACTCCAAGCATGGGCACACCATACCCAAGGCCTCCTTGGCGGCACCAAGGGGCTTCACCACGGAGGAGGGGCCGGCCCTTCGAACCGGCCCCTCCTCCGTGCTTCGAACCGCGGTCAGCGCCGGCGGCGCTTCCAAGCCAGTCCGCCGATGCCCAAGGCCAGCGCCGTGAGCGTTGCGGGCTCCGGAACCGCCTCCCGGCCTTCGAAGCTGACCAAGTCGAACCGCCCAGTTCCGGACGTTCCGTACGTGGAGCCCGGGCTGTGCGGAATGTACAGCGCATCGCCGACTCCCGTCGCCTCGTCTTGGAACACGGCCAAGATCCGAATGCCGAAGTTCGGGTTGTCGGCCGCACCAGCCACGCCCGTGAAGTCCACGAAGTGGTCGTACCACGGGGTCTGGTTGGCGCCCCAGAGGTAGCAGTAGTTGTGGTCGAAGTACTCCTTGGTCGACCACGTGGAACCATCCAAGGTGTAGTCCAGCCTCCAGTAGCGGCTGGCGGTGTTGCTGAGCCGCATCGCGAAGCTGACACGGATGTCGGTGTAACCCGCCGTGCTCACCAGGAACTCGGCTCCGCGAGTGCCGCTTCCCGTGCCTTGGGCCGCGAAGTTCGCGAGGTTCCAACCCGAGTTGTTGTTGTTGGCGTCCTCTGGGTCGATGAGCACGTTCGGCATCTTGTCGTAGCCCAGAAGCAGGTTGTCGCTTGCCCCTCGCGCGAACGTGCCGGTGACTGCCCCAACCCGGTTGGCGTACCCCCAGCCGACGACCGGCGTCAGAACGCCCGTGGTGGAACTCCCGTCGGAGGGATACGAGTTGAAATCCCACTTCGCGATGACCGTCGCGGATCCCAGAGAAGCCGCACAACCCAACGCTGCAAACAAGAACGCCCTCATGCCCGGTTCCCTCACCCTGCAACCAGTATAAGCCATTTGCGCGGGCCACGATCGGGATTCGACCTGGTAACTTTGCGGGTTTCCTCGAGGGCCGAGGCGCCCCGGCCGCAGCCGCGGGCGCCCCGCTGTTCAAAGCCCTCGACCCTCAGCGCCTGCGGCGGCGCAGAGCGGCCCCCAGCCCCATCAGGAGCACTGCCGCCGTGGCCGGCTCGGGCACCGCCTGATACCGCGCCCCGACCGCATCCAGATCGAACCCCGAGGAGCCGAACGGCGTGGGCCACGGATCGTTGATCGCGTTGCCCAGGGAGTCGTACCGTGCGTACGCCGGGTTGATCGATCCGACCACATCAACCATTCGCACGTAGTAGACGCGGTTCACGTCCAGCAGCGGCGACACGCCGACCAGGTCCTCCAAGTCGAACGGCGTCCCCTCGGGGGCGGCGAACTGGCCGGCAAGGTTGTGCACGTTCGTGGGATCGATCGTACCGAAGGTCGCCACCTGCGTCGCGGTCTGGGTGAGTGAGACCGACGGGAAGCGGAAGAAGTCCGTTCCGTTCGAGCTCACCTCCACGAACGCCAGCTCGGCGAACACCAGCCCGCCGGACAGAAAGCCGTTCTCCCAAACGGCGAAGTCCCACCCGGTGCCGTTGGAGACTCCCTTCTCCAGGAACAGGGTGATTCTTCCCCCGTCGCCCAGGCTCACATAGGTGTTGTTGCGCGGACCGAGGCCGTTCTCCGCCACGCCGTACGTGGCCAACCCCAGCGAAGGATTGGCGATGTTCTGGTAGCCCCGCTCGAGGGACACGACCGAAGTCGCCCAGTGCGTGATCCCCGTGTCCAGCACCCCGTGGGCGGCGTAGGGGCCCGCCTGAGCCGCCGTGCAGGCCGAGGCCAACGCGACCAGGGCCAGCCGCCTCATCGCCGCCCTCCCCGCCGCCGCGCGGCCAAGGCCAAGCCGAGGCCGGCCAGGGCGAGCGTCGTCGGCTCCGGCACCGGCACGCCGGTCGTCTGCAGGTTGTCCAGAGCGAAGTAAGCCGGGGTATTCATGCCATACTGCCCGACGTCGCTCGAGGTGAGGCTGAACACGATGCGGTCCGCGCTGCCCAGAGGCGTCAGGTCGAACCACGTCCAGTCCCGTACGGTGTAGTCCCGCGCGGAGTCGTCGAAGCGGAAGTCCGCCAGATAGAACTCCGCCGAGCCCGTCGGGTTGGAGCCGCTGTAGCCGGTCGCTGTCAGCTTGAACCAGTCGGGGTCCGCGCCGGACGCGCCGCCGAACTTCTTGGCGAAGGTGTCGCCGTTCAGCATGGAGAGATAGGCGTACGTCGTGTTCGTCACGTACACGCCGACAGGGCTCGCCCCGCTCGGCAGAAGCACCGTGGCCGCCTGCCCCGTGGCATACGCGACGCCATAGATCCCGCCCCCGCCGAATCCGGCGCCTGTGATCGCCGAGAACTGGTTCTCATAGCCCGGGGTGGTCGTGTCGCTCCTGTTGGAGTAGGCGAAGCCGTCCCAAGACCACCAGCCGCCACCCCAGTCGGTGTACGTGTTCGAGAAGGACGCTCCGCGGCTCACGAACGGGGTGTCGTAGTGCGCGCTGTTCGGCGCGAGCGTCAGGTCCTCGAAGTCGATGGTCCAAGCCTGTGCGCCGACCGGCGCCAAGGCGACGATGAGTGCCGAAAGTAGGGTCGTTCGATGGATCATTGTTCCTTTCCTGCTTCCCTCACAAGAGGTCGTAGGCCGAGTCGTCCTCGGAGAGCGCACCCATCCCAGGCTCGGCGGGGTCAGGCAAGAACAGCCGATTGCTGCTCTTGGCGTGCCCGTCCGCCCAAGCCACGTTGGCGGAGCCGTCGTGCCGGAAGTGCGTCTTTCCGATTCCGAAGAACGGGTCGCTGGGGGCGCGGAGGAAGTTCTGGCCGACCGGCGGGTTGCCGTACGCGCCGTCGGCGAACACTGCCGTGCCCGCCGGATCGGCGATCGCGCCGAGCGGCGCAACCGGACGCGAGGCGAACACGTCTCCGCCGATGTAGCTGGCGTTGTACGCGTAACCCGTAAACGGCCGTCCCCAAGTCTCGCCGTGGAACGTCGGGCAGCGGTTCAGCTGGCCGGTCTTCGTGTACGGGCCGAGCAGACCGAGCGCGGCCTTCGGAGCCGTCCAGTCAGACCAGTCCATGCGGAAGTCCCAGGCCGTCTCCAGCACGAAGTCCGGCGAGAAGTAGTACGACGGGCAAGCCACGTCGTCGTGGTCTCCGGCGTACATGGCCCACGCCAGAACGATCTGACGCGTGTTCGACAGGCAGGCCGTCCGCTGTGCGGCGGACTTGGCCCGTGCGAACACCGGGAACAGGATCGCCGCGAGGATCGCGACGATCGCGATCACCACCAGCAGCTCGATCAGAGTGAACGCTCGGTTGCGTTCCGTAGTCATGGTTCGACCTCCTCTTGCACCCCCGAATGGGGGATGGACGAGGTCGCCGGGGAGCAGGGGTCCACTGGGCGGAGTCCGTTCTCCACCCCGTCGGTTGCCTATGCTCGTAGGCGACGAAACGACGATGCCGAGGCACGGCATTCGGGCTCGTCGCCTCGCCCTGCAACTGGGCTCAGCGCATCACCGTTGCGGCACAGCGCCGGAATCGCACCGGACTTCCCCGTCATTCGCCCTGCCACGACAGCAGGGACCTCGACTTGCTAACCATTCTACACCAGAGCAGCCGCCGGTGCAACGGTGCCCCTAGTCGCTCGCCCGAGCGATCTCCTCGCGGGCGATTTCCACCCAGCGGGATAGGCGGCTCGCGTCCCCCTGCACCGTGTGGGTGTCCTTCAGGATGATCTCCAGGACGCAGTCCTTGGCGGCTTCGAGCGTCTCCCGCAGGTCGCGCCGGATCGCCTCCTCCTCGAAGCCCACGCAGACGAGCGACGGATTCGGCTTGCGGCTGAACACATACCGGTCGCCGAGCGCCTCCGCCATGAATCGCTGGTCGCACCAGGGAGAGACGCTGACCCTCCTCAGCCGCGGCAGATTGCGCACCGACTCCCACCGCCCGTCCACCGGTTCGCAGCACCCGTAGCAGTTCAGCGCGAACCGCTCCAAGAGCGGTCTCTGGTAAGGCAGGACGAACTCGGCGAACATCGACGGCGACACCCCGACCGTCTCCTGCGACTCCGCGAACCCCCAAAGGTTGGCGCAGGTCGCGGCCCGCCCCGGCTCCGGCGCCGGAATCTCGTCCGTGAAGCCGTATCCGCCGGATGCGATCGCGTGATCCGCCGTGTTCGGGGTCAGCCACCCGCCCTGCTCCAGCTGATCCAGAAACTGCGCGTGCTCGTCGCGGAGCCACGCCATCAGGCGGTGCACCCCGTCCGGGTCGTCGACCATGCCCAGCATCAGCCCCTCGAGGCCGACCAGGTCGATCGCCCGCCAGGTCAGCCCCATCGTCCACCAGAACGATCCCCCGATCTCCACCGCGAGGAGGCCGTCGAAAACCTCCTCCGCCATCGCGGCCTGGCGCCTGGTCGCATCCTCGTCGACCCGCACGCGCCGCATGGACAGCTTCTCCGGGATGCCGTCGAACGAGTCGAACGGCGGCGTCCAGACGTAGCTGCCTCGATGCTCCCCCTGCTGGTGCGGCACCTCCACGCCGTAGCCGGTGTCCGACCAAACCCAGCCCACGCGAAACACGCTGGTGACCGGCGTGTCGTCCTTCAGGAACTCCGCGTGGATCAGCCTTCGACGAAGCTCCGTCTCCCATGCCCGAGCCAAGGGATCGCTGCACAGCAGGGACTCCTCAGGAAGAACCTCCACCCAGCTCCCTTCGGGCCAAACGACGACCATCGGCCCCACCCGCTCCAAGGCATTGTGCCGCCGCCACCGGTCGGCGAGGGCGGCCATGCGAGGCGAGGAAGCCTGCTCGGTGACTCGGAGGGCGAGGTCTCGCAGAAGGCGTCGGTCGCTGGAGGAGATCACGCCCCACAGCCTATCCAAACGAGTCCGCGGCGAGCAAGCGGACGGCTAGCCGCCGACGGCGGCCTTTCCGATCCGGAGAGGCCCCTTTCCGCTTCCGGGCACCTTTCGGAAACCCAATCGGCGGAAGCCCCGTTGGACGGCGGGATGGGACTCCGTCAGCCGCCAGACGAAGCCGTTGCGGTGGTTCTCGATGGCCAGCATCATCATCCCCAGGTCGATCCCGATCACGTCCGGCCCGATCCACTTCCGGGACGGGTTGTAGCCGTTGGGAAAGCCGTAGCGCCCCCACGCCTGCGGGTGGGACTTCCGCATGTGCTTGGCGAACGAAACCGCCAGCGACGGCGTGTAGGGCACGGACGCCACTGCGGAGGTGGGGGTGATCGTGCCGTTGTCCTCGGTCCAGCCGGGGGCACCCAGCGCCCGGTACCCGTCCGGGCTGTCGCAGGCGCTCAGACCCCAGAAGTCCGGACCGTAGCCTTCGAAGCGCAGGGGATTGTCGATGCAGTACTGGCGGTTGGCCAGAATCGCGTTGCGCGTGGCCACCGAGTAGTCGATCCCGAGGCGGTCTCGCTTGTCTCGAAAGTCGAAGAAGCTCTCCGACATTTGGTGGATGAACAGCGGTCCGCCCGTGATGAACTCGATCCCCTTGTAGTTGTGGAAGCTGCGGCCGATCGCCTCCCAGCCGTCCGTGCGGATGTCGCTCAGGCCGCACCCCATGACGTACAGCATCTTCTCCTCGCTGTACTGGGCCGACCACCGGCCCCCGAGGAATCCCTCCTCCGGGCGCCAGCCGTGGCCGATCAGCTTCTCGTCGGGCTTGGCCCCTCCGTCGGTCAGGGCCCACTGCCAATCGATCCTCTTGGCGAACCGATCGGCGAGCCGATCGATCTCCGGGTCCCTCCAGTACTGCCGGCTGGCGAGCACGCCCGCCAGCAGGATCGCCGTGTCGATGGTGGAGGCCTCGCTCTTCCACTCGCGCTTGCCCGTCCTCCAATCCACGAAGTGGTAGAGCCACCCGTGCTCGCCCTCCACGAGATCGTTGATGGAGCGGAGCGTGACGAGGGTGCGCCGCTTGGCGTCGACTCGCTCCATCCATCCCCGCTCGACACCGATGGCGTACGCCACCAGCGCGAAGCCTGTCGAGGCGATGCTCGCCACGCGGAAGTCGTCGGGCTTCGAGTTCGAGGCCCGATCCTTGGTTAGCCCCGTGTCCGGGTTGGACTCATTCTTGAAGAACAGAAACGCCCGGTGCTGCAGATCCTCGAGGATTGGATCGACCTTCGGTGCCAAGGATGCGCCTGCGATGGCCAAGAGTACGCTCACCATGTTGGAAGGGGAATCGGAGAGAGAGAGGGAAGCCGGGGCGGCGGAGGCGCTGAGGCCGCACCGCCCCGGTGTCGGGACGAGGTCTTTACTTGACCTCGTTCGGCATCGTCTGGCAGTAGGTGTCGACCCAAGTGACGTCGCCCAGACCGCCCCAGTTGGTGAGCTGGTTGCGGACGTAGCCCCAGGCGTTCATCTCGTCGTCCTTGCCGCAGATCGCCGTGTGCGACATGCGCTTGGCGTGGCTGTCGTGGAACACGAGGATCATCGCCTTCTCGCCCCACTTGTTGCCGCCCCAAGGCCAGCCGAGAGCGCCGACGGTCCCGAACGTCGGATCCCAGTCGTTCTTGTCCCAGTTCAGATAGGGGCCGGTGTCGACCCAAACGCGCTTGTGCTCGGCGATGGCCAGCGTGCCGCCCGGGTTCTCGATCGCCGTGGTGGTGATCGTCTGGGCCGACCAGCTCTTCATGTGCAGCCACGGGATGTCCGCGAACGCGTAGCCGCGCGACAGGATCGGACCCACGACCTCCTGGCCCCAGCTCGCGCGCAGCAACGGGTCGCTGCAGTCGTCCGGATACTTGGCGGCCGGGTTCATCGGGTCGTTGAACAGCTGGATGTTCTTGATGTACGGATACGTCAGCTGCTTCCAGGAGAGTTCGCCCTTCTGGCTGCCGTCCGGGTTGTTCACACGGACGCGCCGCGGAGCGTAGGTGTCGTCGTAGTCGGCAACGTACATCTGGATGGCCGTGCCGATCTGCTTCATGTTGCTCAGGGCCTGGGTGGCCTTGGCGGCCGCCTTGGCCTGGGCGAACACGGGGAACAGGATGGCCGCGAGAATCGCGATGATCGCGATCACGACCAAGAGCTCGATGAGAGTGAAGGCTCGCTTCATTGGTTACCTCAGTTAAGGGATGGATTGGTTCTTGCGGGACAAGGCGCGGTCGAACCGCGCACATCGAGTTGGAGCGGGAAGAGGATCCGCCGCTCGGCGGGTTCCTCCCCGTCGATCAGGCGGCCCAGCAGGCGAGTCGCCTCCCGAGCCATGTCGAACACAGGCTGCCGCACGCTCGTCAGGGGCGGGACGGAGCGGTTGCACACCTCGAGAGAGTCGAACCCCACGATCGACACGTCCGCCGGAACGCGGAGCCCCATGTCGAGCAGGGCGGGGATGCAAGCCAGGGCGACGTCGTCCGACCACACGAACAAGGCCGTGGGACGGTCGGGGCGCCGCATCAAGTCGGGCAATCGTTCTGGAACGTCCTGAGGGGACAGGATCGGGAAGACCAGCCGCGGGTCAGGCTCCACGCCGCGCGATTCGAGCTCGCACAAGTAGCCAGCCAGGCGTTCGTTCGACGCCGTCGAGCCGTCGGATCCGCGGATGAACGCGATTCTCCGGTGCCCCAGATCCAGCAGGTGCGCAGTGGCCAGGCGGCCTCCACCCACGTTGTCCGCGTCCACGAACGGCTCGTCCGGAAGTTCCCCCTTCGAGAAAAAGCGGACGAAGGGGAAGCCGCGCTCCAACAGCTCCGGCACGAGCGGGTCCCCCGCGTCCCTCAACAGCAGGGCCCCGTCGATGCGGCCGTCCGTCAGCACGTCGGCCTCTCCGCGGTCCGTCACGTCGCGCGTGTGCAGCATCAGGTCGTAGCCCAGCTCGACCGCCGCCGACGACACGCCCCGCATCACCTCCGCGGTGAAGCTCGACCAAGAGAGGAAGAAGTACCCGCGCTGGAAGACCACGGCCAGGATGTCCGCCTTCCGGCGCACCAGCATCCTCGCGAGCTGGTTCGGGCGGTACTCGAGCTCCCGAGCCGCCTCCATCACCCTGCGGGCAGTGTCCGCGGAGATCCGCGCGTGGCGGGAGCGTCCGTTCAGGACGGCGCTGACCGTCGCCTTCCCGACGCCGGCCTTCCGGGCCACGTCGTCGATCGTCGGCCTGCGCACCTCTCTCCGCCGCATCGCTGAACCCCCGGCCTCGCCCCGCCTTACTGCTGCTGCCCGGGAACCTCCGGGCCGAAAGACCGAGGCGGGTTCTTCATCAGGTTCCAGAACTTCTTGGCGTTCTCTTCGTTGCCGTCGAACGAGTCGAGGTATGCCTTCCGGTCCTCGGCGGACATCGCGTCGTAGTTGCCCTGCGCGCGCAGGAAGATCTCGCGCCTCTGCTTGCCGAGCTGCTCGGCCTTCTGGAGGTAGTCCTTGTCCACCTCGCCCGTCGCCGGGCCGCCGCAACCCGCCGCGGAGAGCGCCACGGCCACCGTCGCCACCAGGAACAGCATCGTCCGTTTCATGGTCCGACCACCATCATAACACAGGATGGGCCGATTTGCAGAAACGTTTCAGCAAAACCGCAAAATTGCCGTCCCGGTCCTAGATGCGCCCCTCGGCGGAGAGGTCCATGGTCCCGGCCGGGGCTCCCCGGTCAGCGGACGTAGTGGATCTTCGGGTTGTTCAGGCTGTCCAGGAGCATCAGCGCCACGATGGGCAGTGGCTTCGACTTGGCGATCTCCCGCGCCTCGTCGAACGGCATCTCCCGCGCCTGCATTCCGGAGAGGTCGATCCACTCCGCGAAGCGGAACGCGCCCGCCTCCGTCGAGAAGCAGGCCACCCCGTGGACGCCCTGGTAGCAGTAGCATCCGTGCTTCCCCGTCGACGGGTGCTCCAGCAGCCACACCGTGTCCGGGAACTCGTCGAACAGCTTCGTCAGTTCCTCGGCGCTCGTCGCGGCGCCGCTCGCGGGCAAGCTGGCCATGGAACGATTTTGGCACGTCCGAGCTGCCAAACACCCCCGCCCCGCGAGGCCCTTTGAGTCTTGACTTTGGCACTCTCGGCGGTATACTGCTAATCAGCACGCCCGCGGCCCAACGGCGGGCGGATTCGAAGATCCGAAGGAGATACGAACCATGAAGCTTCAGCCGTTGCACGATCGCATCGTCGTCGAGGCCGCCCCGAAGGAGGACAAGACTCCCGGCGGCATCATCCTGCCCGACACCGCGCAGGAGAAGCCCCAGCGCGGCAAGGTCCTGGCCGTCGGACCCGGCAAGCGACTGGACAGCGGCCAGATCGCTCCCGTGGACGTGAAGGTCGGCGACCACGTGCTGTACGGCAAGTACGCCGGCACCGAGGTCACCGTCGAGGGCAAGGACTACATCATCCTCCGCGCGGACGACGTCCTCGCGGTGGTCGACTGAGGAGCAGAGGAGGAACAGCCATGGCAGCCAAGAACCTCCTGTTCGGCGACGAGGCGCGCCGCGCCCTCGAGGCCGGCGTCGACAAGCTCGCCAACGCGGTCAAGGTCACGCTCGGCCCCCGCGGCCGCAACGTCGTCCTCGAGAAGAAGTTCGGCTCCCCAACCGTGATCAACGACGGCGTCACCATCGCCAAGGAGATCGAGGTCGAGGACCGCTTCGAGAACATGGGCGCGCAGCTCATCCGTGAGGTCAGCAGCAAGACCAACGACATCGCCGGCGACGGCACGACGACCGCCACCGTCCTCGCCCAGGCGATCTTCAAGGAGGGCATCCGCAACGTCGCCGCCGGATCGAACGCCACGCACATCAAGGCCGGCATCGAGAAGGCGACCCAGGCCGCCGTCGCGGAACTCCGGAAGCTCAGCCGCGAGATCAAGGACGACAAGGAGGTCGAGGAGGTCGCCACCGTCAGCGCCAACGACCCCGAGATCGGCAAGCTCGTCGCCCAGGTGATCAAGACCGTCGGCAAGGACGGCGTGGTCACCGTCGAGGAGAGCAAGAGCACCGACACGACCTACGAGATGGTCGACGGCCTGCAGTTCGACAAGGGTTACCTCAGCCCGTACTTCGTCACCGACCCGCAGCGCATGGAGGCCGTCTTCGAGGACCCGATGATCCTCCTGCACGAGAAGAAGATCGCCAACGTCCAGGACCTCGTGCCGCTGCTGGAGAAGGTGTTGCGCATAGGCCGGCCGCTGGTCATCGTGGCCGAGGACGTCGAGAACGAGGCCCTCGCCACGCTGGTGCTGAACCGGATCCGGGGCAACCTGCCCATCGCCGCCGTCAAGGCGCCGGGCTTCGGCGACCGCCGCAAGGCGATGCTCGAGGATATGGCCATCTTGACTGGCGGAACCTTCATCAGCGAGGAGCTGGGCCTGAAGCTCGAGAACGTCCAGCCGGAGATGCTCGGCCAGGCCGCCAAGGTCGTGATCACCAAGGAGAACACGACGATCGTCGGCGGCAAGGGCGACAAGGCCAAGATCGAGGCGCGCCTCAAGCAGATCCAGCACCAGATCGAGACGACCGACAGCAACTACGACCGCGAGAAGCTCCAGGAGCGCTACGCCAAGCTCAAGGGCGGCGTAGCCGTCATCAAGGTCGGCGCACCGACGGAGACCGCCCTGAAGGAGAAGAAGGCGCGCATCGAGGACGCGATCGCGGCCACTCGCGCCGCCCTCGAGGAGGGCATCGTGCCCGGAGGCGGCGTCGCCCTGCTGCACGCGGCCAAGGCAATCGAAGGCCTGAGCCTCGAGGGCGACCAGAAGATCGGCGCCGGCATCGTGGCCAAGGCGCTCGAGGCGCCGCTCGCGACCATCGCCGTGAACGCTGGCAAGAACGGCGGAGTCGTCGTGGAGAAGGTGCGCGAGCATGCCAACGGCTTCGGCTTCAACGCCGCGACGCTCCAGTACGAGGACCTCGTCCAGGCCGGAGTCATCGACCCGACCAAGGTGGTCCGCACGGCGCTGGAGAACGCCGCCTCGATCAGCGGGTTGCTGCTGATCACCGAGGCCGCCGTCGCCGAGGCCCCGGAGAAGAAGGAGGACTGATTCTCTTCGGCCTCGGTCGCAAAGGAGGAATGGGGGGGCCGGCCTTGCGGCCCGCCCCGACTTCCTTTCGACCGCTGCCCGGTAGCTTTGCCGGGTTTTCCCGCAAGGGCAGGCGGCGGTCCCGCTCTATGCCCGAGGCTGCAGTACAATGGATTTGTGTTCCGGGTTGCCGGGACGCTCGAACCGAAAGGAACCCGATAGAACCATGAGACGCTCTCTTCCCATCCTTGCTCTGGTGGCGTCGGCGGCTTCCGCCCATGCACTCAACCTGATCACCAACGGCAGCTTCGAAGTCGGCACCAACCCCGGCGGCACGTTCATCTCTCTAAGCGCAGGCGACTCCACCTCCATCCCGGGCTGGCTCGTCGGCGGAGGCGGCATCGACTACATCGGCGGATACTGGAACGCCCAGGACGGCGTCCGCAGCGTCGACCTGAGCGGGACCTCGGCGGGATCGATCAGCCAGACGATCGCCACGAGCGTCGGCCAGCAGTACCTGCTGGGGTTCTGGCTCGCCGCCAACCCCGATCTGCCCAGCTCGACGCCGGCCACCAAGGTTGCTATCGTGTCTGCAGGGAACGTCATCAACCAAACGTTCACGACGCCTCCCAGGGGCACCCTGACAAACATGAACTGGGGCTACTACTCGCTGGTGTTCACCGCTCAGGCGACCAGCACCACGATCCTGTTCCAGAGCGGCGAGAACAACGCGTACGGTCCCGCGCTCGACAACGTGTCCGTCGAGGCCGTTCCGGAGCCGGCGACGCTCGCTCTGGCCGGTCTTGCGCTGGCGACGGCCCTCCGGCGGCGCAAGCGCTGAACCGCCCGACAGTCGGGTTCTGGTTGCGGGGTCTGCCGGCGAGGGGCCCCGCAACCTTCCTTTTTGGCTCCTCTCAGGCCCCGCGCGGCCCGAAAGCACCCCCCCCCACAAGCGGCTCGCAGGGTCCTCCCCTACCGAGTCGCCGGGTCGTCGTAGCGGCGGTACTCCACGCTGGCCACTCCGCGCGAGGAGAGCCGGATCACGTTGAAGCCCGGCGGCGTCTGCAGATAGCTCCCCTTGCCGTCGCTGCTCTTCCCGATCTCCCACCAGTAGCCGCTCACCGATCCTCCGCACGCGTAGGTCACGCCGTTGTACCGGCATGCGTCCGCGAGGTGCGTGTGCCCGCTCAGGCACAGCTTCCCATTCGGATGCCTGGTGAAGAGAGCGACCAGCTCCCGCCACCGACCGATCAGGTCGCCTGGGCTGTTCACCATCGCCCCCATCGAGAAGATCGGGTGGTGCGACACGATCGCGATGGGCACAGTGACGGGGGTTGTTCGTAGCTGGCCCACCAGCCAATCCCACTGCCGCGGGTCCTCGGCGAAGCCGTTGCTGTTGAGCACGATGAACCGCCACCCTCGGCGGTCGAAGCTGTAGAAGGGACCGGGCATGCCCAACCTTCGACAGCTGTCGGCCAGCGTGAGCGGCTCGTCCAAGTCGTGGTTCCCCACGGCGCTGAACAGCGGCAAACCCTTCAACTCCTCGGAAACAGCCTCCTGCCACGCGCTCCACTTCGCCTCGAAGTCGAGCGTGCCGTCGATGGTGTCCCTCGGGCCGTCCAGCGTGTCGCCGGAGTTGATCACCAAGTCCGGCTTCAATCGGCGAACCGCTCGCAGCGCGAGCCGCAGCCGTTGGGGCGCGGCGAACCTCATCCGAATGTGAACGTCGGAGAGGTGGACGATCGTCAACGACCTTCCATCGCTCCGGGAGGGCGGAGGCGGCTGGCCGATCCCGGAGGCGACGATCGCCGCAACGAGGCAGATGGACACCACAGCGGCCCCTATCCTAACCCAAGGCCGACCGAGACCGCCGCTTGGGCGGGCCGCAACCTCACCCCGCTCCGGCACGGCGCCAGCGAACCGAAGGGGACCTGCCGGCTCGGCCCCTAGTGCGGGCCGTCGGCCATCACGCCCCGCGAGGGGACCATCTCGACCACCTGCTCGCCGTCCCGATCGACGAACACGCCGCAGGGCCCGCCCTCGTCCACGAAGCGAAAGTCGACGATCGAACCGTCGAACCGGTACACCGGCTCGTAGTAGCTGGCCACCTGCGTCGCGCAGGCGCTGATGTAGTGCCCGATCAGCGACCTGCGGAACCGGTTCGTCGTGCGGTTGGGCAGGCTGCCGTGGATCAGGTTGCCATCGAAGAACAGCACGTCGCCCGGCTCCATCTCCATGTCGACCAGCTGCGCGCCGTCCGGCAACGGCACCTGTGTCCCAGTGAAGCTTTTCGTCGTGTCCGCCTCCACGTTGCACAGCAGCGGCAATCGGTGCGAGCCGGGAACCACCTGGAGGCAGCCGTTCTGCCGATCGCACGCGTCGACCGCCAGCCAGGCCGCCAGGCAGTTGCCAGGCTTGGCGCGCAGATACCAGTTGTCCTGGTGGATCGCTTGCCCGCGGGCTCCGGGCGGCTTGAAGTAGAACATCGTCTGAACCGCCAGAGGCTCGGCGCCATCCAGCGCCGCCAGCACGTCCCGCAGCCTGGGGTCCAGCATGAACCGGAGGCTCTTCTCGTCCCAGCGGTGGGGTTGCAGGATGCGCGGATACCTCAGGAGCGGGTCCTTCTCGTCCAAGTACGCCAAATCGGCACGCCCCGCGCCCACTCCCTCGGCGTTCATGCGCATGTAGTGGTTCCTGAACTCCTCAGCCTCCTCCACAGAGAAGAGGCCGCGAACCATCAGGAACCCGTTGTCACGGTAGAAAGCAACGTCGGTCTCGCTCGTTGGCACCCGGGCATTCTGCCCCGAGGCTCGGCGGAGTCTGGGCCTTTGTCCCTCAGTCCAGCCCGCGTGCGCGCACGACGAGGATCGCGTCCCTCGCAACCAGGGGCAGCGGGCCGCCCGGCTGAGGCAACCGACGCGCGAGCCGCTCCCCGGAGTCGAGGTCGAAGCACTCCACGTTTGCCTCCCCTCCCCGCATCAGCCGTGGCAGCCGCAGCCCCAAGGGCTCGCTTAGGGAGTCGTTCCGCTGCAACCGAATCAAGGCGATGCGGTCGTTGCCGATCCCCACCGCCGAGGCCCGCTCGCCGATCCCGGTCAGCACGATCGACCCGATCTGAACCCAATCCGGGCCGTCGTTGTCCAGAACCACCTCCACTCTTCCGGCTGGGAACGCCGCCGTCAGCGGTTCTGCCAAGTCCGAGCGCCGGCGGTAGCTCCGTCGCGCCGCCACCGACCCGTTCACCGTCACGCTTAGGTCCCCTCCGCTGTTGGACAGGCCGATCATCCGGATACGGATCTCGCCCGGTCTCTCCGCCACAAAGCGCAGGCGGATCGGCTCCCGCCGCATTTCTGGATGGGCGCGTCCCTGGAAAAAGCTGCTGAGCCGGCCCGTGTCGCCCGCTTGCCGGGGCAGGTCGAAGACGAACTGCCGCGTCGGCTCCCATCCGGCCCCCGGCCTCAGGGAGAGGTCGCCGCCCGTGCCGGCCCCGAAGTCGGGCTTCAAAAGGCTCAGGCCAGTCTGGGCGAGAATCCCGGACCCTCTCAGAATCTCGGCAGCCCGGCGGAACTCCGGCATCAGCGAGTCTCGGTAGACGTGATCCCAAGTCCAGTACTGCCCCGCACCCGCGTGCTGGGCGAACAGCGCGCTCCAGATTCCGCCCCGCACTGCCTCCACCTGCGTCTCCCGACTGCCACCGAGGTCGCCCGGACCAACCTCGCCGAAGAACAGCGGCTTGTCTCCGGGCTTCGCCGCCGACAGCACCATGGCCGCCACGCTCGGCGGATAGCCGTGCGGCTGATAGTAGTCGGCCTTCCGGTAGATCGGCAGGTCCAGGTGCGAACTGGTGGTGACCAAGTGCCGATACGGGTCAATGGAGCGCAGGTAGTCGGCCATCTCGTCCATCCAGCGACCGACCTCCTCCTTCTGCCCGTCGGCGACCGCGTCGACCCACTCAACCTCGTTGAACAGCTCCCAGGCGAGGACCGACGGCGAATGCCCGTACCGCGCCACGGCGTACCGCAGCCAAGCCTTTGCCAGCTTCCTAGCCCTCGGATCGCTGAAGAACTCATTGGGACGCTCAAGGAACCCGCCATTCGCCCTGCTCCACGGGTTCTCAGACCAGTTCGGGTTGGTACGGGTCGACCACTGCCCGTGGTGGAACAGCACCATCTGGAACCGCACCCCCGCCTTCTCCGCGGCGGCCAGCAGCTGGTCCCAGCGATCCAGAGCCTTTGGCCAAAACTCCCCGATCCCGAGCTTCACCGACTTATCGTTCGGCCACCAAGGGTTCCTGCCGTCCCAGTGGCAGGCCCAGATGCGGCTCCAGTCCAGACCGTTGCGCCCCATCTCCGCCAGCGTCTCGGCCAGGTCGGGCAACCCAGGCGACTGCCAGCCGAGGTTGAACCCGACGGGCCAGTAGAGCGAGCCGTCGTCGTAGCGGAGCCCCCACGGCCCACCGCGACGAACGAAGCCCTTTGGAAGCGGCCGATCCAGCGTCAGTGCGATCGGCTTGGTCTCGGTCTTCTGGCCGTTGCGCCAGACCTCCCCAAGGTAGCGCCCCGGGGCCTTGGCCACGAGCCGAACGCGCCACCGCTCGCCGTCGTAGAACGCGAGCCGCTCTTCCACCGCGCCGCCGGGACCTGCAAACCGAACCCGCACGTCGTTCTGCTCCGGATCCCACGGGTTCCCCGGAAAGCGGGCGTCCAGCGTCGCCTCCGCAGGCCCGAACCACCCCGCCGCGCCGCCTGCAACCGTCGCCAGAACCATCGTCCACATCCTGCCGTCCCTCGCCGAGTCCGCCGCGAAGGTTCATCGGAGAACACCGCGCGACGGTCTACGATACACTCTCGGCGTCTCCCTATGTCGAACGCTCAGGCCGTCAGCGATCCCGCGGCCCCTTCCAGGGTCTGGTCCGCCGAGATCCGCGACCGTTGGTTCCCTTGGAACAACGTCGCTGTGGCGCTGGACGGCGGCTTCTTCGGCGCGGCCATGAGCGTGGTCTCCGCCGACAGCGTCCAAACCACCCTCGTCCGGTCGCTGGGCGGTCCGAACTGGCTCGTCAGCCTGATGCCGTCCATGATGATGATCGGCTTTATGGGATCGCCGATCCTCACGGTGCGCTGGGTGGAGCGCCTCCGGCTCTACGAACGCCCAGTGGCCTTGGTGAGCATCGCTCAGCGCCTGCCGGCCCTCGCGGCGTCCATCGCCCTGTTCCTCTGGGCCGGCGCCCGTCCGACGCTGGCCCTGGCCTTCGTCGCCCTTGCGCCGCTCGTGAGCGGTTTCGTCGGCGGCCTGACGCTGTCCGCCTTCTGGCAGCTCGTCGCCAAGATTCTGCCCGAGGGCAAGCGCAGCTCGAGCCTGGCCTTCCGCAATCTCGTCGCAACGGTCCTCGGCTTCCTCGGCGGGCTTCTGGTGAAGGTCGTCCTCGCAAGGTGGCCGGGATTCAGGGGCTACGCGGTTCTGTACCTGCTGCAGTTCCTCTTGCTGGTGGCCTCCTTCTTTGCGTTCGTCGCCATCCGGGAGTTGCCGAGCCCTCGGCGCGACCACAGGCAGGAGCGGCCGGATTCCCACCCGATCCGTCGCCTGCCCGACGTGTGGCGCTCCACACCCCACCTGAGGGGATTCGTGGCGGCACGCGTGCTCGGCCTGGGGATGCTGGTCGCCACCCCGTTCCTTGCCATCCACGCGCAATCCGTCACCCATGCGCCGCTCGACGCCGTGGGAAGCTTCGTGAGCGCCCAGATGCTCGGCGCCGTTGCGGGAAACCTCGTCGGCGGACCCTTCGGCGATCGGTGCGGCGGGCGGACGCTGGCCGTCCTGGCGTGCGCGCTGCTGAGCGCCTCGATGCTCTTGGCGGCCGTCGGCGCCAGCATCCCGACGTTCCTCGTCTCCTTCGCGCTCATCGGCGCGGGCAACACGCTCCTGATGAACGGCGCCAACACGCTCCAGCTGACCGTGTTCCACGAGCGGGACCGGCCGATCGCCTTCGCTGTGATTTCCACGTTCGTGTTCCCCGGCTACTTGGCGGCCGCCGCAGTGTCCACCGCGATTCGCGAGCTCGGTTGGGGCTTCCCTCCGGCTGCACTGACCGCCGCTGCGCTCCTGCTCCTGGCGATGCTGCAGTACCGCCTGCTTCCAGCGAAGGAGCCGCCCGAATCCGATGCCGCCTAGAGCATGGCCTCCAAGAGCCTGCGCAGCGGCACCCTGGCGAACCGCGTCGCGGTGTCGGACACCGCGTACGGCACGATCAGCCATGGCCCATGGAGCAGGCCGCCACAGGTGTACAGCACGTTCGGCACGTACCCTTCCCGCTCGTCGGGCTCGGGGGCGAGCAGCGGCTCCCTCAGCCGCCCGACCACTTTGGAGGGGTCCTCGCGGTCCAGCAGCACCGCGCCGATGCAGTAGCGCCGCATCGGCCCTACGCCGTGCGTCAGCACCAGCCATCCCTCCTCGGTCTCCAAGGGAGAGCCGCAGTTGCCCAGCTGAACGACCTCCCACGGCTCCTGCGGCACCACGATCGGCACCGACTCGTACCAGAAGTGAGGGTTGTCCGACCACATGAGACGGATGGTCTCCCCGTCCTGGCGGCTGAGCATCGCGTAGAGCCCCCCGATTCGCCTTGGGAACAGCGCCATGCCCTTGTCGCGTACGGCTGGGCCATTCAGCGTGCAGAGGTCGAACCGCACGAAGTCGTCCGTCTCCAGCAGCTGGGGCACGATCACTCGCCCGTCGTAGGCCGTGAACGTCGCGTAATACCGCCGCGCGCCGTCGTCCTCGCGGAACAGCACGAACCGCGCATCCTCGATGCCGTTCCTTTGGCTTGGGAACACCGGAAACAACACCCGCTCGGAGATCGGGGTCTCCGGGTCGAAGGTCAGCCTGCAGTTCGAATGGGCGACCGTCAGCACGGCCTCTGCCCGGCGCTCGCTCTCGTCGTCCGTCCAAGGCTGCTCCGCATCCACCGCCTGCGCCAGCTGGTCGTCGGTGAAGCGCTCCGGCAGGCGGTCCAGCACCCGCCGGGCGAAGTCGTCGCCCAAGCCGAGCTCCTGCAGCTTGCGGTCGAAGAGGTCCTTGTGGAACGGGCAGGCGGGGCTCAGCCTCCCCTCGGAGACGAATCGCGTCGGCTTGTCGATGCGGATGTCCCCATTCCGGTCTACCACGCCCGAACGGAACACGATCGAGGAGATGTGCCCCTCGCCGGTCGCCCGCAGGCTCAAGACGAACCGCAGCTCGCCGTCCTCCAGGCCGCTCTGGTCGGGATGGGGAACGATGCTCGGGTTGAAGAGGGCTGTGGCCTCCAGGGAGTACTCGCTGGTGAAAGCAGCGCCCAGCAAGAGCTTCGCAGGATCGCCCGGCTCGCTCGGTAGGCCCAGCAGGGGCCGCAACTGCTCGTATCGCTCCCGAAACACCTCCAGGATCTGCCGGTGACGGCTCTCGAAGAGCCTTAGGACGTCCTGCAGCGCCCGTTCTGCGGCACGCTCGTCCAAAGCCAGAACGCGCTGGGCAATGCGCCTGAGCCGGGCTGGGTCGCCGCGCAGGCCGAGGACGTCCAGGTGCACCCCCGGCGTGAACGGTCGTACCAGCACCCGAAGAGGGTTCGGATGCAGCACCAGCTTCAGCCTCTCCACCCCGAGTCGAGCGGTCATCGATTCCATCATGCTCGGCATGCACTTACCCCAACAGCCGCCTCTGCTGCTGGTCTGCCGCGGCTCAACCGATGCCACCGCCTCGAGCCGAGCGCCCCTGGTCAGAGGGTCGCGCCCTGATGGTGCCTTGCCCGGGACAATCCGCGGGCCGAGCGCTCGCCGTTGGCCTCCGTCTCGAGGGTGGCACCCCACGCGACGGCACCGGGGCCGCCCTGCAGACCGGAACCCAAGGGCCGCTGGGCATTCACTCCACGGGAATCTTGCGCCTCTGCGCCGCCGAGCTCTGGACGAACGGCTTGAAGGCGTCCGAGATCGCAAAAACAGCAGCCCGTTGCTGGTGAGGAGTCTTCGGCCCGCCACTTGGGAGCGTGATCCACCAAGTGACCAAGAGGGCGCCTGCGGTCTCCAAGCCCGCCTCCTTGCGAGTGCTGTCCGCTTTCACGTTCCGGGCGTCGAGCACCACCTGCGCATTGTCGACGTCAACGATCACGGTGTCCACGGTGCAATCCGCCTTGGTCTTGGGGCCCAGCGTCACCCAGATGCTCCGAGTGTGCCACGATGCACGGCCGGCACAGACGTACTGCACACCCATGAGCTTCCCCAGCTAGAGCATGGCGGTCGGAGAGGGCAGTTCCGGAAGGGCTTCCCGAGCATCCAAGGTTTCCCGAAGCACAGGCATGCCAAGCCGCTCCTCCCAGAACATCTTCGTTCTGCCCCACGGGACGACTTCGAAGTTGCTCCCCTGGAGAATCTTGCTGATCGCTTCCTTGGCGGTCTGCACGGCCGTGTCGGTTCCCTCTTTGAAGCTCCATGGGATCACCGCGATCTGACGCAACCCTTCCTGCTTCGGCGCAACGGCCTCCGCTTCGCCGGAGACAGGACCTTGAACGAGGATCGGGGCTAGAAACAGGTACGCGATCATCATACCGAAATCATCGAAACGGCTCTGCTGGAATGCAGGGTTCTGCGCACCCTTCCCGCTGGCGAGTTGGCCCAACGGTAGGGGAGAAAGCGACCCAAGCAACGAACCTTCGTTCTACTGCTTTGCGTCCCTAGGACGGGTGCCGGTCGCTGGGCCCTGCTTGCTGTCAGGCAGCTTGGGCAACTCCCGCGCCAGCTCCGCTAGGAACATCGTGCCGTTGAAACGGCCCAGCACCCGAACCCGGCGCGCGGCACCATCCGATCCAGCCCGGAGGAACTGCTCCCGAGTGAGCGGTTTTCCGTCCTCGTCGAGGAAGCGGCACGAGTCGGTCGGCCGCACCAAGACGCGATCGTCCGCCTTCCCGGCGAAGCCATCCCAGCCTGCCACCCGGACCTCCCACTCCGCCTCCCTCTTCGCGCTCAGCGGACCCTCGATGAACAGCGCAGGCGGCACGGACGAGGCCAGCGCGCGCACCGTGGTGGCGGCGACCGATCCGCCGCTCGCCACACCCTCCACCCGCACCGACTCCGCTCCGGCCAGCGCCTCCCAGAAGGTCGCCCTCTCCAGCTTCTCTCCACTAGGCCCGCGCAGGACCGCGCCGTCGCCCACGGAGACCTTCACCGATCGCTCGGCCGGTGGCGTTCCGCCGACGGAACGCCACTCCAGCTCGAACGTGCCGCCTCCGGTATCAAGGTTCCTCGGCTTGCCCACAAGCCATGCGGCGGCCGCCCCAGCGCCGTCGCCCACGGTGACCGAATCAGCCACCAGCTGCCCGCTCTGCGGATCGAACCGCCCGACCACCGTCGCGCGGCCGCCGGCCTTCAAAGCCGGGTTCTGCCCGCCGTCGGCCAGCGCCACGTGGGTCGCGCCTCCGCACCTCACGCGGATCGTTCCACCGTGGCAACGCAGGTCGAACTGGACGTCCAGCCCCCTTCCGTTCACGGTTCCGATGGTTCCGGAGTACACGTGCTCCGCGTAGCGGGAGGCATCGCCGGCTGGCTTGTCCCGCAGGGGCTTCACCACGGGCAGCGTCTTGGCGCCGTTGTCCGTCCAAGCGGCCAAGTCGAAGTCCAGAACCAGATCGGTCCGACCCATGCCCACCTGGATCGCCGCGTCAAAGGGCACGCGGAGGCGCACCACTCCCTTGCCGGCGTCCAGCGAGTCGTCGAACTCCTTCTCCGTCGCCTTCGGGCTGCCCTTCTCGAACACAGAGAACGCCTTGCCCAGCGTCAGCACGGCGGAAGCGTACTGGCCTCGTGGAACCGCGTCGCTGGCGACCAGGAGGAACCGCTGCCCCGCTTCATCCCTCAGCGATCGCACGTCCACCACGGTGCCAGCCGGATCGTCGAACACGACGGTGGAGTTCGAGCCTGCGACCAGCTCGATCCGGTGCAACCGAACGAACACGTGCTCGCTCTGGTCCGTGCCGTCCGTGAGGAACACCGCGAGGGTCCCGTTCGAGGCTGCGGAAGAGGACGCGCCTTCGCCGGAGCCTCCGCAACCGGCGAGCAAGAGCAGACACAGCGACAGCCACCCAGCGACAAGCCTCATCCTGATTCCCCAGGGGAGCCGACGAACAAGCTAGCGGGGCGGCAGCTGCAAGCTCAGCGTCTTGCCGCGCTCCACTCGGGCCAGCCAGCTTCCCTTCATCTCTAGGACGCTCAGGGACGCATCGTCGGTTCTGTGCGCGGTCCGAACGCCCACCAGCGCGGCCCTGTACCAGCCGGGGGTCAGATCTTCGAACAGCGCCTGCCCCTTTCGGGTGTCCTGTTCCAGGTGCCAGGCGTCCAGAGTCAAACCAGGCAGCAGAGGCTTGCCGTCGCTTTGGCAGGGCTGCAGCCAGACCCGGCTCGGCTCGACCGATCGCGCGACGGCCCTGAGCGCCCCCCTGTCCGACCGCGCGAGCCGCAGGTCGACCCGAGCTGTGCCGCCGGAACCGACCCGAACCACCTTCCAGGCCAGCCGGCTCTCGCCGACGTGCGCGTAGAACACGTACCTTCCCATCGGCAGCCCGCGGTGCACGAACAGGAAGCGGCCTGAGCCGTCCGACCGAATCTCCGTGGCGCGCGGCTGGAAGGAGTCGCACCGCGCGCTCCTGGAACCCGGTCCCGTCGTGAAGCCCGCGTGGTTGAAGATGCTCTCCCCGCCGTCGGTCGAACCGACTTAGCCCGCTCGCACCATCGTGCGCTCGAGGTACCCGGCCGCATCGATGCTCCCGGTCACCGTCGTCGCGACTCCCATCACCGGCAGAACGATCCAAGCGAGCAAGGCCATACCCCTAGATCGGCGGAAGAAACCCCAAAAGCGAGGCGCGGGCGGCCTGGGCCGCCCCCGCCGACTCGCCTCGTGGGCGCTGATCAGTCCGCCGGAGCGACCTTGACCTGGTACTCCTTGCCGTTGAACGTGATGGCGTACTGCAGCTCCCGCGTCAGGACGCCCATGTTCTCGTCTCCCGGCTGCGGCTGAGCCTTGGGCTTTTTGTTCGGGTCGGAGGCCACCGACTTCGGACCCTGCGCCCGCTCCTGGAAGAACTTTGGAGCGACCTGCGGAAACATCGCGTAGGTCAGCACGTCCTCGTCCGAACCGTTGTTGCCCTCCAGCTTCAGGGTCTCCTCGCGGAGCTTGTCCCACTCGTTCGGGATCAGGTCGGCCGGGCGGCAGGTGATCGGCGGCTTCTGCCCCTTGTAGTGCTCGATGGCCCGCTGTACGACCTCCGGGTTCTTCTCGGCGATCGACGCGCCGTAGTAGCCGAGCATCAGGTCGGCGAACTCGCCGGTCATCACCTTGTAGTCGCCCATCAGCACGTTGAACACCGCCTGCGTGCCGACGATCTGGCTCGTGGGAGTCACCAAGGGCGGATAGCCGGCGTCCTTCTTCACCCGCGGCACCTCCGCCAGCACGGCGTCCATCTTGTCCTCGTGGCCCTGCTGCCGAAGCTGGCTCTCCATGTTGCTGAGCATGCCGCCGGGAATCTGGCTCTTGAAGATCTCCGTCTCCACGTCGAAGTTGGACTGGAATTCCCAGTACTTCTTCCGAACATCCTTGAAGTAGCGCTTGACCTTCAGAACGCGATCGATGTCCACCCTCGTCGTGTAGCCGGTGCCTTCCAGCATCTCCACCAGCGCCTCCGTCGGGTTGTGGCCAGGGCCCAGGCTCATGCTGCTCACGGCCGTGTCCACGATGTCGCACCCGGCCTCGATGGCCTTCATCAGACTCACCAGCGTGACGCCCGTGGTGGCGTGGACGTGCACGTGCACCTTCACTTGCTCGCCGTACGTGTCCTTGATGCCCTTGACGATGTCATAGGCTGGCTGCGGCTTTAGAAGGGCCGCCATGTCCTTCAGGCAGATCGAATCCGCCCCCATGTCGAGCAGCTGGCCCGCCATCCGAACGAAGCCCTCCACGGTGTGGGCGGGCGAGATCGTGTAGCAGATCGTGCCCTGTGCGTGCTTGCCGTTGTCCTTCACGGCCTTCATCGCCACTTCGAGGTTGCGCGGATCGTTCATGGCGTCGAACACGCGGAACACGTCCATGCCGTTCTCCGCGGCCTTGTCGACGAACTTGCGGACCACGTCGTCGGCGTAGTGCCGGTAGCCGAGCAGGTTCTGTCCCCGAAGAAGCATCTGCAGCGGCGTCTTCGGCATCATCTTCTTGAAGGTCCGCAGGCGCTCCCACGGATCCTCGTTCAGAAACCGGATGCAGGAGTCGTACGTCGCTCCGCCCCAGCACTCTAGCGACCAGTAGCCGGCGTTGTCGAGGTCCTCGCAGACCGGCAGCATGTCCTCGAGCGCCATGCGGGTTGCAATCAGGCTCTGGTGGGCGTCGCGCAACGCCAATTCGGTGACTTCGACCAATCGCGCCATGACCAAACTCCTCGATCCACCAGGCTTCGTGCCCTCGGATTCTGAGAACGAGTCTACCCAGCCGGCCGCTTCCTCCGCTGGCGACCCCTCCGCCTCCTCCTGCCGCACGAAACTGCCAACATTACGGTGAGGCGCACCGCATGCCAAGGCCACTCGTGTTCGGAAACGGCAACCTGCTGATCGGTATCGACGAGCGATACTGCGTCAGAGACCTCTTTTATCCCCATGTCGGCCTCTACAACCACCTCAGCGGGCACCGGCTGGGCTTCGGCGTCTGGGTCGACGGCCGCTTCGCCTGGTCCGAAGGAGAGGGTTGGACCCGGAAGCTCGGATATCGCAAGGACACCCTCGTCGGCGACACGGCGCTGACGAACGAGGCCTTGGGCGTCTCCCTGCGCATCGTCGAGTCCGTCCTGCCCCGCAGCGACGACTTCCTTCGCCGGATCGAGGTGCGCAACCTGAAGCCCGCCAAGGCCGAGGTGCGCCTCTTCTTCACCCACGACCTGCGCATCAACGAGAGCGACATCGGAGACACGGCGTTCTACAACCCGTTCCTGGACGGGATCGTCCACTACAAAGGCCAGGTCTATCTCCTGTTCGGCGGAACGACCTCCAAGAGCGGCCTCTTCCAATACGCCACCGGCATCAAGGGATTCGGGGGCTTGGAGGGCACTTGGCGGGACGCCGAGGACGGCACCCTGTCCATGAACCCGATCAGCCAAGGTTCCGTGGACTCGACCATCTGCCTCCGCCTGGTGGTGGAGCCCGGCCATACCGCCGCCGCCTACTACTGGGCGCTTTGCGCTCAGAACTTGGAGCAGGTCGCCCAATCCCACCGCAGGCTGCTCGAGGCGGGATTGGAGGAGTCTCTGGACGAGGCCGAGCGGTTCTGGCGCGCCTACTCCTCGCGGCCCCGCGCGAGGCTCGCGGACCTCGCCGAGGACCTGCAGGACCTGGCAACCCGAGGGCTCCTGACCATCCGCACCCAGACCGACAACGGCGGGGCCATCCTGGCCGCGAACGACTCGGACATCATGAAGACGAACCGAGCGAACTACAGCTTCGTGTGGCCTCGCGACGGAGCCTTCGTGTCCGCCGTCTACGACGAGCTGGGCTTCCACCAACCCTCCCGCCGGTTCTTCGAGTTCTGCCGCCGCATCCTGCCCCGCGATCGGCCCGCCTGGCTGCAGAAGTACATGGCTGACGGCTCTCTGGGCGCCTCCTGGCACCCGTGGATCGTGGACGGTCGACCCGAGATGCCCTTTCAGGAGGACGAGACCGCTTTGACGCTCCACGCGCTGTGGAGGCACTTCGACTCCTGCGGCGACCTCGAGTTCCTCGACGATCTCTTCGAGCCGATGGTCCTGCCAACCGCGGAGTTCCTCGACCGATTCCGCGACCCGGGAACCGGCCTTCCCCTACCGAGCTACGACCTCTGGGAGGAGCGCCGAGGCATCCACACTTTCACGGTGGCCTCGGTCGTCGCGGGCCTCCGCGCTGCCGCCAACATCTGCCGGGCCTTGGGGAGCAGCCACGCGGACCGGTTCGACGAGGCCGCGGAGCACACCCGCTCGGCCCTCGTGGAGCGCCTGTTCGACGCCGACCGAGGCGTGTTCCACCGCAGGCTCGCCGTCGAGACCAGCGGAGAGCTGACGCCCGACTCCACGATCGACTCCTCCGTGCTGCACACCGTGCTCCTCGGGGCCATCGACCCGCTCTCCGAGCAGGCGCAGGCCACCATCCGTGCCGTCCGCGAGCGTCTCTGGGTGCGCACCGAGATCGGCGGCCTGGCCCGGTACGACGGCGACTACTACTTCCGCGTGCTGAACGACCAGCCGGGCAACCCTTGGATCATCTGCACCCTGTGGCTGGCCCAGGCGCTGTGCCTGGCCGCGCGCCGGCCCGAGGACCTGGAAGAGCCCCTGCGCCTGCTGCGCTGGACCATCGATCGCTCCCGACCGACCGGCATCCTGCCGGAGCAAGTACACCCCGTCACCGGAGAGCCGCTCAGCGTCAGCCCGCTCACGTGGTCGCACGCCGAGGCCGTCGCGACGGTCTTCGCCTACGCCCGGAAGCTCCACGAGCTGACGCAGGCCGGCTGACCCCCGCTACTCGTGCCGCAGCGCCACGATGGGGTCCAGCTTGGCAGCATTGAGGGCCGGATAGAGGCCGAAGACCATGCCGATGAGCGCGGAGAAGGCAGCGGCCAGTATCGCCGAAAGCAGCGGGAACGGGGTGGCCAGGCCGTCCTCGTTGGGCCACTGGTAGAACACCGTCGCCAGGTTGACGATGTTCCCCAGAGACCAGGCGATGAACATCCCGATCAGGCCCCCAACCAGACTCAGCGTCCCCGCCTCCACGAGGAACTGGGTCAGCAGCGCCACCTTGGTGGCGCCGACGGCCTTCCTCAGGCCGATCTCGCGCGTCCGCTCCGTCACGGACACCAGCATGATGTTCATGATGCCGATGCCCCCGACCAGCAGCGACAGCGCCGCGATGGCCGCCAGGATCGCCCCAGCAACGCCGATCACCTGCTGGAACACCTTGAGGATGCTCTCGTTCGAGTCCACGCGGTAGATCGGCTTGTTGTTCGACTTGGCCATCAAGATCTGCCAGACCTCCTCGACGGCCTCGGCCACCGGTGCACCCGGCTTCGCACGCATGAGAATCAGGTCGAGGTTCTTGCCGCCGATCCACTTCTTCTGCGCCGTGCTGAGCGGCAGCACCAGCGTCTTGGGGTTGTCCGGCCCGAAGCTGGCCTTCGGTTTGGCCGAGACTCCGACAACCTCCAGCGTGATTCCCGGCAGCTGGACGAGCTTGCCCAGCGCGGACTGGCTGGGAAAGAGTCGGGCTTTGACGTCCTCGCTGATCACGCACACGTTCGCCATCGTGCGCTGGTCCTCGTCGTTGAACCAGCGACCCTCCTTCAGCTCGATCCGCTCGATCTCAGCGTGCCCGCGGCCCACGGCCCGCACGGCCACGCCCTTCAGCTCCTGATCACCTGAGCGGACGGTCTGGCTGCCAGCCTCCTTCATGCCCGATGCCAGCTCGATCTTGTCCGTCCGGGCGAGGATGAAGTCGATATCGTCCAGCGTCAGCCCCTCGGTGGCCCCGAGCGTCTGGCCGCGCCTCATCCGCGTGAACGGATCGAAGAACACGAAGATCGTGTCGGAACCCAAACTCGCGAACTGGCCGCTGATGAACGCCTTGAAGCCGGTGGAGATCATCACGATCATCGTCACGCTCATCACGCCGATGATCACGCCCAGCATCGTCAGGGCCGCGCGCAGCTTGTTGCGCTGCAGCATCTCCAGCGCGATCAAAAAGGACTGGAGAATGATCATTCCTGACCTTCTTCCGGACCCGTCATGATCGCGCCCTGGCGCTTCGGACCGTTGAAGGGGGGCTTCTCCAGCGGCGTCCGCTCCTCTACGCCGCTCAGGATCTCCACGAACGCGCCGGTGGAAGCGCCGGTCTGCACCCTCCGCTTCTCGGCCTTCACCCCGGGCCCCTTGCCGGCGACCATCACGAACGAGCCCTGCTCATCCTTGCCCACGTACTCGATCGGAACCCGCAGCGCACCCTTCTTCCTTAGGACGATCATCGTGCACTTCGCCGACATCCCGGACTTCAGCGACGGGTCGCTGCCCGAAATCTCCACCTCCACGCTGTACTTGACGACCGCTTCCCCGGCTCCCTGCGCCTGGCCCAGCGTCGCCGAGGCCATCGCCGTGCTGGACGGGGCGATCTTCGAGACCCGCCCTCGGAAGAGCTTGCCCGGCAGCGCGTCCACCGAAACCTCCGCCGGCATTCCCAGGCGCAGCCGAGCCACGTCGATCTCGTTGATCGCGAGCTTCACCCGCATCCGCGTGCGGTCCTCGATCCGTACGATCGGCGTTCCCGAGCTGAACGAGCTGAGGCTGGCCACCAGCTCTCCCTCCTGAATGAGCTTCTGAGTCACGACGCCCGAGATTGGCGCTCGGATCTCCGTCTCGCCGAGCTGACGGAGGCTGTCGTTGAGGGTCGACTGAACCTGGTCCACCGACGCCCGGTTCTGGTTCAGGCTCTGCTCCAGGGCGTCGACGTCGCGGAGACCGGCCCTCGCCGACTCCAGCGCGGCCAGCGCCGACTCGTACTCCTTGCGCTTCACCTCGTCCGCGATCCGGTTCGCCTTGGCCCTCTCTAGCTCGGCCCGCGACCGCAGGATGTCCTGGTCGACCCTCTCCAGCTCGAGCTTCTGGTCGCGGTCCAGCCGGTCCAGCGTCTCGCGGGCCGACCGCATGCGCGCCCTGGCCAGCTCCAGGGCGAGCTTCGCGTTGTCCAGCGCCTTCTGCGGAGCGTAGCCCTTCGCCACGAGGCCCTGCTGCCGCTCGAACTCCCGCGTGGCGTTCTCCAAGTTGGCCTCCGCCTCCGCGACGGCCGTTTCGGCCGCCGTGCGTTGGTTCGGGTGGGCGGTCGCCACGAGCCTCTGCCGCTCCTTCAGGGCCGAGGCGAGCGCGGCCTCGGCCTGCTCCACCGCCGTGCGCGTCAGAACGGGCTGAACACCCAACTCCTTCTCGATCTGCGCCACGCGCGCTTCGGCCTGCCTCAATGCGGCCGTCGCGGTCTTCCTGCGCTGCTCCAGCTCGATCCTGGTTCGTGCCACGCCGCTCTGGGCTCCCCGCAGTTGCGCCCGGTCCATCTCCACACGGAACTCGGTCTCCTTAGGGTCGATCAGGGCGATCAGCTGCCCGGCCGATACCGTGTCCCCCTCGTCCACGAACAGCCTCGCCAGCCTTCCCGCCACGCGGCTCTTCACCTCGACGGACTTGACGGCGTCGGCGGTGCCGGTCTCCACCACCTTCACCTCCAGGTCTCCGCGCTCCACCCGAACGGCCTTGGTCTGGCCCGGCTTCTTCTGGGCGGCCAGATACAGCTTGACTCCGTAGCCTCCGAACGCGCAAAGCAGCACCACAAGAACGAATCCGAACACAAGCACCTTTCGGAGAACAGCCGCGGAGTCTCTCCGCGAAAGCAGATCGGCGGACATGTCTCCATCATGCATCCTCCGGTTTCGAGCCGTCAACAAGGCGGGCGAAAGTCACAAGCTCGCGCAGGCCGCGTGGGTCCACCCCGGTGCATTGCGCGCGAAAAGGCGGTATAATGCCCGCTTGGCTGAGTCCGAGGTTTCCTCGGGCAGGCTAGACCTTTGGAAAGCTCCACGCATGGCGACATACCGAGGAAGAAAGACGGACATCTGCCGGATCGTCGGCTTCAACATTTGGGGCAAGAGCAAGTACCCCAAGCCCAACCGGATGTTCCCTCCGGGCCAGCACGGGCCGAACAAGCAGCAGCCGCGGCGCTCGGAGTACGCCGAGCAGCTGCTCGCCAAGCAGGTCATCCGCCGCTACTACAACGTTCTCGAGCGGCAGTTCCGCAACACCTTCGACAAGGCCGCCAACATGCACGGAGACACCGGTCTGAACTTCCTCCGGTTGCTGGAGCTCCGGCTTGCGACGATCGTGTGGCGCCTCGGCTACGCTCGGAGCATCTTCCAAGCCCGCCAGATGGTGAGTCACGGTCACATCACGGTCAACGGCAAGGTCGTGGACATCCCGAGCTACACGGTCAAGGTCGGAGACACCATCGCGGTCCGAGACCGGGAGTCGAGCCGGGACCTCGCTCGCAACAATCACTATGAGGCCGCGGCCGTCCCACCGTACCTCGACGTGAACCTCCACGAGATGTGGGGCCGCGTGGTGGCTCTGCCGGAGCGCGAGGATCTCCCCAGCTTCTTCGAGATCCAGAAGGTCGTCGAGTTCTACGCCCGCTGATCGTTCGGCGGCAGGCAACGAGGGCGCGCGGTGTCCCGATGGGCCGCGCGCCCTTCGCCATTTGTCAGGTCTGGGTGGCGGCCTTCAGCTCCGCGACGAGAGCCGAAAGGGAGGAAGCCCAGTCCGTCTCTTCCTGACTCCGATGCAGGTGCTCCACCAGCCGGCTGCCGACGATCGCGCCGTCGGCGAACGAACAGATCTCCCGAACGTGGCTCGCCCTCGAGACCCCGAACCCCACGCAGATCGGGGTGTCGGTCCTCGCCCTCAGTTCCGCCGCGAGGCGCCGCGCCTCCTCGGGAACCTCGTCCCTCGCTCCGGTCACGCCCGTTCGCGAGACCGCATAGAGGAACCCCGTGCTCCTCGCCGCGATGCGGTCCAGGCGGCTTGAGTCGCTCGTCGGCGCTGCCAGCAGCACGTTCGCCAGGCCCGCTTCCTCGCTGGCCTCGAACCACTCCTGCATCTCCTCCGGAATCAGGTCGCACACAATGGTCCCGCAGACACCGGCATCGGCCGCCCTCGCAGCGAACTCCCTCGGACCAAGCCGCAGGATCGTGTTCCAGTAGCCCATCAGCACGATCGGCGTCTCCGTGCGGCGACGCGACAGAGTCTCGAGGATCGCGACCGGGGTCGTCCCTCTCTGCAAGGCCCGGAAGCTGCTCGCCTGAATGGCCGGCCCGTCGGCGATCGGGTCGCTGAACGGCACCCCGACCTCGATCACGTCCGCGCCGCCTGTTTCGAGCGCTTCGAGCACTGCCGGCAACCGCTCCAGGCTCGGGTCGCCCGCCGTGACGAACGCAACCAAGGCCCCCTCGCCCTTTGACCGCAGGTCGGCGAACGCCCGTTCCAACCGCTCTCGGCCCGTCATGCGCCAGCCACCCCCCGAAGCGCCGCGCACAGCCGCTCGAACGCACCTTCCTCGTCCAAACTCATCGTCGCCTCCCGGATTCGCTCGACTCGCTCAGACCCCAGGACCGGCTCGGCCAGCTCGCGGAATTTCGCCGCCACCTGCTCCTCGCTCATCGGGTTCAAAGCGTGACCGAGCGGCGCGTCCACGCGTTCCACGAACTCTCGGCCGCCGACGAGCCGCACCACCACCCGGTTGGGAATGCCCCGCTTCGGATACAGAGCGTCCAGCTCGGCGTCCACCCGCACCCGAACCCTCTCCATGACGCCCTGCACCGCCGACCGCCGCCAGGACTCCTCGCGATAGCTCTGCAGCGTCGGCGGTCCGAGGACGAGCGTCTGCGCCACCAGATACGGCAAGGAGTGGTCCGCCGTCTCCCTGGTCGTCGGCCGCCACTTGCTGGCGTCGCCTCCGATGATCTGCTCGGCGGCGGAGAACGTTTCCACCAGCACCGCGTCGACGTCGCCCGGATGGAACCTGCCGCCGTGCCGGCGAACGATCCGCTCGCAGGCCTCGATGGCGCTCTGCGCGTGGTACTCGGCGGGATAACGCTTGATGTACGCATCGTGCACCCGCCTGGCCACGCCGTCGCGAAGCCCCCGAGGCTCGAAGTGCGCCCCGGCCACCACCTCGCAGAACCCCATCGGACCCTCGAAGGCCTCCTCAGGGCCGGTCAACCCGGCCTCCGCGGCCTCGCAGGCCTGCACGGCGTTCCGAGCGGCGTGCGCGAACGCGCACCCTTTCCACGCCGAAAGAGCCCCCGCCCGCGTCTGGCGCAGCACAGGGCTCGTCACGATCGCGATCGACAGAGCGTGGCGGAGTCTGTCCGCTTCCAGCCCGAACAGCTTGCCGCACCCGGCGGCCACGGAGAACGAGCCGTACGTGGGGTGATCCCAGCCCTTGTCGCGCAGGACCATGCCGTCGCACAGCGCGCACTGAACGTCGTAGGCCACCGCCGCCGCGGCCAGCAGCTCCCGCCCGCCCCGACCGCGCGCCTCCGCGGCGGCGAGCAACGCCGCGAGGTTGTCGCTCGGATGGGCAGGCTCCAAGGAGAGATACGTATCGTTGAAGTCCAGCGACCGGACCGCCACCCCGTTGGCGAACGCCGCTCCGCCCACGGTCGAGGAGCGGCCTCTCAGCCACACCGTCGCTGCGCCAGCCTCCGGCACGCACGCCGCCGCGGCTGCCACCGCCTCCTCGTCGTTGGCCGCGATCGCGCACCCCAAGGAATCCAGCAGGTGCAGCTTCAGCCGGTGAACCGTCTCCCGGGCAAGCCCTTCGAACGTGACCGAGAGCGCATAGGCAGCAAGACGCGAGGCGAGGTCGTTCACGGCTTCGTCCCCGGCCTCTGAAACTTGGGTCCCAGCATCTGGTCCCACTTCTTCCTCTGAGCCGGCGTCAGGACCGCCAGCGAGTCCCGCTCAGTCTCCTTGCTCCAAGCCTGGATCTGCCTCTGGTCCGCGGCGGCGAAGGACTTGATCTCCGCCTGGATGCGCTGGTTGTAGTCCTGCACCTCCCTCTGGTCTGCGCCCTGCCGGGGTTTCGGAACGGCGTCCAGCTGCGAGCGCCGCCTCATCTCCAGCTCCCGCACCTTCGCCTCCGCCTTCTCTCGGATTCCCTTCAGCTTGGCGATCTGTTGGCTGGTCAGACCCAGCTCCTTCACCACCTCGGGATGCAGAATCAGCAGGACGCTCTGCGACTGAAGAGTCAGTTGCCTCAGGCGCAGCCTCTGCGAAGGCGTGAGCTTCCCCAGAATTCTGGCGGCCGTGGCGTCCTGTACCTTTCGGAGCTCGTTGAGCGCCGCCTGTTGCTCCGCCCGGGTCGTCTTCCCTTGGAACAGCGACCGGGCCTTCTCCACGTAGGCTTTGAACTCGGCCTCCACCTGGGCCGAGACCTCCTTCGACAGCTTCAGCTCCTTCCGAATCTCGGGACTCGTCAGCAACGTGAGGCCGATCCTCTCGATCGGGGGCGGAGCGCTCTGGGGCCGCGCGGCGACGGCCATCAGCACGAGCAGCAAGGCGAGAGCGCAGCGGAGACGCATAGCGCTAGGATACACGCTAACTGGCGATCTCCACGGGCTCCTCCACCGGCTCCTCGCCGTACTCGACCTCGAACGTCGCGCCGGGAAGCAGCCGTCGCGCCTCCTCGAGGAACTCCTTGCTCGGGTCCACCGTCAGGCCCAAGAAAACCGGCAGGAAGCTGTCGGCCGGGAGGACCTGCACGACAACCTCGTGCAAGCCGGGGTGCTTCTCGATCAGGCGACGCAAGGCGCGGAGCTGGCCCTCGGTGGCTCGGGAGAACGACACCATCAGCCGGTTTGGGTTGTCCATCGACGCGGCCTCGTCGACCACGGCGTCCAGCGATTCGAGCGACTCCAGCCGCAGGTCCCGGCGCTCCTCCCCTCCGAACGCGCTAACCCGCACCCGGCCCGAGGCCACCACGACGGCGTCCCGGCGGATCATCTCCCGAAACTGCTCCTGACGATAGTCCGGCACGGTCCAGCGCGTCTGGCCGGAGAAGTCCTCGAGGATGAACGAAAGCCCCTTCTCCCCATTCTTGAAGGTCTTCGTTTCGACCTTTGAAATGATCCCCGCCATCCGCACCGGCTGCTGGTCCTCCAGCTCGGCGAGGGCGGAACAAGGGGCATCGGCGCGGCTCTCCAGCACCCTCTCGAGACCTCGCAGGGGGTGGTCGCTCACGTAGATGCCCAGCACCTCCTTCTCGAGGGCCAGCTGCGCGGTCCTCGCGAAAGCCTCAACGTTGGGCAGATCCGGGAACGGCTCCGCCTCGCCCTCTCCGCCCTCGCCGAAAAGCGACGCCTGGCCGTGCTGGCGGTCTCGCCAGTGCGAGTCGGCGTCGGCCAAGGCCGGCTCCACGGCGGCGAGGACGCCGGCTCGGTTCGGGTGCAGGGAGTCGAAGGCGCCCGCCTTGGCCAATGCTTCCAGTGCAGTTCGATTCAGGCCGAGCCCCTTCGTGCGGCGGCAGAAGTCGTACAGGTGGACGAACGGGCCGTTCTCCCTCCGCTCCTCCAGCACGGCCTCCATGAAGCCCGTGCCCACGTTCTTGATCGCCGCCAGGCCGAACCGGATCTTGTCGCCGACGGTGGTGAAGTCCAGCAGCGACTCGTTGACGTCGGGCGACAGCACGCGGATGCCCTTCCGCCGCGCCTCCTCGATGAAGTTGACGATCTTGTCCTCGTTGTCCGCGTACGACGCCATCAGCGCCGCCAGGTACTCCACGGGATAGTTCGCCTTCAGGTAGGCCGTCTGGTAGGCGATCATCGCGTAACAGACGGCGTGCGCCTTGTTGAACGCGTAGCCCGAGAACGGCTCCAGATGCTCCCAGATGGCCTCCGCGGTCTCCGGGCCGATCCCGTTCGCAGCGGTGCCCGCCATGAACTCCGCCTTCATGGACTCGAGCTCGCTCCGCTTCTTCTTGCCCATCGCCCGGCGGAGGATGTCGCTCTTTCCGAGGCTGAAACCGGCCAGCGCCTGCACCAGCTTGAGGACCTGATCCTGGTAGACGATCACCCCGTAGGTCTCGCGAAGGATCGGCTCCATCCGCGGATCCAGGTAGGTCGGCTTGCTGCGGCCCCACTTGTTGTCGATGTACGTCGGAATGTGGTCGATCGGGCCGGGTCGATACAGCGCAACCATAGCCGCCAGCTCCCGGACGCTGCGGGGTTTGAGCTGGGAGATGTACCGCCGCATGCCCGTGCTCTCCAGCTGGAACACCCCGGTCGTATCCCCGCTGCCCAGCAGTTCGTAGGTCTTGGCGTCGTCGAGCGGAACCTGGCGAAGGTCGATCTCCACGCCGCGAGATTGCCGGATGTTCTGCACGCACTTGCTCAGGACCGTGAGGTTCTTCAGCCCCAGGAAGTCCATCTTGAGCATCTGCATCTTCTCGAGCATGCCCATCTCGAAGGCGGTCACCGGCTGACCCTCCTTCGTGCGGTAGAGCGGGATGTGCTCCACCAGGGGCCGCTTCGTGATCACGATCCCTGCGGCGTGCGTACCCACCCCTCGGATCGTCCCCTCGAGCTTCATCGCCTCGTCGACCAACTCCCGCACCCTCGGCTCGCGCTCGTAGAGCTCCTTGAAGTCCGGGGACTCCTCCAGCGCGGCCTTCAGCGTGATGTTCGGTTTGCTGGGGATCGTCTTCGTGATGCGGTCCGTCTCGCGCGGATCCCATCCCCGCACGCGCCCGACGTCCTTGATGGCCGCCTTCGCGCCCATCGTCTGGTACGTCACGATCTGCGCGACATGGTCCTGGCCGTACTTCTGGGAGACCCACTCGATCATCTCGTGCCGCCGGGCATCCTCGAAGTCGAGGTCGATGTCCGGCATCGAGATGCGCTCCGGGTTCAGGAACCGTTCGAACGTCAGGTCGTACTCCAGCGGATCGAGATCCGTGATGCCGAGACAGTACGACACGAGCGACGCCGCCGCCGAACCCCGCACGCCCATCGAGATGCCGCTGCTCTTGGCGAACTGGGTGAACTCCCGCACCAGCAGGAAGTAGCTCTCGAATCCCGTCCTCTCGATCACGGAGAGCTCGTGCCGCAGACGCTCCTCGGCCCTTTCGTCGACCTTTGCCAGCCTCTCCTTCAGCCCCTGCCAGGCGAGCTTCCGCAGGTAGGAGCGGCTCGTCTCCCCTTCCGGCAGATCCGGATCGGGCGGCTCCGGGCGGCCCTCCTCCAAGCTCACGTCGCACAGGTCCGCCACGTGCTTGGTGTTGGAGAGCGCCTCGGGGACGTCCCGGAACAGCTGGAACATCTCCTCCTGAGTCTTGACGTAGAACTGGTCGCTGTCGAACCGGAACCGGTCCTCATCGGTCACCAGCCGGTTCGTCTGGATGCAGAGCAGCACGTCATGCAGCGAGTCGTCCCCCCGGCACAGGTAGTGGGCGTCGTTCGTCGCGATGAGCGGCAGATCGAGCTCGCGGGCGATGCGCAGCAGCGGCTCTCGGATCTCGCGCTGCTCCGGGAGCCCATGATCCTGCAACTCGATGAAGAAGTTGCCGTGGCCGAAGATCTCGTCGTACATCCCGGCCAGGTACTGGGCCCGGTCGTATCGCCCGTGGACCAGCTCCTGGCAGATCTCGCTGCCGAGGCACGCGCTCGTGCCGATCAAGCCCTCCGAGTGAGCCCTCAGCAGGTCGTGGTCGATCCGGGGACGGCGATAGAACCCCTCCAGCGCGGCGATCGACGTCAGCCTGCAGAGGTTGCGGTACCCCGTCAGGTTCTTGGCGAGGAGCAGCAGGTGGAAACTGTCCTTCTCCTCACCCTTGGCCTTGTTCTGGATGCCGTTCGGCGCCATGTAGGTCTCGACGCCCAGAATCGGCTTGATGCCGTTGCCGCGGCAAGCGTAGTAGAACTCCATCACGCCGAGCATCGTCCCGTGGTCGCTGATCGCGATGGCCGGCATGCCCAGCTCCTTGGCCCGAGCCACCATGTCCTTCACCCGCGTGGCGCCGTCCAGCAGGCTGTACTGGGTGTGGTTGTGCAGGTGGACAAAGTCTCGGCACATGGATTCCTTGGGGGTCGGCGCGACGGGAGCCGCTCCATCAGTTTACGACGTGCGAAGGGGGACTGAAGACGCCGCCTTGTGCGGTCACCGCACGAAGTCCCGCCCGTAGACCCGGAGCCTCCGGCCATCCGGCGAGAAGGCCCCCGTCGAGCGGAACGAGCGCTCCGAACTCCGGCCGTCCGGGCCGATCGTCCTTTCCGAGCCCTCTGCGGTGAAGGAGCCTTCGGCCAGGGTCCACCGGCCCTCGGCCTCCAAAACGCGGCCGGACGCCTGCCGGACGTTCATCCGAAACCGACCGCTGGGCAGAACCTCCAGGGTTCCCTTCGGCGGAATCTCGCCCGACTTCGCCGCCTGGGCCACCATGTCTGGCGGAACGTAGAGCGACCACTCCCCCGTGGGGTCCGCGCCGCCCGACCGGCACCCGACAACCGCGACCGCTGCCGCCAAGAGCGTTGCCGCTACGCGCCGCATGCCGACTCCTCGGTACAGATCCTGAGCAGCTCGCCCACGCTCCACGCCTGCCACGGGCAGCCGCCCGGGTTCTGGGGCTCGTCGCCGTCGTACACCTCCGCCACGCCGCCCAGACCGTAGTCGTGGATCAGGTCGCGGGCGATCCGAAGCACGCGCCGAACCTCCTGGCGGTCGCCCAGCACGCGCGCGACGGCCGTGCAGTAGGGCCCGAGCAGCCATGGCCACACCGTTCCTTGGTGGTAGGCCGCGTCGAGCTCGTGGATCGGTCCCTGGAAGCGTCCGCGGTACCCCGGCTCGTTGGGTCCGAGGGTCCGGAGCCCCGCCGGGGTGTAGAGCTCGGCCATCACCCTCCTCAGCGCCCGCTGAGCGTTCTCCCCTTTGGCCGGACCGAAGGGCAGGGCCATTGGAATCACCTGGTTGGGCCTCAACGACGCGTCGACGGGGTCCACCGTGTCGAGGTAGTGCCCCAGGTGGGGGTGGAAGAACTTCGCCTCGAAGGACGCCTCCGCGCGATCGGCGGCGGCCAGGTATTCCGATCCCGACTCGCCCAACCGCTCGGCGATCCAAGCGGTCGCCCGCAGGGCGTTGATCCACAGGCCGTTCACCTCCACCGGCTTGCCGTGCCGCGGGGTCACCACCCAGTCCCCCACCTTCGCATCCATCCAGGTGAGCTGCACGCCGGGCTCGCCCTGGGTGAGCAGGCCGTCGCTGGGGTCCACACCGATGCCGTATCTCGTGCCCTTCTGGTGGTGCCGGATGACCTCCCTCAGGGCGGCGAGGCACTCTCGCGCGAACTCCGCGTTCCACTCCGCCTCGAGGGTCCGGAACGCGGCGTTGGCGAACCAGAGGGTCGCGTCAACGGTGTTGTACTCCGCCTCGTCGACGTTCTCCACGAACCGGTTCGGGATCAGCCCGTCCCGCATCTGACCGATGAAGCTCCGCAGCACGTCCCGGGCGAACGCCGTCCTGCCCGTGCAGAGGCAGAGGCCCGGCAGGGCGATCATGGTGTCCCGTCCCCAGTCGCCGAACCAAGGGTAGCCGGCGATGATCGTCTTGCGACCCGGCGCCTCCACCAGGAACCGCTCGGCGGTCTTCTTCAGCGTCGGCCCCAAGACTCGCCCGAACTCCGAGTCCTCCGGCATCGGCGGCAGGTAGGGCTCGTCCGAGTCGCCGGCCAGGGTCGCCACCAGCAGCGCGGACTCGCCCGGCAGCAGCTCGTACTCCAGCTCGCAGGGGCAGAAGAGGTCGTCGCGAGGGTTGAGTCCCCGCTCCGTCTCCCTGAAGTGCTCGAAGCGGTAGTACCAGCCTTGCACCGGCGACCGCCTGGCCCCGTCGTGCCGGATCTCAAGGCCCACCCCGTCGTGCTCCACCACCGTCCGGTCCTTGGGAAACGCCACTGCGGCGGGGTAGCTCGGCGACTCGGAGAAGTTGCCGTGGTACGGCTTGTGGCACACCAGAGGCTTGAGGATCAGTCCCAGCGGACGGTCGCCCACGTTTCGGTATCGGATCGTGGTGCTGTTGGAGCCGGGACGCATCGCGACCGTCTGCTCCACCTCCGCGCCGAGGCACCGATACATCCATCGAACGCTGTCCTCGTAGTCGAACGCCTCGATGTGCTGGTAGCCCTCCGGGTGGATGGCACCGAAATACTGGTTCGTCGAGATCCCGCTCTGGTGCCCCTCCACCCTCACGAACGCCTCCACCTTGGCCAGCAGCACCATCCGGTCCACGGGAGGCCGGACCGCGGCGACCAGCAGGCCGTGGTACCGCCGGCTGTTCACCCCCGCCACGGTGCCCATGGCGTAGCCGCCCAGACCGTTCGTCAGGAGCCATTCCCGCCGTGCCGCGAACTCGAAGTTGCGGCATTTCGGACCGTCAAGGTGGTAGGGCATTCTGGACCTAGTATGCCCCCAAACCGGCGGAGATGGGACCGGTGCCGGGATTCCTGCCAGGTTTCGCCCGCTCCAGGGCATTTGCGGGGTATCCAGGACCAACGATGGAGGAAAGCAACCCTTGGGTGGAGTGCGTCCACCGAGTTCCAAGGGGAGCGTGGCACGTGAGTATCGCAGAAGCACGCAGCATCGTCGGAAAGAAGGTCTGGCTGACCTGGCTGGACCGGAAGGGCATGGAGGTGACGAGGGCGGTGATGGTGATGGAAGCCACTTTCGTTCCCCTCTACGGCCCGTGCCTCATCACGAGCGAAGGCGACGTGGCCCTCAACAAGGTCGTGCGCTTCGAGGACTACCAAGAGGTCAGCGCGGCTTGACGGGCTCCGCGCCCCTGCTCCTCCGTCGGATCCAGTCCGTCAGATCGTCCAGGCGCAAGTTCACCCCGATCGTGAAATCGTCGGGGAACTTGCGCCAACTCACAAACGGCTCCACGCAGCCGGCAACCTGCCGCAGCTGGAAGCCATAGTCGTACCAAGATCGCCGATCCCAGTCGTACTTCCCCAGCAGCGCCAGCTTGGTCGGCCCACCGTGCCAGTCCAGGCGCAGGTGGAGCGCGGAGGAAGAGTACAGCCGGTCGAAGGCGAAGTCCTCGTGGCCAACCTGCCCGCCCTCGACCCATGCGACGCCGAGGTCCAGGCCCTTCGTCGGGCTGTAGAGCAGGCCGGTCTGAGCCTGAGCCCAGGCCATCTCCCTTCCCCCGGCATAGCCGCCCACGTCGAACCGGTTGACCCACGAGGCCCGGCCGCCCAGCGACACCCTCGGAGCCGCCAGCGAGCCCTGCAGAGCGATCCGGGACACCCCCGGCCCGTCGACCCTCTCGATCCTTTGTCCGCGGAGCTGTACCCATCCAGCCCAAGGGCCCATCGGGCCTCCGACCTCGGCGATCGCCTCGATGGGCTTGTTCAGGTCGGGATCTTCGGCGCGTCCGGAAGGCCGGACGGACCACTGCGTCGCCAGATAGGTGGCCGCCCGCCTCGTCCCCATCAGAGAGCGCTCCTGCTCGGGACTGGAAACCGTCAGCTGGTCGAAGAAGCCGTAAGGGAACCGGTTCCCCAAGTCCCCGTACGGCCGCGGCGGAAGCTCGCCCAACCACGACCAACCGAGGCGCGCCTCGTAGCCGGGACGGCGGCCGTCCTCCAGCGACGTCCCCAGGCTCAGCCCTGACGAGCTGGAGAGGGGAAACGCCTGGTCCCACGTCGCAGAGGCGACGCCCTCCTCCGTCAGACCGAAGCGAGGCATCCGAAGCTCCGCCTCGCCGGGGCTCAGGGCAAAGCGGTAGTTCGGAAGCCCGACGACGCGGCTGCCGAACACCGCGAACTCGGCCCGTTGCAGCTTCGCCCTGCGCCCCCTCTCCACGACCACCTTCTCCGAGCGGAAGGAATAGGGTGCCCTGCCTTGGGCGCAAGGCGTGGCCACGACCCGATGGAGCGTCCAGACTCCCCCGTCGACCTCCACCGAAGCCGCCTGGAGCACGGACTTGCCAACGGTCAACCGGACGCGCTCGCCCCGGCCCGTCCGTCGCCTCCAGTCCCAAACGAACCGATCGGCCTGCAGCCGAGCCTCGCCGTCGTCCACCACCACGTCCCCCGACGCCTCGGCCCGGGTGGCCTCCGGGGTGTCCTGCACGGTGAGGCGCGACGCCGTCAGCACCAGCCCCTCCCCCTCGGCGCGAACCCCGCCCTCGTACACGGCCAGCCCCGTGGAGACCTCGTAGCGCTGGATCGGCGCCGATACGCGCAGAGAGTCCTGCTGGGCCTCCGGAGCCTCTCGTGCCAGCGCGCCCGCCAAGGCAACGGCCAGGGGCGTCCAGATCGGGACCATGGGCCGTCATTCTACCGCTCGGCCGGAAGGAAGACCGGTTCTGATCCGAAGCGCCCGCTCCAGGGCTGCAGGTTGGCCCGATTCGCGGTAAAGTGGTGTCAGCGAACGAACCCGCCCCGGGGATGCGTCCAAGCACTGAGACGGGTTGAGGCGACCATGTTCAAGATCGGCAGAGGCGCGCGCTCGATGGAGCTGGCCCTCGACGAGGCTCACTGGGTGGTCCGTGCGAGAGAAGGCCAGGAGCACTCCATGCGGCTCCTCATCGAGAGGCACCGCAACCGCTTGGTGAGGGTCGCATCGAACATCCTCCGCGACGCCAACGAAGCCGAGGACGTCGCCCAGGAGGCCTTCCTCAAGGCCTTCCGAGAGTTGGATCGCCTGCGCGACGACCAAGCCTTCTCCGGCTACGTCTACCGAATCTGCGTGCGCCTGTGCATGGACCGGCTCAGGTCGCGCCGTGCCGAGCCCGCCGAGTTCGAGTCCGCCACGGCCGACCAAGGGGAGGCCATCGAGAACCGGGTGGTGATCGAGCGGTTGCTGGACCGTCTGCCCTACGACCTCCGTGTGACGCTGGTGCTTCGTGAAGTCGAGCAGCTGAGCTACGACGAGATCGCCGAAGTGCTTCGGGTGCCGGTCGGCACGGTCCGCTCGCGGCTCCACGCGGCCCGCGAGAAGTTCCGGGCGCTGTGGCTGGAGGCGGTGGGGTGAGGAACCCGCTCGTCTGCCGCAAGTTCCGGCGCCTGGCCACAGAGGCCCGGGACCGTGAGCTCACACCCTCTGAAAAGGCCTTTCTCGGGCACCATGCGGCGGCCTGCAAGGATTGCGAGGAGTTCGAGAGGCAGACCAGCGCGTCGCTCTCCGCCCTCACCGGTCTGGCCTTCGTCCCCAAGCCCTCGGCGGGCCGCTTCGCGCGGACGGTCCTGCGGCAATACCGACTGCGGAGCGCTCGCGAGAGCCTGAGCTACTGGTCGCCCGCCATCCTCGCGGCCGCCGTGGCCGCGACGCTCGTGCTGGCGGCGCTCCAGATCGCGACGGCGAACCGAGCCGCGGATTCCTTCAGGCCGGGCTTCTCGCAGGCGAGGCGCATCACGAACGAGCCGGTGTTGCCCGACCTGACCCCAGCCATCCCCCCTGCCCATCCTCGATGAGCCCCGCCGGACGTGCGACGCTCGGTGCCCTGCTCGGGGCCTGGTGCGTGGTGCTTCTCCACCCGACCTCTCGGGCTTGGGTGGCGGGCGCCCGTCTACGACCGGAGCCCTGCCTTCCCCTCACGGACGCCTGGAGACCAACGAGCGAGCGTCTGGCGCGCGCCAATCTCCTGCGTGCGCGAGCTGCCGACCTCAGGTCGCCGGAGGCGCGAACCCCCGATCGCCTCCAAGAGGCCCTCGAAGCGGCGCGAGCCGCCAGCCGGGCGGAGCCAGCCAACGCCTACTGGGCCCAGATGGAGGCGGTGTTCCATCAGTCCCTCGGCGAGGCCCGTCAGGCTCGCCAAGCTTGGGAGTCCGCCGCCCGGTCCCGCCGCTGGAACGACCTGCAAACCGAGGAGCTGCTGGAGAGGGCCGAGCGGGCTTCGGAGGCCCAGGGCGCGCGGCAGGCCTGGGAGCTGATGGCCGCCTACCCGCTCCGCTCGACGGACGCCGTCGCCGCCCTGAAGTCCTTCGCCAAGGTGGTGCAGCGCCAGTACGGCATCCGCGGCGAGTCCAACTTGCGGTTCCGCATCGCCACCGTGGCGAACGGGCGCCTGATCCGTGACGGAAGCAGGTCACTCAAGCTGGCCGCCCTCGGCTCCGACATCCTGGAGATGGCGACGTACCCTCCCACGATGTCCTCCTTCCCCAGCCAGAGGTCGCTGCTGATCGCCCGCTACGACCTGGTCAACGCCGCGCGGGAAGCGGGCATGGAGGAGGAGGCCGCTTGGCTGCTTCGATCGTTCCAGGAAAACGACGGCTGGAACACGCTCCTGGCCTCTGTGGACCCGATCGCCAATGCGCAACAGATCGCCCTGGGCTCCCTCATGACCGCGGTCCTGCCCGGGGCTCTGGCGATGTTGGCCGCGAGCGGCCTGCTTCTCTGGGGCACCGGCTGGCTCTTGATCCGGCACGCCGGTGTCCGCCGGATCTTCTCTCCGCCGTGGGTGTACGCGATGGGCGTCGCGGCGGGCGTGGCCGTCTACCATCAGCTTCGCCTGTGGGTGCCGGCTCTGGCGGTGGCCGCCGCGTTCGCGTTCCTCGGCTTCGGACCGTCGCGCATCCGAAGGTCGAACGACGCCGACCTCGGCCCGCTCTTCGGCTTCACCGTCTGGCTGTTCGCGACGGTGTTCGCGGCGTTCCACACGCTCATGATCGCCGGCAAGGCTTGGCCCGGATGGCACCTCCTGCCCTTCCTCCAGCTGGACGCCGAGTTCGTCGGCGGAGCCGGAGCGTGGGCCTCCCTGGCGGGGCTCTGCCTGTCCGCGCTGCTCGTGGTCGCACCCACTTGGGCTATCGCCGAGCGGCAGTCCACTCCGTTCGTGCTCGGGGTCGCCCTGCGGCAGGCGGGGCGCTACCTCACGTTCTCCGGAGCCATCCTGGGCCTCCTCGCGCTGTTGGCGGCCATCCCGCTGGACCGAAGGCTGTACAATGTTGGGCGCGAGCTGGTCCAGAACGAGCCGCTCCACTACTACGTGCAGAATCCATGACCCCCAGAACCCGCCAAGCCGTCCAAGAGCTGGCCGACAAGAGGTCCGACCTGCTCCGCGAACTGCCCTCCAAGCCTTCCGGCTTGGACTGGTGCCAGCGGCACACGCGGCTGGTGGACGAGGTTGTTCGCCTCATCTACGAGGACGTCGCGTCCCAGGTGGACCGCATGCCGGCGCTCGCGGTGATCGCCACCGGCGGCTACGGCCGGATGGAAATGGCTCCTTACTCGGATGTCGACCTGACGGTCGTACCCGCCGACGAGTCGGACCCGGCCATCGATGACGCCGTCCGCATGCTCTTCCGCGACCTCCACACGGCGTTCGGCTCGGAGCTCCGCCTCGACGTCGGCTACAACTTCCTCTTGGTCAACGACACCCCCGGGTTGGATGTGAAGACCCGCACGGGGCTCTTGGACGCCAGGCTCGTGGTGGGCAACCCCGACGCCTTCAACCGCCTGATGCGCCAGTTCTGGGACTCCTTCTCCGTCGGCGAGTTTCTCCTCGCCAAGGTCCGTGAGCGGGAGGAGGCGGAGGCCAAGTACAACGACTCGCCCCTGGCCGTGGAGCCCCACGTGAAGGAGGGCGCCGGAGGCCTGCGCAGTTTCCAATGCGCCAACTGGCTGCGGACCGTGATCGGCGAGCGCCCTTCCCGCCCCAGCCGAGCCTACGACACGGTCCTCATGATGAGGAACCTGCTGCACGCCGTGGCTCGAAAGCGGCTCGACATCCTCAGCCGGACCAGGCAGGGCGAAATCGCCGAAGCGACCGGCGCCGACCTCTACCAGATGATGCGCCGGCACGTCGAAGCGGCGGCCGAGCTCCACAGCGAGTACGCGACCGCGCGAGAGCGGTTGCACGAGGCCCGCTTCCCGCTCACGGAGGGCGTTCTCGCCTTCCGAGGCGAGGCCAGAATCAGCGGCAACACCGGCATCGGCGAGGCGGCGGTCGGCATCTCCCTGGCGACGCAGCTCGGACTCAGCGTGGCGGAGATCAAGGCGTACGCGCTGCCGGGCATCGCCGCCCCTGAGGCGCTGTACGCGGTCGGCGCGGGAGAGGCCGCCCTCCGCAACCTCGACCGGTGCGGCCTGCTCGAGCGGCTCCTGCCCGAGCTGGCCCAGACGCGGTTCCTCATCCCGGTCGACGCGAACCACGCGTTCACGGTGTTCGAACACACGATGAGGGTCGTGCGGCATCTCGACTCCCTCCAGCCGGGATCCTTCCTGGGCGACCTGAAGGCCGGCCTGCAGAACCGCGAGGCCCTGTACCTTGCGGCCCTCCTCCACGACGTTGGCAAGGCCGACCCCGAGTGCGACCACTCGCTGAAGGGCGAGCAAGTCGCCCGCCAGGTGTGCCGGAGGTGGGGCCTCGCCGGCGAGATCACCGAGCTGGTCGCCTGGCTCGTGCGCGAGCACCTCACCATGTCGAAGTTCATCCGCATGAGAGACGTGATGAACCCATCGACCGTCGCGGAGTTCGCCCAGCTCGTGGAGAACCAGGAGCGGCTGGACATGCTCACCCTCCTCACCTGGGCGGACACCTCCGCCGTCACCGAGGGCGCGTGGACCGGCGTGCACGAAACGTTCCAGCGCGAGCTCTACTCCCGCGCGACCTCCATCCTGAGCCAGGACGGCGCGGAGGAAACCGACGCCGGAATCTACCGCCAACGCATCCTGCGCGACCTGAAGCGGGTGGAGACCAGCGAGCAGGAGGTCGAGGAGTTCCTGAACAGCCTCCCGGCCCATTACGTTCTCTCGACCCCGTCGGACGTCGTCAAGCTCCACATCGGCTTCGCACGCAAGGCGCGCGAGGGACAGCCGTCCGTCGAGTTCTTCCATCAGCCCGAGATGGGCACCACGGACGTCACCGTCTGTTGCCTCGACTCCAGAGGCCTGCTGAGCAAGGTCCTCGGCGTGCTCTACGCCCTGGACCTCACCGTCCACGCGATCCGCGCCTCCACCACCTCGTCCGACCCGCCGGTCGCCATCGACGTGTTCAGCGTCAGCTACACTGGACGACCCTTGCCGCCGGCCACCTGCAGGCACCTCTCCCAGGCCCTCCACAGGGTCCTCTCCGGCGAGGCCACCGTGGAGGAGGTTCTCCGCTCCCGTGGGAAAGACCCCGACCGCAGACAACAGGTGTTCACGTTCTCCTTCCTGCCGGGGAACCCGGGCATTCTCGAATTCCGCGTGCCGCGCGGCAGGGGCATGGCCTACCGGCTCTCCCGCCTGATCGCCGAGCAGGGCTGGAACATCCTCACCGCCCGGGTCGGCCAGTGGGCCGGCAAGGGCGCCGCCGCGTTCTACGTGCAGGGGCCGGGCGGACGCTCGCTGACCGAAGACGAGGTGCGCGCCGCCCTCGAACCCAAGGTATAGTCGCCAAGGCCCTATGAAAGCGATCGTCTTCGGTTGTGGCCGCACGGGAACGATGCTGAGCCTCCAGCTGGCCGCAGAGGGCCACGAGGTCACCGTCATCGAGATGAACCCCAGCGCCCTTCGCCGTCTCGGCCGCGACCACGGATGCCGGGTGGTCATCGGCAGCGGGTTGGACGCGGACATCCTGGAGGCCGCCGGCATCCAGGAGGCGGACGCCTTCTTCGCGCTGACCCGCGGAGACAACACGAACCTGATGTCCGCCCAGATCGCGAGGCTCCGCTACGAAGTGCCCAACGTCTGCGTCAAGGTGGCGGACCCGCTGCGGGCCGACGCGTACCGCAAGCTCGGGTACTTCTGCATCACTCCGTCCGCCCTCACCGCGGGCATGATGCGCGACTGGATTCTGAAGCGGCCCTTCCAACGCATCGACGCGTACAACCAGCTGAGCGAGGAGCTGAAGATCTAGCCATGTACATGATCATCGTGGGCGGCGGAAACGTGGGACTCCAGCTCGCCAAGCGCCTGCTCTCCATCGGCCACGAGGTGCTGGTCGTCGAGCGAGACGCCCAAACGGCCGACCGAATCTCAACGCAGATCGGAGAGGAGAACGTCACCGTCGGAGACGGATGCGAGATGGCCACCCAGCGAGACTGCGGGTTCGGACGCGCGGACGTCGTGATCGCCGTCACCGGCGAGGACGAGGACAACCTGATCGTGTGCCAAATGGCCAAGACCGTGTGGTCGGTCAAGCGCGCCTTGGCGCGCGTCAACGACCCAAGCCACGAGGAGATCTTCAAGCAGGTCGGAATCGACGAAACCGTCAGCGCCACCGGCATCATCTACTCGATGCTGGAGCAACAGATCCAGCCGGACGTCCTCATGCCCGTGGGGACGCTTGGCAGAGGAGACCACGAGGTGGTCGAAGTGGAGCTGAGCGCCCGCAGCCCGGCCATCGGCAAGGCACGGCGCGACCTCAACCTGCCGGATGGGACGCACATCGTGTGGGTGTTCCGCGAGGAGTCCGGAGGCCGCCAGGTGGACGACCATATGGTCTTCTCCTCGGGAGACACGCTCGTCGCGATCGTCCCGCGCTCCTCCGCCGAGGCCCTCCGAAGGGCGCTCGCTCCTCCGGCGATCTGAGCCCTATGTTCCGAGCCCTGCTCGCCAAGGAGTTGCTGGAACTCGCGCGCGACCGCAGGGTGGTGGTCTCCGCGGTTGTGCTGCCGATCTTCCTCATCGGCCTCTTCGTGTACCTTTTCGCCAGCCTGCAGTCGAGCCTGCAACGCCCTAAGGCCCAGCCCATTGCACTCGTGGGAGAGGTGGACCATCCGCTCCGGGCCGCGCTCCTCAAGGCCGACCTGCTGCAGGCGCTTCCCGCACCGGACCGACGAACCGCCGAACGCTGGGTGCGCAAGGGCGAGGCCAAGGCTGCCGTGGTGCTGAACCCGTTCCACCAAGCCGCACCTGCCTCGGGAGGCAACTGGACCGTCGAGGTGCTGTTCGACCCGAACGAGCCGCTCGCGCCCCTCGTGACGCGCACGGTCAGGGAGATCTCCGCCCGCTTGAACGCCGCCCTGGCCTCGACGCTCCTCCGGCGCGCCGGCATCGACCGGAACCTGCTCGAGCCGATCCAAGTGCGAGAGAGGCCGCTGGACCCCGAAAAGGGCTTGGGCGAGACGATGCTCCTCTCGATCCTGCCGTACCTGGTCGTGATCTGGGCGTTCTACGGCGGGATGTCCGTCGCCTCGGACATGGTCGCAGGGGAGAAGGAGCGCCAAACGCTCGAAACGCTCCTGGTCAGCCCGGCCACGCGCCGCGAGATCGCTCTGGCGAAGTTCTCCGCTCTGGCGCTCGTTTGCTTGGCGGGCAGCTTCGCGACGCTCCTCGCGGTGGGCCTGCTGTCCGTCGCCCGCTTGCCGGGAGTGCCGGACCCGATCCCCGGCGGGGCCGGTCTGACCCTCCTCGGCGCGCTCGTCGTGCTGGTGGTCGTCGCCCCCTTGGCGATGTTCTTCGCCTCCGTGCTGCTCGCCATCAGCGCGCTCGCCCGCAACGTCCGGGAGGCTCAGACGCACCTCACCCTCGTCAGCTTCGTGGTCTTGGCGCCGGCGATCTACTCTCAGTTCCTCGGCCTTACGGGCACGGAGGGCTCGGCTTGGGTTCGCTGGACGCCGATCCTGAACGCGGCGGTCTGCGTGCGCCAAGCCCTCCTCGGCAGGTTGGAAGCGGGCGACCTTGCGGCGACGTTCTCGGTCAGCCTGGCCCTGGCTGCGGCCGGCCTGTGGCTCTCGGTCCGCCTGATGGGACGCGAAGCTATCCTGAGGAGAACTTAGGCAGGCCTTGGATCATCGACGCCAACCGAGCCTGCTGGGCGGTCAGCGCGGCGATGGCGGACTCCATCTTCGCGAATCGCTGGCGCAGGTTCTGCTCGTGAAGGCTGATCTGGCTCTGCAGGTCGGCGATCTGCTGATCGATCGCATCGGATTGTGCCTGCAGGCTGTCATCCGTCGCCTTGAACACTCCTGACGCCGCGTCCGTGAAGGTGGACAGCAGGTCGTTCAGCAGCGCACCGACGCCCTTGGTGAAGTAAACGGTGCCCGCGCCGCCTGCGGCGTCGCCGGTGTACATCACTTGGAGGCCCGCCACGTTCGGGGCGGCGCTGTCGCCGGTCAGGAATTGCCCCGAGCCAACCGCGGCCTCGCCGTTGATCGTGCCGGCCACATCGACCCCCGCAGCGACTTCGGCGATCGGCCCGACCGTCAGCCCGCTCGTGCCGATTCCCGTGGTGGAGGGACCTGCTTCCAGATCGCTGGACACCACGAACGCCCCGGATGCGCCCTGAATCTTCGGGGTGAACTTCAGCCGCCCGCCATCGTTTGACGCTGTGAGAATGGCCGAGAGCGTCGCGTCCGCATTCAGCGTCGCCACCACCTGGTCCAGGCTCAACCCGGCATCCAAAACCAGCGAGTACGGACCGGATCCGAAGGCGGCACCGTCGAACGTCAGGGTCTCCTCCGCACCAAGGGGCGAGGTCTGCTGGGTGGAGGCGCTTACCCCCGGTGTGCCGATGCCGGAGGACGTGGCCGAAGCCGCCTGGTCGCTCGTCACAGTGAAAGCACCCGGCGTGCCGTACCGCTTGCTCTCGATCTTCAGGCGACCGCCGTCCACCGAGGCCTGAACCAAGTCCCGCAGCCTCGCGTCCGTGTTGATGCGGTCCACGATGCTGCTCAGCGTGATCCCCGCCTCCAGAACGAGGTTCACCGAGCCTCCACCGAACAGCGTCCCGCCGAACGACAGGGTCTCTTGGACGGTGGACGGGCCGGTCATGGCGGTGGCTGCCGTCGCCGTGCTCTTGGTCGCCGCTTGCGTGATGTTCACCGCGTAGCCGGAGGAACCGCTCGCCTTGGTCGCGGAGGTGCTGGACACGTAGGCCAGCTGGCTGGAGCTGGTGCGGCCGATCGCCGCGAACAGCCCGGCGACGTTCGACGGGTTCGCGGCCAGCGCCGCGTCCAGCGCGGACTCATCCAGCGAGATCTTCCCGTCCGAGTCCACCTTGACCCCCACCTGCGTGAGGTTGGTGTAGGGGCCGAGCAGCCCCGCGACGTTCTGGAAGAGCGCCTCGGAGAGCTGCGACTCGATCTGGAGCGCCGTGGGGTCTCCCAACAGCGGACCGGCTTCGAACGTCTCCTTGTCGAACTGGCTGTTCGACCGGATGAAATCGATGAGGTCGTTGTAGGCCTGAACAAAGTCCTTGACCTTGCCCTTGGTCGCCGAGTTGTCCGAACGAACCTGGACGGTCGTCGTCTTCGGGTCGACCTCGTCGGCCTGTTTGAGGGTGATCGTGAGGCCGGAGACCACGCCCGTCACCTCGTTCGTCGAGGAGGTCATCGCGATGCCGTCGATGGCGAACGAGGCGTCCTGAGCGGCGAGGATCTGGTTGCCGAACCCCTTCTGGAGGAATCCCAACGCCTCCAGAGCGCCGTCCGGGTCGCTGTGGGAGGTCACTCCGGTCAGGTCCAGCTTGTAGACCGTCCTGCCGGCCACCGTCGCGGTGCGCACCGTCGCCGTGACGCCGGCCCCCGCCGAGTTGATCGCGGTCGCGACGTCTTGGAGCGACATCGCGTCCAAGTCCAGGCTGATCGACGTTCCGTTCAGGACGATCTGCCGCGTCCCGGCTCCCGAGAACCCGAGGTTGGTCGCAACCGCCTCGGTGCTGCTGGAGAAGCCGGCGCTGGTCATGCCGCCCGTGATCGGCTCCCGCACGCCGGCGGCGCCCGAAATCAGTCCGAGCGCCTGCGCAGCCCCTCCGCTGAAGTCGCTGATCTGAATCTGCGACTGCGCGCCGGTGGAGGTGGCGGTGAGGGTCAGGTAGGCGTTGCCCGTGCCGCCGTTGATCACCGTGGCCACGACGCCCGCATCCGCCTGGTTGATCTTCCCCGCGAGGCTGGTCAGCGAGTCGGAGGCCTCGACGCGGATGCCTCGCCCGTTGACCACCATCAGACCGTCGGCGAGGCCCAGCGCGGAGCTCGCGTCCGTCTGCGCCGCCGTCGCGATCTTGTGGGCTTGGGCCAGCCGGCTCACCGCGAGGTTGAAGGTTCCCGGCGTCGCTCCTGGACCGACCCGAACATCAGCCACCGCCGATTCGGAAGAGGAGGCGCTGTAGTTCTCGAAGGCCGTTGACGATCGCAGTCCCGAGGCTGCGGTGGAGAGCGACACCACCTTGCCCCGGAACTGGTTCATCAGGGACATGCGGCTCGTCAGCTGCGCCTGGCGAGCTTGCAGCCTCTTGATTGGAGCCTGCTCGATCTCCACCAAACGCGAGATGATGGACTCGGTGTCGATGCCGCTGCCGAGTCCGCTGAAGCTGATGCCGGAAGTGCTCAGCGTGCCAGACATGATGCCTTCGGACGCCGCCCGCGGCGGGTCCTCCCCTCTTGGTTATCGGTCCGCGCGGACGCTCCTTGGATACGGGTTTTTAGGCGGCCAGGCCGCAGTACTCAGCCATGGCGCGGACACGCATCTCCATCTCGCGCCTCAGCCACTCCAACTCGGAGGGTCCGAGCGCGACGGCCTCCACCGAGGCGTCCGAGATCTGCCCCGCCTCCTCCGGCGTCCCGCACTCGGCCAGCAGAGACGCGACGCGGATGGCGTGGTAGTCCTCGCAAAGCGTCGGATCGCGCGGCGGCTCCTCGGCTCGGATCAGCGCGGTCAGGTCGCACGGCAGCTTCCAGTGCTCGGCCAGCATTCCCCCGATCTCCTTGTGGGTCACGCCGAGCAGCGGCCGCTCCGCCTCGATCTCGGGCACCCCCTTGAAACTGGCCAGCTCCGCGACCTGCCGGTACAGATCTGGGAAGTAGGCGAGCAGGAACAGCCTCCCAATGTTCGACAGCAGGCCTCCCACGAACAGGAGCTCCAGCTGGACCTCGCCGAACCCGCGCAGCTTGCCGATCGCCCGCGCACCGATCGCCGTCGAGAAGCTCTGCCTCCACAGGGCCTTGAGCCCCTCCGCGTCCGCGGGGTTTTTCGCCTCGATCAGGCCCATGGCGCTGACCCCGACGACCAGGTTCCTCACCTGCTGCATCCCGAGAATCACGACCGCCTGGCTCACGCTCCGCACCTGACCGGCCAAGCCGTAGTACGACGAGTTCACGATCCGAAGCACCTTGGCGACCAGCGCTTGGTCGGAGCTCAGGATCCGCTCGATCTGCGTCGCGGAAACCTCCTCCTTCTCAGTCTCCTCCAGGATGCGCGTCACGACCGCCGGCAAAGGCGGCAGGCCCTTGACGGCGGCCTCCATGCATTTGGCGCCGAGCAAAGATCGATTGTCCAACCTCATCCTCCCATCAGGCGGCTCGCCCGCACGAAATGATCCCGTTCACGTCGGCGATCAGAGCCACGTTGCCGTCGCCGAGGATCGTCGCCCCGCTGACGCCCGGAACGTCGCCCACAAAGCCGCTCAGCGACTTGATCACGACCTCCTGCTCGCCGATCAGCTTGTCCACCACGAGGCCGATCCTCTGCTCCGCGATGCCGACGATCACCACGAAGAACTCGTCCTCGTGCTTTCTCTCCCATCGGTTGGTGATGCCAAGCACCTCACCCATGCGGACCAGCGGCGTGGTCACGCCCCGGATCAGGATGACCTCGCGAGCGTGCACCGTCTGCACCTCCTTGCGGTGCACGAGAAGCGTCTCCACCACGCTTCCCAGCGGGATGACGTACACCACGCCGCCGACCGAGACCAGCAGGCCCCGGATGATCGCGAGGGTCAGCGGCAGACGCAGGCTGAACTTCGTCCCCTTGCCCGGTGTGGACTCCACATCGATGATGCCGCCCAGCTTCTGGATGTTCGATCGGACGATGTCCATCCCCACGCCGCGGCCACTCACCTCGCTGACCTGTTGGGCGGTGCTCAAGCCGCTGGCGAAAATGAACTGAAGCGCGTCCTTGTCCGTCAGGCGCTCGGCGGCCTCGGGAGAGACCAAGCCGTTCTCGATCGCCTTCTGCTTGACCCGCGCGACGTCGATCCCCCGGCCGTCGTCCTCGATGTCGATGACGATGTGGTTCTCCTGGTGCCTCGCTGAAACGAGGATGCGGCCCGTCTGGGGCTTGCCGGCCTTCACGCGATCCTCGGGTGGCTCGATGCCGTGGTCCACCGAGTTCCGAAGGATGTGCAGCAGGGGGTCGCCGATGGCCTCGATCACGCTGCGGTCCAGCTCCGTGTCTCCACCCTCGAGGTCGAGCTGGATCTCTTTGCCGACTTTGTTCGCGAGGTCCCGAACCATGCGCGGGAAGCGGTTGAAGACCGTTTCGATCGGCAGCATCCGCGCCTTCATGATCTGGTCCTGAAGGTCGCTCGTGATGCGCGCGATGTGGCCGACCGTCTCGGCCAAGGCCTCGACGTTCTCCTCGTTGTCGTATTTGGCCGCCAAGACCGCGCCGATCTGGGCCACCCTCGTCCGATCGATCACCAGCTCCCCGACGAGGTTCATCAGCTCGTCGAGCCTGGCCACGTCCACGCGGACCGTCTGCCCGGTGTCGGCCTTGCGGCCCGCCGCCGCGCCTGCGGGCTTCGCCACGGGCTTGGTCTCGGGACGTACGCCGGCGGGCTGCTGCGCGACGGAAGGCTGGGCGACGTCCGCCGTCCGGGGCTGCCACGGACCGACCTCGGCCTCGGCGACCTCGCCGATCGCCTGGAAGGTCTTCTGCCAGTCCTCCGCGGGCCGCTCGGAGCGGAAGAACAGCTCGAACGTGTCCCCGAACTTCTCCTCCTCCAGCGTCTCGCCGTCGGGATGCGTGGCCACGAGCGTCCCGCCCTCGTTCACCGCGTTGATCGCCATGAACGCCCGGACGAACTTCATCAGGCAGTCCGGGGCGAGCCGAATCCTCGCCCGCAGGATCGGGCCCTGTTTGGTCTTCTCGGTCAGCTTCTGGACGAGTTCGGCGGGAAGTTCGTCCGCGCCAGCATTCTGTGGCGCCGCCTCGGCTGTCGGAGCCGACCCCCTGGCCAGCCTCTTCAGGTTCTCCACCAGCTCGCCCGCCTCGTACGCGTCTCCCCGTCCCTCCGCGATCTGCGCCTTGATGGCCGAGAGCGTGTCCAAACAGGCGAGCAGCGCATCGGCGATCTCCGTGGTCACCTGCAGCTGGCCGCCGCGCAGCAGGTCCAGCAGGTTCTCCATCTCGTGGGTGACCTCCGCGAACGTGAGGAAACCCATCGCCCGGCTGCTGCCCTTGAGCGTGTGCGCGGCTCGGAAGATCTTCTGGAGACGCTCCTGAGTGGGATCCTTCTCCAGCCTGAGGGTCTCCTGCTCGAGGATCTCCAGCTGCTCGTCGGCCTCTTGCAGGAAGAGGTCGAGGTATTGGGACATGTCGAGTTCGGCCATGGCTCGTGGAGGGCGGAAGCTAGGCGGCGATCGCCTGTTCCAGGTTCAGGAGCGTGATCAGCTGGGCCTCCTGCTTGGCGATTCCCCGAACGAACTCGGCCGTGACGTTCGCGACCAAGGGCGGCGTCGCGTCCACCTGGTCCGGCTCCACGGTCACCACCTCCGTGACGGCGTCGACCACGATCCCCACGTTCCCACGGTCGCTCTCCACGACGATGATGCGGGTCGACTCAGTGTCCTCGGCCGGCGGCAAGCCGAACTTGGTCCGCAGATCCACCACGGGGATGGTCTTCCCGCGCAGGTTCACCAAGCCACGGATGTGCGGCTCCGAACCCGGAATCGGGGTAATCTCACGCAGCCGGATGATCTCGTGCACCCGGAAGATGTCGATGCCGTAGGACTCCTCGCCCAGGCGGAAGATGACGTTCTGCTCGCGATGGTTCAAAACCGGTGCCGTCGACATGCGGGCTTCTCCTCGGGACGAACCCATCCACGATTTTCGGAAGGCGAGGCCGGCAACTTTACCGTGAACAGCCCGATCGACACAAAGTCTCGCCCGCCGATCCGCCTGATCGCCGTCGACCTCGACGGAACGTTGCTCGCCTCCGACCGGCGGCCTCATCCTCGCAGCGCCGAGGCGCTCCGCCGGTGCCGCAGGGCCGGCGTCAAGGTGGTGCTGGCCAGCGGCAGGGTCGCGCTGACGATGGCTCCCTTCGCCGACGAGATCGGTCTCGAGCGCACCTTCGTCTGCTGCAACGGCGCCCACGTTCTCGACTCGGCATTTGGGGAGGTTCTGCACACGCCCCTCCCTGCGGAGGCGGCCTTGGCCATTCTGGACTTCGGCCGGCGGAGGGCGCTGCAGACCAACCTCTACTTCCGCGACCGAATTGCCTTCGGGTTCCGGTCGGCGTTCGGCGACGTCTACCTGTCCCGAGTCCGCTTCGGCGTCGTCGATGGCGTGACCGAGGAGGAGATCCTCCGAGATCCGCCGACCAAGATGATGCTTCTGGCAGAGCCCGAGGAGCTGGCGCGCCACCGGCGGGAGGCCGACGACCTGGCCTCCCGGCTGGGTCTTCGGACCGTGCTCAGCGAACCGGACTATCTTGAGTTCTTGGTGCCGTCCGCCGACAAGGGGTCGGGCCTGAGAGCGCTCTGTCTGCACCTCGGCGTCGCCCGAGAAGCCTGCGCGGCCATCGGCGACTACTCCAACGACGTCGAGATGCTGCGGTGGGCGGGCCTTTCGGCGGCCATGGCCAACGGCAACGACGAGGCCAAGCAGGCCGCCGACTTGGTGGTCTCCTCCAACGACGAGGGCGGAGTGGCGGATTTCGTCGAACGGTTCGTCCTAGAGGGCTCTCCCTTCTCGGAGTAGTGTAGTATTCGTAGGGTCGCGGCCCAGTGCGGCCGCGCCTTCGGCTTCCATGCGAATCGGAGAAATGGGAACGGAAACGGTGCTGTTGTTCCGCGCCATCGCGGGAGACTGCGCCGATCGCTACGCCAGCGAGTTGCTGCTCGGCCCGCTGGGGCGCATCCTCGGCTCTGGATCACCCAACATCTCCGAGATCCGCGACGCGTTGCTGGATCCGTACCAGTGCCTCCGCGCCTTCTTCGGCCACTACGCCTTCTCCCGGCGCGGCAAGGACCGTGGAACCCTTTCGGAACTCGCGATGGACGCGCTTGAGGAGGTGGCCGGCGGAGACCGCATCGGGCAGTTCTTGGCGCTCGACAACGGCATCCGAATCTGGGAGGCCTTCGAGGCCCGGTGCCGGGAGAACCTGATCAAGTCGAACGAGCAGCAGAACCGTGGCGTCGTCCAGGGTACCGCCGAGCTCGCCCAGGAGGTTTCGCAGATCGGCCTTCGCAGCATCGCCGACTGGGTGCGGAAGGGCGTCCTGGAGACCGACCGGATGGAGCCCCAGTTCCTCCGCATCGTCGACATCCGGGGCGTCGGCCCCAAGATCACCTCGCAGTTCCTCCGAGACCTCACCTACCTCTTCGGGTTGGAGGAGCGCATCGAGCGCGCGGAGCGCATCTACATCCAGCCCATCGACAAGTGGATCCGGGCGCTGGCGCCCTACGTCGTTCCGGAGCCCAACGCCGAGGGGATGGCCGACTGGGTGCTGGCCGGCAAGCTGAACAAGTACTCCCGCTGGGCCGGCGTGAGCCCCGTGCGCTTCAACATGGGCGCCACCTACTTCGGCATCCGCCACGTCCACTCGGTGGAGAACATCGAGGCGGCGGTCGCCGAGCTGATCGCCGGGGCTAGCCTCGCCCCCTGACCTTGTCGTACGCCAGCCGCAAGCCGTCCAGCGTCAGGTTCGGCTCGTAGACCTCGATCGTCTCGCACAGGCCCAGGAACAGCCCTCCCAGTCCGCCGGTCGCGATCGTGAGCACCTTTCCCCCGAGCTCCTTCGCGATTCGTCGAACGATCCCGTCGATCGCGCTCGCGTACCCGAACATCAGCCCGGACTGGATCGACTCCGCGGTGTTCCGGCCGATCGTGCGCGCCGGGGCGACGAACTCCACCTGGGGCAGCTTCGCCGTGTGGCTGGCCAGAGCCTGGCTGCTCACCAGAATCCCAGGCAGGATCGCCCCACCCACGTAGACCCCGTCCTTCGAGATGGCGTCGAACGTCGTGGCCGTCCCCAGGTCCACAACCACCATCGGCGGCTGGTGCTTGGCCAGAGCGGCCAGAGCGTTCACCAGACGGTCCGCACCGACCGACGAGGGCGGCTCGTAGTCCACCGGAACGCCCACGTTCGCCGCCTGGACGAAGAGCGGGTCGATGCGGAACCACCGCTGCGCGAGCCTCTCGATGGCCTCGTTCGCCGCGGGCACCACCGAGCCGCACACCACGGCGTCCACGTCGTACGGCACGCCGGCCAGGTCGAACGCCCCCTTCAGCCACACCGCGATCTGGTCCTCGGTGCGGTCCGGGTTGGTGGCTCGGCGCCAGACGGCGACCCACGTCTTGCCGTCCCAGACCCCGAACACCGTGTGCGTGTTCCCGACGTCAATCGCCAAGAGCATGGGTCAGATCCACCTCGCTGTACACCCGGCCGCCGGCCTCGTCCAACAGGGCTCGGACGATCCTTTCGAGCGCCCGGTCCCTCAGGTCAGCGCTGCGGGCCTCCACCATCACGCGCACCATGGGCTGGGTTCCGCTGGCCCGCACCAGCACGCGACCCTGGCCCTCCAGCAGCTCGCCCGCCTCCTCGATCGCCCGCCGAACCATCGGGCCGTCGGCCCACGTCGCCCTGTCGCGCACCTGCACGTTCGCGAGCTTCTGGGGCCACGGCTCGTAGTCGGCCGAGGCCTCCGCGAGCGTCCGTCCCTCCCGCCTCAGGATGCGCAACACCTGGAGCATGGTGGCGAGGCCGTCGCCCGTCGGACCGAGCTCCGGGAAAATGATGTGTCCGCTCTGTTCTCCGCCGATCGGCGCCTCGAACCGCTCGATCCAGTCCGCAACGTGCTTGTCCCCGACCGGGGCCCTCTCGAGCCTCACTCCGAGCCGGGCCAGGAAGTCGCCGAGCCCGCCGTTGCTCATCACGGTGCCGATCGCCACGCGGTTCATCGGCTTGCCGGCCTCCAGCCAGTGCCTCATCCACAGGCCGATCGTGCGGTCGCCGTTCACCAGCCTGCCCTCCGCGTCGCTGAAAACCGCCCGGTCGGCGTCCCCATCGAACGCCACCCCCGCGTCCGCGCGCACCTCCCTGGCCAGAGTGCAGATCGTCTGCGGCTTGGTCGCGCCACCCTCCGCGTTGATGTTCACCCCGTCCGGCCGGTCGCCGACCACCACGATCTCCGCGCCCAGCGCCTTTAGCACGCGGGGCGCGAGCCGATACGCCGCCCCGTGCGCCGCGTCCACCGCGATCCTCATGCCGTCCAAGCGCTCGGGAACCGTGGACTCGAGGAACGCAAGGTAGGCCTCGACGGGCTCCTGGTCGCTCTCCAGGAAGCCGACCTCCGCGCCCTTCGGGCGAGGACCGGACGACTCCGAAAGCCGCGCCTCGATCTCGGCCTCGAACTCGTCCGGCGTCTTGCGACCGTCGTGGAGCACGAACTTGATGCCGTTGTCCGGAGCCGGGTTGTGGCTCGCCGAAACGATGGCGCCCATGCCGAACTCGCCGGTGCGGGCGACGAAGCTGACGGTAGGCGTGGGAACCACCCCTAGGGCGACCACGTCCACCCCAACCGAGCAGAAGCCGCTCGCGAGCGAGGCGCCGAGCATCGGCCCGCTCCGCCGGGTGTCCCGCCCGAGCGCAACCCTCGGCGTGAGGCCGTGGGCCTTCAGCGTGCGACCCGCGGCCTGGCCCAGCTGGAACGCGAACTCGGGCGTCAGGCCGACGTTGGCCACGCCGCGCACGCCGTCCGTGCCGAAGTGCTTCCGGCTCACGGCGCCTTGGCCACCCGCACCTTGGCCGGACGGATCACCTTCTCCCCCAGCATGTAGCCGGGCTCCAGCTCGTCCGTGATCGTCCCGTCCGGCACCTCGTCCGTCGGGTGCAGCACGACGGCCTCGTGGACGGCTTCGTCGAACTCCGCGCCGACCGCCGGAATGCGCACCAAGTGCCGGGCCTCGAGCGTCGTCCGCAGTTGCCGGTCCACCGCCCGGATTCCCTCCACCACGCTCTCCAAGCTCGCGCCGGATTCGATGGCGGACAGGGTCCGCTCGAAGTTGTCCAGCACCGGCAGCAGAGCCACGATCAGATCCTCGGCGGCGAGCTTTTGCAGGGCCTGCTTCTCCTGAGCATGCCGCTTCCGCACGTTCTGGAGGTCGGCCATGGTGCGCAGCAGTTGGTCCTTCAGCTCCTGGTTCTCCTGCCGCGCTCGTGCGAGTTCCTCCTCGAGGCTGGCGCCAGCGGCGCTTTCTTCGGCAGGAACGGGCGCCTCCTGCGCGGTGGTCTCGGTCTCCTGCACCGTCTTCTCATCGTTCGGTTGTTCGTGCTTGTGCTTTCGCAAGGATGCTCACCCCTAGATCCAACAAACAGAATTCTACCTATGGTTCCCCCGTCGGCCGGGGAGCCACCCGGCTCCGCAGCGCCCACGTCAGGCCCGCGTACGTCAGAGCCATGCCCGCCACCTGGCTCGGGCGCACCGGGTCTCCCAGAATCGCCCAAGCCAGCAGCGCGGCGGCCGGCGGGACCGCGTATTGGTACAGCATCGCGCCCGTCGGACCGACCTGACGCACGCCCAAATAGAACAGCGAGAAGGCCACGCCCCCGGCGAACACCGCAACGTAGGCCACCATCGCCAGCGTGATCGGGTGCAGCGCGGCCCACTCCGTGTGGACCGTCGCGCCGAGGCCATACGGCACGATCACAACCAGCGCGCCCGGCAGACTCAGCATCAGCACGCGATAGGGGGAATGAGCCTCCGAGAGCGGCTTGGCGAGCATCACGCCGACCGCCCACAGCGCCGATCCGAGCAGAATCAGACCGTTGCCCAGAAGATGGGAACCCGCGGACCCCGGCTCCGGCGCCGCGACCAGAGCGACCCCGGCCAAGGCCGCCAGCGCGCCGAGGACCGTGCCCCGCCGAAGCCTCTCATAGCCCAGCCACGCGGACAGGAGCATCACGAACAGGGGCGACGTCGAGAGAAGGATCGCCGCCTCCGCCGGGCTGGTGCGGCCCATCCCCTCCAAGAACGCGACCATGTACAGGCCCGAGGCGACGAAGCCCATGGCCAGAAACCTCGCCGCGGAACCCCGCGGATAGCCCAGCGACTCCCCGCACGCCGCGGTGAAGACGACCATCATGAGATACGTCGCCACGGTCCGCACGAGGCCCAGCGCCGCCGGCGAAACCTCCCGATAGGCCAGCTTGACGGCGACGAAGTTGAAAGCCCAGAACAGCATCGTGGCCGCGAGCGGGAGGCTGAAGGCGGACCGGCGGAACGGCACGACCGCACAGTATGGCATCATCGCGAACGAACCTCCGGGGCGAGAACGTCCCCCGAACGAGACCCCATGAACCTGCGCGACTATTCCCAAACCAACTTCGGCGCCGCCAAGCGGTTCCGCCTGATCCTGAGGGAGCAGGGGGTGATGCGCGAGATGGGCGGCCAGGAGATGTCGCTCGCCGTCGGCATCGTGGACAACATCCTGATCAACGCCCTGGAGTCCGCCAGCAGCGACGTCCACCTTCAGCCGGAGCGGGAACAGCTGCGCATCCGCTATCGGCAGGACGGGGTGCTCGTCGACGCCGGCCAGCTTCCCCCGGAGCAGGCGACCAACGTGCTGGCGCGCCTCAAGCTGGCCGCAGGAATGCGCATCGACGAGACGCGAGAGCCGCAGGACGGTCGCATCGACATGGAGTTCATGGGCCGACGCCTCAGCGCCCGGGCCTCCTGCATCCCCTGCCTGAACGGCGAGAAGTTCGTGATGAGGATTCTGGACCCGGCGGCGATGCGCGTGGACCTCGATCGTCTCGGCATGCCGGAGGACGTGCTGACCCGCTGGAAACGGGCTATCCAAGTCCCGTACGGCCTGATTCTCGTCACCGGCCCCACGGGCTCCGGCAAATCCTCCACGCTGTACGCCAGCCTGCACCAGCTGGACAGCAAGTCGCGCAACATCGTCACGGTCGAGGACCCGATCGAGTACGAGTACGAGCGCAACATCGTCCAGGTGCAGGTCACCGAGAAGATGACCTTCCCGAAGGTGATGCGCACCTTCCTCCGGCAGGATCCCGACGTGATGCTCGTGGGCGAGATGCGAGACCCGGAGTCGCTCGCGATCGGCATCCAGGCGGGCCTGACGGGGCACCTCGTGCTCACCACCCTGCACACCAACAACGCCGTCGAATCCATCGGCCGCATGATCGACATGCAGGCGGAGCCCTATCTGATCGCTGGGGTGCTCGTGGCCATCATGGCCCAGAGGCTGGTCCGGCTCAACTGCCCCAAGTGCCGCAAGCCCTACCAGCCGACCGAGGAGGAGGCGCTGGCGCTGGGGCTCACTCCCGAGGAGCTCGCTTCAGCGACGTTCTTCAAGGGCGAGGGGTGCGCCGACTGCCGCGGCACCGGATACAAGGGACGCATCGGCGTCTTCGAGCTGGTGCTCGGCACACAGGAGTTCCGGGCCGCCATCGCGCGCCGCGCCGGACTCCAGGAGCTGCAGCAGCTTGCGCGCAACCAAGGGTACCGGTCGATGCTCGAGGACGGCAGGGAAAAGGCGATGAGAGGGTGGACCACCCCCGAGGAAGTCCTGAGGGCGGTCTACACCCAGACGCTGGACGAGTGAGCCAACTCCCCCGAACGCTCCCCGGGGCCAGACCGTGCGGACGACTCCGGTCTCACCGGAAGAAATCGAACTTCTCGAGTTTCTCCCTCACGGCGGCGAGGAACCGGCCTGCGAGCAGGCCGTCCACCAGCCGGTGATCGTACGTCAGCACGAGGTTCATGACCGACCGGATGGCGATCATGTCCTCGATCACGACCGGTGTCTTCCGAATCGCGTACGTGCCGAGGATCCCAGCCTGGGGAGCGTTGATCATCGGCGTGCCGAACAGGGCGCCGTAGGTTCCTGGGTTGGTGAGGGTGAACGTCCCACCTTGAACGTCCTCCAGCGTCAGGGCGTTCGAGCGCGCCTTCCGGGCCAGCCGATCCACCTCGTTCGCTAGCTCCACGAGAGTCTTCTTCTCGCACTCGCGGATGACCGGCACGATCAGACCCTCGTCGCCCCTCGCTCCCAGCGCGACGGCCACACCGATGTTGACGTTCGCGTGCCGGCTCAGCTGGAAGTCGGCCGAGAGACTGGAGTTCAGCAGGGGAAACTCCAGCAGCGCCTCCGTCAGCGCCTTGAGAAAGAACGGCGTGTAGGTCAGCTTGACGCCGTGCTCGGCCTGGAACGCGTCCTTGTTCCTCTCCCGGAACTGCACCATCCTCGTGACGTCGACCTCCGTCACGGTGCTGACGGTCGGAACCTGCGCGCTGCGAACCATCGCCTCCGCGATCATCCGGCGCAGGCCGGTGAGGCTCTCCACTGTCTCGGCCGAGGGAGCCGCAGCCGCCGGCTTCTGAGCCTTGGCTTCCACGGCGGTCGATGCCTGGGCGGCCGGCGCGGGAGGAGGCGCGCTCTTGCCGCGGCTCTCGAGGTAGGCCTCCAGGTCCGCCTTGGTGACTCGGCCACCCTGCCCGGTGCCGGGGATGACCGCCAGCTCCGCTTCCGAGATTCCGTGCCGCTTGGCCATGGCCCGAACGAGCGGCGTCAGGAACGTCTTCTCCCTCGGCGCCTCGGCCGGGACCTGGGCGGGAGCCTGCTCGGCCTTGGGCTCGGCTGGAGCGGCGGGCTCGACGACGGCCGTCGCACCTTCCGCCTCCTCAATGACGCCGAGCGCCGCGAACACCGCCACGGGGCTTCCCTCGGGAATCAGAATCTCCTTCAGGACTCCGGTGGCGGGCGAGGGGAGTTCGGTGTTGACCTTGTCGGTCATGATCTCCACGATCGGCTCGTCCTCACGGACGAACTCCCCCACCTTCTTCAGCCACCTCGAGACCGTGCCCTCGTGCACGGACTCGCCCAGCTCGGGCATCAGAATCTCCACCGGCATGGGGCTATTTTAGCCTCAAGCTCCGAACCGGCCCGCCCTGGGAAGGGACCATCACCAGCGCCGGCGCTTGGAGCGGACGAACGCGGCATACGAGGCGAGGATGGCCGCGCCGATCACAGGCAGGACCACCGTGGCCCACAGGGCATAGGTCACCTTCCGCCCCGGGTAGGTCAGCTGGAACGCGGTGTCCGTCACCAGCCCGTAGGCCCAGGTGCTCTTCCAGAGGGCGAGCACGACGAGCGGCACCAGCGCCAGCCACTTCCACCGCACGGGCCGCGGTCCGTCCTCACTCTTGGGAGCTGCGGCGGAGCCGAGTCGGAAGACACCCCCACCCAAGGCCTGCTTCGCCTCCTTGGCCAGGGCGAAGTACCAGATGGCGGCCGAGAGCAGAACCAAGACCACCGGCCACAGGAGGACGTCGACCGGAGTGCCGGGCAGATTCTCCATGGTTCCCTACCGGCCGCAGGCGCGCCGCCCCGTTACAGCTCGATCCGCTTGCCGCCCGAGTCTCCCTCGGTGCCCTGCGCGATGCGCTTCACGAAGGTCACCAGCTCCATCGGGTTGAACGGCTTGGTCAGGTACATGTCCGCGCCGTAGTGGTAGCCCTCGAAAACGTCCTTGTCCTGTGCCTTGGCGGTCAGCATGATGACCGGCAGGTTCTCGGTCTCGGGCTCGCGCCGGATCGACTTGAGCACCTCGAAGCCATCCATGTACGGCATCATGACGTCCAGCACCACGATGTCCGGCTTCTCGGAACGGATCTTCTCCAGGCCCTCCTTGCCGTCGAAGGCCGTGACCACCTGGTAACCCTGACGCTCCAGGTTGACCTGGATCAGTCGCACGATGTGCCTCTCATCGTCGCAAACGAGAACTTTCAGCGGCATTCCTCACTCCTGACTCGGCGCGCAGAACCCCGGGCTGCGGCTCTCCCGAAGGCGCCCATTCCGGTTGATGCTACCTGATCGCAAGGGGCAAGTCAACCGCAGTCTGGGCCGACGGCGGCCTCTCAGGTAACATCCTCGGCTGTGAAGCTGTGCCGTTTCGAGCTGTCCTCCCAGCCCGGCGTGGCTCGCTCGGGCATCGTGTACGGAGGCAAGGTGTACGAGACGGACGGCGCCCAGCCGATCGCCGTGTACGACTGGAACCAGGCGCGGCTGCTCAATCCCCTCGGGGCTCCGCCCAGCGTGCGGCTGTTCGACCTCAGCCAGGCGGGCGCCTTCTCCGGAGGCGAGGGCCATCTTCCGTTCCACTATCTCAACCCGGCCTCGTGTGTCGAGCCGTTCGGCGTGGTCCGCCTGCCTTCGTTCTCCTCTCGGCTCCGCGTCTGGCCGTGCCTCGCCTTCGCTGTGGCGACGGAGGCCTTCCAGGCGGACGTTGAGACGGCCGCCGAGGTTCCCCTCGGGCTCACCCTCGGGGTGGCGCTCCACCACGGAGGCGCCGGACACGGTGGGGCGGTGAACGGCCGCCTGCTGGACGCCGGCTTCGCGTTCGGCCCCGTCCTCACCACGCTCGACGAGCTGGAGGAAACGATCGTCGGCGACGCCGAAGGCCCCATCTACAAGCTCACGATCGTCGCGAGGGTGAACGGCCAGACCGAGCAGACCTGGGTCACGGACGACATCCCGGCGACGGTCGCCCAGATGATCTCCTACGCCTCGCATTCGGCCCGCCTGAAGCCCGGCGACCTGTTCCTCGCCACCATGGGTCCCTTGGAGACGCAGGTCGAGCACGGCGACGAGATCCAGATCGCCTGCGACCGGCTCGGAGCGCTCCACGTCGCCGTCAGCTGAACCGCCATGCCCCATCCGCAGTCCATCACTCTGCCCAACGGCGTCCGCGTGTTCGCGGAACGCATCGACCACGTCCGCTCCGTCGCCGTAGGAGTCTGGTGCCACACCGGCAGCCAGAACGAGCAACCCGGAGAGTACGGCAGCGCCCACCTGTTCGAGCATATGGCTTTCAAGGGCACGCCGACCCGAAGCGCCAAGGACATCGTCGACTCGATCGAGGGGCGAGGCGGCTCGCTGAACGCGATGACCGACAAGGAGGCCACGTGCTTCTACGCGCGCGTTCTGCCCGACGACTTGGCCAACGCCCTCGAGGTCCTCACCGACATGGTGTTCCACGCCAAGCTGGACGAGCAGGACCTCCAACTGGAGAAGGGCGTGGTGGTCGAAGAGATCCGACAGATCCACGACGAGCCGAGCGACCGCGTTCACGAGGTGCACTGCGAACGCTGCTGGCAGGACCACCCCTTGGGCAGGCCGGTCAGCGGCACAGCCGAGTCGGTGCTCGCGACCACGCGCGAGGGGTTGCTCGGCTTCGTCCAGCGCCGGTACACCGGCCCCAACCTCCTGCTCAGCGTCGCGGGGTACTGTGATCCCGACCAGGTGTTCCGCGACGCCGAGCGGCTGCTCTCCGAGGCCCCGCCGAATCCCTCGGAGCCGAAGCCGGATCCGCCCGCCTACAGCCCCCACCGAACCCTCCTCCGCGACGACACCGAGCAAGTCCATTTCTGCATCGGTGGCCCGGGGGTGTCCGTCCACGACGAGGACCTCCACGCCGTCGGCGTCTTCGACGCGATTCTAGGCGGCGGGATGAGCAGCCGGCTGTTCCAAGAGGTCCGGGAGAAGCGCGGCCTCGCCTACACCATCGGCAGCTACTCCGCCTCTTTGAGTTCGGGCGGCCTCACGGTCGTCTATGGCGACACCAGCCCCGAGAAATGGCCCGAGGTCCAGAAGGTCGTTCTGGACGTTCTGGGAGACCTCACAGCCGCCGGGCCGTCGGAAGAGGAGCTGGAGCGGGCCAAGCGCCAGATCTACGGACACATGGTGATCAGCCTCGAGGGCATGAACCAGAGAATGTCTCGGATCGCCCGGAACAACCTGCTCTTCGGGCGCACCATCCCGGTGGACGAGACGCTGGAAAAGGTGCGGGCCGTGACCCTGGACGACCTTCTGCGGGCGGGCCGGCGCGTCTTCCCGCCCGAGGCGCTCTCGGTGACGGCGATCGGCCCCGTCAGGGAGGACTGAGACGATGGGCGATCGGCGGACCAAGAACGACCGCCTTCTGGCGCTCTCCGAGAGCCTCCTGAAGTCGCTCGGCCGCTGCGAATCGGAGGAGGAGCTGCTCTCCGAGGCCATGTGGGCCCTCAAGTCCGCGATCGACGCGGACACCTGCGAGGTCCTGCTGGAATACGAGCCTGGAAGGTTGGTCCTGCGGGCCAGCACCTGCGCCCCTGAGCTGGTCGGGCACCTCCGTCTGGGACCGGGGGTCGGCCTCTCCGGGAAGGCGTTCGAAATCCAGCAACCGATCTTCGTCTCGCGGGCCATCGGCTCGCACCCGTGGTACGCCAAATACCCCGGCATGGACGACCAGCCGTGGGAGAGCGGCGCCGCCGTGCCGATCCAGGTCGCGGGCAAGCCCGAGGGCGTGGTTCTGGCGCGCCGGCTGGCGCCCTGGGCCTTCTCGGCGGACCAGAGGGAGTTCATCGTTCGGGCCGTCACACTCGTGGAGAGCGCGCTGGGCGGCTTTCGCCACCCCTACCAAGCCGGTGCGAAGTTCAACCGCCTCGGTGCGCTGAGCGAGGTCGCCAAGACCATCACCACCAGCCCGTACGTCGACGAGATTCTGCAGCTCCTCGTCAATCTGACGGCCCAGCAGTTCAACTACCGGGTCTGCACCGTCCGGTTGCTGGACGAGCGCACCAACGAGCTGGTGCTGAGAGCCACGCAAGCCCCGGCCAAGGCGTACCAGCGCAAACGGGCGATCAAGCTCGGCGAGAGCATCGCGGGGCGCGCCATCGCCGAGAACAGGCCGGTGATCGTGCCGAACGTCCTGGACGACGAGGAGTACATCGGGCACGACCTCGCCAAGGAACAGGGGCTGATGTCGATGATCTGCGTGCCGCTGACGATCCAGGATCGGGCCGTCGGCGTGCTGAGCTGCTACACCAGCGAGATCCGCGACTTCACCGAGGACGAGGTCAAGGCTTTGGAGACGCTCGCCAAACAGGCCGCCGTCAGCATCGAGCACGCCAAGCTGCAGGTTCGCTCGACGCTGATGCAGGAGATGCACCACCGCGTCAAGAACAACCTCCAGCAGGTCGCCAGCCTCCTTCGGCTGCAGATGCGCACCTCCGACTACAAGTCGCTGGAGGACGCGCTGAACGACTCGCTCTCCCGCGTCCTCGCCATCGCCTCCGTGCACGACCTCCTCAGCCGTGAGGACCTGGACCGCGTCGGCATCCGATCCATCGCCGAGACCCTGGTCATGCACCAGCAGCACTCGTTCGTGCTTCCGGACCGGGTGATCCGCTTCCAGGTGCGCGGAGACGACGTGCGGCTGAACATGACGCAGGCCACGCAGGTGGCCCTCGTGCTGAACGAGCTCATCCAGAACGCGATCGAGCACGGCTTCAAGGTGTCGACGGAGGGCGAGATCCACGTCACGATCGAGGAGAAGGACGATCTCGTCTCGGTCTGGGTGGCCAACAGCGGGGATGCCCTGCCCGAGGGGTTCGACATGAGCAAAGCCCGCCACCTGGGCCTGCAGCTGGTCGACAGCATGACCCGCGCCCTGGGAGGCCGGTTCAAGCTCTCCAACATCCTCGGCTGGACGGTCGCCGAGGTCACCTTCCCCCGCGTCGGGGAGTGAGGGCTCTGCTCAGCCGACGACGTCGACCGGCACGTCGGGAACGAGCCCGTACCGCGCGCCCTCGGCCAGCAGCAGGCGGATCGCCCGCACGCCCTCCTCGCCCATGTCGCGGGTGCGCTCGTTCACGTACATGCCGACGAAGCGGTCGCTGGTGTCCCAATCCATGCCGCGTGCGAACTGGAGCGCGTACTCCAGCGCCTTCTCCCGGTTGCGGAGGCCAGCGTCGATGCTCTCCCGCATGCATCGGCTGACTTCGGCCATCAGCTCGGGTCCGAGGTCCTTGCGCACCACGTTGACGCCCAGCGGCAGCGGCAGGCCGGTCTTCTCTTTCCACCACACGCCGAGGTCCACAACCAGGCTCAGGCCTTCCCTGCCATAGGTCAGCTGGCCCTCGTGGATGATCAGTCCGGCGTCGTAGCGCCCGGCCTTCACCGCGGGCAGAATCTCGTCGAAGGGCACCACCTCGTAGGCCGGCGAAGCCCCTGAGCCGAACCGCTCCTTCCACAGCAGGTTCAGCTCCAGGAACGCCGACGTCAGTTCGCCCGGCACGGCGATCGTCCCGCTCTCGAGGGCCTCCAAGGAGAGAGGTTCCCGGGAGATCACCATCGGGCCGTAGCCCTCTCCGAACGATCCCCCGTGCCGAAGAAGGGCATACCGATCGGCAACCCGCGCGAAGGCGTGCACCGAGACCGCCGTGGTCTCCAGCCTGCCCTCCATCGCCCACTCGTTGAGGGTCTGGATGTCCCGCAGGATGTGCTCGAACTCCAGCTGCGTCTCGACCTGGCCGCTGGCCAGCCCCCAGAACATGAACGCGTCGTCGCTGTCGGGGCTGTGGCCGAGTCGGATCTTCATGCCCCAAGGTTACCTGCAGCCCCGAGGGGCGATGGATAATAGGGCCGCATGGCGCGCAAGCCCACCCTCAGCCCCACCAAGATCTCCACGTACCTCGCCTGCCCATCCAAGTACAGATGGACCTACGTCGACGAACGAGGCAGGTGGTACATCCGCTCGAAGAGCTACTTCAGCTTCGGCACGACGCTCCACAAAGTCCTGCAGAGGTTCCACGACTCGCGGGACGCCGGGGTCCAGACGGTCGGGCAGGCTCTGGCCGCCTACGAGGAGAGCTGGATCGAGGCCGGCTTCGAGTCGCCCGAAGCCATGGCCCAGGCCTTCGCCGAAGGCAAGGAGATCGTGGAGCAGCACGTGCGCCGGGAGATCGAGCGCGTCCGCGAAGCGCGCACCATCGCGGTTGAGAAGCTTCTGCGGGCCGACCTCGGCGAGTTCGTCCTGATCGGCCGGATCGACCGGCTGGACGAACACCCCGACGGAACGCTGGAGATCGTCGACTACAAGTCGGGCCGCGAGGCGACGTCCGACGAGGAGGTGGCCGCCGACCTGGCCATGTGCTGCTATCAGCTTCTGGTGCGCGAGCACTACCCCGACCGACCGGTCCGCGCGACGATCCTCGCCCTCCGCTCCGGAACCACCGGAACGGCCTCGCTGACGGAGGAGGAGCTCCGCACGCTCCGCGAAGACCTGGTCGCCATCGGCCGCGAGATCCTCTCCCGCGACTACGAAAACCTCGTGCCGGTGTGGAAGCCCCTCTGCAGGGAGTGCGACTTTCTTCCGCTGTGCAGGCGTCACCCTGAGTTCGAGGAGCTTGTGGAGTCTTCGGACTGAGCCTTGGACAGGAGGTCCAGCGCCAGCGCCTTCATCT
>Ga0209018_1000091_pt1 | contig 78877 bp, 49 predicted proteins | sample YNPBryBLVA2012_FD_185814 | JGI IMG/M metagenome (GOLD analysis project Ga0209018, IMG submission 185814) | Anoxygenic and chlorotrophic microbial mat microbial communities from Yellowstone National Park, USA - YNP Bryant BLVA 2012 (SPAdes)... ... | reverse complement strand
CGCCGTCAGCGCGTAACTCCCCGCTGCGACGTTCACCCAGGTGTAGCTGTACGGGCTCGTGCTGTCCGTGCCCAGCAACGTCGTCCCGCTGTAGAACCGGACCACCACCACGCTGCCGTCGCTGTCGCTCGCCGTCGCCGCAATCGTGATGTCGGACCCCGTCGTGAACGTGCTGCCGGTCACCGGCGATACGATGCTCACCGTCGGACTTGAGTTGTAAACCGGCAACGTTCCCATGCTGAAACTCGCCGCCGACGACCACGGGCTGGACGCCGCGAATGCATCCCACGTCATGACTTTCCAATAGTACGTGACACCCTGCTGCAGCGACGATCCGCTGTAGACGGTATGGGACGAACTCCCACCGACAGTACCCGTATCCCACATTCTCCCGATGCTCGCATTGATATCTGCAATCGTGCTTGACACCAGTATACGATACGAAGCTTGAATATTGCCGGGGTCGGGATCGTTGAATCTCCACGATAAAACCGGATTCGGTGTCAGAATCCCCACAGGATTCTCCAGGCCGTTCACCCGCAGGTCCGTGGGCGCTGCGGGCGGGTTGTTGGTGCCACCGCCCGTTACAGCAATTGTTGAGACATTGGTATAGCCTTCCCAATCCCCTGCGTGATTCACCGCTTTTACGCGATACCAGTACGTTCCGGGAGCAGGGGGAGTGTCCGTCCACGTATGCACTCCCGCTTCCGTCACATGAATCATCTCAAACGGCTTAATGTACGGATAGCGGCCGGTCGCCCACGCGTTCTGCGACCCCGGCCCCGGCGCGACGGAAGAGCGCTCAATCACAAAACCTTTTTCGTTCCGGTCTCCCTTTGAGTTGTCAGAAACATGCTGCCAGGTGAGCACGACTGCGTTGCCTGCACCCGGAACCGCGGTCAGATTGGCGGGCCTGTTCGGCCATCCACCCCGTTGCCGCGATGCGACGATACCCGAAGCCAGGTCGTACGTTTGAATCGCCGTCCCGCCCCTGCCGTCGTCGGCGCGAATGGTCACCATCGTGCCCATGGATGCCGTCGGCGTCCACGTCAGCGTACTGCCGACGAACGCCATGCCCGCAGGCCCGCTCACCAGCGCGAAGGTGACAGCATCGCCGTTAGCGTCAAACGCCCTTGGCGCGTAAAAGTACTGCCGGTTGATCGGCGCAATCCGCGGCGGGTTTGACACGATGATCGGCGCAACGTTCTGTCCGGCGGGTCTGACGGTCACCGTAAACGTCTGCGTCGCAGAAGCGTTCTGCGGATCCTGGTATCGCACGGTGACAGTATGGTCGCCCACCTGCGCTGCTGTCGGCGTCCACTCAATGCGCCCGCTGTAATTGCCGATGCGCATTCCCGCCGGCGCGGTAGTCAGCGAAAACCGCGCGATCTGGCGGTTCCAGTAGTAGGGGTCGTCTTCGGCGTCGTAACCCTCCGCGTGGCCGAAGTACTTTCCGCCGACGACCGCTTCTGTAATCGGCGTGAAGTTGAGTTGGGGCGTCTGGTTGCCGTAGTTGGCCTGGTACGCCCGCGGGATATTCGGGAACCCGTACACAAAGTAGGGTCGCGGACAGGCGCGTTTCCGGAAAATCCCTGCGCTGTCCGCGACAGCCTTGGAAATGTGGCCTTGATCGTCAACAACCTCCAGCGCCGTCCCTGGTGCGGTCACGAACTCAACACGGGTAAACTGCGACGACTCGTTGGTCCACATCCAGACACCGACTTTGGAACCACGTTTAGTCGCCCACAACTCAGTCCGGACAACGGAAGTGGAGTAGGTAGGGTGGTTATCTCCCACATCCAACCTCCCCAGGGGGAAACTGCCGGACAGCCAGTCGGACAGCATGCGACAAGCGATGGGGCGATCGGATTGCGGCAACCGGTACGGATTGACACGCCCTTCCCACAACGGCTGACCGAGGTACGACGGATTGAAGATGTCCAATCGGACGCATCCGCGCACGTACGAACCCACGAACGCGGTTTCCAGCGTCGGCCAGGAACTCAGCAACCGGTTCGCATGCCAGTACGTGACACCGTTGGCGTAGAGCCCGCCCTCGGCACCGACGTGGATTTCCCCGTCGGTCATGATTTTGGAGACACCCTTTTCCATCATGTACCGCGCCCAGTCGCTGACGTCGCCTTCAGGCGAACCGCTCTCCACACCAATGGACGGATAATGAATGGCCATGATATCCAAATTATGGGCGCACTGCCGGTAGAACGCGTCGTAGAACGTGTTCGCATGGTATGGATCGACGTATTCATCCGGAGCGCTGATAATGCCTTCCGGAAACAGCGGCTTGAGACCGCTTGATACTAAATTCACATAATCGCAGAACGCCTGGGGACCGGCCGTCCAAAATCCAGCATCGGCAGGCTCGTTGCCCAAGACCACGACCAGCCTGTCAATCTGGTTGTTCAGAAGCCAGTTCCCCCACGTCTGCACCTGGCTCAACTGCAACGGCCAGGTGGTCTCCCAGCCTTCCTTGGCCATCGCGTAGAGGCCTTGCGCGTTCATCGCACGCTGGAAATTGAGCCAGTTGGTATCAGTGGTACGGTACTGGATGTCCCCGAAGTTGGACATAGAAAAGCCCATCTGCAGCAGGAAATACGCCTGTTCGTTGAACTGGCTGGACGGCGTAGGGCGCTGGTGCTGCGATACCGGCGATACCAGGTGGTCGGAGTAGCGCAGCACGCCGGGAACCAGCATCAGCTGCAGGGTGCCGTTGTCGGACGAGTTGGATATGGTGATGGAGCAGTAGTTCGGCGCCAGAAAGTACGCCGGTATCCGCATCACCCCGTTCACGACCGGCTCGGTGCCGTACAGGCCGGTTTCCTCGTACTCATTTGAAATGGACCAGCTCGCCCAGGTGGCGCCGCCGTTGATACGTATGACGATATCTTCGCTGGTATCAAAGGCGTTACAAATGCGATCGGTGCTAAGCGCGTTTGAAAAGACCGGCAGGAACAGCAGCGTCGCGAGAGTACCGAACAGGGTGCCTCGATGAGATCTGCAAATTGACCGCATGGATTGGTTCATATCCCCCCCCCAGGCACGTGAAATGTTCAACGCAACATCAAATGCCGCGCGCTGTTTTCCCTGTAGAGCGAACCGATACCGCATATCGTCAAACCGACACATGTGCACGCACACATGCTCATGCGTCTCTTAGCTTCAGATCGACAGTTTCAAGGAACTACATATATCATTAAACTCGTGCGTACATTTCAAAAACTTGCTGCACTTTGCTATTTTTGTGCTCGTGGAACTTTTGGCTTGAGCGAAACAAAGAGCGCCGCGCCGCCGCCTACCAGTACCGCAGCAACGATGACCACCGCCAGCGGGTTAGTTCCGTCTTTGGGCGTCGGCGCGGGCATGGGAACCGGCACCGGAGCGGGTTCAGGTTCGGCAACCTGGACGGGAGCGGCGGGCGGGGGTGTGCGGACCGCTGTGGGTTTCGGTGACGCACGGGGACGGTCGGCGCGACGCCGTGCGGCGGCGCGCGCCTCGGCCTCGGCTTCCCGGGCGAGGGTCTCGGCGATCACAGCCTCATCGCGTGCGACAGCGTATTCCCCGGCGGAAAACCGGTCGGTCGCCGATGCGAGTTTCGCAACCGCCTCCTGAAACTTCACGGCGGCGAGCGTCCGGGCGCCCGCCGCATCGGCATCGGCAACAGCTATCTCGGCTCGGGCGATGGCCCGGCTTGCCTCCTCCCGCACCTGCGCGTTCGGATCAGGCTGCGGAACCACCGGCTGTTCCGCGACCGGAGGCTGCTCCACCACGGAAGGCTTTTTCAGCCCGCATCCCCCCGCGATTACCGCGAGTACCACAAGGAAAACACCTGTCGCCGTGCGGTTGAGCATATAGCCACCCCACACCGTCGGAATGCCTTCGTGCATTCGAGCCTTATAATATTATACGTTGGGAAGTCAAGTCTGCGTTCGCCGTTCCCCTTTTTGCCGGACATGCCACGGATCCGGCGACCGCGTGCTTGCATGAAAGAAACCCTCACGCACCGCCCGCGATCACCTTTGGAATACCCGATGCTTGATACCTTCGCCCCCGCATGCAGCACACGGGAAACGTCGCGCCCTATCTCAAACATGCACTGGACATCCGACTCAGGGGGCCACTCCGGGAAACAATGAACCGGCTGACTCGGGCAGGTTTGACTTCCCGGAGAAAAGTACTAAAAGCACACCGGCATCGCCGCACGGAACATTTGTTGCTGGCGATCGGCGCGATATGACCGGCATTCCACACTCCCAAAACGGCAAAACAACCGTCGCTGCGACCTGCGCCACAGCGGCTTTCTCGATTCTGAAACGGAAAACAATCAGCTCGCCGCAGGAACGGAGGCATCGGTCATGACACCGGGAAAAAAGATCTCCCGACAATGCTTCATCACCCTTCACCCGAAAAACCCCGCTACTTCCTGTTCCGCGGGAAACCGACCGTTCTCATCACGTCAGCCAAACACTACGGCGCAGTCATCCACGCGGATTCCAGCTATACCGAGTACCTGGACCCGCTGGGGCGCTCTGGGCTGAACTGCACATGCGTCTGCCCGGGGGCATACTGTACCGGGTAGATGTACTCATCGAGTGCCGTCCAGCGCCTGCAGACGTGCGGCGGCGGATGCGTGACGGGGATCGGCCCGAAGCGCCCGGAGGTACGACTTGCGCGCCGCTTCCGCACGTCCGGTCATCTCGTACAGAAATCCCAGATTATAGGCCGCGGGCGCGCTGCGGGGATCCAGAGACAGCGCCCGGAGGAAATACCGTTCCGCACCCTCGGCATCGCCGCGCGTGAGCAGTGCGGCGCCCAGCAGGAGATGCGCATCGGGGTTGGCCGGTTCAACGGAGAGGAGCGCGTACAGGAGACGTTCGGCCTCCGCAGCGTCTCCTTCCTGCAACGCCAGCCGCGCGGCGTTGTGCAGCGCGAGCGGGTGGACGGGTTCCCGGCGCAGCACCTCGCCGAATATTCCCCGTGCCTCGGCGATACGCCCCTGCGCGGCCAGCACCGCCCCGAGGTTGGCGTGCGCCTCGGCATTGTCCCGATGCTCCGACAGAATCGCGCGAAACGCATCTGCGGCGTCACCGTATCGTCCCTGCCCGGCGTAGTGCATGCCCAGTTCGTTGTGCGCGCGCATTGACGATGGGTTGATCACCAGGGTCGTGCGCCAGTGCCGTTCCGGCTGCGCCATGAGCGCGGCGCGCGCGCCGGTCAACGACGCGAGCGCACAGCACACCGATGCGATGGTCACCTGGTACACATGCGCAGAAATCCGCAGGCGGTCATACGCGACGAAGACCGCCGCTGCGACCGCCAGCAGCACACCGAACGCCGCCGGGTACAGGCGGGTCTCCACCACCGGGTTGACCGTCGGCAGAACGCTGGATGTTGGCAACAGAACGACCAGAAACCAGACAGCGCCGAACAGCACCGTGCGCCCCTCCGGCCTATGTCTAAATACCGCCCATACGACCGCACCCAGGGTGCACAGGAGGATCGCGGGAGACGCGACCATCGGCCATCCCGCCTCCGACGGACGAAACACCACGTGGTCCAGCGAGAGCCCGACGGGGACGACCAGCAGTCGCAGGTAGGTCGCCAGCGCGTGCGGCATCGCCGCGAGGTACTCAGGGACGGGCATCACGCCGCTCCCCCCCTCAATATCGCCCACCGCACCCAGCAGCAGCTGCCGTGCAAAAACATACGCGATGACGAGCGCCCAGAACGGGGCATGCTGCGACCACCGGACCGTACGCCACGACCCGCATCCGGCGGCGCAGTCGGCGGCAAGCAGCAACAGCGGCGCGGCGGCGGCGTTTGGCTTGGCGAGCAGTGCCAGAGCGCACACCGCGAGCGCCCAGCCGAAGCGTCCGCCAAAGAACAGCAGCACCGTCCCGAACATCCCCGCAGCCGCCAGTATCTCCGCCCTGCCGGACAGGTATGTCACCGTCGCGGCATGCACCGGATGCGAGGCCCACAATACCGTCACACCTGCCGCAACCGTGACAGCGACCCGCGCGGGGAGCAACGTCGTGCAGATCCGGCGCGCCAGCAGCAGGAGGAGAACCGCCGTCAATGCGTGCAGCGCGATGTTGACCGCCCGGAACGCCCCCGGCCGCACCCCGGTCGCGGCGGCGTTCAGCATGAACGTGAATGAAGTGAGGGGGCGGGAGGGATCGTTGCGGTGGGGAGTGCCATCCGTGGGCTGGCGCGCCAGAGAGTTCCACCATGCCGCGGGCGAACGGATTTCCGGGTTGTGCTCGATGCGGAACCGGTCGTCCAGCATGAAAGGGGCGTTCAGGCCGGGAAGGTTGGGCAGCACGGCGGCCAGGACCACCAGTACGACGCTGAGCGCGGGCGGGCGCGCGGACCGGGACCGGTCGCCCGTCTTCTTCGGATGCGCCTGCTGCCGTGCCATGCAAGGTGCCTCTCTGCGGATCGGGTGCGTGCAGGTCGGGAGTATACCTTTTTGTTCCGCGCCATTGCAACGCCATTGCAACGCGAGGAGCACAACCGCACCTCCCGTGACCCCAGTCACACTCCTTGACAACCATCTGCGCAGTTTATATTAGACACCGCATTCCGAACGGTGCGGGGTCGCACCTGCGCCAAACACATCCCGTGGCACAACGCAGAGGAGGCTGGACTCCGATGAAGAAAATGCTGGCAGCGGCGGTTATCGCGGCATCCGTGACGGCGGCGCACGCCCAGGAGGAGCGCGGCAACGTCATCACGACCAATGTGCTGGGCGTACTGATCGGTTCACTCAACGCGGAGTACGAGTTCCTGCTCAACCAATCCGCCGGCATCAGCATCGGCGGCAACTACTGGAGTTTTACCATCGGCGACTTCACCCTGCGGACCACGGGTTTCGGCGTGGCGTACCTCCTGCATCCCGGCGCCGAGTGGGCCAAGGGCTTCTATTTCGGGCCGCGTGTGGGTGTTACGATGGTGACGGGCGAGAACACCTCGGGCGGTACGACCCAATCCAACACCACCACCTTTTTCAACGTCGGCGCAGATATCGGATATCGCTGGATATGGGACAAGGGTGTCGTGTTCGGCCTGGGCGTGGGCGCCGGCTACTCCATCGGCGAGCTCAAGGTCGGCGATGAGAAGGTCAACTACGGCGGCGTCGGGCTTTCACGCGCGAGCGTGGACCTGGGGTACGCGTTCTAACCGATTTTACTTTTCCGGCACACGGTACACCGCGCGGGACTCCGTTGCTGCGGAGTCCCGCGTTTTTTCATACCGGTCCGGCAGGAAACCGCACCACCTCCGCCACACCGGAACCCTCTCCCCGGGCCACCCGCATCTAAGCGGTTGTGAGTAGACAGGGTAACGGAAGCGTGCGGTGGTTCGCGGCGGTGTGCGCGCTGGGGGTTGGGTGCTGTTTCCCGCTGCGGGAAGGAACCATGACCGGACAACACGATACGCCGGCGGCTGAAACGGTTGAGATTTTTGACCCTGCAGACGGCAGCATCCGTCGCGTACCCCGGGTGGTGCGCAGCAATGCGCAATGGCGGGCGCTGCTTCCGCGGGAGGTGTACGAAGTAACACGGCGGGGCGGCACCGAACGGCCGTTTACCGGCCACTGCTGGAACTCCCACGCAGCCGGGTTGTACCGGTGCGCCTGCTGCAGGACAGCGCTGTTTGCGTCTGGAGCGAAGTTCGATTCGGGGACTGGGTGGCCCAGCTACACGCAACCGGTGTCCCCGTTGAACATCCGCACCCGAGAGGATCACTCGTTCGGGATGGTGCGCACCGAGGTGCGGTGCGCGCGGTGCGACGCACACCTGGGACACGTTTTCCCCGACGGCCCGCCGCCCACAGGGCTGCGCTACTGTATCAACGCCGCGGCGCTGATTGTACAGCCGGAACCTATCGCTGAAAGGCGTGACGTTTCACCCTGACCGGGGATCCGTCCGCATCCCGACGACCCAACGCTAACGGTTAGCGCCAATAGCCACTTTGATCGGCTGCACCGATCGTGCGGCACCCGCTTTTCCGCCGATGGGGTTTTTCTTCACGGTGAAAATCACCTCGTCGTTTTCCTTGAGCTGGGCAAAGTCGGCGTCCGGAACCAGGTCCGAGAGGTGAAAGAAGTAGTCATTCCCGCTGGATGTGCGGATGAACCCGAACCCGCGGTCGGCCATCTTGCGGGTGATGAAGCCTGCCATCTGCGGGGCGTCGGAATCCTCCGCGAGATCTCCGACCGTCGGGCCGCCTGACGTGCCCTCCGATGTCCCCACCATGGTCTGCTGCGCCTCCTGCTTCTGCCGAGCGAACTCCGCGCGGCATACCTCGCAGTAGAACCGCTGGTTCTTGCGGGGGTGAAAGGTTGTCCAGACGAGCCGGTCCCCTTTGTGCGTCGGACTTTGGCACTCCAGCTGGTGCGGTTCGAACTTGAGCTCGATGCGGTCCAGAATGTCCTCCAGCCAGATGACATCGAAGTCCTTGACGCGCGCCTCGTCCCGTGGGTCGGACAGGTCAGGGGAGCAGCTGGCGCGGATACTGGCGAGCGCGACCCGTTTGCCCAGCATCCGGACCCGCTGGAGCACCGGCTTGAAGTCATGGTCGCCCAGTACACACACCGCCACATCGTATGCGTTGGGAATGGCCGCGAGGTACAGCATTGTCGTGGCCAGCGCGATATCCACGCATTTTTCCTTGGGCTCGAAGGTGTCCCCGGGTTCGCGGTCCTCACGACGCAACCGCCGTCCCCGGAAGTTGATAGGGAACGTCTCCAGCTCGTAGTGGTGCTCCTCCTTGAGCATGCCGTAGAAATCCAGTCGGCGCTGTACCGCATCGTCGTCCCGCAGATCGCAGTTGGAGGCGTAGCTGCCGAACAGATGGGTGCGCACCACGTCGGTCTCGCTGTCGCCCAGCGCCCGGGCGATTTCACCGGAGAGAACCCGCGGCAGCTTGCCGAAGTCGATGTGGTAGTCGGGCTTTCCCTTCATTTCGCCCAGTTTGCCCAGGTTGGAATACAGCCACGTTCCGTCTATGAATATCATTATTTTTACCATAATCATTCTCCCGTTCGCATTGATTGCAATGGTCTACGCTTCTATAAAAAAGACCCCGGGTTGTCAACCGGCGGTGGAACCGGCCGGGTGGGGACGATTCGTTGACTTTCCCCGCAGGTTTTTGTATGAGCCCGCCATGGGATGGATGCCCATCCCGCAACCCAACCGCAGGAGGCACCTGCACATGCATCTGCTGGACTACATCACGTTCGGGGTGTACGTCGTGGGCGTCATCGCGTTCGCCCTGTACAAGTCGCGCAAAGGAGACACATCGGAGGACTACTTCCTGGCGAGCAGATCGCTGCTGTGGTACCTGATCGGGTTTTCCCTCATCGCGGCGAACATATCCACCGAGCACTTCGTGGGTATGTCCGGCGCGGCGGCGGGCCGGATGGGGCTCGCGGTGGCCAGCTACGAGTGGGTCGCGGCCATCACGCTGGTGTTCGTGGCAATCTTCCTGCTGCCGACGTTCCTGAAGGCGGGCATCTACACCATACCGCAGTTTCTGGAATACCGCTACAACGAGTGGGCTCGGCTGATCATGTCGGTCGCGACCATCGCGGTGTACGTGGGGGTGTCCCTGGCATCCGTGCTGTACTCCGGCGCGGTGGGGCTTAACGCCATCTTCGGCCTGGACATGGTGTACGGCATCATCATCATCGCGCTCATCGCCTCGGCCTACACGATATCCGGCGGACTGAAGGCGGTCGTCTGGGCGGATCTCATCCAGGGGTCGCTGCTGATCGCCGGCGGACTCGTGGTCAGCGTTTTCGGTTTCATCGCCATCGCCCGGCAGGGCACCCTCTCGGCATTCATCGCCGCTCAAGCGGACAAACTGCACATGGCGCAGCCCATCGACCACCCGGAGATGCCGTGGACGGTGCTGCTCCTGGGCATCTGGATACCGAACGTGTACTACTGGGGACTCAACCAGTTCATCGCGCAGCGCGCGCTCGGGGCCAAGAGCGTGGCGGAAGGCCAGAAGGGCGTCATCCTCGCGGCATTCATCAAGCTGTTCCTGCCGCTCATCATCATCCTTCCCGGCATCATGGCGCTGCAGCTGTTCGGCGACCAGATTCAGAAAGCCGGGTATGACCACGCGTACCCCATCCTGGTCAAGAACCTGATTCCCGTAGGGCTCAAGGGTCTGATTTTCGCCGCCATGGCGGGAGCCATCGTCAGCACGCTCAACTCCGTGGTCAACTCCGCGTCGACCATCTTCACCATAGACATCTACCAGAAGTATATCAAGAAGGACGCCTCGTCGCATGCTTCGGTGGTCGTGGGACGTATCGTAACCGCGGTGTTCCTGGTCCTGTCTATCGTGGTGGCCATTCTGCTGGCGAAGAACCCGGGCATGAAGGACGCGGGCATCTTCAAGTACCTGCAGGAGTTCCAGGGGTTCATCTCCCCCGGCATCGTGGCGGTGTTCGTGTTCGGGCTGCTGGTAAAGAAAGCTCCGCCCGCCGCGGGTATCGCGGGTATCGCCTGTTCGATTGTAACCTATGCCGTGTTGATGCTCACGTGGAGTTCACGCGCGTTCCTGGACCGGATGGCGGTAACGTTCCTGGTGTGCGTGCTCCTGATGGCGGTGATCACGGCGATCGCGCCGCTCAAAGAGCCGAAAACGCTGCCCGTTCTGCAGAGCATGGACACCAAGCCCCACCCGTGGATCAAGGCGATGGGCGGAGTGGTCATCGCCATTGCGGTGTCACTGTACATTATTTTCTGGTAGCCGCAAGCGGCGTGCTGTTCGTCCGTATACAAGGGGAGGCCGTCATCCGGCGGTCTCCCCTTTTTTTCGGCCGCTGGACCGCTGATACGATTCGACGCCGGCGAGGTTGAGCGGGGACCGCTGCAACGCCCTCGGTACGGGTTGCTTGACCGCGCAGCACGGTGTCATCGCACACAGCGTTCAACACCTTACGGCGGGATCCGCGGACGCCACAGCACCCCGGAGACCGCACTCCTGGAGAGGTATTCCCATGTCTCGCCATGCACGCCGCCGGATATCCGCCGTGCTGCTGTCGTGGCTGTTGCTGTTCCCGTGGCGGGCAAACGCGTCCGACCACTTCAAACAGGAGGCAGCCGGCAGCGCGACAGCGTTCCGTGCCGCCACGCCGTATCTGGTCACGCTCCCGGAAGTGCGCCGTATCCCCGAGGGGTTGGTCCAGCGGTCCACGGGCACCGTCCGCAGACTGCGCGCGGTACCTTCCTCTGTCATCCCCTCCACCGGTTCGCCCGTCTCGATACAGAACGGCATACCGGTGAAGACTTCCCGCCGGAACCGGTTCAGCCGCATCGCCGCCCCGCTCGCGGAACTGGTTGAGCAGCACCTGGAGGGAAAAGCCGCGGGCGACATCGAACGGTTCGCCGATGGACGCGGTATGGCTGTGTCCGGCGGGAGAGTGCGGATACTGCTTCGGTCGGTGACCGGGAACAGCGACGCCATTGACCCGGCACGGCTGGCGGCTCTGGGTACGGAGATCAAACGATCGCGCAGCTACGTGATCGTCGAAGCGCCGTTGGACGCGCTGCCCGCCCTGGAACAGGTCCCCGGGGTGGCCCGGGTGGAGATCCCCCACCGCTTCCAGCGTCTGGCCAGCACTTCTGAAGGCACGGCACTCACCAACGCGCTCTCGTTCATCACCGCCGGCGCGGGCGGCCACGGACAGTCGGTAGCCGTGGTGGACGTGGATTTCGCAAACCGTGTCGAAGCGCAGCTGCACGGCGAGCTGCCGGACATGCTGTACTATCAGGCGTTCGGCCCGCAGCAGCCAGGCGGCGACTCCCACGGCACCGCGTGCGCCGAGATCGTGCACGACATGGCGCCGGGCGCCGCGCTGCACCTGCTGCAGATAGACGATATTCTCGACCTGGAGAACGCACGCGACTACTGTCTGGCACGCAGGATCTCCGTGGTGAGCATGTCCCTGGGGTTGCTGGCCGACAACTTTTGCGATGGAACCGGCAAGGCATGCGACATCGTCAACGCGGCACGCGCCAACGGTATCCTCTGGGTGACCGCTGCAGGCAACGAGGCGGACGGCCACTGGATGGGTCCCTTCCTGGATGGGGACGGCAACGGCTGGACCACGTTCAACACCAACGGGACCGAACGGCTGCAGGTCACCTCGCCGGGCGCAGGATACTACCTGGAAGTCACCCTCACCTGGAACGCATTCCCGTACACCAACCAGGACTACGACCTCTACTTGTTCAACAGTGCCGGGAATATCGTCGCTGTATCTGATTTCTACCAGGACGGCAACGACGCTCCAGTGGAACAGATCGCATACCCCGTGCCGTGGACAGGCGGATCATTCTACTACAGCGTCGGCGTGCGTCGGGCGTTCGGTTCCGGTCCGATGGATTTCCGCATCATCGTGAACACTTCCATGCGCAACGCCGCGGATCGGGTTGCCGCGCGCAGCCTGAGCACACCAGCGGATGCGGCAGGTGCCTTCACCGTCGGGGCCATAGACTGCCGGCGGTACGACTCGGACTTCGGACTGGAAACGTTCAGCTCCCGCGGCCCCACGTACGACGGACGGATCAAGCCGGACATCACCGCACCGGACTACACCAGCGGCTACACCTACGGGTCCAACGGTTTCCCCGGAACCTCCGCGGCGACCCCGCACGTCGCCGGCGCAGCGGCACTCCTGCGCTCGCTGGAACCGTCGGTATCGACCACCGCACTGGCCGGACTCTTGGAACGCTTCGCCGTGGACATGGGAACCACCCCAGGCAAGGACACCCTGTTCGGCGCGGGCCGGCTGCGGCTACCCGCATGGATGGAAGAGAGTGCGACGCTGCAGGCGGGTCTTCCACAGGGATATTTCTTGTACAGTTCGTCGCTGCCGTTCTGGTCTGCGGTGGCGGTTTTTTCCACGACTGCCGTCCAGCGATCGGTTGCGCTCTACGACAGCATCCGGGCGACGGCGCCGATCGCGGCGACGGCGCCGTCCACTGTGCCGGTCACATTCGTGCAGGATTTCAACCGCACCTCCCGACCGTACCACCTGCTCACGACCGACGCATCAACCGGGGCCGTCGTCCCCTACCTCGCGCAGTGGAGTTGCCGCCGGATGCTGATGCCCGGCACCGCGGCGCAGGAGCCCTTCCGCCCGTGGGAGATCGTACGCATCCATGACATCTTCCTGCACGCGGGGGAAACGTACCGGCTGAGCGTCGCCGCGGCGGAGAACGCCGTGCTCTCCCTGCATGATTCCGGCGGTCAGGATGGTTTTGTATCCACCGCGGCGGGCGCGGTCGCATCGACGGCGAGCGCCGCCATGGCGGAGGCTTCGTTCGTGTTCAACTGCACCCGTTCGGATTACTACGGGGTGCTGGTGCAGCGGCAAACGCCGTCGGATTCCCCCGGGACGTTGCGGGTGTCGGTAACGCGCGAATCCTCGGGAATGCCCACAGGAGTCGTCGTCGGAACCGTCACTTCGGCTGCGGGCGGGGTGCCGCTCACGGGAATCGCGGTGGACGCGCTCGGGCCGGGGGATGTCCGGGTCGGCGCAACCCGCTCTACGGACGATGGATCGTACCTCCTCGTCGTGCCGACGGGAACCTGGACCATCCGCTGGTCGGCGCCCGGATACCTGGCCGAATCCACGGTCACGGTAGTGTCGCAGGACGCCGCCGTGCACCTGAACGCCGCCTTGCGTCTCGCCGGTCCGTTCGGTATTTCCGGCAGGCTCCTGACCACCTCCAGCGCCCCGATCGCGAATGTGACGGTGCTGCTGTCCGGCACCTCCACCGGGTCGTTCGTCTCCCGTACGAACGGCTACTACGAGTTCGGGGGGCTCGTCCCGGGATCATACACCGTCACGCCGGAAACGCTTTCGTACGTTTTTTCCCCTCCCAGCCGTTCGTATGCCCCGCTCGAAACCCCTCAGGACGGACAGGACTTCACGGGCTCGCTGGTGTACTACCTGCAGGGAATGGTACGCGACCCGGCCGGGTCGCCCGTGAGCGGCATATCGGTGTCGTTGACCGGCGCCGCGGAACGGACGGTTGTCACCGGAACCGACGGAAAGTACACGTTCTACGGACTGGCTTTAGGCAACTACGCAGTCACCCCTTCACGAGAAGGGTGGTATTTCGAGCCGGCATCATACTCCTACACACCGCTGATCGCCGCACAGGTGAACCAGAACTTCACCGCGACACGGATCGAGACCGGCGTGGGCGAGGTGCGGATCATCGGCGGGGAGCGGGGAATCGTGCGCGCGGGAGACTCGGTGCGCATCATCTACCGCCCGCACACCACCGGTCAAGTCCACACACGCGTTGCCACCCTCCGCGGGCGCGTGATCTGGGAGAACGTACAGTACTGCGTCGCTGAACTCCAGCACGGAGCAACCTGGCCGGGGACGACGTCCGCCGGGGAAAAAGCACCGTCTGGCATCTACCTGGTGGCGGTCAACGGCGGCGGTATGTCCGTGATACGTCGGATTGCGCTGGTACGCTGACCCCACGGTGTCCGGCGAACCGGCAGGGGTGTGACGCAGGGGTGTACGCGCTGAAAAGACGGCGAATCAGTCGCGAGCCGTTTCCGCCACGAACCGCTCCACGGCGGCACGGATCTGGTCGCGGACCTCGCGCGTTCGGACCAGCTTCTCCTCATGGGTCCCTTCAAATGAGGATGGATCGGCGAAACTCCACCGGATGGTCTTGAACACCCCGGGGAAAATGGGACAGCGTTCTGCGGCCGCCTCATCGCACACGGTTATCACGTAGGCGAAGTGCCTGCCCTGTTTCAAAAAATCAAATACGCTCTTGGTAGCGTTGCCGGCAATGTCGATCCCCGCCTCCGCCATGACTTCCACCACCAACGGGTTGAGCGCTCCCGGTTCCAGTCCGGCGCTCTCGGCGGCGAAACGGTCTCCGGCGATCCGGTTGAGGAACGCTTCAGCCATCTGGCTGCGTGCGCTGTTGTGCACACAGACGAACAATACCGGTATTCTATCCATTGCTTCCTCCGTCCCGTCGCATGAAATCGCCTTTCGCCGGTTTTATGTAGGTACCCGGGAATCGTGAGTTTTTGATGAAGACGCCGCACGCGGGTGGCCGGCTCCAGGCCGGTTCACCGTTTCATGTGGCGGAGAACGTCGCGGAGCGCTCCTGCCATGGAACCTTCGGGAACAAGGCGTGCAGGACGCCGGACGGCTGTCGCCTCCGGAACCGCAGGTCGCCGGGAATCCGGAACGCTCTTCATGGACAGCGCGATGCGCTTGCGCGCCCGGTCCACCTCCAGCACCGTGACCATGACCTGCTGGTGCAGCTTCACGACTTCCGCTGCATCACGCACGTAGCGATCCGACAGCTGGCTTATGTGTACCAGACCGTCCTGGTGCACGCCGATGTCCACGAACGCCCCGAACGCGGTGATGTTGGTGACGATGCCGGGCAGCCGCATACCCGGCTGCACATCGTCGATGCTCATGACCTCACGGGCGAAGCTGAACACTTCGAACCGCCGGCGCGGGTCGCGGCCGGGTTTGGCGAGTTCCTGCAGAATGTCGCGCAGCGTCGGTTCCCCGACGGTGTCCGTGACGTAGCGCTCCAGCCGGATCCGTGCGCGCATCCCCGCATCCCGCAGCAGATCCGCGACCGAACATCCCAGATCCCGCGCCATGGCTTCCACCACCGGATACCGTTCGGGATGCACCGCGCTGCCGTCCAGCGGATTCGCCCCGCCGATGATACGCAGGAAGCCTGCAGCCTGCTCGAACGCTTTCGCCTTGAGCCGTGGCACCTTCAGCAACTCCCGCCGGTCGGTGAACCCGCCGTGCACCGTGCGGTATGCGACGATGGCGTGGGCCAGCTGCGGGCCGAGACCCGAGACGTACGTCAGGAGCTGTTCGCTGGCGGTGTTCACATCGACGCCAACCTGGTTGACACACGAGACAACCACGTCATCCAGCGATGTACGCAGTTTGGTTTGGTCGACATCGTGCTGATACTGGCCGACACCGATGGATTTGGGGTCTATCTTGACCAGCTCCGCCAGCGGATCCTGCAGGCGCCGGCCGATGGATACCGCACCGCGGACGGTGACATCGTGGTCAGGGAACTCCCGCCGGGCCACCTCCGATGCCGAGTAGACGGATGCCCCGCTCTCGTTGACCATGACCACCGGCACGGGCGGATCCAGGGGAAGGCCGCGGACGAACTGCTCCGTTTCCCGTCCGGCGGTACCGTTGCCGACGGCGATCACCTCCACGGAAAACCGGCACACGAGCGCGCACAGGGTCTCCGCCGCCTGCCGGGCCGACGCTTCTCCCACGAGGTGAACCACGTCGTGGTGCAGCAGCGACCCGTGTCGGTCGAGCACCACGATTTTACAGCCGGTCCGGTACCCGGGATCTATCGCGAGCACCTGTTTGCCGCCCAGCGGGGGCGCCATGAGTATCTGGCGGAGGTTCTCCCGGAACACCCGGATCGCCTCATCGTCCGCCCGCTTCCTGGTTTCCAGCCGGGTCTCGGTCTCCATGGACGGGGCCAGGAGCCGGCGGTATCCGTCGGCAACGGCCTGGCGCACCTGCAGGCTCGCCGCGGTGGTGCCGGTGACAAACAACTCTTCCAGAATGCGCAGCGCTTCCTCTTCAGGAGCTTCCACGCGCAGGGTCAACACCTTTTCCCGTTCGCCGCGGCGCATCGCCAGCACTCGATGCGAAGGGGCGGTGGCCACCGGCTCGCGCCAGTCGAAGTAGTCCTTGAATTTCGCACCGTCGGTTTCCCGACCGGGGATCACCGCGGTCCGGAAAACCCCCTTGGCCAGGAACAAGGCTCGGATGCGTTCGCGCGCACGCGCGTCCTCCGCCACCATCTCGGCGATGATGTCGCGTGCGCCTGCCAGCGCATCGTCCGCCGTAGGAACACCTTTGCCTGGGTTAATGTACACCGCGGCGGCGACAGCGGGATCCCCCTCTCCCTGCGCCAACAGCGTCTGCGCGAGCGGCTCCAACCCGCGTTCGCGAGCGACGGTGGCCCGGGTACGCCGCTTCGGCCGGTAGGGGAGGTAGATGTCCTCCAGCGCCGCCACGGTGCGCGCCCCGGCGATGCGGGCGGTGAGCTCGGGGGTGAGCTTGCCCTGCTCCTCGATGGACTTGAGCACCGCTTCGCGGCGTTTGTCCAGCGCGCGGGCCTCCTCAATGCCGTCCCGGATGCGTTCCAACGCCACCTCGTCCAGGGAACCGGTGAGTTCCTTGCGGTACCGGGCTATGAACGGGATGGTGCACCCTTCGTCCAGGAGCTGCAGGGTGCGGTGCACCGCGCGCTCGGGTATCCCGAGCTCCTCCGCGATGCGCGCCGCGTGTACGGTGTCGTGTGTCTCGGGCATCTGTGCATACTCCTCTCTGGCCATCCGCGACTCATGCTGCGCGAATGCACGTGGTGTTCATTGGTGTTGAAACGCCGCACGGTGGAACGACGAATGGCTGGCCCGCGTGACCCGCGCCGCCCGGCATGCCCCGCCGCACAGGGGGTGCCGCACCGCTACCGGCAGACGGCGGAAAGCGCGACGGCGGTTTCCCGGAGCCGTTCCCAGCGCGCCGGGTCGTACACCGCGGCGTTCAGCAGGGGGTTGACGGGAACCGGACGGCGGTCGTTCCCGGACCGTGTGATTTCGTACAGGTGCACGCCGCGCATCGGGTCGGCGGTGTAGCTGCGCCACAGCTCCGGCAGTTCACGCCGCAGCGAATGCAGCCCGCGCACGGGATCCGCGAGGTCGGCGTAGCCTTCGTGCACCAGCCGCACCCGGCGCACCCAGAACTCGTGGAACACCCGCAGCTCCTCCGGTTCCCAGTACAGCACATCGTAGCTGCGGATCCGCTGGGCTTCGGCGAGGTTGACGAGCAGGTGCGTCACGCGGTGCTCCTCCAGCAGCCGTTCCAGGTGCGCCACCGGATCGGGCGAGCGCGCCGCTGCACGCACCCATTCGATGAACGGGTTGTAATCCGCGACGCTGTGGGTGTACACCCGGCGCCGGGCGTAGCACTGGCGCGTCTCGCCCAGAAACGCCACGGCATTGCCGGGTCCGACAACGTTGTTGGCCACATCCAGCGCCGGCAGGTACGGCGCCGGGTAGCTGGGCCGTTGCAACGACAGGTATTCGTACTCGCTCTGCGCACCGCAGACGTAGCCCAGAGGCATCTGGGAGATGTCGTAGGGCCCCTTGGCGAAACAAAGGTTGGCGTACGCCGACAGCAACGCGAGGAACACCCCGACGGCGCGGAACGCGGTGCCCAGGCGGGCTTCACGCATGAAGTACGCCGTCGCGAGGGCGATGAGGGGAAACGCCGGAAGAAAGTAGCGCACGTAGAACCGGCCGACCACCGCCCACGCCGCCACCGCGATGACAAGGTACAGCCCGACCGCGCGGATGCGCGGATCCACCCGCCGGTGCAGGAAGAGCAGCGGCAGCATCATCAGGAACAGCGGCCCGGGCCACGATTCCTGCTGCAGCGTGCCCATCGTGAGCGGCCAGAAGAACAGCACGGTGTTCATGAATGTGAGCGGCGGGCGCGGCGGATCCACGAAGAGCGACCCGGTCGTCTTGATACGCGCGAACCCGATGCGTTCCCAGAAGAAGGGGAAGACCGGGTTGCCGGTCGCGACGAGGTTGCGCAGGAACCACGGGAACGACACCACCGCCGCGCACAGCAGGAAAAACCCGACATCCTTCGCCACCGCATGCGCCGCAGCACGGTTCCGCAGACGGATCCACAGGATCGTTACGGCCATCGGTACCAGGCAGAACGGGATGCCGGTGTACTTGCTCCCGATGGAAAAACCGCACAGTACTCCCGCCAGCGCCAGCCACCGGCGCTCCCCGCGCGACAGGTATTCGGCGAGCGCGAACACCGCCCCCAGCTCAAACACCCCGATGCCCAGTTCCACCGCGGTTTTCCACGACACCATCATGGCCACCGGCACGGAATAAAAAATCAGTCCCGCCAGCAGTCCGACGGTGCGCCCGAACCGCCGCGCGCAGAACGCCGCGAGCCCGTACACGATAATGAGCCCGCAGGCGAAGTGCACCAGCTTCGCGGTGATCTCGTTGTTGATCCCCAGCGCGGCAAGGTACAGCATGTTGACGGACAGCGGGAAGTACGACTGGGTGATGCTCAGGTGCGCGCGGATGCGCCCGGTCGCCAGCCACTCCGTCGGCAAGCCCAGCTGGTACACCTGTGAATCAAAGAATATTTCCGGCGTGAGCGCGCCGATCAGATTGAACAGCGCGATCACCCCCAGCGCGGCAAGGCAGAGAATGTCAGTCGCAGCGATATTTCCGTCGGAAGACCGGGGAACCGCGCGGACAGCGCCCCGGTTGATCACCGCCAGCGTAAGCCCCAAAACCGTGAGCACGTGGAACACCGGACGTTGAACCAGTCCGACCGTCCCCAGCAGGAACACCGCCAGGGCGAACGCGCCCATCCCCAAGGCGAAAGAATAGAAAACCGTTTCTGCGTGATCGGGACGTCCGGCGTCGCCGCCCGCTGTCGCCGGTGTACCGCGGAAAAACACCCACCGCACCACCGACACCCCGAAACCGAAACACGCACCCATGAGGGCACCCGCGGCGGTGATGTTGAGGAGATGGCGCTGCAGGGCCGCCATGAACGGATGCAGGCGCACCGGTGCGCCGCCGAGGGACGCAAACAGATCTCCCGGCTCCAGAGGGAACCGCCCCGCACCGCCGAAGTAGTTGACCAGAACCACAATGCACCACACCAGCATCCCCGCGAACAGGAGCTCCCGCGGAATGACCGGTGCAAGCGGGACATCGTGCACCGCGGTCTTCCCGCGCTGTTGCTGTGTCTGGCGAGACTGTTTGCTCATGACGTCACTCCTGTGGTTCCGTTGGATGTGCGCCGGCGGCGGCCCGCAACCTGATGGTAGAGTGCGCCCATCGCACCGGCCGGGTCGGCCCGGCGCACCCGCGCGATGATGTGCTCGCGCGCCGTGCGGCCGATGCGCGAAGCCTCATCGGGATTGCGCAGCAGCCGCAGGATCGCTGCGGCGTACGCCGCCGGGTCATCGAACGGTACGAGCACCCCCGAAACGCCGTTCTCGATGAGCTCCGGAAAACCGCCGATGTCGCCGGCGACGATCGCCTTGCCGAGGTACATCCCCTCCATCACCGCCAGCGGCGACATGTTCTCCCACTGTTCCGGAACGACGATCACCGCGGCCCGCCGGAACAACCGCTGCAGCTCCTGACGGGGGATGTGCCCTTCGATGAGCACCGCCCGGGACGCGCCGGCCGCACGGATGCGACGTTCCGCCTCCCGCTGGTACTCCTCTTCCCACTTCACCCGCTGCACTTTCAGGTACAGCTTCGTTCCCGGCAGTTCGCGCCAGACGATATCCATCGCATCCAGCAGCACGTGCACCCCTTTGCGGTGCTGCATCCACCCCGTAAATAGGACGCTGTTCGGCTCCACACCGGGCTCCGCGTCATCTCCGGCGAACTCATCGGGCAGCGAGAGCGGTATGACCGCCAGTGTGCGCCCCGGAATACCGTAGTCGCGCAGGATACCGTACGAAGAACGCGACAACACCACGAACCGCGCCGGCATGCGCAGGAAGAAATCGAACACGGCACGGCGCACCCCCAGCAGCGCCGCCTGCACCGCGCGGGCGACCGGTGGCAGACACCGGACGCACCAGGTCCCGTGGAAACGCCGGCACGGCCGCCGGCGGTGGTCGAACACGATGCAGTTGGGGCACAGCATCCAGTAGTCGTAGATGGAGTAGACCACGGGAATCCCCAGCAACCGGGCCGCCGCGATCGCGGCGAAGGTGATCCGGTACACGTTGTGCACGTGTACGACATCGGGACGCAGCCGCAGCAGCTGCACGGTGACCGCGGCGAACGCGATCGGGTCGAACTGCAGGAGGTACCACTTGAGCACTTCCAGAAACCGGGCAGCGAACGGGACCAACGTCTCCAGCAGCGGCACGGCGCGGACGTCGAACAGCTCCACAGCGGGATGGCGGTCGAACGCCGTCGTCAGCACGGTCACCCGGTCACCCCGATCGCGGGACCGCTCGCAAATGTGCAGCGCCTCGTACTCCGCGCCGCCGACCCGCTCGTGCCACCCGGGGAACGTGTTGCTTACATGGACGATGTGCATGCACTCACCTTACCGTTACCGCATATCGAGCGCGGCGTTCCCCGCCAGCACCGACTCGTACCGCGGTGCAATGACGGTCCAGTCAAAATCAGCCGCTCGCCGCTGGGCACCATCAGACAAACGGCGGTACCAATCGTCGTCAGAGAGCAGCGCCTCCAAGAGTCGTGAAAGGTGCTCGATATCATCAAACAGCACGCCGTCCACACCGTCGGTGATCAGATCCGCGACCGCCGAATCGGGTGAGCGGTAGGCCGCCACCGGAGTGCCTGCGGCCATGGCCTCCAGAACCGCGAGCCCTTGCCCCTCGCGCCGGGACGGCAGCACCAGCAGGCGGGACGCTCTCAGTTCCCGCAGGTATGCCGAACGCTCCAGGAACGGTGAAAAGACCGCGCGGTCGGCGATGCAGAGACGTTCTGCCAGCGTGCGGAGACGGGCGGCGTCCGGCCCGTCACCCACGATATGCAGCACTGCATCCGCTCCCGCCGGGGATCGGGCGATGGGGGCGAACGCCCCCAGCAGCATGCCGACCTGTTTGTGCCCCGCGAGCCGGCCGGCGTACAGGATCTGCCGTCGTTTCACGAGAGCGGTTTCCTGTACATGTTCCGACGTGTGGATACCGAACGGCAGCACGACATCCGCCGGCATCCTCCGGATGCCGGCGAGACGACGCGCGGTGAACGGGGAAATGGCGGCGTGAAGCGCCCGCACACCCGCAACAGCGCGCTCCAGAGCGGCGCCCAGCGGCCACGCGCTCCCCGCATACTCCCGCCACTGGCGGGGCCCCATCACCTCGTACCAGTGCACGATCATGCGGGCAGCGGGTCGGAACCACAGCGCACACCGCACCGCGATGCACGGTAGGTACGGAAACCCGCCCACCAGAACCACATCGTAGTGACGGCGCAGCAGGTGCAGGAACACCGCAGCCGCGAACACGGTCATCTCAAACAACGAGCGACGACCCGTGCGGGTATACAGCGGCAGCACCGGACAGATGCCGGCGATCGACACACCGTCGGCGCGCACCGCGGACGCTCCCGCGTAGCGCATGCTCACCAGCGTCACCCGGAACGTGCGCGCCAGCACGCCGGCCAGTTCCGCGTTGCCCTTTTCGGCGCCTCCGACGGTGTGCGGGTACAGCGCGTCGTACACAATGGCAACGGAAATCCTCATCGGTACTTGATATCGAACATGCTCACCAGGAACGCCGTAAACACCATCTGCAGGCCCATGGCCACCAGGGTGAGCGCGACGAGACCCTCCTTTACCTGGTGGAGTTCGCCGAAGCCGCCCGACGCCCACACCCACACGATGTGCACGCCGATCAATGCACCCGACAACAGCAACACCCCGCCGAGCGACAACGACCGCTCGAGGGTGAACACCGCACGGAGGCGTTCCACCGAGCGACTGCGCTCCAGGCCGATACGCTGCGCGTACACCTTCGCGGCGAACCCGAGGGTCGTGATCTGCCAGCCGACGATCGCCAGCACCGCCGACACGATGGTCACGTGGACGTCCCAGTTGCGCCCCGCAAGCCAGATGGGGCCGAACAGGAACCGGACCAATGTCCCCAGACCCACCGCGCAGATGAGCGCACCCGGCACGAGGAACAGGTGGTTGGGGCTGTAGATGAGCATGAACCGCATGTGCCGCCAGGCATCGCGGAACCCCACCAGTTTGGACGTGCCGCGCCGCGGCGCGTAGGTGACGGGCACCTCGGCGATGCGCAGCTTCTTCTTGAGTGCGTGGATGACCATCTCTGAGGCGAACTCCATGCCGGTCGTGTGGAGGTTCATGGCACGGTACGCCTCCCGGCTGAACGCCCGCATCCCGCAGTGGGAATCGGACACCTCACCCCCGAAAAACAACCGCAGGATCCCGGACAGGATCGGGTTGCCGATGTACCGGTGGGACCACGTCATCGCGCCCGGCAGGATAGTGCCGCGGAATCGCGACCCCATGACCAGGTCGTACCCTTGACGCAGGAGCGACAGGAACGCCGGGATTTTCGGAAAGTCGTAGGTGTCGTCGGCGTCCGCCATGAGCACGTACGTGCCGGTCGCCGCCTCGATCCCGCGGCGCAGGGCGGCGCCGTACCCGCGTTCCGGTTCCTCCACCAGACGGACAAAGGGGTACCGCGTGCGCACGATGTCCACGCTGCCGTCGGTGGACCCGTTGTCCGCCACGACGATCTCGCCGGCGATGCCGTGCCGTTCCAGCACCGAGCGCACTTTCTCAATGCAGATGCCGACGGATTCCGCCTCGTTGAGACACGGCAGTACGACGGACAGTTCCACGGGAACGCTCACGTTCAGAAAAACTCCCTCATGACCTCATTCGACCGGTACCACCGGTCTCCCGGAATGCGCATGCGGCCATCGCACACCTGCAGCATGCCGCGGGCGACGAGGTCGCGCACCGTTGACCCGAACCGCCCCTGCAGCACCTCGCCGGCCGGCATGCCCTCCGCGGTGCGCAGGCCGAGCATCACCCGTTCCCGATCCCGGGTTTCCGGATCGAGGTGTTCCGTATCGTACCGGAACCCGCGCCGGCAGTACTCCTCGAGTGTCGATACGCAGGTCGTCCGCGATTCCCCGTCAAAGGAGACCGCCGCGCAACCGAACCCCGCGTACGGATGGTACCGCCAGTACCCGAGGTTGTGCCGACACTCGTACCCCGGACGCGCCGCGTTGGAAATCTCGTAGCGAATATACCCTTTTTCCCCGATCATGTCAACGAGACGTTCGTACATGTCGGTTTGCAGGTCGGGGTCCGGCTCGTACCCCGCGCGCCCCAGCGGGGTCGCCGGATCGAGCGTGAGCGCGTAGAACGACAGGTGCTCGGGCTCCAGCGCGAGCGCCGCCGACACGTCCCGGACGAGGCACGCCAGCGACTGCCCCGGCAGCCCCAGCATCAGATCCACGCTGAGATTGCGAACCCCCGAGCGCCGCAGGCACGACACCGCCGCGGCGATCTGCTGTGCGGTGTGCACCCGACCGGCGGTATGCAGCACCACGTCATCGAAGCTCTGTGCACCCAGACTCACCCGGAGAACGCCGGGACACACCGCGCCGACGGCGCCGACCACCGCCGCGGCCAGTGCATCGTCCACGCTCTCCGGATTCATCTCGACCGTGAACTCGGTGCACCGCGACAGATCCGCCCGACGCGCCAGCGAGGCGACCAGCGCCGCGAGCCGTTCCGCCCCCACAACGGATGGCGTCCCTCCCCCGACGAACACTGTCCCGAACGGACCCCACCGCTCCGCGGAAGCCGCCAGCTCCGCATCCAGCGCCTCACCGTAGGCACCCATGAGATCGTCACGGCCGGTGAACGTGGTGAAATCGCAGTATCCGCACCGTGCACGGCAGAAGGGCACATGGACGTACAGACCCGGCAACGCCGCGGGCTCGGGGCATTCCGTCGGACGCCTCACCGCACCACCGCGATGCGCAGGCGCGCCGATACACCGGCGCCGCTCACTTCCAGTTGGTACACGCCGGCCGCGATCGGGCGCCCCTCGCCGGTGGTGCACTCCCACGTGAACGTTCCCTGATCGTACCGCGCGGCGGTGCGGGCGGCGGACCAGACCGTGCGCCCGCGCAGGTCCCGGATACGTATCGAGACCTCGCCGTTCCGTGACGGGAGGTACACCACGCGTACGTGTTCGCCGTAGTTCGGGCGGGCCGGCCCGAACAACCCGCCGATCACGCGGACTTCCCCGGGATACAAGCGCAGCACGTAGGGCTTCTCCGTGAAATCCTCCATCAACCGATCCGTGGCAAGGGGAGACAGAAGACGCACCGGTGGGTCGAACGTCATGTTCGGCCGGAACGCAGACACGGTGTAACCACCCGCGCCGCAGTTGAGAAACCGGTAGCCGCCGTCGGCGCCTGTCACAACGGAGGACGTCCGCACACCGTCGAGCATCACGATCACCCCCGGTATCCCCATACCGTACTGGTCCCGCACACGCCCACCGATGGAGAAGTATCCGTATCCGGGAGAAGAGACCGCAATGAAATCCTCGCGGGAGCGGTTGTCGCTGAGACCGGTGTACCTGCGCAGCGACGGGCTGAACAGGTAACCGGTTGCTGCGGGGACTACCTGGAACTCCGCCCAGAGAGGCAGATCGGAGAACTTGTATGCACCGTCGGAACCGCTCATCGTGATCCGCGGCGTTCCCAGCCCCTCGAGCACCAGCACGGCGCCCGGAACCGGAACTGCCCCGTCCCGCACCACACCCTGCACGCGGAACAGCGGCTCGGCAACCACATCCGGGATGTCCATAGCTACCGTCGGCGTGCCGGTCGCCTGCAGCTGTTCCTGATCGTACGCCTCGAACCAACAGGCGTAGTCCGCGCCGAGCGGGAGAGCCCTCTCCGCGGCGTACACCGCCCCGCTCGACGGCATCCCGCCGACGTACGCGAGCGTCAGGGGGCTGCCGGCAAACGGCATGCCGCCTTTCAAAATATGAACGCGGGGATGGCCCGCGATGGGTTCATCACCATCGTCGTCCCGGTACCGCACGCGGAATGAAAACACCGTCTGCGGCGTGCCGATGTCCGGAGCAACACCGTCGGCTTCAAAGCCCGGTTCTCCCGTCCACGAGAGCACCGGCTGCTTGTTCGCTGCGAGGGTGAAATCCAACGATACCGCGCTCTCCAATGAAACGACGATGCCGGTGGACACCGCCGACCGGAACCCGACCGAGGATACGCTCACCGAGTAGGTGCCGGAGGCCAGTACGCATGCGTACCGACCGTCGACAGCGGCCACGGCTTCCTCCACCGAACCGGTCTCCGTGCGGAACACCAGCCGCGCTCCTGCAACAGGGACGGAGGTGCCGGCGACCGTGACCCGACCTACTATGGTCCCGACCATCCATTGAGCGTCCCGGGCGATCTCGGCGGCGGTGAGCGCACGGGCGAACAGGCGCACATCGCTGAGCACGCCAGCGAAACGGTTGTTGACGTGATCGAACGGGAGGTTGCCCAGGGAATGCTCTCGCGTAGATGGCGGCAACGGCCCGAACGACGCGGCAATAGAGCTGACCAGAACCCCGTCCATGTACATGTGCACCGATGCACCGTCGTAGGTGAACGCGAGGTGGGTGCGCCGGTGCAGCTGCAGTTCAGGGCCGAACGACATGAACACATCATTGACCCCGGACACCGACAAGCCCAGCGCCACGCCGCGGGTGCCCCAGTTGTTGGTGTAGAGCGTCCAATCGCCGTTGACCACGTGCATGGCTGGGCGCCGTCCCATGATGACCGAACCACCCGCTCCCGCGGCGGTCCACGATGTCTGGTACACCCGCGCCATCATCGTCATCGCCGGATAGGACCACGACGACACCGCGAGATAGTCGTCCACCCCGTCGAAGCATACACCGGTTACCGCGCCGGTGGACCAGGTAGGACCGTTGACGAACCGCGCGTGCAGCCCGTTGCCGGAACGATCGAACGCGAGCGTTCCCTCCCCTTCATCCATCGGCCACCAGCCGACCAGGTCGGGGTCCGTTGCAACGAGATCGACATCGAGCTGTGTCGTGGTTCCAGACGTCAACACGATCCGGTGCACCTGCGCGAAGTATCCGCGCGAGGACACCAGCACGAGGTACACGCCGCTGGAACACGACACATCGTACGCCCCGGATTCGTCCGCCGCGGATGTGGCCACGACCGCCCCTCCCACGTACACCTCGACAACCGCACCCGCTACTGGGGCGGTCCCGCATCGCACCGTGCCCGCGAGAGTGCCGGCGCCTACCGGTACTCCCGCTGCAGCAAGACACAGCACCGTCGCGACCACACGAACAAGCGCCCTCCCTGCCGTTTTTGGTACGTCTCCGACGTATCGTGCAACCACCGCCCTGTCGTTCACGGATTCACCTTCCGGGGAACAGGTCCTGCAACGTCCTTCCGACGGCATCCACCGCGACCGTGGTGTTGACGCAGGGGGATCCCGGGATGTCGTTGAGCACCGCGACGACCGGAATGGGATGCACCTCGCGGATGCCCAGCGCCAGTTCGTTCTCGCAGGCCACCGCGAGGATGACATCAGGCCGCGCCTGTCTGACGAACAGCTTGGCGAGGCTGCCGCCGGGAGCCAGACGCATCGTCACCGGGTAGCGTCGGGCGAGATCCAGCAGGCGGGGCATCACGCACCGGCCGCAGCGGGTGCAGTTGTCCACCGAGGCGACCAGGTTGTTGGGGCAGTCGAACCACTGGATGCACCGCGGCAGGAGCACCAGCACCCGGACAGGTGCGCTGTCGTTTTTCCGCTGCGCCACAACCGCCCGCGCCGCCGCGCGGTTGTTGGCCGCAATGAGGCGGCGCAGCAATCGTGTGCGCGACCGTTTCGGTAACAGCCCGGCGGCGACCGCCGCCGCTGGAAATATGATCCGCCGGAAGAAATTCATACGTGCTCGAACCGGTCGCCGACGCGCACCGGGTGCCCGCAGAGGAAGTCGCGCGCGGTCATCGGCCGCTTGTTGGCCGGTTGGAGCTCCTGGATGAGCAGCCGGGTACCTTTCCCGCACCGAACCGCCAGCCGGCCGCCGTGCGCTTCGACAACACCCCCTGTGTCGAGTACATCTCGTTCGTCGGCGACCGCGGGCTCCGTGCGCAGCACCTTCACCTCCAGATGGCTCCCGTGTAGGTTGAGGCGCGAGTACGCCCGCGGCCAGTGGCAGAGCGCGCGGACCAGGTTGTGTATCTCAAATGCGGTACGCCGCCAGTCGATCCAGCCGAACGGCTTGGTGATGAGAGGCGCGTGGGACGGTTCGCCGCGCTGCGGTTCACGCACCGGTGAACCGGCGATGATGCGCCCGATCGCGTCCCGGAGCGCGGACACCCCCTCGCCTGCCAGCGTTCGGGAGAGTGTGGCATAGGTGTCATGCAGACCGACGGGCACTTCCCGCTGCAGGAACACCGGGCCGGTGTCCAGCCCACGGTCCAGCCAGAAGATGGTGACCCCGGTTTTGGTTTCACCGTTGATGAGTGCCCACTGGATGGGCGCGGCGCCGCGGTATTTGGGCAGCAGCGAAAAATGCACGTTGATCACACCGATGCGGTGCGCCGAGAGCACCTCTTCCGGCAGCAGTGCTCCGTACGACACCACCACACCGAGGTCGGGCTCCCAGGCGCGAAGCGCTTCCCGAACCTCCCCGTCTATCCGGTGTGGACGCAGCAGCGGCAACGCGCGCTCCAGCGCGAACGAACTCACCGGCGTCGGCCGCGCCTGCAGCCCCCGCCCTTTCGGTTTGTCTGAACGCGAAACCACCCCGGCCACGACCACCCGCGGATCCTCCGCGAGCATTCTCAGGAACGGAACTGAAATGTCATCGGAACCCCAGAAGACCACCCGCAGTCCATTCATACGAGGTCAGGACGGGAACTTTGCCCGACCGAGCAGCCGCGCGATGCGGAACCGGAGCCTCCGCGGCATGGCCATCCGCTGCACGAACACCACACCGCGCAGGTGGTCCAGTTCGTGCTGTACCGCGCGTGCGGCGAGGTCGGCCAGCTCCACTTCGCGCACCTCGCCGTTGAGGTCCTGGTACCGCACGGTCACCCGACGGTTACGGCGCACCCGGTCGAAGTACCCCGGAAATGACAGACACCCTTCGTCGCTGACGGTGCACGTGCGACTCCGGGCGACAATGGCGGGATTGATGAAGGCGAACGGAGGGTTCCTGCCGTCGCGCAGGTCGACGACACACACCTGGGCGTCCACGCCGACCTGGTTGGCGGCCAGACCCAGACCGTTGCGGTGGTACATCGTCTCGAACAGGTCGCGCACCAGTTCACGGAGTTTCAGGTCGAACGTTCGCACCGGTTTCGTACGCCGGCGCAGGATGGGATCCGGATAGGTGCGTATCTTCATGACCGCCATCGCGGTCCTCCTTCAGCCTACGGTTTCAGCGTGGATCCAGGCGAGGTACGCCGGGTTGCCTCCGACCAGCGGCAGCGTGACGATCTCGGGCACCTCGTACGGGTGAGCCGCCCGCACCGCTGCGATCAGTTTCCGCAGCAGGGAGCGGCGGGTCTTGGCGATGAGCAGCGATTCCGTCGCACGACACCGGCGCCCCCGCCACCAGTACGACGACCGGACACCGTCCACCCGGCTCACGCAGGCAGCCAGACGCGGCGCCAGCATCGCGTCGGTCACCCGACCCGCCGCGCCGCGCGGGACGGTCACCAGCACCACGACGGCGCTCAATCTTTGAGCCATTGTTTGAGCTTGACGAGGTAGTCGTCCAGCAGCTTCTGCGTGTCCTTGTCCCGCTGCGCCTCGACGTATATGTTGAGGAAAGCCTCGTCAGGATCCGGCAGGAACAGCAGCCAGCTCTTGTCGGAGAGCCACACCTTGACGCCATCGATGAGGTCCATCTTGTACTTCTGGTGCTCCTCCACCAGGCGGCGCAGGATGGCGCCCTTTTTATCCCAGGGACACGGGAGTTTCGCGTGCAGGACGTTGAAGTCGGGTATCTCGCGTTTGATCCGCGAGAGCTTGGTGTCCTCTTTGGCCAGCAGCTCCAGGATCTTGCCGACGGCGAACATCCCGTCGAACGCCGGCTGGAACTCGGGGAATATGTACCCACCCAGCCCGTCGCAGACGAACACCGTCCCCGGAGAGGCGCTCAGGTCGGTCATGTGGCGCTGCAGCGTCTTGCTCCAGACGATGTCCACCTCCTTGCGCACGAACCGGGTTACCTCGCGCACGACGTTGGACAGGTACACCGGGACCGCTACGGTATGCCGTGCATCCCGGGGAACACTGCCCAGTTGCAGCAGCATCACGATGAGCGCGCTCAGCTGCGGGTCGAGGATTTTGCCCTTGTCGTCCACCAGGTACACGCGCTCCGCGCTGTTGTCGATCATGAATCCGACATCGGCGTCCAGGGTAGTCACGATGTTGGACAGCTGATCGAGGGCGTGGGTGCGCTCGGCCTGGCTGCGCACGATGCGGGTGGGATCGACGAACGCGTTGAGCGAGACCAGTTCCACCCCCAGCTCGCCCAGGATGCCGGTGAAGATGGACACCGCCGAGGAGTACGAGTAGTCCAGCACCACCTTCAGTTTCGCCTGACGGATGGCCGCGACATCCAGCATCTTGAGGTAGCCGTCCTTGTAGTACTCGCTGGCGCGGGGCGGCAGCACGATCTCGCCGACCTCGTCGGTCTTGGCGCGCGGGAAGTCCTCGCGCAGGAACAGCTGCTCGATGCTCTTTTCCTGGGCGATGGAGATGTCGTTGCCGTCCGCGTCGAAGAACTTGATCTCCAGGATCTCCGGGTTGCGGGGGGACAGGCGCACGTGCAGACCGCCCGCGTCGTTCTCCTTGCCCAGCTCATAGCGGACCACCGGGATGGGTGCGGTGCGCAGATCTCCCACCTTGACACCCGCCGACAGCAGTCCACCGATCATGGTGCGCTTGATCATCCGGCAGGCCCGGTGCGAATCCCGCGAGGTGATCACCGATTTCCCCTTGCCGATCATCGCACCGAACGCCGCCCCCAGCTTGGTCGCGAACTCCGGGGTGATCTCCACGTTCACGAGACCCGTCACCCCGCTGGAACCGAAGAGCATGCGCGACCACTTGTCCTGCCAGACAAGGCTGGTGGACAGCACCGCGCCTTCCTCCACGGTCTTTTTCGGCCAGAGCTTGAGGTTGGCGCGCACGTGGGCGCCGTCGTCGATGACGCACTCCTCTCCGATGACCGAATTCACCTCCACCACCACGCTCTTGCCGATACGGCACCCCTTGGAGATCACGTCCTCCTTGATGGAGGATTCCGCGCCGATACGCACGTCGTCCATGATGACGCTGCCGAAAACCGTGCAGCCGTCCTCGATGACCACCCGGTCGCCGATGATGGAACGGTTGATGGTGACGTTGTTGCCGATGCGCGTGTCGTTGCCGATGATCACGGCGTTGTCGCAGACGAGGTTGTCGCCGAGGTGGACGTTGCGACCCACGATGATGTCGTTCGACCCGCAGCGTACGGCGCGACCGTCGGTGGTCAGTTTGATCTTGCGGTCCAGGATGTCGTAGTGGCAGAACCGGTACTCCTGCAGCGTACCCACATCACGCCAGTACCCCTCCAGAACGCAGGCGTAGAGACGGTCGTTCTGCTCCAGCATCTTCGGATACAGATCTTTGGAGAAGTCCATGGTGGCGTTGCGCGGGATCATGTCGAACACCCGCCGGTTCAGCATGTAGATGCCGGTGTTGACCTTGTCGGAGAACACCTCGCCCCACGACGGCTTCTCCAGGAACCGTTTGATCCGGCCGTCCTCGCCGTAGATGACGATCCCGTAACTCAGCGGGTTCTCCACGCTGGTCAGGGCGATCGTCGCCAGCGCCTGTCGCTCCTCGTGGTACTGCACGAACTTCCTGAGGTTGAAATCCGTAACGATGTCCGCCGAGATGACCATGAAGTTTTCATCGGTGATGTTGTCCCGGGCGAATCCGACCGAGCCGCAGGTTCCCAGGTCGCCCTCCGGCAGCAGGTACCGTATCCTGACCCCGAAGCGCGACCCGTCGCCGAAATACCCGGTGATGAACTCGTGCTGGTAGAACAGCAGCACGATGAGGTCGTTGATGCCGTGCGCCGCCAGCAACCGGACGACATGCTCCATCATGGGCTTGTTGACGACCGGGACCATGGGTTTGGGAATGATGCTGGTCAGCGGCCGTAAGCGGGTACCGAATCCCCCGGCCATGATGATTGCCTGCATGTCTGTCATTCCCCCTTTGGATTTTGTATAGCGGCATCGGCACGCGTCGCGACCGGGCGCTTGCGCCGGACGGAACGATGTGCGCGCACCGGGTGGCGGCGTGTCCCAACCGCAGACGGCGTACGCAGAACCTTCCGGATTGTATGGTACAAATTTCAACGGAGCAAGTCAATTTTCGCGATATGAGACGACGATCCATCCTGTGTCTGCTGACCGGCCCGGCCGGTGCCATCCTCGCGGCGGCGGTGCTGGCCGCGGCACTGGTGTTCAACCGGTTCGCGGCGCTGTACCGCACCCTGCCCTCCGAGGAGGACCTGCGCAACTTCTCACCCGTGCTGTCAACGAAGATTCTTGACAGGGCCGGGGAGCTCATCACCGAACTGTACACCGAGAAGCGCACCTGGACCAACTACCGGGACCTGCCGGAGCACCTCACCAGCGCCGTGCTGGCGATCGAGGACCACGAATTCTACCGGCACTGGGGCGTCAGTCCCCGCGGAATCCTGCGGGCGCTGGCAAGCAACATGCGCAGGGGCGGGCTCACGGCCGGGGGTTCCACCATCACCCAGCAGCTGGCGAAAGTCTCCTTCCTGTCCCACCGGCGCACCTTCGGCCGCAAGATCAAGGAACTCGTCCTGGCACTGAAACTCGAGCAGAACTACTCCAAGAACGAGATCCTGGAGATGTACCTCAACCAGGTATACCTCGGCAACGGCGCCTACGGCATTTCCCAGGCGGCACGCATCTACTTCGCCAAGAACGTTCCCGAACTGACGCTCGCCGAGTCCGCGATGATCGCGGGACTGATACGATCGCCGATGTACTACTCGCCTCTGAAGCACCCTGAACGCGCCCGGGAGCGGCGGAACGTCGTGCTCAAGCGCATGTACCGCCTGCGCCGGATTTCCCGCGACGACTACCTGGCGGCGAGCGCATCATCCATGACCATCACCACCGAGGCCGCCACGATCACCCGCGCGCCGTACTTCGTGGAGTACATCCGCGAACAGCTGGAACGCCGCTATCCCCCCGAGACTCTCTACAACGGCGGCCTGGTGGTGCACACCACCTTGGATGCGCGGACACAGAAGTACGCCGAGGAGGTGTTCAGCGGACAGCTCGCGGCCTTCGAACGCGCCCGCCCGGTGGTGACATCAACCGATCCGGCCGCGGTCGCTGCGGCGAATGAACCGGTGCAGGGGGCGCTCATCGCCCTGGACGTGAAAACCGGCGGCATTCTAGCGCTCATCGGCGGCAGGGATTTCCGCGTATCACAGTTCAACCGGGCCATGCAGGCACGGCGGCAGCCGGGCTCGTCATTCAAGCCCATCGTGTACCTGACCGCGCTCCAGAAAGGATTCCTGCCCAACTCCGTGGTCAACGACGTGCCGCTCATGTTCTACAACGACGGGGTGGACTGGCGTCTGCTCGCGAACTCAACAGACTATCTCGCCGTGGATCTCTCAGCCATTGCGGGCCGCGGACGCGACCTGGAATCATTCCGACTGCTGATAGACAGCTACAAGGCGTGGCAGGAGTACTACACGATGAATGTGGTACGGCTAACCGGCGGGACCACGCAGCAGCTACCCGCCGATGTCGCCGGCGAGCTGAAAATCCTGGAGCAGCAGCACCGGCTGCGGCGCGACGAGTTCGAACTCCTGTTCTCATCGCTCACCGCAACCCTGCGCAAAGCGAACCGGCTGTGGAGCCCGGAAAACTACCACGGGAGGTACCACGGGCCGATTCTGTTCCGCCGGGCGCTGGAATTTTCCCTCAACTCGGTGTCGGTACAACTGGTCATGGAAGTAGGCCCCAGTGCGGTCATCGAGAATGCGCGTCGCCTGGGGATCACCACGCCGCTGACCAACACGCTCGCGCTCGGCCTGGGGTCCTCCGAGGTCGTTCCCTTGGAACTGGTCGGGGCGTACACCGTATTCGCCAATAACGGAATCCGCACCACGCCGTTCGGCATTCTGGAGGTGCGCGACCGTTTCAACAACGTGCTGGAACGTCACCAACCGGAGGAGCGCATCGTGCTGAAACCCGAAGAAGCGTTCCTCGTCACGAACCTGCTGAAGGGCGTGGTCACCCGGGGGACCGGCGGCTACGCCCGCTCGCTGGGGAGGATCTGTGCCGGCAAGACCGGAACGACCAACGACTGTTCCGACGCCTGGTTCATCGGCTACACGCCGGACATCGTCTGCGGCGTATGGGTGGGCTACGACACGCAGCGGTCCCTCGGACCAAACGCAACCGGCGGGCGCGTAGCCTGTCCCATATGGACGGAGTTCATGCGCCTGGCGCTCAAGGGGACTCCGAACACTGATTTTGTCCGGCCGGACACTATCGTTGACGTGGAAATCGATGCGGCGACCGGACTGCCGGCAGGACCACGCACCGAGCGGAAGTACACCGAGAGTTTCATCGCCGGTACCGAACCACAGCCTGCGGATGACACCGGTGTGTCCACCGGACCGGTGCTCACCGAACCCGCTGCAGGTGAACAGGAGAGCGGTTTCTAACCGCTGGTCCCACCGTTCGGATCCGCGCCGTCGCGCGCGTGGTCAGTGCGACGCGGCCTGTTCCCGGAGGTGCGGGTGGAGCGCACCCGCCGCATCAGCACCGGCACCAGCGCGAACACCCCGGGCACCGCGAGCGCCAGCAGCGTTGGCGCCGAGAGCGCCTCTCGAAGCGACCTGACGTGCGCCATGCGCCCGCCGAGAAAGACGAACACCGCTGCCGACGGCAACACCCCAACCGCAGTCGTCCACAGGAACTCCCCCAACGGCATCCGGGTGCACCCTGCCAGCAGGTTGATCATCCAGAACGGGAACACCGGGATGAAACGCATCGTCAGCAGGTAGGTCACACCGTGTGCGGCGAATTCACGGTTGAACGCCGCCAGCTGCGCCGCGAACCGGCGTTGCAGCCACGAACCGAGCAGGTGCCGCGACACCAGGAATGCCGCCCCCGCGCCGCACGTCGCCCCGAGGACCGTGAGCATCAGCCCCTCACTGAATCCGAACAGCACGCCGGCGGCGAACATCATGACCGCGGTCACCGGCAGCATTGCGGCACACACCGCCACGTAGACCATGACGAACAACACCGCAGCAGGTGCGTGGTGCGCGCGAATGAACGCGAGCAGCTGCAGCCTCGCTGACCGGAGGTACGCCACGGAAAAAACATCGCGCACCCCAGCATGCCAGACGAGGAGCACCACGAGGATGAAGAGGACCACCGCCCGGAACCGCGGCGAACGCATCGCGGCCCACACCCGGGAACCCGACATGCGACGGCATACCTCCGGCAATGACTATACCCGGTGGAGGATGCGGCGCGCCAGTTCGGTTGCCGCCTCCGGCGAAACCAGACGGGCGACCACGGTGAGGGCGGCATCGATGGACGTGCCGACCCCCTGCGAGGTGATGAGATTGCCGTCCGTCACGACCGCCGCGCCGTCGTAGGATCCCGACGTTATCTGGTCGCGGGTGTCGGGGAAACACGTGAAGCGCCGGTTGTGCAGTACACCGGCCCGGTGCAGTATGTACGGTGCCGCGCAGATGGCGAACACCAGCTTTCCCGCCTCTGCCATCGTCCGAACCAGCGCCAGCACTTCGGGGTTCGTCGCCAGCGATTTGACCGCGGGTCCGCCGGGCAGGAGCAGGCCATCAAACTCATCGAGTGGTACATCTCCCGCGCACCCGAACACGCGTTCGGTTCCCAGGAGGATGCCGTGGCTCCCGGTCACCGTCTGCATGCCGACACCGAACGTGCGAACGTCTATCCCCGCACGACGCAGCAGATCCACGAGAATGACGGCTTCAGCCTCCTCCACCTCGTTGGCGAGCAGCATCGCAAGGTGCATCGTCCCTCCCGTCTGGACCGGCGTTACGTGAAACCGCATGGCGCTCTCTGTTTGATTGTACTGTATTGCCCCGGGAAAGTCAACCGGGCGTCCGCCTGCCAGCGGACGCCCGGTCCAAGGGGAAGGGGAACGGTCGGGGGGGACGACCGTTGATCACCACGTTCTCTTTCAGAATGAAGCGCCGAGTCCGATCTGGTGCCCAGCCGCGGTGTCCGTGAAAAAGCTGAAGGCGTAGTCCACGCGGATCATACCGAATGATGCGCCGAATCCCAGCGTCCAGAGTTCCGTATCATAGCCTATTTTGTACCCGGCCCGCACCATGAACGACTCCGTGAAGCGGTACTCCGCACCGAGCATCTCCCGGATGTTCGCATCGGGTTCCTTGGACGCTTCCACACCGACCGCCAAACGACCATCCGTGTATCCGACGCCGCCGCGCATGCGCAGCGGGACAGCAGCGGCTTCAGTGTCGTACGTCAGCGTTCCACCCAGATTTTGCAGCGACACGCCGACGGAAAACCGTCCCATGCGCAGGAGCGCCCCGGCGTCCATCAACACGGCTGATGCGGTAAATTCCTCGACGAGCCGTGAGGAGAACAGCGTCGCCGCCGCACCGACGGAAAAGACATCGCCGGTCCCGATCGCGCCGCCGACGCGAATGACGGTGTCGCTGAGGGCGGAAACCGACCGCACGGCACCGAAGCTGTCCACGAGGTCAATGGCACCAGCATTGTAGAAGCCGAGCGCGAGCCCGACGGCGGCCGGACCCAGCCGTGCCGCCCCGTTGAACGTCGTGAGGTACGAATCGGCGAACCCCGTCTGATAGCTCGCCGACACATCGTACCCGCTGACGCCGGATAGCCCTGCGGGGTTCGCGTACACGGCTGCCGCGCTGCCGCCAAGCCACACGGCGGATCCGCCCATCGCGACCGAACGGACGTCCCCGGAACGCAGCAGCGAGAGTCCGGCGATGGTGCCGGGCCCGCCCGCGGTGAGCAGACCGGCTGCGCAGAGACAGGCACTGATTGCGGCGGTGCGTTTCATCGTTGAACCTCCTCGATGGATGGTACCGGTTCGCATGGTTCGACCGACCGTGTCATCGGATGACGACTATCTTCTGCTGGTAGTCCAGACCGCCCCCCCGGATGCGCACGACGTAGACGCCGGGGGACAGCCGTTCGCCCGCGGCGTTGGTGAGGTTCCAGAGCACGGTGTTAGGTACCGATGCAGCCGCCGGATAGGAACCGGACCACACGAGCGTGCCACCCATGGTGTACACGCCGATACCGACGGTACCCGCCGCGGCCGGGGTGTAGGATATGCGGGCCAGCTCCCCGCGGTCGGGGCGCAGGTACCCCTTGTCGCCGCCGTACACCATCGCCTTACCTGCGCCGGGGAAACCGCCGATGGTGAACGCCACGGGTGCGGAGAACGCTTTGCAGTTCATGTCGTCAAACGCCGTCGCGGTGATCGTATAGGTGCCGGTGGAGAAGTTCTGGACCGTGATGCTGAACGGTGCGGTGGTCGCGACACCCAGCATCGTGCCGCCGTTCCAGAACTCCACACGGGTGATCGTGCCGTCGGCATCGGACGCCGCGGCCTCGAGGGTGACGGTCGCGTTCGCGCGCACCGCCGCACCGTTCTGTGGGGAGGTGATCGAAACTGACGGCGCATTGAAGAGGAGCTCCGCCATCGCGTGGTACAGATCCGTGTTGTCCAGCAGCGCGGTATTCGGATACCAGCGCCCCTGGTACTTATTGAGCACCGCAGTCCCCTGACCGATGGCGTACACCATTGTCGGTTCGTTGGTGTGCTCGTTGGTGCCGTAGGTGACCTCGCCGCCGGGATAGTTCCACTTTGTGCCAATGCTGTTGGACGTCGACGAATAGACCTGGCGGGGCAGTTCGCCTTTGCCGAGCTTCTTGACGCTGTTGAGCCGCAGGTAGCTGTTCGAGTGGTCGGAGGTGACGATGAGGAGGGTGTTGCTCCAGTCCACTGTGTCGGTGCTGCAGGAGTCCACGAAGTTGACCGCCGCCTTGACCGCCTCATCCACCTGCCACATCGCGCCGATCATCCAGGCGTAGTCGTTCGAGTGGTTCGCCCAATCCACGTCCCCGCCCTCCACCATCAGGAAGAAGCCGTTCGCGTTCCGCGACAGCACGCGCAGTGCTGCAACAGTCGCCTGGGCGAGTGTCGGGTTTTCGACGCCCGTGGTGCTGAATGCGATGAGCGGGTTCCCCGGGTTGTGCACCGGCAGCGGCGGATCGAACAGGTCTGTGGAGTAGGCCGTGCCATCGGGGGCGCTGTAGTTGCCGCCGAAGAGGCCGAACAGTTTCCGGCTCTCCAGCACCGCCTGTTCGGCGACGCTGGCGATTGTGGCGTTGCCGTTGACGCCTGTTTTCCGCTCGGCGAGGACGTACTCAGTCGAGTTCTTCAGCGTCTCGTACAGCGACCTCGAAATGTACCCCTTCGACGTGGACCACGTCGGATTCGTGTACAGATTGTGCCCCGCCCCGATCACCACGTCCGGCTTCACCGTGTTGATGATCTCATCGGCGATCCCCACCCCGGTGTACCCCGACAACCCGGTGTAGTAGTTGTTCCGGCTCACGTTGTGGCTCACGAACACCGCCGGTGTCGCGTGACTGAACGGAACGGTCGTCACCACGCCCATCGCGCCGTTCTTCTTGAGGCGGATGTACTCGGCAATCGTCGTGAGCGCCCCGTTGGCCGGGTCCCCCGGCAGCCACGAAATGTTGCCGTCGTCCGTCTTGATGCCGCAGGCGATCGCCGTCCCCGCCGACGCCGAGTCGGTCGCCGGATGCTTCGTCGAGCCGCCACCGTACAGGGCGAGCTTCGTCAGGTAGTAGGAGTCCAGCCCGGTCAGGGAGTCCGGGTACGGTGCGGTTCCCCCTTTCGCCGGGTCGAATCCAATGAGCGGATTAAACGACAGAAGATTATAGCGCGGTTGGCTCAGACTCCACGCGTACCGGTCGTACGTCGTCACGTCCCAGGTTACACACGGCGCTTTCCACGGGAAGCTGTGCCAAGAGAGCCCCCGATCTGTTCCATGCAGGTACCGGCTGTAGGCGATCTCGTGCTGCAGGTGCATCCCGTCGCTGATGATGAGAATGATGTTCTTGACTGTTTCCGTGGATGCAGACACCGGCACTCCGGCGGATACCCCCACGAATAACCCGGTGAGCGCACTCCAGAGCAGCTGACGAACGTATTTCATGAGCCACCTCCGTTGATAGAGCACATGGTGGTGCGTCCACGCTTGTGTACCGTTGTGCTGTTACGGCGGGATAAACCTGCGGTTAGGGTTTCATAAAGAAGCGCCTGCGCTTGACGGGTGGCTCAAAAATAGAGTACACCGTTCCCATGTCAACACAGCACACTCGCTCCATCGGTATTCCTCCACCAGCTCCGGCGGACCGGCAGGCGAGGCAACGGGCTCTGATGTGCGCAGTGCTGAGCGGCACAGCGGAGAATATGCCGGTGCTCCTCCACGGCTGGGGCGCCTGGAAACTGGCAGTGGCGGGCCTGCCCGACCGGCTGCTCTACACGCTCGGCGGGGAACGGTACGCCGCGGTGGAAATGGCGCTGTACCACCGTTTCGGCTGCGACTGGGTGCACACGGGCTGCGGCGACCGCCCGCACCTCTGGACGTGCCGGTACCGGTGGGAGGACGGCCGCTTCATCGTAACCGATGAAGCCGGCGCCGACTACGAAATAGACGATGCCTACGAGATACGGCCTGCGACAACCGACGGTACGCCTGCCGCGCGTTCCGGTCCGCACCCGTTTCCGTTCACCTCCGCGCAGGAGGTGGACGACTTTTTCGCCAGCCTGCCGCCTGTGGATGAACGGTTCGCCCGAGCTAAATACGAACATATCCGGCTGCTGCGCGAACAGCACGGCTTCAACGGTTTCATCGCCGTCAATGAAGGCTCCCCGGGTTTCGGGGCGGCGGAGGAAGGTCTCTCCTGGGAAGAACTGTTGATCGGCGTGCTGGAAAAACCGCGCCTGGCGGCCCGGTGCGCGCTGCGCGCCCGGGAACGTTTCCTGCACTTCGTCCGGGCCGCGCGCGCGTGCGGCGCGGATGCGTTCATCATCTCGGAATGCCTCGGCTTCGCTTGCGACACTGTATCGCCGGCGCTGTTCCAGGAAGTCCTCAGCGAGGCGCTGGACCGGTTCTACCGCGGGGTACGCGACTGCGGCCTGTACGGTATTGCCTACATGCTGGGCGACATCAATCCGCTGATCCCGTTCATCAACACCCTGCCCATCAACGGGCTGATGGTGGAGGAGGGCAAGAAAGGGTTTTCGCTGGATGTCGTGGCGCTCCGGCAACAGCTGCGCGATACCCTGTGTCTCTTCGGCAACACCGACAGCGCGCTGCTCCTCTCGGGGCCTGTGGAACGGATCGAACAGGAAGCCCACCAGCAGGCGCAGGCCGCCCGGTACGGTCCGTTCGCCGCGTGCACCGGCAGTCCGCTCGCCGTACACACGCCGCTCGCGCACGTGGATGCGTTCCTTGAGGAGTCGCGGTCCACCCGTCGGATGGTTTGAACGCGTTCCCCCGGCGGTGCCTATCCTGCGGCCGTGTTCCGAGTCACCGAACGACGACGATCCGCCGGCGCGCACCAATACCCGGACCCTTCACGTGCACGAGGTACACCCCCGCGGCGGGCGGCGTATCCCACTCCACGGTCCGGGTGACACCGGCCACCGCAGCGGCGGTCGTCCCCCACACCCTGGCGCCGCGCAGGGTGAACACCTGTACGGACACCTCGCCGTTGCCGCCGGGCCTGAAGGCGATGCGCACACGGTCTCCCTTCCCGAGGTGTGCGTAGCCCCGCTCCCCACCCAACAGACGGACTTCCCCCACCGCCAGATCGTCAGGAGGAGGCGGAACAGCGCTCCCGTCGGCAATGACGAGCGTCACCGGCGATGACACGGCTGTCGCACCCTCGTTGTCGGTGGCGCGCGCGCTCAACACGTGCGTCCCGGCGGGCGCATCCACCCAGACGTACATAAAAGGCGCCTGCGTATCCGTGTGCAGCATCGTCGTGCCGACGTAGAACTGCACGGCGGTCACCACGCCGTCGGGATCCACGGCGTGTGCGGCGAGTTCAACATTCACCGGCATACCGTACTGCGTACCGTCCGCGGGGGCGGTTATGGCCACCGACGGCGGTGCATTGGAAGAACCGTGAGCAACCACCGAGACGATGTCGGAGTACCCGCCCCAGTCGGCGATGTGGTTGACCGCTTTCACGCGGTACCAGTAGGTTCCCGACGCCCGCGGGGCGTCGGTCCACATGGTGACGTCCGCATCCGCCGCGTGCACCATGATGAACGGACGCATGTCGTAGTACGCGCTGGTGCCGAATGCCAGGTTGGCGTGCGCGGGTGGAGCGACGGACGAACGTTCTATGACGAACGCCTTTTCCTGGCGGTCTCCCGACGAATTGTCGGTCCAGGACAGCGCCACGGTGCCGTCGGGGTTTGCAACGGCGCTCAGGGCGGACGGCGCCGGCGGCCACCCGCCCGCGGTGCGGATGGCGACGATGCCGGAGGCCACATCGAACGTCTGGTCCGCGGTGCCGCCCCGTCCGTCGGATGCGCGGACGGTGAACACCGTGCCCATGGACGTGGCGGGCGTCCATCGGACGATGCCGGAGGAATCGATGGCCGCCCCCGCCGGTCCGCTCACCAGCGTATAGGTGATCGGATCCCCGTTCGGGTCGAACACCCGCGGCGCATAGAAGTACTCCTTGTTGACGGGCGCCACCCGCGGCGGGTTGGACACGAACTGCGGAGCGACATTCTCCCCGGCCGGCTTGACGGTCACCGTGAAGATCGCGTGAGCGGCGGCGCCCTCGCGATCGTGTACCTGGACCACCACCCGGTGCTGGCCGACCTGATCGGGCGCCGGCACCCACTGGATGCGCCCGCCGAACGAACCGATGCTCATGCCCGCCGGCGCCTGCAGCAGGGTGTACGTCGGCAGTTGCTTGTTCCAACGGTAGAGGTACGTCTCGGGATCGTAGCACTGCATCTTGTACAGGTACAGACCGCCGACAACCGCCTCGGTCACGTGAGTGGAGGTGATAACGGGCGGTTGGTTGGGGAAGTCCGCCGGAACCACCTGCGGGATGTCCGGAAACCCGTAGATGAAGGTCGGGACCGGATTGATACGGAACCGGAGCGTGCGATTCAGTATCGGCACCCGGTTGACGTTCCCTTGGTCGTCCACCACATCCACCGCCTGCGCCGCAGTGATGATTTCCACCCGCTGCATGATCGGATTCTGTTCCGGCACCCGCTCGTTGGTCCACAGCCATAATCCGACGACGTTCCCGCGGCGCGTCGCCCACACCTCAACACCCGGAATCCACGTGAATGAAGCATGGTACACACCCGTGTCGATCCTGCCCAGGGGGTAGCTGCCAGACAGCCAGTCGGAGAGGGTGCGGGCGGCCAGCGCTTTTGACGTGAGGTTGCGGATGGGGTTGACCAGGTTGTTCCACAGCGGGCGACCTTCGTAGTCCGGGTTGAAGATATCAGTGCGCACCACGCCGCGCACGTACGCACCGATAATCGCGCTCTCGATGGTGGGCCAGGCCCCCAGCCACCCGTTCATGTGCCAGTAGGTCGGTGCACCCGCGTGCTCCAGGCCGCCGGTCGTCCCGCACATTACCTCTCCGTCCACCATCGGCTTGGAAACGCCGTAGCTCTTGAGACGCCGCACCCAGGTGTGCACGTCCCCTTCGCCGACACCCCACGTCCGGTCCACCCCCATCGCGGTCTGGTGGAACGAAAAATAGTCGCAGTGGTCGCGCGCGCCGTTCACCGGATCGAAGAACGTGTTCCAGAATGAAGCGTGGGAATCGTTCATCACGGCGTCCGGGCCTCCCACGATCGCGTCGGGCATGGCGGCCTTGATGTTGGTGTAGGCGACCTTCTGGTAGCCGGTGTACGTGGTGTCCGTCGGCGTGCACGTCCAGAACCCAGCGGCCTCCGGCTCGTTGCCCAAGGTCATCGCCATGCGCGTTACCGAAGAGTTGATGAGCGTCTGCGTCCAGTTCCGCACCTGCGCGGCGAAGGCGGGATCGTTCCAGTTGCACGTTGACTGCCAGCCTTCCTTCCCCTGGCAGTACAACCCCTCGGCGACCATGGCGCGCTGAAAGTTGAGGAAAGTCGCTGACGGCGGAACAGTGTAGCGCTGATCGCCCTGGTTGGTGCCGCCGAACCCCAGCTGCAGGAACAGGTACGCGTGTCCGGCGGGGTTGTTGGAGAGCGATCCGGCGTTCATGTGCTGCCACACGGGAGACACCAGATGATCTGAGTACCGGATCACTCCGGGTACGATAGCAGCGGCCATGCTCTCGCCGTTGACGGTGATCGTGGCGACCCCGCAGGTCAGGAAGTGCGCCGGGATGCGCACGGTGTTGTTGACCACCGTCACCGATCCCGTGATCACCTCATTAAAGTAGGTACCGTAATCAATGACGTAGGGAACCGTCCCCGACGATTGCGCAATGGTCGCGACGATCTCCTCGCTGGTATCAAAAACGTTGGCGACCCGCGTTGTGGTGATGGCGTGGGCGGTGGAACCAGCAAACAGCAGGACAGCGGCGAACGATGCGACGCAACGGTATTTCATTGTCCCCCCTTGGCCGCCGGCAGGCGGTCGTGCGACGTCCGACAGGATTTGGTATTTCTCCCACTACCGCTCGCCGCATACGTACAAAAACCAGTGGCGCGGCTGCAAGCAACTCCGCGTGACCGGACGGCACCGGTGGCATCACGAGAAACATCATGCGGCGGGATGCCGCCGTTCGTCCCGGTTTCCGAAACCGCCCGCCCGCGGTGCCGACAGCCCATCACGGGTTGAGCCGCGCGATGAACGGCAAAGTGCGGTACTGCTCATCACAGTCGAGTCCATATCCGACAACGAACGCATCCGGAATCACGAAACCGCGGTAATGGATCGGTACGCACACTTCCCGTTTGCACTGTTTGTCCAGCAGCGTACAGACCCGTACCGAGCGCGGCCTGCCTCTGCCCAGCGCCTTAAGCAGCGCGTGCACCGTACGCCCGGTATCCACGATGTCCTCCACGACGATCACGTCGCGGCCGCGCACGCCGGAGAACCCTTCCCTCGCCAGACGTACCGATCCGGTGGAACGGGCACCCCGGTAAGAGGAGGCATGAATGAAATCCAGTTCACACGGGAGGGGGATGTGCCGCACCAGATCAGCCACAAAACAGACACTACCCTTCAACACGCCGAGGAGCAGCAACCGGTCGAGCTGTTCGCAGCGAGCGTCGCGCACGATCTCACAGGCAATGCGGCGTACGGCGTACCGGATGCGCGCCGCGGAGATCATCGGCGTGAACGGATGCACACCGTTTCGGGAACCGTTCGTCACCGCAGGAGCTCCGACGGGCCCAGTTCAATGCGGCTGCCGCGGCGCCGCGCGACGAGGTGTTTCTTGAGGATGACGGTCTGCTGCTCCCCGTCGCACAGCGCACGGAGACGCACCAGGAGCGGCTCACGCGCGGACTGCAGCCGCACACCCTGCAGTCGCGCCGCGGTTTCCAACGATCGCACCAGGGCGTCGTCCCGGATGAACGCGGGCAGCCGCGCGAGGCGCTCCCGGCGGAGGCTTACCGTTGTCCCTTTGACCTGCACCAGCCCCGCCGTCAATGCATCCAGCGCGGCGGACACCGCGGCGATCAACCGGGCCGTCTGCGCGACATGCGCCGCGGCACCGGGCACTATCCGTTCCATCAGCGGGATGAGCGAACGACGGATGCGGTTACGGGTGTAGACTCCCGAGCGGTTTGTCGAGTCCACCGCGTACCGGATGCCGGCGGCTCGTGCAAAGGTCAGGATCTCCGATTTGCGGATATCCACCAGGGGGCGTACCAGCATCACCCCCGGCGCCATCGCGCGGGACGCCGTCACGCCGCTCAGACCGCGTATCCCTGCCCCGCGCATCAGGTTAAAGAGGAACGTTTCAACCACGTCATCCTGCGTGTGTCCCAGCGCCACCAGCGAACATCCCGCACGACGGGCCGCGCGCACCAGCGCATCGTACCGAGCGGCCCGCAGGGAGTTTTCATCGTGCCGGACACCGCGGTCAACCCGTTCCACCAGGAACGGCACACCGAGGGCGGCGGCACAGCGACGAACGAGCGCGACATCGCGGGCGCGTTCCCGGACGGAGCGCACCCGGTGGTCCACGTAACAGAGCGTCAGCGAACCGCCGAGCTTCCATCGAACCCGCGCCAGCAGGTGTGCCAGCACCATGCTGTCCGGGCCGCCGGATACCGCCACGAGAACACCGGCTGCGATGGGTTCACCGCGGCGGATCGGCGGCCAGGACGCGCGCAACCGCCGCATGAACCGCTCCCACATGCCCGGCGGTACGCGCAAGTGCACTTTCAGCGGGCCGGTTTCCTGACGCGCAGACACTCGATGTCCTCCACGGGCTCCATGACGTCGAATCCCGCATCCCGCAAGCGTCGCATCATGTTGGGAATGATGTTCTTATACTTGGGGTGTCGCCGGTGAGGGTTGCCGACGTAGTGCAGCATCCAGCGACCCGCTTTCAGCACACGGAACAGCTCGGCGTACATGGCCGCGGAATACAGCGATTCTGCAATGGTGAACCGGGGAGGATCGTGCATCACCGCATCGAACAACCCCGGACCGAACGTGCGGACCGTTTCAGCGGCGTCACCCATGATGAGCTTGATGCGCCCGGGTTCCGGCGGGAATGACTCGGTCGATCGGTCGAAGAGCGGCTGCGAAAACGGGTTTGCGCGGGCGATGCGCATGATGTTGGGATCCTTCTCCAGCGTGACGACGCGGCAGCCGCGCTCGGCGAGCGTAATGGCGGTATACCCCAGACCGGTGCATACGTCAAGCACGATGTCGTGGATACGGGGCCGTAACGCTTCTACCTTCTTGAGCGCGTCGGTCTCCGGATCCATGCGGACCGTGCGGTGCATCTGAATACCGTCGATACACACCGTCGGCCACTTCCCGGGCACCGGCAGCAGTTTGTAGTAGTGACCGTCGAAAAAAGCGATGGGCGGGACATCCGGCTGCGGGGTGGTCATACACGTAGTATACAAAAAAGCGCCGTTAAAACAAAATCACTCACGGGCGGGCATTCGCCGCGCCCGCGCACACGGCACAGATACAACAGGGCGGACGACGACCGGAGTCGCCGCCCGCCCGTATCTCAAAGGAACGTGAACCGTCGGTTACTTCTTTTTCTTGGACGCTTTCTTCCCGGCGCCCTTGCGAACCATCTTCGCGCGGGAAATGTCGCCGGCCTTGTCCAGGAAGTACAGGTAGCCTTTCTCCTTCTTCACGCCGGCCTTCGCGACCTTCGTCGGCTTCCCGCCCTTCTTGCCGCCGCGGGCCATCTTGGCGCGCGACACGTCACCCTGCTTGTCAATGAAGTACAAATACCCGTCCTCGCGATCCACTCCTAGCTTAGCAACTTTTTCCGCCATGGGGTTGTACCCTCCTTATGGGAGAATGTGCCGATGTCACCGGATATCATGGTACATGAACACCTGGTTCTCGTAGTTCCTGAGGATGACCGTGCGTCTGGTCCGCGACACCACATAGTCGGGGTTGACGGGGATCTTCCCACCGCCGCCCGGTGCATCGATAACGAACGTGGGAACCGCCAGACCCGTGGTGTATCCCCGCAGTTTCTCAACGATGTCGATGCCCCGCGCCACCGGCGTCCGAAAGTGGGCCGTACCAGGCGCGAGGTCGCACTGGTACAGGTAGTACGGCCTGACACGGTTGCGCACCAGCCCGTGCACCAGCCGGGCGATGACGGCGGCGTCGTCGTTGATCCCGCGCAGCAGCACCGTCTGGGAACCCAACGGGATCCCCGCGTCGGCAAGGCGACCCAGTGCGGCGCAGGACGCCTCCGACAGTTCCTTCGGATGATTGACGTGCACGTTGACAAACAGCGGGTGAAACCGCTTGAGCATGGCGCACAGCCGGGGGGTCACCCGATCGGGCATCGCCACAGGCATCCGCGTGCCGATGCGCAACAGCTCGATGTGCGGGATCCGGCGCAACTCCTCCAGGTACCCTTCCAGCGCCCCGTCCGTCAGCATCAGCGGATCGCCGCCCGACAGCAGCACATCCCGAACCTCGGGTCGCGAGCGCAGGTACGCCAGCACCTGCGCGAAGGCATCGTCCGGCAGCGTCGTGCCGCGGTGCCCCACCAGGCGCTTGCGTGTGCAGAATCGGCAGTAGGCCGCACACCGATCGGTGAGCAGCAACAGCACCCGGTCGGGGTACCGGTGCACCAGCCACGGAGCCTGCATGTGCCGCTCTTCGCCGCAGGGATCCACCAGTTCATCTGCCGACGAGGCCAGTTCATGCTCGTGCGGCACGAACTGCCGGCGGATCGGGCATGCCGGGTCATCCGGATCCATAAGACCCAGCAGGTGCGGTGTCACCGCACACGCGAAACGGGTTTCGTCAATCCCCCGCCGTTTCCCGTCCGTCAGCTGGAGTCGTTCACGGAGGAGGCTGGCAACCCCGGCCGTTTCGCGCACCCCTCGGTACCAGGTGGTGCCGTCCCGCCGTTTCGCGGGCTCGGCATCCTCCCGGACACCCACTACCATCGGCTTCATGCCTGACCGCTCACCGCCTTGTCGAAAGATCACGACGCCCGAGACGCAACCGCGCCGCTGGCGTCACGCCCTGCATCTACCTCTTCAGGAGCTTGTCCAGAGACAGCTGGACGTTGGTACTCGTGATGAGGTTTTCTTTCATCCATGCATCAATAACCGCCTTGGAGAAACGGTATTGGCGGCCGATGCGTGATGCGGGGATTTTTTTCTCGCGGATAAGCTGGTAGATCTTGGACTTCCCTATGCCGATGTAGTGCGCCAGCTCATGAACATCCATGATCTCCTTGGGCTGAACTGGCAACTGATTGTTATTCGACTGACTCTTTTCTTCCATATACGCTCTTGCGTATCGTCATTTTTCTTATATAAGGAACTGTTCCATGTAGTCCCATCAACAGTTCTTCTCGGCCACTGCTTTGCATATTTTGCCATATTTTTTTTTGGATGTCAAGAGGGTTTCGATCAAAAAATTGAAGATGGAGTGTTTTTTTATACAACTTAATTATGTGTAATATGTGGAACGTATATACAGCGGCGCGAGTGTTGCGGGTGCAATGCGATCGGGACGGACACAGGCCGATATGACCGATGGAGCGCTGCGAAGGGCCAGCAATTGACGTGCGTCACGCTGTACGGGGAGTACGTGCCCCCGCACACCGTCGGGAATGCACCCGACATCCGATGCGGCGACCACCAGCGCTGGTACACCGCCTTTCGCGCACCGGAGGCGGAATCGTTCCGCGGTTTCGCACGCGGGCGATCCCGCCACACAGTGGCCGGTGCGGTTGACCCGGAACTCCCGCAGGTACACCTCGTGTTTTACCGCAGAACACACGACGATCAACCGCGTTTGCGCAGGAACGTACTCCAGCCCCTGCAGCAACATGCCGAACGTGTCCGCGGCATACACCCGCGCGCGGGTATACGCCGCGATCACGCGCGTGAAAGTCATGCCGATGCGCACACCGGTGAAGCTGCCCGGTCCCCGGTTCACCACTATTTCGGTGACACAGTCGGGCGTTGCGCGCAACCGCCGCAGCAGGGCTTCGCACCGCGGCACCAGCTCGCCGCCGTAGTCTGGCGATGTCCCGTCTCCCGTCCACGAGACAACCGTGTCGCTGCGCTGCACCGCCACGGACAGGCAGCGCGACGCGGTATCAACCGCCAGCACTACTCCACGGCCTCGCGCGGAACGTTTCACGACAACCGCTCCACCCGAATACGGCGCGCACCGTCCGCAGGATCCTGCCGGATTTTCACCAGCACACACCGTACCCCGCGCCGCACGAATGCCCGCCGGGCGGCGGCTGACAATCGGTCAGCCCACTCAATGCAGGCGACCGTTCGCGCGCCGGCCGCGGCGTCCGCCGCAGCGTCTTCCAGCACATCGCGAACGACCGCATCGGCCGGCACTCCTGACGGACACCGGTACACATCCGCATGGTGCAACACCACCCCCGGACGTCGATACTCCGCCGACAGCACGAAAGTCGGGCTGTGTACCGCCGCCGGATCAAACCCCAGCGCGCGCGCCACCCCTTTGACGAACTCCGTCTTACCCGCACCCAAACCGCCCTCGAGCAGCAGGTACAGATCCCGTGAGTCCCGTCCGCATGGGATGATTCCCGCGGCGATCCGATGGGTATCTGCCGGAGAACGGGACACCCGCACCGGGACACGGGTTCGACGCTGCGGTGCCGCCGCCGGTCGCGGTTTCACGATGAAAAATGGTCGAATGCGTCAACAGGGCCGCGGTAGTTGTGCAGGATGACTTTCCGCCCGCCCCGTCGAGGGATCACGGTGCCGATGACGGAAATCCCACCGGTCCGTTGCAGATGCACGGCGGCATCCGGACGGGCGGTGAACAGTACTTCAAAGTCTTCTCCACCCGACAGAGCCACCGCACGGGGATCCTCTCCCGAAGCGGCGCAGAACCGCCGCAGCGGCCCCGACACCGGAATCCGTCCCGCATCGATCTCCAGAGACACATCGGTTCTCCGCCGCACCATCTCATCCAGCGACCGCGCCAACCCGTCGGAAACGTCCATCATCGCCGTCACGTGCGGCAGCAACGGCCTCATCACGCGATGGCGCAGATCCGGCAACAGGTGACGCCGTACCAGGTATCGCGTATCCGCGGGTTTCAGGCGCACCGGCCGTCCGTGTTCTGTCCGCTCGATGAGATGGTACCCCGCACGGGCGTCCCCCGGAAAACCCGTCACGCACACCACATCTCCCACCGCGTATCCGTCCCGCCTCTTCGGTTCGCCGGACACCATCTCACCAATGAGCGTCAGCGACAGCTCCAGTTCGACGCTGCGCGAAATATCACCGCCGACGATCGCACAGCCGTGCCGCTCCAGTTCATGCCGTACACCGCGCGAGATCGCCAGAACCTCCTCGTGGGAGTAGCGCTCATTGAGCGACATGGTGCCGACCGCCCACCGCGGGCGCACATCGCCCATGGCATACAGATCGGAGAGGTTGACCCGGGCGAGCTTGACACCCAGTTGTGAAAAGTCGGTGCCGGGGAGCAGCCGGGCGAGTGCACCGCGGCCGTACCGCGACGGGTACCACGTACGACGGAAATCCGCGTTCTCCGTCAGCACATCCACCGTCATTGTCAGGCGCGCTCCGCCGAAAAAACCGACGAAGGCGTCGTCCCCCGACGGCACGATCTGATGTGGATCGTTCCGGGACGGCGCCTTCGTGAACCTGCGGATCAGCTGGAACTCGGTGAACCGCGACAATGACGTTACTTCTTCTGTTCGGGCTGTGACGCCGGTTGCTGACCTTCCTTCTCCAGCTTCTTGGCCTCAGCGGCATCCTTCATGGTGGTGATACCCGCGATGACCGCCAGCAGCCCGCCCAAGGCGATCATCAGCGGCACCGATCCCTTAATCACCGTGAGAAAATCACTCGTCCACAACAGAATACCCCACACACCCAACGCCACCGCGACGAGACCGCCGATCAACGCACCCATGGGACAAGCACCTCCTCAAAGACATTCCTGTACGTACGCAACGATACTACAAAAAAGCGGCACGTATTGCAAGACAGTAGCTGGGGACCGTGAAAGCACAACGAATCCGCCGGTGGCCGGCGCGGGCAATGCCCCGTCCGGTTCGGGAATCCCAAACCGCGCGGCCATCGCCTTGACTTCATCGTTTCAAAAAGAGTATCTTTCTCGGAACTTTGCACCGATACAGGAGACGCCCGACGGCACACGCGATGCGCTTGGAAACACCGTACTATCTCATCGACGAACGCGCGCTGCTGCGCAACCTGCGCGTCATCCGGCGCGTGCGCGAACGTTCCGGCGCGCGGGCGGTGCTGGCGACCAAGTGCTTCTCCTCGTGGGCGGTGTTCGGGCTCATGCGCCGGTTCATGGACGGGACCACCAGCAGTTCGCTGTTTGAGGCGCGGCTCGGCCACGAGAAGTTCGGTGGAGAAACGCACGCCTACTGCGTGGGCTGGAAGCGGGATGAGATTCTCGCGGTGCGGCGGTTCGCATCCAAAATCATCTTCAACTCCGCGGATCAGCTCGAACGGTTCCGCGCCGATTGCGGCGATGTCCCCCTCGGCATCCGGATCAATCCCGGAGTGAGTTATTCGCACTTCGATCTGGCGGATCCTGCTCGGCGCAACTCGCGCCTCGGTGTGCGCTCCATTGCCGAACTGCGCCGCATCCTCCCGCACCTGAGCGGCGCGATGTTCCACTGCAACTGCGAGAACGACGATTTCGCCGCGTTCGCACGCCTGGTGCGCACCATCGGCCGGCGGTTCGGCCTGCTGCTGCGGCGGCTGCGCTGGGTGAGCCTCGGCGGGGGCATATACTTCACGAAGCCGGGGTACCCGGTGGATGAATTCTGCGCGCTCCTGCGGGATTTCGCACGACGGTTCGGCGTGCAGGTGTACCTGGAGCCGGGCGAGACGGCGATCACGCGCTGCGCGCACCTGGTGACCACCGTCGTGGACATCGTGCCCAACCGCACACCGGTGGCGGTCGTGGACGCCTCCACCGAGGCGCACATGCTGGACCTGCTCATCTACCGGACTCCGGCGAAAATGGATCTCCCGGCCGGCGGCCGGTACCGCTACCAGGTGGCCGGGCGGTCGTGCCTGGCCGGAGACGTTTTCGGGACGTACCGATTCCCGCGGCCGCTGCGCGTCGGGGACACGCTGCGCATCGCGGATGCGGCGGGGTACTCCATCGTGAAGAAGAACTGGTTCAACGGGCTCGCGATGCCCGCCATCGCCGTGCGACGGTCCGACGGTCGGATCGCGGTGGTGCGTCGGTTCGGGTACGATGATTTCGTCAACAACCTCTCCTGAGGAGGATGCACGCATGAAAAAGAACGTATTGATCATCGGCGCCGGGGGCGTGGCACACGTCACCGCGCACAAATGCGCTATGATGAACGACGTGCTGGGCGACATCTGTATCGCCTCGCGGACTCAGTCCAAGGCCGACGAAATCATCGCCGACATCCGCGCCCGGAAACACCTCAAGGTGCGCGGCAACAAGCTGCACTCGCGGCACCTCAACGCGCTGGACATCGATGCGACGGTGCAGACCATCAAGGAAACCGGGTCGCAAATCGTCATCAACTTGGGGGCCGCGTTCATCAATATGTCGGTGCTGGAGGCGTGCATCCGGTGCAAGGTAGCGTACATCGACACCGCCATCCACGAGGAACCGGACAAGGTGTGCGAGGACCCGCCGTGGTACGCCAACTACGAGTGGAAACGCCGGTCGCGCTGCAAGAAAGCCGGTGTCACCGCGATTCTCGGTGCCGGTTTTGATCCGGGCGTCGTCAATGCGTACGTCGCTTTCGCGCTCAAACACCATTTCGACACCATCGACACCATCGATATCATGGATGTCAACGCCGGTTCCCACGGCAAGTACTTCGCGACGAACTTCGATCCGGAAATCAACTTCCGCGAGTTCATCAAAGTGTGGGCCTGGGTCGACCGCAAGTGGCAGCAGTTCCCGACGCACACCATCAAGCAGATCTACGATTTCCCGGTCGTTGGTCCGCAGCCCGTCTATCTCAACGGCCACGATGAAATCCATTCTCTCGCGAAGAACGTCAAAGCCAACAGCATCCGGTTCTGGATGGGGTTCGGCGACCACTACATCAACGTTTTCACCGTGCTGCGCAACCTCGGGCTGCTCTCGCACCTGCCGGTGCGCACTGCTGAAGGACAGGAGGTGGTGCCACTGAAAGTGGTCAAGGCGGTGCTGCCGGATCCGAAGACCCTGGCGCCCAACTACACCGGGAAAACCTGCATCGGAGACCTGATCAAGGGAACGAAGAAAGGCGTGGAAAAGGAAATCTTCATCTACAACGTCAGCGATCACAAGCAATGCTACGAAGAGGTGGGATCACAGGCGATCAGTTACACCGCGGGAGTGCCGCCGGCGGCGGCCGCGGTGCTGATAGCTAAAGGGACGTGGGATGTGAAGACGATGGTGAACGTTGAGGAACTCGATCCCGATCCGTTCCTCAAGTTGCTGGAGAAGATCGGCCTGCCGACGGAGATCAAGTTCATCAAACCGCAACCGGCGGGGTGAATGCGTCGTCGGTGCGATTTCCCGGCGATCCCGCGGCGCGTCAGGTGAGGTAGCGGCGCACGGCGTCACCCCACTCCACGTCGTAGGGCGGCGCGGCCAGCGTCGTGAAATACCGCCGGGCTTCCGCCGGACGTCCGAGCCGTTCGTGCAGGATCCGGCCTGCGGCGAACAGCGAGTGCGGCGAGCGGGGGTTCCGTTCCAAAACCTTGCGGTGGAGGAGCAGCGCCTGATCCCAGCGTTCCAGCTTCTCACAGAAGAGCGCCAGCTGCACCAGCGCGTCCGACGGCAGGGGAGCGCCGCCGATCACCGACAGCGCCTGATCCAGCGTCCGCCGCAGGGACGCCAGGTCCCCCCGTTCCCACTCCCGGCGCATGAGGGCGACCGCACGCTGCGCGTAGCGCGGCCAGTCTCCCGCCTCGTACGCCAGGCGCATCAGGGCGTGATGAGCGCGGACGTGGTCGGGGTCGGCGCTGATCACGCCCGCGAGCATCCGTTCGGCGGCGGCATACTCCTTGAGCGCGATCAGGTTCTCGGCGCTGCCGACCGTACGATCCAGCGCCGCCGGCAGCGGCTCAGCCGCTTGTTCCGCCATCTGCGCCGCTGTCGTGGTCCGGATGAATGAGGCGAGCAGCACCCCTGCGGCGAGTCCTCCCCCGTGCGCCCAGTATCCTGCCCCGGACGTGCCGCCCTGCGTGAACACCTCCACGGCCAGGTGCTGCAGGAACCACAGTGCGGGCACCGCCCAGGCCGGGACCGTGCAGGTGCCGAACCGGACCGTGAACAGCGGGAAGAACAGCCAGAACACCCTGACCGGGACGCGGATGTGCCGGATGAGAAAGGCTCCCATCAGACCCGCCACCGACGCCGATGCACCCGTCACGGCGAGTTCCCGCCCGGCGTACACCGCCTGCGCGAACGCCCCCGCGGCACCACCAGACAGGTACGCACCGAGCGTCAACGGCGCTCCCCACCGCTCCTCAATGTTGCCGCCGGCCACCCACAGGAAGAACACGTTGAGCACCAGGTGCAGCACCCCGGCATGGAGAAACTGGCAGGTGAGAATGTTGGGGAAGAACGGCCCGCGGGACGAGAACCCCCACTGCCGGAACGGCGAGACCCGCGGTCTGCCGTCGCGCACCGCGGCGGCGCGCAGCGGCAGGTACTGTTCGTAGAGCGTATCGAATCGGTGCCGTACGGACGGGCGGAGCACCACGTTTCCCCGCCGGGCCTGTTCGAATACGCGCTGCAGCGCCGCACCGTCGAATGCGTCCGCTTCGAGCGCACCGCGCACCGTCCGCCGCTGGAACACGTCCAGGTCGGAGCCGTCCAGCAGCAGCTGCGCCATCTCGCGCGCCAGCACATCCACCGATACGGTGTCCGCGGTATCGGCGAAAAACCGCGCCTGCACCGGCCAGGCCAGAAGAAATGCGATGGTGTTGAGTACGATGAGTCCTGCGGTGAACACCGGGAAGGCGTCCAACCGGCCGCCTTTGCCGATGGGGAACAAGATGAACATGTGAGTCGTGTCCTTTCCCGCGGGACTCCCGGAGCGCGCATGGGAAGCTCCGTTTCAGGGCCGGCCGCACGCCGCGACGATGCACACGAGTGCCGCAACGGCCGGAACCAAACCGCGGATAACCGTCCGCAGGTGCGGGAGCATCACCTCATACATGCTTTTCCAACTTGTGCAGTTCGTTGATGAGTGCGTCTCCGCTTTTCCAGAACTCCTGGAAGGCGCCGCTGGTCGCGGCGGAGAACCCGCGAAGACCGGCGGCGTCGTTGATGAGCAGATCCATCTTGCCGATGAACGACGGCTCCAGCACAGCGGCGCGGGTGTTCTTGAATGCGATGAGATCGTCGGCCATCCGCCCGACGATCTGTTTGGCGTTGAGGATGGTGGCCGGATGCCGCTTGCGCTCTTCACGCCATTCCTCGGTGTACCGGGCGATGATCGTTTTGAACGCCTCGCGCGCGGCTTCCCGGTTCACCGGTGCGGTGGAGGCGGCGGACGGGCGGATTTCAGGTGTGGGCCGGGACACGGGCTTCACCGCACCAACGGCTGGTGAGGCCGTCGCGGCCGCTGATACCGGAACGGCGGGAGTTTCGGGAATAGACGGTTTCTGCACCGGCGGGGCCGGTTCCTGCGGGCGGGCCGCCACCGTCGGAGCAACAGGCGGTTTCGGCTGCTGTACCGCCGGAGACGCGGCGGACGGTGAGCTCTGGGGAGGTGCCGCGGGGGCGCGGTGCGAAGATTCCGGACGGCCGGATGACACCGCGGACGCACCGGCTTCGGCCGACGTGCGCTGTGGATCTTGTTCCGCGCGACGCACCGGTTCCGTCGGGCGCAGCACATCATCCATCGTGGCCGGGCGTTTCTGGCTGGCGGGCTCCACCGGCGTCACCGTCTTCTGCCCCATGAAAGTCATCACCTGCCGGGTGAGACTCGCCGATCCCAGCTCGACGGTAAACGACCCGGCGCTCTGGGGCTGTTTGGCGAGCAGCTCGAATGTTTCACGGCCGCTCTCGGGAGGCTGGCGACGGTTCAACGTCTCCGCACGCGCCGTTCGGTCTCGGGCGATCCGCTGTTCCAGTGCGGATGCGAGTGGTGCGAGGGCGGGGGCGGGAGGCGGGGCGGGAGGCCGTTCCTGTGCGACTTTCCTTTCAAAAATCCCCAGGAACTCTTTCACCAGCGCGCGGTTTGCCTCTTCGGCGCGTTGCACGGCCTGCGCCTCGCGTGCCTGGACATCAGCCAACGCCCGGTCTGTCGTGACGGCGAACTGCTTCAGCCCTTCCGCCAGCGCGACCGAAAGACGATCCAGTTCCGTCGCGATCACCGCACGGTCCTCGGCGATGCGCTTTTCGGTCGCCTCGGTAAATTTCGCCAGGGCTCCGAGCGTGGACTGCTGGGTGTCCCGGAGCGACGCGATGTGCCGCTCGACGCTCCGAGCGAACTCACCGAACCGCTGGTCGGTGAGGGACGCCAGCTCGCGGATGCCGTCCTTGAGTGCGTCGGTGGTCCGGGCGATGCCGTCCGCCCGCTGGGTGGTGAGACGACGTTCATCCTCCAGCGCCTTGGTGAACTGCAACGACAGCTCCTTCATGGTCTCCTGCAGCTCGCGGGCGATGAGTTGCAATGCCTGTTCCTCGGAGAGCGCCGCCCGTTTGGTCTGTACGAACCGCAGCATGAGAAACGCGATGAGTCCCAGGAGAACGAACAGACTGATGATGAGGATGAGTTCAAGGCTCACGGGGAACCTCCTCGGGAGCGGCGGGCGGCAACCGCACACACGGGGCTGCGCCGGCGACATCCCGTGCGGCTGCACTACAAAAAACGACCGGTGTTTTCAAGCACTGTGCGGCCGAGCGGCGGATCACCGCCGGCCGGACCGAATGCGCACGTCGTGCAGCCGTTCCACCTGCAGGCAGAACGCCTCGATGCGCGCCTCCAGAATCTGGGGGAACGCATTGCCGTCGGTTTCGATGGTCAGCAGCGGCAGGTTGCGTTCGCGGGCGTCCCGAGACAACACCGCCTCCACGACCCGACTGGGCATGCACCCGAACGGCCCGATGGAGATGGCGCCGTCCACGTGGTGCGGTACCTCGCGCAGGAACGACCCGGCGATCAGGATGGGTTCTCCGAGGAACCGCTCGTCGAAGAACGACCGGCCCCGGGCGATGAGGTCGCGCATATCGATGGGATCGTACCGGACCAGGCCGGACGCCGCCAGCGCCCGCTTGACGCGCCGTTCGATGAACCGCTGCGCCAGGAGTTTGGCACGGAACTCCATCCGTTCACGGGCGTTGAAACGCGCTGCCATGAACCCCTTGCTGACGCCGTAATCGCAGTACTGCAGCCACTCCATGACCGGCGCCTTGCGTACGACGATATCGCGCTGGCGCAGTCGTTCCAGCAGGTCCTGGAGGGAGAACTCGTCCCGCCGCACGAATATCTCGCCCAGCAGCAGCACCGTCCGCGCTTCCGCGGGCTTCCGGCGCAACGGAATGGCGGCGAAACGGGCAGCGGCCGTGCGCAACGCGTACATCACGCCCGCACGACGGGCGAATGCGTCGCGGATGTCCGCGAAACACCGCTCGAACTCCGCTGCGGCGGCCTCGCGGTCCCGCGCGAGGACCGATAGGGCGTTGCGCACATCTTCCAGCACATCCGCCGCCACCACACCGTACAGCACATGGATCAGGTCGCCCATGCGCAGGCCGGCGTAGCCGTTCTCCGCGGTGAGAGTGAGCAGCGCCACGTTCTCGATGCGATGCTTCTCGATGAGCTTGCGCAGGAAGACATTGTACTGCGAGAACCGGCAGCTGCCGCTGGTCGTCGGCATGAAGTAGACCAGTTTCTCGCCGGGGGCGCGCCCCCGCTTGAGGTGGCGCAGCAGGCCGCCCGTCACCAGGATGAGCGGCAGACATTCCTTGCAGGAGGCGTTGCTGCGGCCCAGGCGCAGCGCCTCGAAGTCGTACACCGGCATCGCCTCCGCGTGGAACCCGCACCCGGTGAATGCGGCAGCCATGAGTTCGCTGTTGATGCGGCCCATGGACGGAAACAACAGCCGCACGGACGGATCGCGCATGTCGGTCGCCGTCGCGTCCCCGGCCACGAAGCAGGCGCGGCCGGCGCGGAATTCGACGCGGGCGGGGGTGAACGGCGCAGCGCGACGTTCCCCGCGACCGATCCGCCGGTGCTTGGCGACCACGTCGATGAACGCCTCGATGCGCGTGTTCACTCCCGCATCCGCGGTGTGGCTATCGAGTTCGAGCGTCAGCGACGGCTTGGTCCCCATGATATCGCGGAAATACCCGAGCAGGAACGAATCGGGGCCGCAGGAGAAATTGGTGATGTAGACGCCGAACAGGCGGGGATGTTCCCGGACGAATCGCGCGGCGCGCAGCAGGTTCTGCCCGGTCGCCCAGGTCATGGTGCGGTCGGTGGGCTGGCGGTCCAACGGCAGCATGTCCCACGGAATGACGGTGATGCCCCGGGAGGCGAACTTGGCGGGGATGCCGAAGTTCGCTTCGGCCGCGAACGCGTTGTACGCCCTCCCGAACAGCACCACCGCGAAGGTGTCGGGATCCCCCCGCTGCAGCCGCCCCAGCGCCGCACGCCCCTGCCGCAGCAGCTCCTGTGTGAACCGTTCCTGGTACCGCGCGGCCCGTCGGTAGGCGGCCACGGGGCGGCGGCCGCCGCGGCCCAGCACCGCCGCGATTCGGAGGAACTCGTCCTGCTGGCTGCCATACCCGCGCGAGAAATTGAGCAACGGCTCTATCACCCGCACGTCCCGCAGCTCGTCACGGAAGGCGCTCTTCAGGCAGTAGGCTTCGCTCTGCAGAAGCTGGCAGGTGCACTGGTGCTCGGCGATGACCTCCTCCGCGGGCCGGTCCACGTGCAGCTCCAGCACTTTGGGCAGGAACACCGCGTCGGGCTTGTGCGCCAGGAGCGTACAGAACATGCCGTGCGATATCTCGTGCGGGTAGCACAGCGCGGTCCGCGCGCGCTTCACGCCGCTCTCGCTGATGTCGCGGGGCAACACCACCTCACAACCAATCCCCGACAGGAACCGCGAGTACAGCGGGTATAGCAGGTGCGTCAGGAACGAGCGGTTGAGCCCCACCCGCGGACGTGCGGATGCGCCCGTCACGGAACGGTTCGGGCGCGCGCCGACCGTATGGAACAGCAGATCCTGGCGGCGGCGCACCAGGTCGTGCTCCAGCGGATCGCAGGCGATGCGGTGCACCACGTTGTAGTACTTGTTGCATGCGCCGCCGAACAGGTGCTTCCTGCCGCCGATGATGATGGTGTGTATCTCGCATTTGCGGTCACACCGCTCGGCCCCCCCGGCGCAGGCGAAACTTTTTCCGTATTGCACGTCACGGGCGGCCAGCTGGGCCAGGTCGAACTCGCCCCGCGTGAGCATACCCTCGGCGATGCGGTGCTTGACCTCCAGGGCGACTCCGAATGCCCCCATGAGCCCGGGGTCGGGCGGGACGACGATGGGCGCTCCCAGCAGGTTTGCCATGGCGAGGGGCACCGCGCGATTGTAGCACACCCCGCCCTGCATGAACACTTTTTTGCCGACGGCGCGCTGCCCCTTGACGCGGTTCATGTAGTTCATGCAGATGGAATACACCAGGCCGGCGGTGATGTCCTCGCGGCTGATGCCGTCGTGCACGGCGACCTTGATGTCGGAACTGATGAAGGCGGCGCACTGGTCATTGAAGTTGGGCGGGGTCCGCCCGCGCAGCGCCACTTCCTGAATCTCCCGGTGCCCGATACCCAGCGCCTCGCGCGCCGCCTCCTCCAGGAACGACCCCGTCCCTGCGGAGCAGGCCTCGTTCATCGCGTAATCCGACGGTACGCCGTTGGTCAGGAACGTGTACTTCGCGTCCTGTCCGCCGATTTCGAATATGGTGTCCACCACCGGATCGTAGTGGGCGGCGCCGGTAGCGTGCGCGATGATCTCGTTGATCACGGCATCGGTTCCCGCGTGCAGGCCGGCGATCTGCCGGCCGGATCCCGTGGTGCCCAGGGCAACCACCCGGACCGGCACGCCGCCGAGTTGTTCCAGCAGTCCGGCGTAGCACTCCCGCGATGCGCGGATCGGGTTGCCGTTGGTGCGCAGGTACACCGCGGCCAGCACCGCGTCGTCCTCCGTGCGCAGCACCACCGCCTTGGTGGTGGTGGAGCCCACATCCAAACCGACGATGCACTCCTCACCCCCGCGCGCCGCGGCGCGTGTTCCCGGAGCGAACCGCACCAGCCGCTCCCCGTCCGCGATCGGAGGCAGCCGATCGAACATCGCACGGCGCTCGTGGAACGGTTGGGCGCCGTCCAACTCCAGTCGAACTCCCTGGGTCAGCGCCCGGTACGCCGCGCCGAGGGCTTCAAACACCTCCGCGTGCGGACTCGTCGTGAACCCTTCGATGCGTTCGCGCAGCAGCTGCATGATCACCGCGTTGCGCGTGACCCCGCCCACGGCCAGCACGTCGCGGTGCCCCGATTTCTCCAGCAGCTCCAGCACCTTCTCGGCCATCATGCGGCACAAGCCCGCGGTCACGCGGCCGATCGGCACCCCCTTGTTGAGCGCATGGGTGCAGTCGCTCTTGCAGAACACCGAACACCGTCCGGAGACCCGGTACGGTTCCGCCTCGCACCCGAGACGCGCCGCCTCTTCCGGACCGATGCCCATGCGCCCGATCTGCTGCAGGAAGAACTCCCCGGTGCCGGAGGCGCACTTGTTACCCGTCTCCACCGTCACGACGTGGCCGTGCCGGTCCAGCACGTACACGACGAAATTCTCCGCGCCCAGGCTCGCCACGGCGGAATACGTCCGTGTATCGCCCTGACGACGCAACCACGCCAGCGCCCCCTCAACCGCTTCGGGCTCGGTGATGGAGCGCGCATTGACCATGGTGCGGAACTTGCGCCCGGTGAGCAGCCCGCAATCGGCGCCGGTGAGGTCGAACTCCCGCAGCACCTCACGGAACATCGCGCGGGGGTCGCTGGCGTGGCCGCGCACCGCAGTGCGGCCGACCCGGATGCCGGCGGCATCCTGCAGCAACTCGGCGACCTGGATCCCCGACGCACCCAGACACACGCCGACCGATCGGATGAGGGCGCCTTTCCCCGGTCCAGGTGTCGTGCTCATGCGTATATCCCTGACGACTGCACTGTCTTGAGACGCCGCCACCGCTTCTCCAGCAGCCGGGCCGGCTGTTCCGTCTCCGCACCGGTCAGGGTTCGCACCGCTCCACGGACCATGGCGAGGTGCCGGTCCCAAATCCGATCCAACGACCGCTGTCCCCGGTGTGTCATCTCGATCTCATGGGTGTGGCGATCACCGGCGCTCACGCGCCATCCGACCAGCCCGCCCCGCTGCAAGGCATCCGCGAGTTTCACGCTGTTTGCCGCGGCGGTCGGCAGCTGTGCACTGAGCTCGTGCCGCCGCATGCGGTCATCCCGCGATCCGCGGCGCGAAACCGTCCTGAGCGCGTGGTATTTCGCCATGTTCCACCCATTGTCTCTGTACTCAAGGTCAAGACGCTCCCGTTGCACCAGGGAGGCGCGTCCCAGGCCGTACAGCGCGGCCAACAGCAGCAACGTCTCGATCACGTTCCCTGACGCCGAATTCCCGGAAGGCGTTCACGGCGCGCCCCCGGTGCATTCTCATACCGGCACAGCATGTATAAATCTACGTATCGTGTGTCAAGGGTGAGACGGCTTCGTACAGTTGCCGGATGGGGTTCAGGCGGCGCGGATCGCCGCGAGCACCCGAACCGCGTGCACCGCAGCCCGAACGTCGTGCACGCGCAGAAAGTCCACGTTGCGCTGGATGCAGTAGGCGTGCAGCGCGAGCGTGCCCGCCTCCCGCTGGTGCACTGGCAGCGGGTCGTCTTCGGAACCGAGGATGCGCCCGATGAAAGACTTCCGGGAAAGGCCGACCAAAACGGGGTACCGGACGCCGTCGTACTCGCGGAAATCATCCACCCGTCGCAGAATGGCGAGGTTATGAGCGGTTGTCTTGCCGAATCCGATGCCGGGATCCAGAATGATACGTTCCGGACCGACCCCGCGCGAGCGGCAGAAGGCAATCCGTTCCGCGAAGAAATCGCGAATATCGCTCACCACGTCGCGGTACACCGGGCGGTGCTGCATGGTGGCGGGCGTGCCTTGCATGTGCATCAGCACCACGCGAACGGCGGGACGCGTCTGCAACAGGTCGGCCATCGCCGGATCGCCGCGCAACGCGGTCACGTCATTGACGATGGCCGCGCCGGCGTCCAGCACTCGGCGCGCGACCTCCACTTTGGAGGTGTCCACCGACACCGGGACGTGCGGAAACCGCCGCACGATCCCGTCGACCACCGGTACCACTCGACGAATCTCCTCATCGACGGTTACCGGCATTGCCCCGGGCCGTGTGGATTCCCCGCCGATGTCTATGATGTCAGCCCCCGCCCGAACCAGCTCGGAGGCATGTTCTATTGCCGCGTCTGGTTCGGCCCACCGGCCGCCATCGGAAAAGGAATCCGGCGTCACGTTGACGATCCCGATGACTTGTGTCATGGTCGGCAGGTTCGCACCGCGGAGCGGCGCCCCGGTCACAGCGCCGGAGCGTCCAACGGGCGGACGGCGGCGAGGATGGTGCGCGCGGGTTCCCGTTTGTTGAGGGTGTACAGATGGATCCCCGGCGCTCCGGCGTCCAGCAGCGTGCGACACAGCCGTACGGTGAACTCAACTCCCGTGGCCCGGGTTCGTTCCGGATCATCAGCGATGGGCTCGAAGACCGCCCGCATCGCCGGCGGGATGCCGGCGCCGCAGCGGGCGCAGAACCGTTCCACCGCGCGGAAATCCACGACGGGGAGCACCCCGGGTATGATGCGCGCGGTCACCCCGAGGGCGCGCAGACGGGCGACGTACGTCCGGTACATCTCCGGATCAAAAAACAGCTGCGTGATGACGAAATCCGCGCCGGCGTCCATTTTTTGTTTAAGGAACCGCGCGTCGGCGTCCGCGTCCGGGGCGAGCGGATGTTTTTCCGGGAATCCGGCGACCCCGATGCACGCCGAAGCGCCGAACCGGGCACGGATGGCCTGGACCAGTTCATGGGCGAATGCAAAACAGTCCGGCGCAGAACACGCGGGTGCGCCTTCGGCCGGGAGATCCCCGCGCAGCGCCAGGATGTTGCGGATGCCGCGGCGGTCCAAATCGTCCAGGATGTGCGCTATATCCGCACGAGAGTGTCCGACACAGGTAAGGTGAGCGACCGCCGGAACGCCGTACTGTTTTTGGATGCGTTCAACAACGTCGAACGTGCGTTCCCGGCTGCCGCCGCCGGCGCCGTAGGTGCACGAGATGAAATCCGGCCGGAGAGCGCACAGCTCCCCGACCAGACCGACGAGCTTCTCATGCCCCTCGGGCGTTTTCGCCGGAAAAACCTCAAAGGAAAACGTGGGCGGCCGTCCGGCGCCCATGCGTGCGGCGAGTGAGAGGGTGTCAGCGTTGGCCATGGGAGCAATCCTCGGTGCCGGCGGACATGTCCGACGGGATGCGGCACGTCAATGCCTACACTATTTTGCCGTAACTGTCAAGCGGGCACACCGTAGTGCTTGCCGGCCTCCGGTGTGCACATGCGTGTACATCCGCGCGGAAATGACGGCGTTTCAGCGCACCACGGCGACTTTTCTGCGCAGCTTGAGTCCGGCTCCCGCGACATCCACGATGTACACACCGGACGGCACGATCGCCCCCGAGGCATCGGTGCAGTCCCACAGCTGGTGCGCGGTGACGTTCGCCGCGACCTGCACGGTGAACTCACGCACGAGCGCGCCGGTCAGTGCGTGTATGCGGATGGAAACCGTTCCCGTGCGCCTCGGGTTGACGAACAGGCGCACCACATCACCATCGTCCGGACGAACGTAGCCTTCAGTCCCGCCGAATGCACGAACATCGCCTGGAGGAACGGTCACCGTTCCGGGACTGGATCCGCCGGCGCCGACCACGATAGTGACACCCGCGGACACCGCCGACTGGCTGGCGGTGAACGCCCGTGCGGCCAGGACGTACGTACCGGGCATCACAGCGGTCCAGGTGAACGTGTACGGCGAGGATGAGTCCACACCCAGCAACGTCGTCCCGGCGTAGAACTCCACCCGTTGGATGCCCCCCACGGGGATGTCTGCGTGTGCGGTGATCACCACGGTGGCTCCGGTGCTGATCGCGAAGGTCGTCTGGTCGGCGGGCGCGGTGATCACGCAGGTCGGCGCGAGGGCGGCCACGTGCACGGTGACGCCGAGGGAGTTCGCGCTCTGCCCGTTCGCGTACGCACGGACGGACAGGTTGTAACTGCCGACGGGGACATTCATCCAGTCGTAGAGGTACGGCGCTGTCGAATCGGTGAACAGGAGTGTGGTGCCGTGGTAGAACTCCACCCGTTCAATGGCGCCGGACGCTACGGTCGCGGTGGCGACGATGGTGAGGATCGCCGTGGGAGCCGTGGTGTAGATCACCGCCTGGTCCGTGGGGCTCGTGATGCCGCAGATGGGCAGTGCGGTGATGCTGATGGTTACGGTGCTGGACCACCCGACGGCGCCGTTGAGATCCGTCGCGCGGGCGACCATCTGAAACACGCCTGGATCGTTGAACAGAATGTTGGGATTGTAGCTGCCGCCCGATGACGAGCCGACCATGACGGTGTAGGTTCCCGTGGTCCGGTACAGCTGTATCCCTTGCACGGACCCGTCCGGATCCTCCGCGGTGATGGTGAAAATAACCCCAGACCCCGTCGGAAAGACCGCTCCGTCCGCAGGACCGGCGATGTTGACCGCGGGCGGCCGATTGACCGTGGCGGTGGTGACCACGTTGGAGATGGCGCTCCAGTTGCCCGACTCGTCGGCGGTGCGCAGGGCGAAATAGTAGCGCACGCCGCCCGGGGCGAGGCCCGTGACCGTGTAGGTCTGCTGCGTGCCAGCGGCGGCGGGAACCGGCGCACCGGAGCACTGCGTCGCGGTGGCGAAGGAGGTGCTCGTAATGACACCCAACGCATACCGGATGTCGTAGGTGGTTGCGGTGCCGATGGTGCCGTCATCGCCCGGCGCCGTCCAGCGCAGCGACACCGTGGTGTTGGATGACGCGGTCACCGTGAGCGTGGTGATCTGCGCCGGTGGGGTTACATCGGATGACAGGAGCGTCGCTCCCGATGGGGAATTGGACAGGTCGCTCGTGTAGCCGTCAGCGTTGGTGGTGCGCAGGGCGAAGAAGTACGTGGTTCCCGCGGTGAGCCCCTGCACAATGAATGTCTGCTGGCTGCCGGCGGGCAGCGGCGTCGGGATGCCCGGGCACGGCGTTGCGGCGGCGAACTGGGAAAGGTTCGTAATTGCGTTGAGCGCGTAGCGGATGTCGTACGACGCCGCGGTGCCTACGGTGCCGCGGGCGCCCGGCGCGGTCCAGGTGAGGCGCAGCGAGGTGAGCGACGGGCTGCTGGCCACCAGGTTCATGACCGCCGCGGGCGGCGTGGTGTCTATCTGGACTTCGGCGGTGCGCACCACGAGCACGTTGGACAGGGCGCTCTCGTTGGGCACCTCGTCCCGGGTCTTGAGCGCGAAATAGTATGAAGTGCCGGGGTTGAGCCCGGTCTGCGTGTACTGCTGCTGCGTGCCCGCCGGCTGCGGCGCGGGGACGCCGATGCACGGGGTGATCGACGCCCAGTTGCCTTCGGTGATCATCGCGGTATGACGGCGCAAGTCATAGGCTGCGGCCGTGCCGACGGTGCCGTCGTCCCCCGGAGCGGTCCAGCGCACGGTGACGGAGTGTGTCGTCACGGACACCTGCGCGAGGTCGCCGACCGCGGCGGGCGGTGTCACATCCCCGGTACCCCCCGAGGTGAAATTGAGCGACCAGGATGCGGAGGTCGCATTGGGATTCGTCCAGGTGACCCGGGTGACCCCGTCGGCTCCAGGCGTCACGGTCATCGTCTGCCCGCCCATGGTCGCGGACTGCAGGGTGAACCCCGCGGGTATATTGAGCGCCATGGTGTAGGGAACGCCGGTGATCAGGCACTGCGATGTCCCGGAGAGCACCCGGGTGCCGGCGTTCCAGGAGACATTCAGCAGGTCGACGCCGCCCTGGGTGATGTGTCGGTTGGTTGACACGATCTGCGGGACGGTGAGTTTCGGCACCACGGCGAGTATCCGGGTGTCCTGTGCGGGAATGGACACGGTGACGGACCCGGTGAACGTTCCCAGGCACTGGTTACCCCAGAAGTCGTAGACGATGACATCCTGGGTCGGGGACAACCCGATGCGCTTTGCGAAATCGATGACCTTGTTCTGCGCGGTGGTCCGGTAGTTGATGGCTTGCACGATGTACCAGGTTCCCCATGGTTTGGGCACGTCCAGCACGTACAGTTCGGCATAGTCTCCCGACACGCTCATGCCGGCGCCGGTCGGATGCTCGAACATGTCCGCCGGACGGGCGGCATACATCCCGTACCCGCCGCAGGACGGAGCGATATCTTTTATCAGCTGCAGGCGGTTTGCCGGAACAACACCGGTATCCCAGAACCGGTCGCTCAACAGCACCAACCCGCCGGACAGCCCGGTGAGCCCCGCCCAGATGCGGGATTGGCCGATGGTGAGCCTCGACTCCACGTGCACCATGTCGATATCCGTAATCCAGAGACGTTTGTTCGTGTACCACTGGTACGTCGCCAGTATGTTGGCGACTATGTTGTAGTCCAGCCGATCCAGCCGGAAATCCACGCCGGTGTCTTCCCCGGTGCGCATCGCCTGACCGGCGTTGATGCACACCCACGGGTACGAGTTGCACTGCAGGAGCATCGTCCCGGGACGCATGTTGTTCACCATAATGAAGAACGCATTGCGGAAGTCGTTCATCGTGCCGTTGCCCTGGTTCACGAAATCCAGCTTGATGTAATCGTAGGCCCAGCCGCCCGAGCCGGTGTTCGTGATTCTCGCAAACAGATTGGCGAGCCATGTCTGGAAACCGGAGTTGTACAGGTCGTACCGCTGCATGCCGGAGGTGGGGGTCGGACTTGAGAATGACGGGTTCTGCAACCCCATGGGTGTTTGCTTCCACCACGAGTTGGCGAACCCGTCTTCATCGTTGTGGGGGCCTATCCAGATGCCCGCCTGCAGACCCCGAGCGCGGATGTAGTCCGCGATGGTGCGCATCCCGTTGTTGTCTGTTCCCACCCGTTCGGGATCGTATGGCTGATTGCTGGGTATTTGGCTCTCGCCGAGCCCGGAACCGCTGAACTTGGTATTGGCCCACCACGACCCGGAACACCGGTATCCGACCTGCCACCCGTCGTCAATCTGGACCAGGGTATAGCCGTAATCCTTGAGGCGGAAATTGGGGTGCACCAAGCTGTCGGCCACCTGGCGAACGTCCGCCTCGGTTATCCCGTTGCCGAACGCATCCCACGTGCAGAAACCGGACGGAACCCACGTGCTGATGGCGACGTTGCTGATGACGCGCACCAGGTCGCCGTAGCGCTCCATGCCGCGCGGCACATCACGCGTCGCGAACACCGCAAACGTCTGGCCCACGTTGGACGGGTTCATCTGGCAGGTCCCCTGGAAGGACATCCCGCCGGCGGTGGGGGTGACCTGCGTCTGCTGGTCGCGCGCCTCGATGCCGACCGATCCGACGATGATGCCCGGACGGTCGTACACGGCGTTGGCGATGGTGCCGATATCCTGAGCACAGATATTGAAAATACTGGTGCGCGTCCCGGTCAGACGGATGACCCGCGGACGGTGTTTGGCCGTCCAGTAATTCGGATCCTGGTACCACACCATCACATCGGTGCGCGGCGTCCCGGTGTTGAGTTCGCCGGAAATCTGCATCGTCTGTCCGGAGGAACCCGCCCGTTGGGCGTTGACCGTGAAGAACGGCTCGTTGTCGTACACCCGCATCGTCATCGTCCCGTTGGATCCGGTGAAGGTGAGCTGTTTGCCGGTGCCGATGGAGTCGTTGAGATCCTGTTCCGCGGGTGCCCCGTAGCCGGAAATGAGCGTGTTGTTGACCCGCAGGCCCACATTGTTGAGCGTGTGACCGCCGTCGAGCGTGCCGGTCCACGTTCCGGCGGAAAGGTTGACGGTCAGTGTCATCACCCCGTTGGTGATGATGGTGTTGCCGCCCGCCGTGGTGACGGTGACGGCTCCGGCACGCGGAGCGGCTGCGGCGAACACCACGGCAATGGCGATGCAACGAACAAGATCAGTGCGGTTCACGGACTCCCCCCCTGTGCGGTATGATCGGTGCCGTACGGCAGCGTGCCGTACACTGCTAGTATACTACAAAACCCACGCGGAGTTATCAAGCTTCAGACGCTCCCGGCAGCAGACGAGGTTCGCCGGAACAGCAGCATACCTGCAGTATCGGAAGAGACCACATACACTCCGGAAGCACGTTCGCACGCTGTAAAAAAAAGGCAACTATGGTGTCTTACTGGTGAGTGGATATGTTCCGGAGAGACACTGTCATTCTTTAAACTCCCGCCGAAAGGGAAAGGAAGGAAGTATCCCATGCAAAAGACACAGGTCATTCTACGGGTGGCTGTTGCGGTGGGTATCCTGGGCATATGCACCACCGCCTCACTGGAAGCGGTGGTCTCTGCGATTCAGCCCGGAGAACACCCGCGGCTCTACTTCAACACGCAGGAGATAGAGGCGCTCCGCCGGGCGATACTCGTCGACAGACAACCGACGTACGCGGTCAGCACCTACGACGCAATCAAGAATACCGCTCCCCGCTCCAAACCGTCCAATATGGATAGTCTCGGATGGCCCGACAGCTACTCAACGGCGGTGCCCTGCACCATCGACAACATGAAGGCATGCTTCAGCTACATGATAGAACCGACGACCGCAAAAGCAACCGCGTTGCGCAACGCCCTGGTCAGCTGGACCGCCCGGTTCGGTCCCTACTGGACGACCGATCCACAAGGCGGGGGGCACATCCAGTACGCACTGCCCTGGATGTACGATCTGCTCTACAACAGCGGGGCGCTCTCAGCGGCGGACAAGCAGCAGTGCGAGGTGTTTTTTTCCTCCACCGCCAACCAGCTGGTCCGCCCGAACAGCTACTGGGCGAGCCGCGGCAGGTACTCGATCGACAAAGAAGGTTCGCTGCGCTACGACTACGAGAATTGGCGGCAGTGGGAATTCCACGCGGGTGCGATCGCCGCGCTCGTTTCCAAGAACCAGGATCTAGTCAACCGCGCGTTTGTGACCACCGTGCCCGAAGACCACTTCACCGATCTGGATCTGGCGCAGTTCGCCCCGTCCACCCGCGACATGAAAAACATGATCAATGGGCTGGTCTATCCAAGCGGATACAACTTCGACGGGTACCACCGCGTGTATGGATTCAACGCCCCTGTTGATTCGTTCGCCGGGCAGAACTCCGGCGAGGGACAACACTACCACTTCTTTGCGCTCCTGTCGTGCGTGTTCGGCGCGGAAGCGGCGTCACACAACGGTTTCGACGCGTGGTCGTACGCGCAGGAGGCGCTCAAACGTTCCTTCGTGCGGGGGCGTGCCTGGGCGCCGACGGCATACCACGCCGGCGTCGGACGCGACTACAACTGGCTGCCGGCGTACTGGATCCTGTATCGCCACTTCCCGAACGATCCGACGATTCGCGACGCCGTGCAACAGAGCGGCGCCTACGATGCGCTCCCGTACATCCTCGGCAACGCCTGTCCCCTGTGGGGCGCACTGGGGGACATCGTCGTGAGTTCCGCACCGCCGCAGCCGCCCGCGTCAGCCCCTCTCCAGCTGACGGCGATCCCGGGAGACGGCCGGGCGACACTCTCCTGGCAGTCGGTGAACGGTGCTACGGGATACGCCGTCTACCGGGGCACTGTCGCCGCGGGGACGCTCCTTTTCATCAGTTCGGCGGCCGCCACCACCTTCACCGACACCGGACTGACCAACGGCACGACGTACTTTTACGCCGTCGCCGCCTACAACAACGCCGGCACCGGACCGCGGTCCGCAGCGGTCTCCGTGGTACCGCAGCCGTCGCAGACCGTTTTCAGCTCCGTTCCGTACTACGGTGATGTGCTCAACTACGAGCCGCTCACAGCCGCACGGTGGTCCGTCGTAGCCGATGAGGGCGACCTCCGGCTGTTCTTGAATACCAGCGCATTCGGGCCGGGTACCGGAGACGGACTGGGTGAATACACCCTGGTCCGAAACCGAACGTTCGGCGACTGCACGATCACCGCCCGGGTGAAATCGAACGAGTCGTTCTCCGCCAACCCGTCCGCCGACTACGCTGTCGTGTTCGGTTTCACCGACCCGGCGAACTACTGTTACGTCATGTTCAACCGTACCGCAGCATTCATTCAGCTGTTCCGAATGTACAATGCCTCCCGCATCGCGCTGGCGACCGCCACGGTCTCCGGCATCCCCGACAACGGCTATCACACGGTGACGATCAGCCGCACCGGTACCCACGTACACGTTCTCCTGGACGGCGCATCGATTCTGATCGCCTCGAGCAGTCTGCTCGAGGCAACCGGTCGCGTCGGCATCGGTTCGTACAACGATTCCGCGTACTTCGACGACATTTCCGTCACCTCTTCCACCAACCTGTCGCCGACGGTGATCCTGCTGCAACCGGTGCACGGCGCCTCCGTCCCGGCCCCCGGCACGTTCGTCTTACAAGCCGCCGCATCCGATCCCGACGGAACTGTCAGCGCGGTGCGTTTCTATGCCAATGGAACCTTCCTCGCCCAGCAAACCGCCTCCCCGTACGTCTTCACGTGGAACGACATCGCAGCGGGGACGTACACCATCACCGCATCGGCCACGGACGACCGCTCCGCAACCGGCACGTCGGCGCCCGTCACCGTGTACGTCCACCGACAGGAGACCTCCCGTCCGCCGGAGGTAACGTTGGTGCAGCCGGTGGACCACAGTACCTACAGTGCTCCTGCAGCCGTCTCCCTGGAAGCTTCGGTCGCGGACGACGGCACCGTCGCACAGGTGTCTTTCTACGCGGGAAGTACCCTCCTGGCGACCGTTCCGAACAGCCCCTATACCTGGACGTGGCGTGAGGTGACTGCGGGCACCTACCAGCTGTACGCCGTTGCGCTCGATACGACTGGTTTGACCGGCACGTCGCCCGCCGTGTTCATATCGGTGGTGTCCTCAGCAACTGCACAGCAGTGGTGCTCGCTCACCGTAGCGATCGACCCACCCGGTGCAGGAGCCGTCATCCCCTCCAGCGGCATGTTCCTGCAGGGCAGCACTATTTCCTTGAACGCCGTGCCGCATGAACCGTACGTGTTCAGCGGATGGTCCGGTGCGGCGACCAGTACCCACACGCCGCTCATCCTGCTGGTAAGCACCCACGTCGCACTCACCGCTCACTTCGAGTACCGCCCGCCGGCGAACCTCCCGCCGACCGTCACCCTGATCAGTCCGGTGGACGGCTCGACGGCGAGTGTCACCGCCGCCATTCCGCTGGAGGCCGCCGCCGAAGATCCCGACGGCGTCATCACCGCGGTGTCCTGGTGGGTCGGTACCACCCGGATCGCCGAGACGACCCAGGCGCCGTACCGCAGCACGTGGGTGGCGCAGGAACCCGGAATCTATGCGGTGTACGCGTCGGTGACCGATGACGGCGGCGCCACCGCACTCTCCCGCGCACATACCATCAGCGTGGTGAACCCCTCTACGCCGGTCGTGTGGCGAACGCTCACCATTACCATTGAACCGCCGACCGCAGGGTATGCGCAACCCGGCGGCGGCACCTTCCCGGACGGAACAACCGTCACCGTGCGTGCGGTCGCCTACCCGGGATGGCATTTCGACGCCTGGACGGGGAACTTCACGAGTACATCACCGGCGCTCCCGGTGCTGATGGACCGTGACATCACCCTGACGGCGCATTTCAGCACGGTTTCATACGGCACCGCACAACCGCCGACAGTTGCCATTCTCTCTCCTGTACCGGGAGCGACATTCACCGCTCCGGCCTCTCTTCCCGTATCGGTCACCGCAACCGACGTGGACGGGACGATTACGTCGATCACGGTCTACCTCAACAACCGGATCGCGGGCACCCTGTCCACTGCTTCCGGAACCGTGACCATCCCTGATGTTCCCGCCGGCGTGCACACCATCACCGCGAAAGCGACCGACAGTGACGCTTTGGACGGCTGGAGCGATGAAGTGACCGTCACGGTCAACCCGCCGACACCGCCGCCCGATACCGCACCGGGTCCGACACCGGATGCCGTGACCCTGCGTGCAGGCGCCGGCGGGTATCTGAACGGCAGTACACGGGACGTGCTGGTATGTACTGTGCCGGTCAACCGACCCGGCACGGTGCATCTTGCGATCTACTCCCTGCGCGGACGCCGCATGCACGTGCAATCGCACCGCGCCGAAACGCCGGGATCGTTCACGTTGACGTGGAACCCCTGGCGGACGGACGCCGAACCGCCCGCGTCCGGGCTGTACCTCGTCGTCGTGCGGACACCGTCCGAGACCGTGCGGCGGACCGTCGCCATCATTCGATAACGACCATTTTTATCGAAACCCGGGAGACGCACATGAACCAACGTACGTCAGCAGCTCACCACACGATACACCGCCGTGCAGCGTCAGCGACGGCGGCCATCCTGGCACACCTCGTGGCCATACCGCTCGCCGGCGCTACCTTCACCCCGACGATCATCCCGCTCTCCGCCGACGAACTGATGAACCCGATGCGCGGGTACTACGCCAAAGGGCGCAGCGAGATGATACCGCAGCCGGAACCGCCGTACGACTACTACGCACGGTTTTCGTGGCGGGACCTGGAACCGACGCGCGACACGTACAATTTTGCGCCGATCGACACCGAAATCAACTACGCGCTCAGCCGGGGCGGCAACGGCGCCCGGTTCCACTTCCGGGTACGCTGCATGACGAGCGCCACCAGCGGACTCATTCTCGTGCCGGACTACCTGCGCAATCTCATGGAGAAAGGGTGGTACCACACCAACAACACGTACATCCCCGACTGGAACGACTCGGACTTCATCTCCCGGGCGCAGGCGCTGATGAATGCTCTGGGCACCCGGTACAACAACGATCCGCGCATCGGGTACGTCGACATCGGCTTTTACGGTCTCTACGGCGAGTGGCACATGTACCAGGTTCCCTACCCGAGCCCCACCGGGGCGACGCTGCCCACCACCGCGACCAAGCGGGCACTGGTGGACTTGCACCGGATGGCGTTTCCGAACAAGTACGTCCTCATGCTCACCGACGATCTGGAAGCGCTGACGTACGCGATGAGCGTATCCACGACCATCGGAGTTCGCGTGGACAGCCTGGGCAACTCCTGCTGCATGAACACCAGCATCCTGGCGCCGGCGCTGGAACGCTGGAAGATTGCACCGTTCGTAACGGAATTCTTTGGACCGGGCAACACGACTCCTTCGATAGCCCTCAGTCAGGTCCAGCAGTATCACGTTTCGGCAGTGAGCAACGGCAACATCGACGCGTGGAACACCTGGAGCACCGCCGACCAGCAGACACTCTTGGAGGTGGGCAAACGCGCTGGGTACCGCTACGAGATGCAGGAGCTCACCATTCCGTCGCCGCTGACCGCCGGCCAATCCGCCGCGGTGACCAGCCGCTGGCGCAACGCCGGCGTCGCCCCGATCTATGAGCCGTTCAACGTCATGCTGCAGCTGCGGACAACACAGAGCACCGCACCGGTGTTCCAACAGCAGCTGAGCGTACCCCTGCGTACGCTGCTGCCGAGCACTGCAACCACTTCGTACAGTGACACCATCACCGTCCCTGCGAACCTGACTCCGGGAACGTACACCGTTGCAGTAGCCGTCCTGGATCCCTCGGGATACCGTCGGCCGCTCAAATTAGCGATCCAGGGTCGGCAGAGCGACGGAAGTTACTCCCTGGGCACGATAACCGTCACGGCATCCAGCGGTTCGGTCAACATCCCTCCGCGCATCTGGATATCCTCTCCCCTCCCGGGTGCCGTTTTCACCGCGCCTGCGGCGATCACGATACACGCAACAGCGTACGACGAGGATGACGCGGTGGCACGCGTTGAGTTCTACGCCGGCACCACGCTCCTGGCAACTGACACGGCGAGCCCGTACACGGCGACCTGGACCGACGTACCGGTGGGGAACTACACGCTCAGCGCCTGTGCGTACGACACCCGTGCGGCGGTCGCCGTGAGCACCACTGTCGCATGCACGGTGCTGCCGGAACCGGCTGGCAGCAGCCCCCGGCTCCTCGCAGACACCTACGTCAACAGCGCGGCATCCACCACCAACTACGGAAACGACCCCCAGTTGCGCACCAAAACCGGCAGTACTACCCGTCTCGGGTACCTGCTCTTCGACCTCTCCGCTGTCAGCGGGACGGTCCGCCAGGCGACCCTGCGGCTCTACGGCTCCATCAACGGATCAACTCCAGGCATACCGGTTGCCGTTCACCCGGTCACGGATACCACCTGGAGAGAACTCACTATGACCTGGATGACCCGGCCGGCGTACGGCACCGCAGTCGCGACCACCACCGTTCTCGACGCCACGCCGCGGTGGTACTCCTGGGACGTTACGTCGTACGTCGCAGACGAGCTGGCGGCGCGGCGTACGGCGGTGAGCTTCTGTCTGCGGAACGTCGTCGAAACTCCGGAATACATCATCTTCAACACCAAAGAAGCACCCGACAACCAACCGGTGCTCGTGGTCAGTACGGGTGATGCTCCCGGGCAGACGCCCCCGCGCGCACCGGAACAACTCACTCTCGTCGGAGCCACCACCGGTACCGTCACCCTGAGCTGGGTGGACACCGCCGACAACGAGACCGGCTTCCACCTGGAACGTAAAATCGGGTCCGCGGGCACGTTCATCGTGGCGGCCACGGTGCCCGCGAACAGCGCCGTCTACACCGACGTCGGATTGACACCAGGTACCACCTACGTGTACCGGATCCGCGCGTTCAACGGTGCCGGCGCATCGGCGTACAGCACCGAGTGCATGGGAGTGACCGCGGCGCTGCCGCCGCGGCGGTTCCCGCTCATCACCGCGGCGATCCCCGCCGTCGGCGGCATCATTACTCCCTCCAGCGGTACGTACACCGAGGGGACCGTGGTCACCGTACTGGCACAACCTGCATCCGGATACTTCTTCGTCCAGTGGCAGGGAGACATCGTCGGGGCGCAGAACCCGGCGAGCGTCACCATGAATTCCACCCGCACGGTGATCGCGCTGTTCGAACCGGTTCCCGTCTCCAGCGACACCCGATACTGCACCGTCACGGTGACCGTGGATCCCCCCAACGGAGGCATCGTGATGCTCACCCCGGCGGGCGGGTACTACCCGGTCGGGACGACCGTCACGGTGACCGCTGTTCCAGCCAACGGCTTCGTCTTCGCCGGCTGGGAAGGACCCCTGACTCCGCCTGACAACCCGTTCACCTTTGTGGTGACGGACTCCGTGACGATCACCGCAACCTTCCAGCGGGTGCCGCACATCAACCAGCCGCCGACGGTCGGCATCACCCATCCCCAAACCGGCACGACGTTCACACGCCCGGTGTCTATCACCGTGCAGGCGGTCGCGGAAGATCCTGACGGGTCCGTTGTCAAGGTGGACTTGTACGTGAATGGTTCGCTCGTCGGTGAAGATGCCGCTGCCCCGTACACCATGGTCTGGTTTGACGTGCCGGCCGGCAGCTACCAGATCACCGCGGCGGCATGGGACGATAGCGGCGCGGTCGGGTATGCAAGCCCCATCACGGTGATGGTTACGGACGCCCCCTCGAATCCGCCGGCTGATGACATGCCGACGGCACCGACACCGGGGACAGTCATCGTTGCGGGAGGAATGAACGGGTACATCGACACACGGCAACCCGACGCACGATTGTCCGTCCGGTTTACGCCACCGAAACATGGTACCGTCACCGTGCGCATCTACGACCTGATCGGACGCGTCGTCAGTACACGTTCACACGCGGCCACGGCAATGGAACCGGTCACCCTCACTTGGAACGTCGATACGATGCCTGCCGGGATCTACCTGCTGCACCTGGAAGGCGGTGGTATGGGGGTGCGCAAACACTTCGTCGTCGTGCGCTGAACCTCGGGGGAGCGACGGCGGGAGACATCCGACGAGAGAACGACCCGGCGTGGCGACGCCGGCCCGCGGCGTCACCGTTTGATGAGCTCCAGCACTTCCATGCGGGCGCGCAGGTCTTTCAGGAAAATGCCGCGCATGCACGAGGTGACGATGGTGTGGCCGGGTTTACGAACCCCGCGCATGGAGAGGCACAGGTGTTCCGCCTCGCAGATGACGATGACGCCCAGCGGTTGCGCCTTCTTCATGATGGTCTCGGCGATGGCCCTGGTCATGCGCTCCTGCACCTGGAGCCGCCGGGCGTAGATGTCCACGATACGGGCGAGCTTGGAGATACCCAGCAGGCGGGTGCGGTCGGGGATGTAGGCGATGTGCACTTTGCCGAAGAATGGCAGCAAGTGGTGCTCGCAGAGGGAGTGGAAGGCAATGTCCTTTTCCAGGACCAGCTCCTGGTAGTCCTCCGCCGCGAAGTGAATGGTGAGCACTTCGTCGGGGTCGCACCGCTCTCCGGAGAGGATTTCAGCGTAGTACTCGGCCACCCGACGCGGGGTCTCCCGCAGCCCTTCGCGCGCGGGATCCTGCCCCAACGCGTCGAGGAGGCGACGGACGGCATCCGCCGCCCGTGCGAGATCAGGCCGTCGCCTGACCGGACTGTGTCGGCGGTTGCTCATGCGGTGGTGCAAGGCCCAGCAAAGCGTCGATCTCCGCGCGATCCAGAACTTCCTTGCGCATGAGCTCGGCGGCCAGCAGCTTGAGTTTGTCCATGTTGTCGGTCAGGATAGTGCGGGCGCGTGCCACGCACTCTTCAACGATCCTCTTGATCTCTTGATCGATGAGCTGTGCGGTGTGTTCAGAATACATTTTCTCCTTGTTGAGGTAGTCCCGGCCGAGGAATATCTCCTCCTCGCGCTTACGCAGCGACAACGGCCCGATCACGTCGGACATGCCGTACTCGCACACCATCTTGGTGGCGATGTCGGTCGCCTTCTGCAGGTCGTTGTGGTCACCGGTGGACACATCACCGAAAACCAGCACCTCGGCCTCACGTCCGCCCAGCAGCGCCGTGATGCGGTCCAGCAGCTCCTGCCGGCCCGTGATGTATTTGTCGTGTTCCGGCATCTGCAGCGTGTACCCCAGCGCGGGCCCGCGGGGGATCATGGACACCTTGTGCACCGGGTCGGCGTTGGGGGTGAACCGGGCCACCAGCGTGTGTCCCGACTCGTGGTGCGCGATGATCTGTTTCTCCTTGTCGGAGATGACCCGCGACTTGCGCGCCGGACCGGCCATCACCTTTTCAATCGCCTCGTCGAAATCCGCCATGAAAATGGCCGGCTTGTCCCGGCGGGCGGCCAGCAGCGCCGCCTCATTGCACAGATTCGCCAGGTCGGCGCCGACGAACCCCGGCGTGCGCTGGGCGATGATCGCCGGGTTGACGTCATCGGCCAGCTTGAGTTTGCGGGTGTGGACGCGCAGGATCTCCTCCCGGCCGCGGATATCGGGGGACGGCACCACCACCTGGCGATCGAAACGCCCCGGACGCAGCAGCGCCGGATCCAGTACATCGGGCCGGTTGGTGGAGGCGATCAGGATGACTCCCTCCCGGGTGTCGAACCCGTCCATTTCCACCAGCAGCTGGTTGAGCGTCTGCTCGCGCTCGTCGTGGCCGCCGCCGATGCCGGCGAACCGGTGGCGCCCCACCGCGTCAAGCTCGTCGATGAACAGCAGGCACGGCGCACTGCGGCGCCCCTGTTCGAACAGGTCGCGCACACGGGAGGCCCCCACGCCGACGAACATCTCCACGAACTCCGACCCCGACGCCGAGAAGAACGGCACACCCGCCTCGCCGGCTACGGCACGCGCCAGCAACGTCTTGCCCGTCCCCGGAGGGCCGAACAGCAGCACACCCTTGGGGATTTTGCCACCTAGCCGCTGGAACTTCTTGGGATCCTTGAGAAACTCGATGATCTCGGTGAGTTCTTCTTTGACCTCGTCACACCCGGCGACGTCTTTGAACGTGACGTCGTTCTTCCCCCGGCTGGTGTACATGCGGGCCCGCGACTTGCCAAACATCATCGCCTGTTTTCCACCCGACGCCATCTGGCGGGTGAACAGCACCCACAGCAGCACGATGAGCGCGATGGGGCCGAAGCTGTACACCAGGGACCATACCCACTCCCGCTCCGGCTGGGACGAGAACCGCGCACCGGACGCTTCCAGCTCGGACACCAGCTTATCATCGGCGAGTTTGTTGGTCCAGAAAACGCTGTCATCCTTGAACTTGCCGCGGATCACATCTTTGCGTATGACAACCTCCTGTACTTCGCCGGCTTTCAGCCGGCTCTTGAACTCGGAGTACGTGATCTCGCGCTCGGTCTGCGTAGCCACCTGATTCATGACGAAGAGGAGCCCGGCTGCGAGCAGAAAAATCCACAGCAGATAGGAACGACTGTCGGTGCGCTTCATGAAAATCCTTTAGAGAACGGACGGGAACTGCGTCCCCGAACCGCATGATCGCCCGCCGTGCACAGCGGGTCGCACGTAGCTTCGTATGCTATCATATTTGATGCAGTGAAGTCAAACCGGACGCGCAGTTTCCCGGGAAATGGACAGCGGCACGGTGCGCACCGGGGGGTGAGCCGCTGCCGTGCCGCTGTTTCGTATGCGTCAATGTGGGACGCGCACACCGCGGAAGATACGCGTTTCGCACCTCCCGGTATCGCCTACGTCCCTACCGCCGGATCGCCAGTTTGAGACGTTTGTCAATACCCGGCGCTGTGAGCCTCAGGATGTAGACACCCGACGGGAGATCCGCGCCGCCGGACGATCTGCCGAACCACTGGATGCGCGCATCGGCATCGGCGGCGATGTCAATCGTATGCTCCCATACCAGCGCGCCACGCAGGGTGTACACCTTTACCGTTGCAAGCCCTGCTCCTGTCGGACGGAAGCGGATAACCGCGGGGTTCATCGCAGGATTCATGTATCCGTCTATTTCCCCGACAATCCGCACCTCTCCGACCTTGAGTTCCGGCTGCGGCGGCTGCGCCGCCGGGTCCACAATCACGTACACGCTCGCGCTCGTCACCGCGTCCAGGTCATCTTTCGCCCTCGCAATGATCC
>Ga0209018_1000088_pt1 | contig 80018 bp, 77 predicted proteins | sample YNPBryBLVA2012_FD_185814 | JGI IMG/M metagenome (GOLD analysis project Ga0209018, IMG submission 185814) | Anoxygenic and chlorotrophic microbial mat microbial communities from Yellowstone National Park, USA - YNP Bryant BLVA 2012 (SPAdes)... ... | reverse complement strand
GCAGGCCGACTATCGCTTCATCGCTGGTCAAGATGTTCACCTCAAGGATGTTTTATCAGCTTGAGGCGGGCTCTGCCCCCATTAATGATCTAGATCCAAGCGTAGTCCTTGTCCTTCGTTCGCCGTGCCTCCCGCCGGTTCGTGCACAACGTGGACATGTCCAGCACCTCGCCGGACTTGAGAATGCGCTCCTTTTTTGGAAATTCTGAGTCCCATGGCCAGATGGCCGTCACCGTGCCACGACCCATGACGGCCAACGTTCGTCCTTGAACAATCGCCGCCGTATCTTCGTCGATTCCAAGCCCAGCGTGGCTTCTGTTCTTTGCCAGAACGGCCCTTAAACGTTCCGCGCGATTGCGCTCGGTAAAGTGCTGGTCCACAACGATGCCTTTCAGCAGGCCAAACCCGCGAGCAGCGCGGGCTTCGGAACGGCCGCCAACGATCATCAGATCAGAAACGATTGCCGCTCCAGCCGAGGTCCCGCCAATCACACCGCCGCGAGTGAGGAGACGGTGCAGTTCGCGCTCGACTCGGGTCCCCCCATAGGAGGCCGTCAAGCGGTTCTGGTCGCCACCGCTCATCCACACACCGGTGGCCGTTTGAAGAAGTTTGACGAATTTCAAGTCGTTTGAAAGCTTGCGGTCACGGCTATGGAGCAAATCTACAGACGCAGGGCCCAGGTCGCGCCATGCTCGCAGGAAGGACTCGTGCTTCGCGGGATTGTCGGCAGCGGAGGCCGCGGTAGGCACCACGACGATGCGGGCCTTGCCTTTGCCGCCGGCAAGTCTGAAAAACTCGGCACGTGCTTCCGCCGGCAGCGTGCCCCCTCCGGCAAGGACGAGCGACCCTTGAGATCCAAAAGCGGGCCGGCCTTGGGATAGCGCGAAAATTGCCATCACGACGGTTGTCTTCATGTTGCTTATTATGCTGTTCCTCCCAGCGGCGTTAGCTTAAGTTCAAGGATCTGCGCGGAGCAGTGGCAAAGATGTCGAAAGCAAGCCCGATGGCAAGTTTGTCGCCATGCCATTTAAGATATTTTGCTCCAAGATCCGGGAAGCCGAGCAAGGCCAAGCATCCTTGACCGAACGCTTGATCGGAGCGAACCATGCGAAAGCGTCATCTCTTGGCTCCCTTCCTGGCCTTGCTTCAAGCTGTTCAGTCTGTTAGTTTGGTGGCTTATCGGTGGCCGCCCCAGTCACTTCTTTTTCAGCAAAAAGTAATCCAGGCCAAGCATCCTTCCGTCAGTGGCCGCGCGGTTTTTGCCGAGACACTCGAACTCGATCCGGTTGACCCCCGAATTGAGATTGAAAGTTCCGAGCGTTACTTTGCGCGCGGTTATGTTTGGGGCGTAGAAGTCGAAAGGCTCAGGCAGAGGCGTGGCGTTGACCGTTATTTTGTGGATTCCGTAATCATGGGCGCAGATGAAGTTGGCGATCAGCTCGTATACCCCCGCTTGGTCAACAGGCAACTCGACCGTGAGTTTGTCGCCGACGTTCATCCACGTCCACCAAAGGTGCCTTCCGGCGGATGCCTCGCCAATGCCCTCTTGCATGGTCACCGTGCCTCCTGTCACTCGGGATTTAAGCTTTTCACCTTCGATGGCTCCGGGGACGCCGATGGGTTCATTCAGGTTCCGGGGGGGCAGTTGCTTCATTTGAATGCGCGCTGGCCCTGTCTGCCTAGGCTTTCCGTACCAGTAGACGGTTCGGTCGTAGTCAACCGTGTACTCGCCCCAATGCCATAACTCAATAAAGAATCGAATCGATCGGGCAAACGGGATGGCGTCGATCAGGTGGTATCGGGCGACGCTGGTATGGCCGAAGCTGCCGGGGCCGTCGCATCGCGGCTGAGCGTGGTAAGGTCTCGTGAACTTGGCCGGGCTGCCCCAGGCATAACCATAGTAGTCCTCGGTGCCAGTGCCAAACGTGCTTGGAAAGCTTTCCCCGTCGATGAAGACCTTCTCGTCGCCCTCGCCCCACCAACCGGCCGTGGGGTTGCCGACGTGCAGATTGCCGCCGACAAAAACGCCCTCGCCCTCTACGTTTAAAAACGTCATGTCTTTCATCGGCCGGGTCGACAGACGGTCGGCGAGCCACTGGGCCTTGAAGTGATAAGAGTCTTCCGTCCAGTTGTAAGCACCGACCTTGACGAGTGCCGAGAGCTTCACTGGAACAGGTGATTGAGTGCTGAATTCCAATCGGCACGACCTGGAAAACGGCATCACGAGGCGGCATACCATGGTGCCGTCTTCCCTCATCTCAAAGGGGAAAGTCTTGAAGGGGTTGATGCCTGGCGCGGAGCCGAAAAAGTCTCCTAACGGCGTCTCGACGGTCTTTTCGCCGTCGAAAAAGGCCCGGAGAGTGGTTCGCCGTAAAAGCTGGTGCCATTGGGCGGGGTCCTCCCACTTGGCGAATTCAGGCGCGCTCTGGTTCTCCAGCTTGACCTTCAACTCAAATATGGCGCTGGGTTTTCCGCCAATCGATAAGGCAAAAGGACGGTTTCGAGTCACAACCGCGCTCAGAGCGTGCGTTTTCAGGCCTTCAGGCAGTCGGCGCCGGTCAGGATTGAGGAGGACTTTGCCCGTTTTCACGATTTCCGTTTTGAGTGTTTCCAGCTGGTCCCACGAAAAGGTCTTAACCTTTATGGGTTCGACGTAGGTGCGGTACCCGACATGATAATAAATTCCGCGTCCGCCTTCGTCTACGGTGATTTTCAAGCTTTGGGCGTAAGGCACAGGGAAGTAGAGGTTCCATCCAGACGAAGAAACATAAGCGAACGGATCGCCAAGGTGATCGAGGCGCCCGCCCAACAGGTCCGCGAGTGGGCACTCGATGCGTGGCCTTGACTCGCCGTCAAAGTAGAATCGGACGGTGCCGTTCGGATTGGCCGACCAAAAACGAACAACCGCGCCGGGGCCTTTCAGGTCGGCGAGCACCCACTCATTTCGGCCCTCGACGGTTTCCATCCTCAGGAAGTGCCCGGAGTCGCCGTTGGCAAACCAATCCGGCTGGTCGGCGCTCTTCGAGGCCCGGTCATAGCTGCTGGTTTGGGCGGTTTTGAAAGGAGGCGAAGGCTTCCGGGTTAGGTATTCCAAGTCCGTCATTTGCGAGAGCAGAGACCGAACGCTCACCGTTTCGTCGGCCGAACCGATCGGAGAAAGGGTTAAAAGCAAGACAAGCCATAGACCTGCGCGCATAGGCACCTCCAAACGCATGGTGGGAGCCTACTTCAGGCTCCCACCATGCCGATCTTACCCTCAAAAAGGCGTTTACAAGTCAAGCCTGATTTCGTGCGCAGCCATTTCTCCTTGTCGGAGGAACACATCGTGCACATAGTTGGCGATGGCGATGCGCTCTTCGTGTGTTGTTGGCATGAAACGGAACCCGCTCGCGCAAATGTCGGAATCGGGCAACGGGTTGGAGTGCCGGACCTCGCCGCGCAAGTCGATCGTCGACCCGTTGGGCCTGGCCACCTGAATGAAGCAGGTCTCGCCGATGGGCAGGATCGAACGCGTCCGGAGTTGCAAGCCGCCGAGTCCGATGTCGACTACGACCGCTCGAATTGGTTCGTCGCGCCCCTCAAAATAGACCAGCGCGTACTCGAGCATCTCAAAGCGCGCATATCGCCTGTTGTCGCTGCTATTACTCATGCTTGCTATGCCGCCACCTGGTGGTTCCCGTGCGGCGTCACTCCTTGTACAAGATCAATATCGGCTAAAACATCCACAACTTGATAGTCCAATTTGCCTGATGTGGCCAGCATTTTCAGGTGCTGGATAACGGTTGTGCGCTCAATGGCCGGCCGATAGGAACGATCGGCCGTCATGGCATCATATACATCGGCCACCGTGACAACACGCACCTCCATGGTGATTTGGTCCCCGATCAGGCCCTTGGGATAGCCGGAACCGTCAAGCAACTCGTGATGGCCGTGTACGATATCCAGACCGGAAGTGAGCTTGCCAATGGCCCGCAGCAGGTCAAAACCGGCTTTGGGATGCCTTTGGATGAGCGCTCGCTCGTCGTCGTTCAACGGCCCCGCTTTTTCCAGGATTGTTTTCGGAATGGCGGCTTTGCCAACGTCGTGCAAGTAAGCGCCAAGGGCTATTTGGCTGACTTGTATATCGCTCGCACCGAGTCTTGCGGCCAAAAGGGCCGACAGAAAAGCGACCCTTCTCGCATGTCCAAGCGAGAAGGCATCTTTTTTTTCACAGACGGCCACAAGACGGTCGGCAAGCTCGGCCAGGTCTTGGTCGATGCCGTAGTTCATCAGAAAGAACATAAGCGCTTTCTTTCTGATTCTTGGCTATTTTTTTCCTAAGTTCAGGGACCGAAGGATTGCCCGGGAGTGCGGAAGCTCCGTATTTTGGCAAGCAAAAACCCGGCCTTGGACTAACGAATGGGTCTTGCCTTTTGGCCGTAGGTAGCCACAAACGGTTCTGTTGCCCCGCCAATGGCTTTGATGGCCGCTCGCTGGATATGCGGCGTCTTGGGGCCGCCGCTGACAACAGTGATCCCCAAGCTGACGAGCAGCGAGCCAGCTGTCTCATACCACTTTTCAGCCCGGGTCGAGTCGCTGCTGAACTGCTTCACGTCCAGTTCCACCGATCGGTTTCTCACGTTCACGATGCGGCAGTCCAGATACGCAGTGGCTTTTGTTTTGGGGCCCAGCGCGACCCAAATCGACTTGACCTTCCATTGCAGCCGCCCGGCACAAACGTAGTCAGCGCCGGCTCGCTTGCCAAAGGTTAGAAGCTGTTTGGCCGAGGGCAGCCTGGGTTGCTTTTTGGGGTCTTCATATGTGCTCTTCCAAACTTTGTTCGTTGTGTCGATCCAGGCCCTGGCGCACTTCGCCTCGCTGAGGACCTGCATCTGCAAGCGGTCGGCGAACAATTGGTTCAACAATCGGAGCGATGCGTCGATGCCTCTTTGGTTGGTGCCTTTTTCGTTTTCGGAAAACGACCAGGGGTACACCGCAACCTTGGGCGGCGAGGCAGGGCCGGGAGCCAGCACGGGCAAGAAACAAAGCGTTGCAGCGAAACACGAAAAAGAGACCATGGCGACACCTCTGGATGTTGATACCTGGTTTACGTCTTGCAGGCTCAGGTCCAAAGCAGACAAACGGGCATAGAGGTGGCTTGGCAGCCTACTCCTCAATTTTGGGGTCCTCGTCGACTTTGATGTCTTCGCCCTTGACAATAACCACTTTGCCGTTGTCCCAAACGGCGATGGAGTTGCTTTTTCGCTTGTGCTCGGCCAGGGCACGGCGGACGGCCTCACCCATAAGGCGCGAGATTTCCTCGTCCTTTCGAAACCGGTTCGCTATTTTTCGGCGTTCGACTTCACTCAAGGCCATACTCCGCGCACAACCCGTTCCAAATTTCTGGCTTTAGGATTCGTGGATTGAGGCCTGCGCCGCCCGAAGCGATCAACACGGGCTCGTCCAGCCTGGAGTTATCGTACATCCTCCAGGTGTCGACGATAGGCGCGTACACCTCGAAAAAGTGTCTTAAGCCCACGCGATACCGTCGGCGGACGGTCTGTTCGGGCACGTCATGGCCTCCGTTTCGGACCCTTGAGGCCACGCGCTGAACGCAAAGCTCGGCCGACGGAAGGTACATGAAGACGAGATGGACCTGGTAGCCGATTCGCCGCCATTCGACGATTTTCTCCGCAAGGGTTTTGGTGGCCAGAGTCGTTTCGATCGCAAAATCACGGAAGTCGCTGGTCAGGCGATCGACCCGGTCCAAAAGCACGCGGCCGGCCCCAATGTCGGCTCCCGTGCTGGCGACTCCGGACATCTCTTGAGCAATCATGTCCGCGTTGACGAAGCGAACGAATTGGGAGAGCAAGGCGACGGAGCACGTGGTTTTTCCCGAACCGTTCGGTCCCGCAAGAATGATCGCCTGCGGCGGCGGGTTGTCTTCCGTCGTTCGCCGCCCTGCCCGTTTCGGGTTAGTCCTCTTCTTCGTCATCGGGTGCGTCAAGGCCGCCTTCGTCGGCACCTTGAACAAGCCTTGCGATGCTTCGAACGGTGTCCCCCGCGGCAAGGTCGATCAGCTTGACTCCTTGGGCGATGCGTCCGACGATTCGAATGTCTTTAACGCGGATGCGGATCGCCTTTCCCGTCGTTGTCATCACGAGCAGGCGGTCGTCATCCTCCACGGTTTCCGCCCCGACGATGCAGCCGGTCTTTGCCGTTACGTTCATCGTCAGAATGCCCATGCCGCCGCGGCCTTGCGGTCGGTAGTCGCTGAGCGGCGTGCGCTTGCCGTAGCCGTTTTCGCCAACGACAAGGAGCGACGCGTCTGGCCGGACAATGTCTGCCGAAACGATTTCGTCGCCGGGTCGAAGGGTCATCGCCTTCATGCCACCCGCCGCTCTCGAGCGGCTGGTCACTCCCTTTTCGCTGAACCGAATTGACTGGCCGTTTCGTGTGACGATGATAATGTCGTCCGAGCCCCGGGATTTCAGCACCCAGCGCAACTCGTCGCCTTCCTCGATGTCAAAAGCGATGATGCCGGTGGACCGAATGTTGGCAAAGCTGGCCAGCGGCGTCCTCTTGATTTCGCCCATGCGGGTGATCATGGTCAGGTAGCCGTCACCCGTAATGTCCTTGACGCTGACGGTGGCTGTGACCCTCTCGCCCGATTCGATGGCGATGTAGTTGATGACGGGCATGCCTTTGGCGTATCTGCCGGTCTCGGGAATTTCGTAGCCCTTCAACCGATAGACCCGCCCTCGGTCGGTGAAGAACAAGATATAGTGGTGGGTGCTCACCTGGAAAAGGTGGGCTGGCTCGTCATCCGCTTTAAGCGTGTTGCTGACGCCTTTGCCGCCTCGGCGCTGTTGTCTGTAGGAGTCGATCGAGACGCGCTTGATGTACCCGTCGCGCGAAATAGAGATGATGGCGTCCTCGTCCGGGATGAGGTCCTCGTCGGAAAAGTCGCCGGCCTCTCGGGCGACGATCCTGGTCCGTCGCTCGTCGCCGAACTTGTCGCGCAGGCCGGTGATTTCCGCTTTCATGACCTTCAGAAGCCTCTGCGGATCGTTCAGGATGTCCATGAGGTTCTGAACCCGCAACAGGACGGCCTTGTAGTCGTCCTCAAGCTTTTGTTGCTGAAGGCGGGTCAGGTTGCGCAACGGCATGGCCAAAATGGCGTTGGCCTGCATCGGACTCATGTCGAAGCGGCGAACCATTTCAACTCGGGCCGACCCTGGGTCTTCGGAAGACCGGATCAAGGCGATGATATCATCCAAAAACCTGCGCGCAATCTGATAGCCCTCGTTCAGATGAGCCTCTTCAAGGGCCCGATAGAGCTCATAGCGGGTTCGGCGTTCAATAACGTCCCGCCGGTGCTTGATGTATTCGTCGATCACCGTCAGCAAAGGTGAAACCCGCGGCGCTCCGTCGATAAGGGTCAGCATGATGGTGCCGAAAGTCGTCCTGAGTTGCGTGTGCTTGAGCAGGTAGTTGAGAGCCTTGTTCGGGTTGACGTCGCGCCGCAACTCGACCTCGATGCGCATTCCGCGCTTGTCTGAGTAGTCGTCCACGCGCAGGATGCCGTCGAACTTTCTTTGCTTGGCGATGTCGGCGATGTTGGTGATCAGCGTCGTCTTGTTGACTTGATAGGGAATCTCTGTGATGACAATGATCGACTTGCCCATCTCACCCGGCTCGATCATCGTCTTGGCCTGCATGACGATCGACCCGCGACCGGTCTCATAGGCGCTTCGGATGCCTTTGACGCCCATGATCGTCCCGTAGGTCGGGAAGTCGGGCCCCGGCATGATCTCCATGATTGAGTCGAGGTCGCAATCCGGGTTGTCGATGCGGTGCAGGATTGCGTTGCAGACCTCGGTGAGGTTGTGGGGCGGGATATTGGTGGCCATGCCGACCGCGATGCCGGTTTGGCCGTTGCATAGCAGGTTCGGAAAGAGGGCGGGAAGCACCGTGGGCTCGTTGATCGTTTGGAGGTAGTTCGGAGTCCAGTCGATCGTCTCGCGGTCCAGGTCCTCGAGCATTTGCATGGCGAGAGGCGTCAAACGAACTTCGGTGTAGCGCATGGCGGCGGGCTTATCGCCGTCGATGCTGCCAAAATTGCCCTGCCCGTCGATCAGCGGATAGCGCATGTTGAACGGTTGCGCCAATCGAACGATGGTCGGGTAGATGACCTCTTGTCCGTGCGGATGGAAGTTGCCGCTGGTGTCGCCGGCAACCTTGGCCGATTTGGTATAAGGGCCGTCGGGTGTCAGGTTCAACGAGCGCATGGCATACAGGATGCGGCGCACGACCGGTTTCAGCCCGTCTCGGACATCGGGCAGCGCGCGGGCGATGATCACGGACATCGCGTAGTTGACATAAGACCGGCTTAGCTCGTCTTGGACGTCAACAACTTGGATTCGAGGATCTTGTTCTGCCAATGGTGGTTCTTCCCTGAGTCGCGCAAGGGGATTGAAGGGCGCGTATTCTATGCTCTATTTTACCTGAAACCGCTTGCCGGCCCGCCTTTTCGCGGTAGTCTAAATCCGAAATGAAACTGCTGGTCATCGGTGGAACCATCTTTCTTGGCAGGCACTGCGTCGAGGCTGCGATTCGCAGGGGGCACGAGGTGACGCTTTTCTTTCGAGGCAAACACGGCGCGGCCTTGTTTCCCGGCGTCGAACGCATCTTGGGGGACCGCTCAACGGACATAAATAAGCTTGCCGGCCGGAACTGGGACGCGGTCATCGACTGTTGCGGATATTTTCCTCGCGACCTCGTGAAATCGACCGAAGGACTGAAGGACAGTGTCGGCAGGTACTGCTTCATTTCATCCATCTCGGCTTACGCCAACGAGTCGGAGTACGGACGCAACGAGGAATCGCCGCTGGCCACGACAGACGATGTTGAGGCGACCGAGATAACCGGGGAGAACTACGGCGGTCTCAAGGCAAAGTGCGAGAACGTTGTGAGGAGGGCTTTTGGTCGAAGGGCGCTAGTCATTCGGCCAGGGCTGATTGTCGGCCCTAACGACATCTCCGACCGGTTCACCTATTGGCCGGTTCGCTTCGACCGCTACGATCGGGTTCTTTCGCCAAACCGAAGGGAACAGCCGTTGCAGGTGATCGACGTTCGCGACCTGGCCGAGTGGACGATCGATTTGCTTGAAAGGGAAGTTGGCGGAGACTTTTCCGCGACAGGTCCCGCTGAGCCGTGCAACTGGGGCGATTTCATGGAGGAGTGCCGCCGCGTCGTCAAGCCTAAGGTGGAAATTGTGTGGATGGACGAGGAATTCCTCCTCGAGAACGGAGTCCAGCCCTGGAGCGATTTGCCGATGTGGCTCTCCAAACAGGCCAACGCGGATGGTATGGACGCGATCGACCTCACGAAGCCGCTCGCGAACGGGCTGAAGCTGCGACCGATGGCGGACACGCTGAGCGACACCCTCGTCTATTACCGGTCGCTTCCTCCGGATTATGTGCCTCGATGCGGTCTGTCGAGGCAAAGAGAGGAGGAATTAATCGAAATTTGGCAAAGTCGATGATTATTGGTTACGCGGAGATTTCTTTGCGACTCGATGGAGTCGCCAGCTTGAAGGAGAAGCGGCGCATCCTCAAAGGGCAGTTGGAACGGTTGCGAAGATCGCTTGGCGTGTCAATTGCGGAAGTCGGCGATCAGGACCTTTGGGGCAACGCCGTCATTGGCGTCTGCTTCGTTTCAGACAACGCCAGCGTGGCCGGTAGGCAGATCGACCGTGTAGTTGAGGCCTTTGAAACCCTTCCTGCGGTAGAACTCGATGGGCTCCAGAGAGATTGGATTCGCGTTTAAAGGAGTTGGATGGGGAAGCTGGTTGTGGGCATAACGGGGGCGAGCGGGGCGATTTACGCGCAAAGGTTTTTGATGCGGGCCGCCGCTGCCTACGAGCTGATCTATGCGATTGCCAGCGATCAGGCTCAGCAGGTAGCCAGAACCGAACTGGACATCGACCTTCGAAAGTGGCTTGGCACTTACGCTAACTTGGAGTTGCTAGACCCAAAGAATTATTACACTCCACCGGCTAGCGGATCGTTTGTTCACGATGGCATGGTGATCGTGCCGTGTTCGATGGGCACGGCCGGGCGGATCGCGAACGGCATCAGCGACGACTTGCTGACGCGGTGCGCAGATGTTTGCTTGAAGGAGGGTAGAAAGCTGGTGGTCGTTCCCCGTGAGATGCCTTGGAACGCCATCATGCTGCGCAACCTGACGGCCTTGGCTGAAGCTGGAGCGACTGTCTTGCCGGCTTGCCCGGCTTGGTATCACGCCCCGCGATCCGTTGAGGACCTGGCGGACACCGTTGTAGCCAGAATCCTCCAATCATTAGGTATCCGACAGGAGATCATGAAGGCATGGATGGAAGAGTAGTCATCGCAGGCGGAACGGGTTTCATCGGAACGGCGCTTTCAGCTCATTTGGCAAAGATGGGTTACGAAGTTGTTGTTCTGGGTAGGCGGCCGACCAAGGAGAACGCCGTCGAATGGGACGGAAAGACGGTCGGTGATTGGAAGGACTCGCTGAAGGGCGCGGTCGCGTTGGTCAACCTTGCCGGGGCGCGCATCGACAGGCATTGGTCGGCCTCTTATCGCCAAGAGATCATCAACTCGCGCGTTTTTGCGACGAAGGCCATCGGCGAGGCGATTGCCCAATGTGCGGATCCTCCCGAGATATGGGTGAACGCAAGTGCGATCGGTTATTACGGCAACCGTGGCGAAAGGGAGCTCCACGAGGACAGTGCCAAAGGTGAAGGCTTTTTGCCGGAAGTTTGCACGTTGTGGGAAAGAACTTTCTTCGGATGCGAAACGCCCAAAACGGCCAAGGCTGCCGTTCGGATCGGCATCGTTCTAGGAAGGACGGGCGGCGCGCTTCCCGTGTTCATCAAGCTTTGCAAGTCGTACCTGGGCAGCCCCGTGGGAACAGGCCGGCAGTACATGAGTTGGATCCACATCGGCGATTTGGTCCGACTTATCTCTTGGATCATCGAGAAGCGGGCCGAAGGCGTGTATAACGGCACGGCTCCGGTGCCCGTCACCAATCGGGAGTTCATGGCCAAGTTGACGGCCATGCTTCATCGGCCGCTTTTTCCACGCGCGCCCGGGTTCGCCTTGCGCTTGCTCGAAATGGTGGGCGGCCCTCCCGCTCAAATCAGTCTTGAGGGGCAGAGGGTTGTTCCTTGGCGTGCCTTGGAGGAGGGTTTCCCCTTTCGCTTCGGGACTCTCGACACGGCGTTATATGATTTGCTCTCTACTTGAGAAGGCGCTCGAGGAAAGGCTTTGCTTCCTGCCAGCTGGCTTTGTCGGCCTTTTCATCGTATCTGGGAGAGCCGGGCACTGTGAACGCGTGATCCACTCCCGGATAAATCACGGCCTTAATTGCGATTCCAGCCTGTTTCATCTCTTGCTCGAGGTCCTCGAGGTCCTTGATTGGAGCGGCTTTGTCAGCATCGCCGTGCAAGACGAGAATCTCGCCCTTGGACAGCCCCTTGCGAGCGGGTCGGCTTGTTTTGAAGTTGCCGTGGAGGCTGACGGCGCCTTTGACGCCGAAACCGGCGCGAACGGCCTCGATGGCGCACATCCCGCCGAAACACTAGCCGACGATGGCGATCCTGCTGCCGTCAACCCCGGATTTTTCCTGACAGCATGAATGGCGATCTTGATGCGAGATCGCAGGAGGTCGTTATTGGCGTAATATTTGCCGGCCTCGGCGGCGCACTCCTGCATTCCCCTAGGACGGACCCCTTTGCCATAGATGTCGGCTGCGAACGCGACATATCCGAGCTCCGCAAACTCTTTGATTCGGCGCTTCTCGTAGTCGTCGATGCCGTTCCAGTCGTGCACGATGATCACGGCTGGAAGGTTGCCTTGTTTGAGAGGATAAGCGATTTGGCCCTCAAGGACCGTCTTGCCGTCTTGATATTCGAATGGCGAGACCGTAGGACCTGCGGGGCTTGACGTCACGATGACGGCAAGAGCGATAGAAGGCACCATACGGCGATTATCGGGTTGCAGAACATGCCAATTAGGCATTTTGTGTGCAATCGGGATTGCCCGTTTCGATGCAATGGCCTAGAACGCTGTCAGGGTTTCTCGGCTTTATCAGCGGGTTGCTCCGGGCGCATGGTTGGAAAGAGGATGACTTCGCGCAGAACGTCGGCCCCGGTCAAGACCATGGCCAGGCGGTCCATGCCGATGCCGCAGCCGCCCGTCGGAGGCATGCCGCCCTCCAGCGCGAAGAGGAACTCCTCGTCGAAGGGATGCGTCTCATCGGCGCCGCCCATCTTTTGGCCAAGTTGGTTCTCGAACCGCTCACGCTGGTCGATCGGGTCGTTGATTTCACTGAAGGCGTTGCACACCTCGCGGCACCGAATGTACCCCTCGAAACGGCGCGTGAAGCCCGGCTTGTTCGGGTCTTTCTTGGCCAAGGGTGACGTCTCAAGCGGGTACCCAATGACGAATGTGGGCTCGACTAGGGTCGGTTCGACGAACCGTTCCAGCAGCTTCTCGATGATGCCTCCGACGTGGTTTTCCTTCTCTGTCGGCAGACCGCATCGTCGCATGGCCGCTTTGGCGCTCTCCAGCGTTTCCAGCTCGGAGGGCTTGACGCCGGTCAGCCTTTCGATTTCCGTCAGTAGGTCGACCCGGTTCCACGGCTTGGAAAAGTCGATGACGGCCTCTCCGTCCTGCCCAGGAATCGGAACGTTGATGACCGTGGTCCCGAACACCTCTTTCGAGACAAAGCGGAAGAGGTCCTCGACGATTTCCATGACGTCCTCGAGGTTGATGTAGGCCTCGTAAAACTCCAGCAAAGAGAACTCTGGGTTGTGTCGGTTGGAAACGCCTTCGTTGCGGAAAACGCGGCCGATCTCGTACACCTTGGGAATGTCGCCGCAGATGATCCTCTTGAGATAAAGCTCCAAAGATATTCGGAGCTTGACGTCGAGGTCGTAGGCGTTGTAGTGGGTAAGAAACGGGGTGGCCGCCGCGCCGCCGGCTTCAAGTTGGAGGATAGGAGTTTCCGCCTCCAAGTAGCCGCGGCTGTCGAAGAAGCGGCGCACGGCCGAGACGATCTTCATTCGGTTGATCAGCATCTGTCTTGCCTCGGCGTTGCAGATCAAATCGAGGTGACGGTGACGGTAGCGGACCTCGGTGTCGGTCAACCCATACCACTGCTCGCCGTCCTTCTCTTTGCCCAGAGGCAAAACCTGAAGCGACTTGCTCAGCGGCACGGCCTCGCGAACATGAATGGTTTTTTCACCAGTCTTGGTGGTGAACATTTCGCCCTTGACGCCGACATGGTCGCCAATGTCCAGCAACTTGAAAGCCTCCCAGCCGTTGTCGCCGAGATCGTCCTTGCGAAAGTAGGCCTGAACCTTGCCCGCCCCGTCCGAAATATGGGCAAACCCGGCCTTTCCCATTAGCCGATAAGACACAATTCGACCGGCGAACTGCACCGGTTTGCTTTCGAGTTCGGCGTAATTTTGGACGAGTTCTCTAGCCGAGTGGGAGCGGGGGTACCGCTCGACCAGGTACGGGTCCATGCCCAATTCTCGAAGGCGCTGGAGCTTTTCAAGCCGAATCGCCCGGATTTCGAATTCTTCACCCATCGTGCCTTGATTCTACTTAATGGAGCGGTTCAGGCGCATTTTGCGTCGTCTCGGGTGTTTGCTAAGCCGCCTTTGGCTGGTAAGATTCCACTTGATTCTCGAGAGCAATAACTATGGGTGAATCCAGCCACATTGCCTTCGACCTTGGCGCCGAAAGCGGGCGTTGCTTGCTCGGCAAGGTGAAAGACGGATGCCTTTCCGTGCGTGAGATCAGCCGGTTTCCAAACAAGATGATCCTCGTTTCCGGCCACCTGCACTGGAACGTCTTCGAGCTGTTTGAGCAAATGACAAAAGGTATGGCCAGCTGCCAAGGCGAAGGCGTCGAGAGTGTGGGCGTCGACACTTGGGGCGTCGACTTTGCCCTTTTGGACCGGCAGGGCAACGTCCTGGGGCTGCCGTTTTCCTATCGCGACCACAGGACGGACGGCGCGGTGGAGTCCTTCCTGACAAAGATCCCGTGCGAACGTCTTCACTCGCTCACGGGCCTGCAGATCCTTTGGGTGAACACCGTTTTCCAGCTCGAGGCGATGGTGCGCGACCGATCGCCTTTGCTCGAAATTGCGTCCGATTTGTTGTTCATGCCGGACTTCTTCCACTACCTGATGACCGGAGTGAAGAAGACTGAATTCAGCTTTGCCACAACCTCGCAGCTCTACAACCCGCACACGCGCCAGTGGTGCTCAGAGGTCTTTGAGGCACTGGGTTTGCCAATTTCATTGATGCAAGAAATCGTTCCCACCGCGTCGGTGCTTGGGCGATTGCAGGGCCACGTGTCCAAGGAAACGGGGCTTGGCGATATTCCTGTGGTCGCCGTTGCAACGCACGACACGGCGTCGGCGGTGGCCGCTGTGCCCGCGGCCGGCGACGATTGGGCCTTCATCAGTTCCGGGACTTGGTCGATCGTCGGAGTGCTGACCGAGAAGCCGATTACGAACAAGATGACCCTTTCGGGCAACTTTAGCAACGAGGGTGCTTCGGGCGGCAACATTCGTCTTTTGAAAAACATCAACGCGTTGTGGCTTCTTCAGCAATGCCGCCGGTCTTGGTCACCCGACGGATCTTTGACCTATGAAGAAATCCGGTCCCTGGCAGAGTCCGCCCCGGCCCTGAGGTGCTTCGTCGATCCGGACTTCCCGGGTTTTGCCAACCCGGACGACATGCCATCGGCCATCGTCGACTTTTGCCGTCAGACTAGCCAACCGGCGCCCTCCACGAGAGGGGAGATCGCCCGATGCGTGATGGAGAGCATCGCCTTAAAGTATCGGGCAGTGATCGACAAGCTGCGCGTTCTGCATGGAAAACCGATCAACCGGGTTCACGTGGTGGGCGGCGGAGCCAGAAACGAGCTCTTGAACCAGTTCGCGGCCGACGCGATAGGCCTGCCGATCTTGGCCGGGCCGCTGGAGGCAACGGCCATCGGCAACCTGCTGTTGCAGGCGAAGGCGCTGGGCGGTGTTGCCAGCGACGAAGACATCCGGCAGGTCGTCATGAACTCTTTCCAGGTTGCCAAGTACGAGCCGTCAGGCTCGGCCAGCTGGGAAAAGGCATACGAGAGGTTCAAGGAAATCGAGGGGAGTCTAAGCTAGTGCCGTTGTTGAGGCCTGCCGGAAGGCCGATCCTGGCTCAACGGTTCTGAATGGACGAGGGAGACCTAAAACATGGACATCGAACAAAAGTTTGAGAGTGCCAAGCAAGCCTATGCGGAGTGGGGGGTCGACGTCGACGCGGCCCTCGCTGTCTTGGGCAATGTGCAGGTCTCACTTCATTGCTGGCAAGGGGACGACGTGGGCGGGTTCGAAACGCCCGACGCCGAACTTTCGGGCGGCGGCATCCAAGTAACCGGAAACTACCCGGGAAAGGCGCGCAGCATCGAAGAGCTTCGCGCGGACTTGGAAGAGGCCTATTCTTTGATTCCCGGGAGGCACCGGTTAAACTTGCACGCCATCTACGGCGATTTCCAAGGGACGAAGGTTGAACGGAACCAGATTGAGCTGAGGCACTATCAGAGTTGGGTCGATTGGGCGCGGGAGAAAGGGCTTGCCCTCGATTTCAACGCGACTTGTTTCTCGCATCCCCTTGCCGCTTCTGGGGCTACGCTTAGCCATGCCGATCGGGGCGTCCGTGATTTTTGGATCGAGCATGTGAAGCGGTGCCGCGAGATCGCCGCCGGGTTCGGAAGGGCGCTGGGTCAGCGTTCGGTGCACAACCTTTGGATTCCCGATGGGGCGAAGGACCACATCGTTGGCCGGTACGCTGCCCGCGAACGTCTTCTTGAATCTCTGGATGAAATATATGCTTTGAAGCTCGAGACGGAAAACCTCGGCGACGCCGTCGAGAGCAAGCTGTTCGGCATCGGTTCAGAGGCCTTTGTGGCGGGCTCGCATGAGTTTTACATGGGTTATGCCATCAGCCGGAATTTGATGCTGTGCCTTGACATGGGCCATTTCCACCCAACCGAGTCGGTGGCCGACAAGGTGTCCTCTCTCTTACTGTACTTGCCCAAGCTGCTCATCCACGTCAGCAGGGGCATTCGGTGGGACAGCGACCACGTGGTGATCCTTGGCGACGATATTCGGGCGCTGATGCAAGAGATCGTCCGCGCGGATGCCCTCGGCAGGGTCAACATCGCTCTTGACTTCTTCGATGCGGAGATGAACCGGGTGGGAGCGTGGGTGATCGGCGCGCGGGCGACGCTGAGGGCTGTGTTGGAAGCGCTTCTGGAGCCGATTGGCGTCGCCCGCGAGTATGAAGCCTCCAGCCAAGCTTTTGGACGGTTGGCGGCGTTGGAGGAGGCCAAGCACCTGCCGGTGGGAGACGTGTGGGAATACTACTGCGCGTCGAATAGCGTGCCGACGGGAAGAGCTTGGATCCAAGAGATCGAACGCTACGAAAAGACGGTGCTTTCCCATAGAAGCTAAAGCGTCACGGGGTCTCGTCCTAGGATGGCCTGTCCCAATGTTTGTTCGGGCTCTTCCTTTTGCCAGTCCCGCGCAGTTCAAAGCAGTTCCGGCATCGGGCCTCATAACTCTCCGTGGCTCCGATCAATATGACCGGGTCCTCTCGGTGGGCGGGTTTGCCGTCGATCGTTCGGTAGGTGTGCGAGGCGACCGCCCCGCACTTCATGCAGATGGCCCTTAACTTGACCACTTCGTCGGCGACGGCCAGAAGGTGGGGCATGGGCCCAAACGGCTCGCGACGGAAATCCTGATCAAGTCCCGCGCAAATCACCTGCCTGCCGCTGTCGGCCAAATCGACAATAAGGGGGACGATGCTCTTGTCGAAGAACTGGACTTCTTCGATGCACACGACATCGGTCTCTGGCAGAATCTTGCTTTCCAGGTCGGCGGCGGAATTAACGGCAACCGCCTTATGCCGGACTCCAATGTGAGTCACGACCGCCGTCTCGTCGTACCGGTTATCGATTGACGGCTTGAAGACCTGCACTTTTTTCTTGGCGTAGAGGGCACGCCTTGCCCGGCGGATAAGTTCCTCGCTCTTGCCCGCAAACATGCTCCCGCAGATGACCGTTATTTGACCGAGTGGACGCCGTCTCATTTTGCCAGTTTGAAGAGCCCCTGCGGACTGCGTCGCCGCAAGTCAACGGACTCATTATATTGCCTGAGCTCTCTTGCGGTGCGCTGTGCTTTCTCAAAAACCCCCGATCCGGCTATCCTTTGACGGCCCCAAGCTGGATCCCACGCACAAAGAACTTTTGGCCAGCCACGAAGAGAGCGATGAGCGGGATGACGCTCATGACGCTGGCCGCCATGATCAGGTTCGTCTCTCGGCCGTACTGGCTGTCGAAGTACAGCATGCCGATCGGAAGCGTGCGCAGATGCTCGCTTTTGATCATGACCAGGGGCCAGAAGAACGATCCGTAGCTGCCCATGAAGGTGAAGATGGCCAGGGTGGCCAGCCCTGGCTTCGCCATGGGCATGATCACGTCCCAAAATACTTGCCAAGGCCGCGCGCCGTCAATTTCGGCCGCCTCGTCCAGCGACGGGTGGATCGAGAGCATGAACTGTCGAAGCAAAAAGGTGCCGAAGGCGCTGAAAGCTGCGGGGACGATCAAGCCTTGGTAAGAGTCGAGCAGGCGGAGATTGACCATCAAGCTGAAATTGGGGATCATGGTTACCAAGCCGGGAATCATCATCGTGGCGATATAGAGACGGAACAAGACGTCGCGCCCCGGCCATTGAAGGCGGGAAAAGGAATAGGCGGCCATCGCGCTGGTCAGCACCACCAGGAACGTGATCCATGCGGAGATGAACACGCTGTTGAAATAGTACCGGGCGAAAGGCACCTGCCGGAACACGGCGAGGTAGTTTTCCGGATGCCAACTCGAGGGCACGGGGTCCGGTGAGCTGATGTCGGGCAGAGATTTGAAGCTGGCCAGCAACATCCAAAAGAAGGGAAGCAGGGCGAGCACGGACAAGAAGATCAGGACGGCGTGGGTCGCCAGCCGGCTCTTGGCTTGATGCTTCATCAGTAGTTGACCTCCTTGTTGCCGAATTTCCAGTTGACAAGGGTCACGGCGAGAATCATCAGGAAAAGCACGAGGGAAACCGCGGACGCGTAGCCCATTTGGTATTCCACAAAAGCCTTGTTGTAAATGTAGTAGGCAAGGGTTGTGGTCGTCCCCGCCGGTCCGCCTCCGGTCATGATCCTGGCTTGCTCAAAGCCACCTTGCAACCCTCCAATGAATCCCATCACGACGATGAAAAACGTTGTCGGCGCAAGTTGCGGCCAAGTTACGTGCTTGAAAACGTTCCACTTGGAAGCGCCGTCCAGTTCGGCGGCCTCAGTGAGTTCGGCAGGAACGTTGCCCAGCGCGGCCAGGTAGAGGAGGGTGTTGCCTCCGCCGACGGCCGCCCAAATGCCCATGATGATGATCGCTTCGCGGGCGCCCAATCCGAATTGGGCTGGCACGAATCCGACCTTCTCGACTCCTAAAGCCAAGAGGTTGTTCGTTGAAAGAAGCCAGTCAGGGCCCTTGGCGTCGATGCCCAGCAAACCGAGTAACCCTTCAATAAAGCGGTTGATGGGCCCGAAAGTTGGGTTGTAGAGCACTTTCCAGAGGATCATGATTGCGACGCCGCTGGTCACGCTCGGGATGTACAGCAGAGTGCGATAAGCCACCAGCCCGCGAATGTTGGCGTTCAAAAGAAGAGCGACGCCGAGCGAACCCGCAATGGCCAGCGGCATTCCCAGCAGAAAGTAAACGGTGTTCACCAAGTAGAGCCAAAACTGGTTGTCAGTGAACATGTTCGCGAAGTTTTCCAGTCCGACGAACCGCAACCCTTCCGTGCTTTGGAGGTCCCAGTTCGTGAAGCCGGCGCCAAACGCGAAGGCCACAGGTCCGGCCGTGAACACCGCAAAACCGAGCAGGTTCGGCAAGAGGAAGGCCAGGCCGATCCCAAGGTTGCGCCCTCGGCTCACGGGCGCCTCCCGGTCAGTTCCTCATAGAGGTCGCGCAATCGCGGGCTGGTGCGGACGTTTCTTAGAATCCTTTCGTTGGTGTCTCTGGCGGCGTCCCTAAGAGCCTGCTTGACGGGCTTCAGGTTTCCTTTAATCAGGTCAAGCTGGTTGCGAAGCGGCGCCATTTCGTTGCCGCGCAGGAAGGGGCTGATCTCAGCGGGCTGGGCGATCTGGATCAAGGACAGCCAAACGTGGTTGTAGTCCTCTTCCGGGTGCTCGGGATTGTGCAGAAAACGCTCGGTCAAGCAGTACTCACGGATGGCGGACATGCCGTCTGCCTGATCGTTCAGCAGCTCGTTGTACGGTTTCGACATCAAAAAAAGCAGAAAGCGGAGTGCCTTGCCCCTTCTCGGGCTGTGTCGGTTGATGCAGGTGATGCCCCCATAGCCGATCACCGTGTCCACCTTGCTTTTAGGCAACGGAATGCAACCCAGCCTAAGGCCTTTGGCCGTTTCCGACCGCATCAGGTTAAGCCACCAGCGCCCGCCGTAGGCCATTGCAACTTGGCCTTTCATCAGCCACGTCATGCCGCCGGAGCCCCATCCGCCCTGTGTGGTCAAAGCGGCCTCGTCGACGGGCGACGGCGCGACTTTGTGCTTGTACATAAGGTCTCGGGACAGCTGGACGGCTTCGGCCGCCTCGGGACTGTCGATGATGCATTTGGTGCCGTCAGGTGTGAATTGGCGCCCGCCGAACTGCAGGATCAGCTCTGCCGTGGTGTTAAAGTCCCAATACAGCCCAAATCGGACCGGGCGCCCCGTCTTGTCCCGTTTGGTGAGCTTTTTGGCCGTCTCGATCAAGTCGTCCCAAGTCCAACCCTCTTTCGGGTACGGCACGCCGGCCTCGTCGAAGACGTTCTTGTTGTACCAGAGCGCGTTGGTGCCGAAGTTGCGCGGAAAACCATATACCCGGTCGTGGTAAATGAAGGATGAGAGGGTCACCGGCCAGACCATCGATTGCACGTTAATGTCCCGAGAGACCAGTTCGTCGGTAACATCCCAAGCAATGCCCGTTAGAACGAACGCCTCGAGCTGTTCCGTGGCGTAGCAATCAAAGAGGTCCGGCCCGACGCCCCCTTGCGATTGGACGATGACTTTTTGCTGATCGGTATTGTTGGGGTCGATCACCAGATGGAGGTCTGGGTTCAGCTTGTTGAAGAGATCGACTTGCGCCTGGCGCACCGGGTTCGGGTCCGTGGACCAGACGAGCCGAGTTTTCCCTTGGTCATCGATAGGCGGCACCAATTGCCAGGCCACAAGGCTTAGGACGACCAAAACCGCGAAACAGGCAACGAACAGCGCTCTCATATTCTATGGCAGTCTTCGGCAGTCTATCCAAGAGAGGGATTGCCCGATTCATCCATTTTGGCTCAACTTTTCCGTAAAATGGAAAGGGGACGCGAAGGAGTTTCGGCGGTTTGTCGCCTTCGGCCTCTTTATCGACTTTGGCAGTCATCATGGCTTTTGGCCCGATGATTGCAGAAGCGTTGGAACGATTGCTTGCGGCGGGCGGTTAAAATGGTTAACTGCTCTGGACCGGATTCGGCTAGACTCGTTTTTGCGGGAAACTTTTGAGCCCAGGGATGTCTTTTGAACTTCGCTTGTTGCGTTAGTCGGGTAAAAAACGGAAAATTAGGAGAAAGGCACTGAATACTATCGATGCGCCCCAAGCGCGGACTTTTAATTGGCCTCGACTGGAACTCGTTGACTGGCTCTTGGTCTTGGGTTTCTTCGTTTCAGTCGGCCTTGTTTTCTTTCCCCTGTGGTCGGTGATCCCCGGCGTTTGGTTTGAAAAGGACACGTATTACTCCCATGGGCCGCTCATCCCGTTCTGCGTTGCGTACGTGATCTATGAAAAGTGGGACAAGCTGAAGGCCCTTCCGCGGAAAATATGTTGGCCGGCGCTAATCCCGATGCCCTTCTTGTTGTTCGTCGCCTGGGTAGGCTCGCGAACGGTTCAACAAACCGTCCTCAGCTTGACTTTCTTATTGCTCGTCGTGTTTTCGATCTGGTTTGTCGCCGGGATCTACTGGGCATGGAGAACATTGGCTCCCACCTTGTTTCTGGTTTTCGCCTTGCCGATCTGGGGTCCGATCATCGACCGGTTCACCAACCCGTTGCAACAAATTTCAACGCAAGGCACTTACGTGTTATTGAAGCTCTTCGGCATGCACCCCATAAAGGACGGCCCGACGATCATCCAGCTGGACAATTACACTCTGGACGTCGGTGTTCCTTGCAGCGGCCTGAAGTTGCTGCTGGCGGTTTCGGCCATAACGTTCTTCTTTATGATGATTGCCAAGATTCGGTGGTGGGCCCATGTCCTGTTGGTCTTATTTGCCTTGCCTTTGACCATTTTCATCAACAGCGTTCGGATCGCGATGATCGGCGTGGTGGGCAACACTTGGGGAGAACAGGCCGGCACCAGCTTCCACGACTATAGCGGTTACATTTCGTTAGTGCTTTGTTTCTTGATCTTTTCGTGGGTTACCAAGAAGCTTGAGTCAAAGGCATGAGAGTTCGCGCTTTTATTCTGATCGCTTCGTTCATCTTGGCAGGCGTCTTCATATCTTTTTTGCCGAAGCCCGGGGCGCCAAGGAAGTCCGAGGCTTGGCTGGAGTCTCAAGCGCCGAAGAGCTTGCCGGGATATTCGATCATGCCCTACACGGAAGATCCGCAGAACCCGCGTCCGGCCAGCGACACAGCTCCGAACATCAGCTACCGCATGGATCAGAAGACATACGAGACCCTGAAGCCGTTCGGGATCATCTGCCAAGTGTTTCGCGGGCAAGGACAAGCGTTCGACGCGGTCATCATCACTAGCGATTCGCACCAGTCTTTTCACGACGCCAGCGTGTGCTTCCAGTCCCAGGGATGGGCTTTGAAGGACCAAAAACGGGACAGCATCGTGACCAAGTCGCATGGAAGGATTCCTGTCACCGTCATCGAGGTGGAGAACAGTCAAGGCACCAACCTTGCCCTTCTAACCTACAGCGGACCGAAAGGATTCCGAAGGGCGCCGCTCCAGCTCTTCCGGGATATGTTTTTCAACCAACTTCGGACCGGCAAGGTTTCGGTCTGCCACTTTTATCGTTTCATCGCGCTTCATCCCGGAGCCACCAAGGATGAGTTGAAGCGTTTTGCGGCCACCTATATTGATGCCGCAAACAAGTCGAGCAACGGATACTTTTAAGAAAGGAACAACCGGAAAGGTTGCCGGGAAACGCCGGAAAACCCACAAACCGGGCTTCATCTAGGTTATTATTACACTACGCCGATCCGGCATCATTTGATGCTGGCCGTCGGACGCGCGTGGATATTCGAGGTATATTGGCACAATGAGAAGCGAAAGTGCGGAAAGTCGAAACGATGTGTCTCTAGACGAGCTCCTTTCGATCATCAAGCGCAGGAAGACAATTCTGTATATCACGTTAGGTGTCGCGCTTATCGTGGCGTTCTTGGTAAACGTCCTCGTCCCCAACACCTATCGGTCTAGTCGGCGCATTTTGCTTGAAGGCCGCACTCAAAACAACCAGCAGCCATTGCAGGGAGACCCCCTCAGCAACGTCGCTTTGACCCCGACTTCGGCGATCGACGTCCAGACGCAAATGGAACTGCTCAGTAGCGTAACGATCTTGTCCCGAGCTTATGTGGCAGCCGGCATTCCTTTTCCTCAAAACGTGGACGATGCGGCCAAAGTCATCGTCAAACAGGTTGCTCAAACGAACGCCGTTGAGGTAAGCGTGGACGCGCCGACCGAAGAGATCGCCGAAAGAATCGCCGAAGTGTTGCCCAACGAGTACGGCAATTACATGAAGACGGCAAGGCAGACCGAAGTGACCAATGCCTTGAACTTCCTCGAAAACCGGCTTGCCGAAGAGAAGGCAAAACTGGAAGAGGCCGAGACGGCGCTTCGCAAGTTCAAGGTGCAGCATGAAGTCACCGACACGAACCTTGAAGTTCAGAAGCGCTCCCAAAAGATAGCGCAACTTGAGCAGGACAAGATCAATGCCGAAAGGGCCGTGGCCGGCGCCCAGGCCCGGGTTCAAAGATTGGTCAACGAGCGGCGAGCACTGCCTCCGACCGTCGACGCCACAAGCGTTCAGAGCAACGCCCCGCAGATCGACGCTCAAAAGAAGGTGATCGCGGACCTCGAAGCTCAGCGCGAACAGATCTTGACAAGGTACTTGCCGACCAGCGCCGCCGTGCAGAAGATCGACCAGGAGATTAAAAAGCAGAAAGAGTATTTGGCGAGTATCCCCAAGACCCAGGTTATCGTCACGCAAGTTCGCAACCCAAAAATCGACGAATACGACCTTCGCATTGCCGAGGCGCGCGCCGCCGTCGACGACGCCATGGCTCAAAGGATGCGCGTGTTCAATGCGCACGCTGACGAGATTGCAAGCTACGCCAAGTACGCTACGATTCTTCAAGAACAGGCCAAACTCCAGCGCGACGTCGACCAAGGCATCGCCACGGTTGCAAGGTTGACAAGCGACGTGGACAATTTGAGCGTCCTAAGCAAGGCCGTCCGCGAACCCGTGATCGAGATGACCCCGAACTCAAAGGCGGAGCTGGTTTCGCCAAAGCCGGTGTTGAACTTCGCCATCGCCATCTTCGTCGGGTTGTTTCTGGCTTTGATCTTCGCGATCATCCGCGACAGGACCGACAGTCGCATCGCGACCACCACGCAAATTGATTCGCTTGTCGGCGCGAACGCGTTGGGTTATATCCCAACGATCAAGAAAAGCGAGCTTGGAGGCGGGGGCGGGCCGGCGTTGGCGTACAACGGCGCGAAACTCCCCGTCGTTGCCCCCACTCAGGGCGAATACGTTTTGGAGAGCTATCGCATCCTTCGTTCGAACATGGCTTTTTCAACGCATGACGAGCCGATTCACTCCGTCATGGTGACCAGCACGAACGCCGGCGAGGGCAAGTCGTTTGTGGCCTACAACCTGGCCACTGCGTACGCTGCAGAGGGAAAGCGCGTGGTTCTTGTTGATGCCAACATGCGCCGACCGTTTGTGCATGAGCGCTTTCGCCTGAACTTGACGCCAGGCCTCGGGGAAGTTCTTCTCGGGGAGAAGACCTATGAGCAGGTCATGCAACCGACCGGCATCCCGGGTCTCAGCATCATTAGCGCGGGTGGCGTTTCGAACAACACGGCCGAGCTAATCGGCAGCGACATGATGAAGAGCTTCCACAGTGATCTGTTGCAGGTTGCCGACATGGTGATTTTCGACGCGCCGTCCAGCGTGCGGCCCGCCGATGCCCAGATTTTGTCTTCCATCGTTGAAGGTGTTCTGTACGTGGTGCAACTCGGACTCCCGAGGACGGCAGACTTGAAGTACGGCATTCACTTGCTGAAGCAGGCCAACGCCAAGATCGTGGGTATTGTGTACAATCGCATTCCCGTCACGGCTCAGGAGGCACCGAAGGTCTAAAGCTTTTTTCGGTGGATTCTTTTCGTCGGGCAGATCGAAGCGATCTGCCTTTTTGACTTTTGACGGCCAATGATATATTGACCGACTCAACGCCAAGGGCGGCATCCAACGCCGTCAGGTAATTAAGATAGACATGGAAAAAGACGTGCAAGAAAAGAAAGAAAGCGCCGGCCTTTGGGGCCGCAAGTTGAGAGAACTGACTGAAAGGCCCGTGCTGATCACGGGAGCGGCCGGGTTCATTGGATACCACCTTGCCAAGCGCTTGCTGGATTCGGGCGTGCCTGTGGTGGGACTTGACAACCTCAACGATTACTACGACCCGTCCTTGAAGAAAGCGCGCCTGCAGAAGCTGTCATGCGAATTTGATTTTGCATTTGTAAAGGCCGAACTTGAGGACCGTGCGGCCGTGGACCAGGTATTCGCCGAACACGGTTTCGAAGTCGTGGTGAATCTGGCAGCTCAGGCTGGCGTTCGATACTCGCTGGAGAACCCCCGGGCTTACATTGATTCCAACGTGGTTGGATTTTTGAACATTCTCGAGGCGTGCCGGCACGCGCGCACGAAACACCTTGTTTATGCCTCCTCCAGTTCAGTTTACGGCGCGAACAAGAAGCTTCCGTTTTCCGAAAGCGACAACGTGGACCACCCGATCAGCCTGTATGCAGCCTCGAAGAAAGCGAACGAATTGATGGCCCACACCTATAGCCACCTTTTCGCCCTGCCAACGACCGGCTTGCGATTTTTCACCGTTTATGGTCCCTGGGGTAGGCCGGATATGGCCTTATTCAAATTCACGAAGGCCATTCTTGAGGACAGGCCGATAGACGTTTACAACAATGGCCAAATGCGGCGCGACTTCACGTACATCGATGACATCGTGGAGGGCGTTTTGCGAGTGATGGCGGCACCCCCCTTAGCAGGGGACTGCGCAGAAAGCGGAGCCCCTTACCGTCTTTACAACATCGGCAACAATCAGCCGGTCATGCTGATGGACTTCATCAAGGCCATCGAGTTCAAACTTGGAAAGAAAGCCCAAATGAACATGATGCCCTTGCAACCCGGCGATGTGCCCGATACTTTTGCGGACGTCTCCGGGTTAATGAAAGACTGCGGGTTCCGACCGGCGACGGCCATCGAGGATGGTGTTGGCCAATTCGTTGATTGGTACCGAGACTACTATGGCGTTTAAAAGAGGCAACCCCTCGAACGGACCATTCGAGGGGCGTCGATAACGCCTTGCTTGCAGTGCTTATTTCTTGCTTTTGCGCGCTCGCGTGCGCACCAATCGGGGCGCGCCGTTGGCGTCGTAGCCAACGCGGTAACCTTCAGGAATGTTCTTTAGGGCTTGGGCGACTTGTTCGAGCACAGACTCGGACGCTATCTTCTTGGGACCGCGCTTTTTGCTGGGATTCAACGCGTTGTAGGCTTCGGTGGCGTCAGCCTCGGCTTCCATCGGAACAAGTTTCTTGTCCGATATCTTGAAAAGCTCGGAGCAAGCCGGAATAGAAAGGAACAGGTAGTCTTCGCTGCTCAGCAATCGTGCTTCAAGCGGCAATACGTATTTTTTTACGCCAATACGAACAGAGATTAAGTTAGGCTTGGTTTTGGCCTTAAACTTCAATGAATTCTTAACGTTTTGTACGGTTTTGACCATTTCGGGATCACCTGAAGGCATTATACTATGCCTCTAGTTAATAATGCAAAGGCTTCATCGATAGCCAATCAAAGCACGCGAATATTGTCAATAAGCCGTGTTTTTCCGATTTTGGCTGCGGCAATTAGCCTGGCTTCCTTGTCCAAAACCGATAAGGGCTCCAACGTATCCCGATTGACAAGAGCGAAATAGTCCACTTGTAACCCGGCCGATTTCATGCCATCAATTCCATGCATCAGCGCGGCGTCGATGTCCGATTGGCCGCAAGGAGCTTTTCGCTCAAGCAAATCGCGGGCCGCGTTAAGCATTTTGAAAATGCACGAGGCTCTGTCTTTTTCATCTTGCGAAAGGTACTGGTTCCTGCTTGACATGGCTAATCCGCTAGCCTCGCGCACGGTGGGTTCGAAATGCAACTCCACGTTCATGTTAAGATCGCGAACCATCTTGGCGATGACAGTGCACTGCTGATAATCCTTCTCGCCAAAAAAAGCCACATCGGCCTTTGATAGGTTGAAGAGCTTGCACACGATTGTGGCCACTCCATCGAAATGGCCGGGCCGAGCGGCGCCTTCCCAGCGTTCCGAAACTCCCGGGACGTGGATCGTGCTGGGCTTGTCCGGGTACATGGTGTCGACGGACGGCGCAAAAAGGATGTCAACTCCGTTTGCTTCGGCCAGTTTCGCGTCGCGCTGCTCGTTGCGGGGGTACCGGCTGTAGTCCTCGTTCGGTCCGAATTGAGTTGGGTTTACAAAGAGGGAAGTGACCAGAGTGTCGCAACAGGGCCTGGCCGCCCGCATCAAGGATAGGTGGCCCTCATGGAAGGCTCCCATGGTAGGCACAAGTCCAACACGACCCTTCAACAAGGACTGCAGTTCGCCGATTGTCCTGACGATTTTCAAAAGCTGTGCTCTTCCTTTGGAAACTGCTTCGAGCGAACTTCCTCGGCGTATTTTCGGAGCCCCTCGAGGCAAGCCGCGCCGATCTCGGCATAGCGCTTGGCGTGCTTGAAGCGGGTCTCGTCGAAGCCGAGGATGTCGTTGAAAACTTGAATTTGGCCGTCGCATTCGGGTCCTGCGCCAATACCGATGGTGGGGCAAGCGACCGTTTGCGTGACCTTGGCCGCCAAGGATGCCGGAATCAGTTCAAGAACCAAAGCGAACACGCCGGCCAGCTCCACCAGCCTGGCGTCCTCCAAAATCTGATCGCTTTGCTGGCCTTTGCCTTGAACTCGAAACCCGCCGAAGCGGTTGACGGACTGCGGAGTCATACCCACGTGGCCCATAACGGGAATTCCCGACTTGACAATCGCTCGAATGGCCTCGGTGTACGTTCCCTCGAGCTTAACGGCCTCCGCTCCTGCCTTGACCAGGGCAATCGCGTTGGCAACCGCTTCGGAAACCGAAACTTGGTACGAGCCGAAAGGCATATCGCCTACCAGGAGGGCCCGCTTGACCCCTTGTCGGACAGCACGCGTATGACGGACCATGTCTTCCATGGTCACCGGGACGGTGGTATCGTAACCAAGGACGACATTCCCTAAGGAGTCGCCAACAAGAACAATATCGGCGCCGGCAGCGTCGGCCAAACGCGCCGATGGAAGGTCGTAAGCGGTGATCGCGACGATCTTTTCGCCGCTTTGCTTCATGCCATTCAACATCGGCGCTGTCAATTTGTCGGCCATTTGGCCTATTTTACCGGAGTTGCTTTAAGGCCTCCAAAACTTCGAAAGCATGGCCCTCCGGCTTGACCTTCCGCCAGACGCGCCTGACAATCCCGTCTGCGTCCACTAAAAACGTGCTCCGCTCGACACCCATATATTTCTTGCCGTACATCGACTTTTCAACCCAAACGCCGACCGCCTCGCTCAGCTGATTTGCCTCGTCGGCAAGGAGAGTGAAGTTCAGGTTGTGCTTCTTGGCAAACTTGCTGTGCGACGACTCGCCGTCGGGGCTGACGCCGAACACAGTTGCGTGTTGCTGGATTTCGAGGTTGTCGCGGAATTCGCAAGCCTCTTTCGTGCATCCAGGCGTATCGTCCTTCGGATAAAAGTAAAAAACCGACCACCGACCCTTGGTAGCCTCGTGGGTCACGGTGGTGCCGTTTTGGTCTTTCAACGAAAAGCTAGGAAAAGGGGATCCTTCTTCAACCATGTTTTGAGGTTACTTGTCTGGCGACAAACCCATTTCAGGGTGCGGACCAAAGAACGAATGCCGCGCCCGATTCGGATGACATAAGCCCTATTCTTCGGGCATGGCGTCCATCAGCATCGCCTGCATAAGGTCCATTCGCAGGACGATGCCGTCGAGGATTCCTTCGGTGACCACAGGCAGGATTGAAAGGCCACTGGAAAGCATGAGATGAAAGGCGTCGCCGATATCCATACTTGATATGGCGCAGGTCGGGTTGGCCGTACCGTAAACGTGCGCTGGGTCGTCGGCGATGGCCATAAGGCTGCCGTTCCGGCTTGCGGCGCGGCACAAATCGCCTTCTGTCAGGACGGCTATGGGCTTGTTGTCGGCGTCGACCACCACGAGGGCGGCGAATTGGTAGATATCCATTTTGTCGACGGCGTCGCGCACGGTGCTTTTGCTGGTTAGGGTTGGGATGTGCGCGTGAATGACTTCGCTGAGGACCATGGGTGTAGTCTACTATAGATGTCTTGACCCGGCTCCCTCGATTGCCATGGAGCGATGGGTGAACATCGCACGGCAGGCAAGATAGTCGGGCGAAAAACAAGCGTTTCGATCGCTTCAAACAGCAAATGAAGGTGCTATTATCTAGGCACTAAGGAGAAGACCCATGAAGATAGGCATTTTCACGGCTTTATTCGGCGATAAGAACCTTACGGACACTTTGGACATCGTCAAGGCGGAAGGGATCGAGGCCGTCGAGTTCGGAGCGGGCGGATACCCCGGATCGGCGCACATCGAAGTCGCCAAATTGCTGGAAAGCAAAGCCGCTCGCGACCGCTTGTTGAAAGAGGTCGAGTCGAGAGGGTTGACGATTAGCGCGTTGAGCGTGCATGGAAACCCGTTGCACCCGAACAAGAAGATCGCCGAAGCTCATCATACGGCCTTCGTGAACGCCGTCAAGCTGGCGGCCATGCTGGGAGTTCCGTGCGTCAATGGTTTCAGCGGTTGCCCCGGCGACAACACGGCCGCTCGCAACCCGAACTGGGTCACGTGCGCTTGGCCGGACGAGTTCCGTGAGATTCTGGACTGGCAGTGGAATCGCCGCGTGATTCCCTACTGGAGAAAGCAAGCGAGGTTTCTCCGAGAGCAAAAAGTGAAGTTCTGCATCGAAATGCACCCGGGGTTTGTTTGCTACTCCAACGACACGCTTTTGAAGCTACGAAGGTCGTGCGGGCCTGCAGGCGAGTACATCGGCGCCAACTTCGACCCTTCGCACCTTTGGTGGCAAGGAGTCGACCCGATTGCGGCCGTTCGGGAACTTGGCGCGGAAGGCGCGCTCTTCCACGTGCACGCCAAGGACACTCGAATCGACCCGATCAACTCGGCTCGTAACGGTAACTTGGACACCAAGTCGTACGGCGACATTCTCAATCGGTCGTGGGTCTTCCGGTCGGTCGGCTACGGTCATGGCATCGAATGGTGGAAGGACTTCGTTTCGAACCTTCGCATGGTGGGTTACGACTACGTGCTGAGCATCGAGCACGAAGACGGCATGATGCCTCCCCTGGAGGGGCTTCGCAAGGCCCTTGACGTCCTGAGGCTGGCGATCATAAAAGAGCAACCGGGCAAGATGTTCTGGGCGAAAGAATAAGTCAAACAAATAACCAGGAACGCCGGCATCTTGACGGCAGTTGCACCCAGTTTATTGCGGCGCAACGAACAATGTGAGCCGGTAGCACCGGCACCCGTGCCCAAAAGTTGCCAGCCGCCACGCCTAAGGCTGGTCGGTCCGGCACCATGCCATTAGGTCCATCTCGCAAGCAACTGATTGGATCTTGACCCTGAATTAGGGCGGTATGCCGCACCCGTAAACCTTGCGCGTGTCTTGATTTGCAAGCATCAAATCGCCCGAACAGAACGTCTGTAGGGCAGATATGATTATTTCGCTCCTTTTGGCAGCAGCATTGCAGACGGCTCAAACTCCCGAAGTGAGTCCATACCTTTTTGCGACGCCTTTTTCGGTGAAAAACGTCGACCGTTTGGCTCTTAGCCCAAAAATCGACGGCATCTTCAGCCCAGAGGAATGGGACCCGCTCGCTCCGCTTGAAGGCGGCGAGGCGTACTTCCAGTGGGAGCCAAAAAAGATCAACGTAGCGGCAAATCTTCCTTTAGGAAAAGACATGATTGTGTCTCTCGACCTTGAGGGCAATGGCTGGCTGATCGGGAACGACAACCTTCAGGTGCGCGTGTCTTGGACCGGCACGACAGCCGTCGTTGCCATGGCCATGCTTGACGGCACCAATCCGAGCGGGCCCAAATGGGTGGAGGTTCCCGACTTTTTGAAAAGCGTGAAGTCGGCCGCAACAGCTGGAGCCACGAACTGGTCAATTGAGCTAGGCTTGGTCGATCCCGGCAAACGGTTGTTGCCTAGAATCGCCAACAAGGAGATCGGCATTCGTTGTGATGCCGTCGATTCAAACGTTAAAGAGTTGCTACCTTACCTGCCGAGGGTTGTCGCTCCCGTCCAGCTGAGGCTTGAAAGGGGTGTCAACCTGCCAGTGGGGCTAAAGTGGAAGCCGGAGTTCAAAGGCCGGTCGGTGGTTCCAGGCGCTCGAATCAAGGTAAGGTTCACCTTCAACGGCGACAACTCGTTGGGAATGAAGCGGATCGAAATGCGCACTGAAGGTCTTGCTGAAGACGCCACGATGCTCAAGGCCCAACCTTTTCCGAGGTTCGATAACAAAGGTCGCGCCTTTGTCGATTACGAGACGATGGTGGCGAACACGGCCGAAAGCGGCTACCGAATTGTGAGGGCGACGATCCAGAACGCCCAAGGTGAGCCGACGGTATGCCAGGCAAGCTATGAAATCGCATTTCCAGTCAGCTTCGATTTAGTGTTGCCGAAGAAGCTGAAGTCTTCCGACAAGGCTCAAACTGTACGCATCTCCGTCTACATCCGGTCCCATGTAACCGGGCGCATCGATGGAACGTTTGTGGCCGAGCCTCCGACCGGTTGGGAGGCAGGCCGCGGCAACGACAAGGGGTTCATCATCTACGCCTCTCGGGGAACGGTGCGCAAGGTGTTCGATATGACCGTGCCCGCAGGTGCCAAGGGCTCCTATCCAATTCGTCTGGTTGCGGACTTGGGCCGTGGCAACGTGGTCGAGGAAGTGGAATATCTCGAAGTCAAGTGATTGAACCTATGTTGCAAGGCATCTTCACACCGCTTCCGACGCCGTTGACCGATGACGGCACCAGTATCAGTGAAATCCGTCTTGCCAGGCTGTATCAGGCTGTCAAGGATCGGGGTTTTTCTGGCTGGGCGGTCAACACGGAGGTTGGCGAGTTCAATGCTTTCAGTTTTTCAGACCGAAAGCTCATGGTTGAACTAGTCATGCGCATGTCGCCAGGAATGCCTGTGCTCGTGAACGTGTCAACGCCAAGCACCTTGGCAAGCCTGGACTTGGCTCAGCACGCCGAGCGGCACGGCGCGGCGGCCGTCGTGATGGCGCCACCTTATTGGGGTCCCTTTTCCGACGAAGAGATCCACCTGCACTATCGAACGGTCTCCCAATACGCCCACCTCCCTCTGATCGTGGTCGATCCGCGAAGGATGATCTCGGATACGATGAAAGGCGTTCTTAAAGACATGACGGAAGTTGTTGTTGCCGAACCGAACCACTGGAAGGTCGAGGAGTTCGGGCAAGCGGCCAAAGAGCGGCCGGAGGACTTCTTGGCCGGCGATTTATGCGTGACTCCGCTTGCGCTATTCCGCTCGGTCGAGGAAATCATCAACAAGGAGCCAAGCCTTCGTTCCCTAGTGCAGTTCATGACGAGGCACGGAACCGCAAAAGTGGCCAAGGCCGCGTTCCTTGTGAGGGGCTTGGACCTCGGGCCGTTGCGCGCCCCCGCTCTGCCTTTGTCGGGCAAGGTGCTTGACGACTTGAAAGCCGTCTTAGACGGGGGACAAGCCTAGTTTTCATGCCCTTGAAAGAGAACGGCGATGCCGTCAGCACACGATTGTGACGCCGCTGGCATCCGTTCGAATTCCAAAACCGGTATCGGCTTTTAGGCATCGCGATAAGCAAACGTGCCCGAATTGTCCTGTTATGTCATGGTCAAAGGAACTTTTTCGCTGGTCCAGGGGGTAAAAACCGGAAATGACAACGATCTCCAAGTCCCTGGCCATGGCTCTTGTGTGCGGGCTGTCAGCTACCGTCTCCCTCGCGCAACTCGAGATCCCCGCCCCGCAACCCATCAAGGGCATGCGTAGTCTGGCCTTGAGCCCAGACGGCAAACGGCTTGCGTTCGTGTACCACGGCGATGTGTGGGTTGTGTCTTCGCAAGGAGGAAAAGCAGAGTCGGTCACCAGCCACATCGAGTACGATTCGAGCCCTGTGTGGTCGCCGGATGGGAAATGGATCGCTTTCTCCTCGAACCGCAACGGAGGGGTGCAGACTTTTCTAGTTCCTGCCGACGGCGGCACGCCCAGGCGGTTGACCTACTATGCGGGGGGTGTTAGCCCGTCCGATTGGACGCCAGACGGAAAGGCGATTTTGACGTCGATGTCGCGCGAGGACACTTTCAACGGCCTGTATCTGATCGACGTTAAAACGACCAAGACTTCTCAGCTCATGATAGACAACGTGGGCGTTGGCAACCCATCGATCTCACCGGACGGCAAGAAGATCGTCTACACGCGTCGAGGCTTCCCATGGTACCGACCACGGTATGAAGGCTCTGCGGCTTCCCAGTTGTGGACGCTTGACTTGGTTACTGGAAAGACGACCCAGTTGCGGAACAACGGCTTTCAACACCTTTGGCCACGCTACGGCGCCGACAGCAAGACCGTCTACTGTGTCACTGTTAGCGAGAAAACGCCCAGCACCAGTCCCATGGGCAAGCCGATTCCGAAGATTGTGGACAACGCCAAACGCACACCGAACGTGTATGCAATAGACCCTGGCGGGAGGGCCAAGCAGCTGACTGACTTTGTCGTCGGCGGGGTTAGGTTCTTGGCCAGCGCCTCGAAGACCGACCTGCTGGCCTTTGAATACGAGGGTGACCCGTACACCCTGGTGCCCGGCCAAAAGCCCAAAAAAATCGAAATCGTCATCAACGACGACGACAAAACAACCAACGAGGAGCGTCTGATTCTTACCACCGAGGCAAGTGCACCGCAACTGAGTCCAGACGGGCAGACCATGCTGTTCAGTCTTAAGAACGATCTTTGGACGGTGCCGGTCAAAAAGGGCAAGGGCCCGAACGCGAACGACGCCAAGCAACTGACCGATTGGCCAGGGCTGGACGATGAGCCTTTATGGTCTCCAGACGGCAAGTCGGTGTTTTTCACGAGCGATCGCGAAGGAAGCATGCACCTTTACAAACTCGACTTGGCCACCAAAAAGGTTGAGGACCTGTCGAAAGTTGACTACGATGTTTTTAACACCCTGATTACACCGGATAAGACCCACGTTTCGTACTGGCTGAACGGCAAGATCGGAGGCCTTTACATTGTGCCGGTCGCGGGTGGCGAGCCGAGGCGAATCATCGACCAGCCGGCGAACTACGGCTGGAACTCCGACTATGCCTGGTCGCCCGACGGCAAGTGGGTGGCTTACGCGAAGCGTATCGATGGAGGGCCGTGGAACATCTGGGTGACCAACGCCATCGACGGCACGAGCCGCAAGGTCACGGCTCTCAATTCGTTCCACGGCTCGCCGGCTTGGTCCCACGACGGAAAGTATCTTTACTTCCGAAGCGATCGCGAGGGAGATGGGTTATACCTGATTCCTTTGAAGCCGGAAGACGCCCGAACGACGGACACCGAAATCAAGTATGAAAAGCCCTCGGGGCCTGTCAAGGTGGACATCGACTTCACCGACATAGCGAAGCGCGTTCGCAAGCTGGGCGGCCAGCCCGTGGCGGGGTCGATCACGCCCGACTATGTTACCGGCGATATTTACTACATCAGCAACGACGGGGATATCTGGAAGACAACGTACAGCGGCGACGCAACGTCCAAGGTTTCCGCCAACGGCAAAATCGGCGGCTTTGCCTTCACGGCGGACAACAGTGGCCTCGTGTACGGCCAAAATGGAAACTTGATCATCCAAACCTTGAGAGGCCCGTCACCGGCACCGGCGGTTCCAGCCGTTCTGATTTCGAAACCGAAAGAGCCTAAAAAAGCCGGGGAGGAAGCGCTTCAGCGCCAATCGCCACCCGGAGGCGCTGCGCCTCAGTCGCCCCCATCCCCTCCGGGCATCCAGACCGTCGCCTACCGTTGCGATTGGACGCGTGACGTGGCGGCCGAGCGTCGGGCCGCGTTCATGCAGTTCTGGAGGAGTTACAATCGAAGCTTTTATGACGCGAACTTCCACGGAAGGGACTGGCTGGCCATCAGAAAGCGCTACGAGCCTCTGCTTCCGTCAGTTGGGCATCGGAACGAAATGGCCGTCCTTCTCAACGAAATGGTTGGCGAACTGGAGTCTTCGCACAGCGAAGTCGGTCCTGCTCCCGGAGGCCCTCCAGGCCAAGACCAGGCCCATCTTGGCGTGACCTACGACTACTCGTATACCGGCCCCGGCATCAAGATCAAGGAGGTTCCCGACAAGACGCCGGGCAGCTACGCTAAAACGAAGCTGAATCCCGGCGAATACATCATGCAGATCGATGGCAAGGACGTTCAGCTGGACGAGTACCTGTTCCGCGATGTGTTGATCAAGGCCGCGGGGCGTGACGTAACCCTGCTCGTTAACAGCAAGCCAACGAAGGAAGGCGCTCGCGAAGTCAAGTTCCGAGCCCTGAGCGGAGGCGAGTTCGGCAGCATTCTCTATCGCAACCGCATCGAAAGACGGCGCAAGTATGTCGAGGAGAAATCGGGCGGCAAGCTGACCTATGTGCACATAGCAGGCATGGGGGGCAACAACTACGAGCAGTTCAACCGCGAAGTCTGGGAGTATTCGCAAGGGAAAAAGGGTGTCATCATCGACGTCCGAGATAACGGCGGCGGAAACATCAGCGACAGCCTGATTGACATCCTCGAGCGTGTCCCGCACAGCTATTATCAGGATCGAGATTGGGTTCCCGTCAAGGCACCGGGCCAGTCTTGGGACATGCCGACGGTCGTCCTTCATTCGGAGTCCAGCTTCTCCAACGCCGAGATGTTCCCTTACGCCATGAAGGCGCGGCGTTTGGCCACCTTGATCGGAATGCCGACTCCCGGCTATGTCATTTGGACGGGCGGGCTGAGACTGGTGGACGGAACCAATGCCCGTATGCCCGGCGCGGGAGTTTTCCGGCTGAACGGCATTTCTCTCGAGAACAACGGCGTCGAGCCGGACTACAAGGTGCCCATCACCCGCGAGCAATACTTCGCTAACGAAGACCCGCAGATCGATAAGGCGATCGAGGTTCTTTTGAAGCAGATCAAGTAGTCGGTCGACAGGCCCTCTCCTGCTTAGCGGGAGGGGGCTTTTCTGATTTGGATATAGGCCGCTCGGATTGCCGAACCTGGCCCTTCCTCGTAGTAAACGCAAAGAACTCGTCCGTCCTTGAGTTGGACCATGGAGGGATAAGCACCGATAAAGTCGTCAATCATTACGCCGTCCGACCAGGTTCGGCCCTCATCCAGCGAATACCGCAACGATGTTTGCGGCAACCGGTGCGCCATGAGCAGAATTCCTTGCGAGGTCATCAGGAGGCTTGGGCAGTGGCCAGTGAAAGGCAGCGGGGTCGGCTCGGACCACGTCCAGCCACCGTCTTTTGACTCGGAAACGGTCATGACTTCACGCGAAAAGGCGGCGACCGAACCGTCCTTGCGTTCGATCAGGTCCGTCTCGTCAATGGTTCGTCCCGCGTTGAGGCCTATCGGCCGCGGGCTGCTCCACGTGTTGCCCTTGTCCCGTGAGATACACACGGCGGCGTATTTTCGCTGGCTTGCGTCGACGGTATAGACCGGCATCAACAGGTTTCCGTTGCGAAGCCTTCGAATGGGCGTTGAGGTTGCGAAGGACGGCAACACTAACTTGGGATCGGACCAAGTTCGACCGCCGTCCTGCGACTTTGAAATCATCGTATCGAAGCGATTTCCTGGGCCATAAATGAAAAAGTTGAGCAAGAGAGTGCCGTCGGGCAAGCAAGCAACTGATGGGTCGCGGTCATCGAGAGGGGTGTCGATGATCGTTTCCGGCTTGCTCCAGGAAGCACCTTCGTCTGACGACCGCACAGCGCAAATTCGCCCACCTTTGGGGTGCTCGTCCGACGGAAAGGAGACATGGCCGTATCCGGCGTAGAACACGCAATACAAATCGCCGTTCTTGAGGCGGCATACGTCGGGAAAGGCCTGATAACCGCCAGCCCCGGCGTCCACGATTATCCGTCGCGTTGGTCGTTCCACGACGATGTCGATATGATCTGTAAAGAGCACTGCCAAGGCAATCACCGTTATCATGGGCACGGTCTACCCAAATGGGATGGGTTTACATGCAACCGAAACAACAATCATGCGCTTGCCGAGGGGACCGCTCGCAGTTTTTTACGGGCCCCGTTCCTGGCGGACTGCCAAGAGTTCGTGGCCTGAAGGCCTAAGTTCTGGACCGTCGAATCGGCTATCGCACCTCGATCTCACGGACCGAATAGAGCGTCCTGCCGACGGCCCTCCATTGGGTCAGGAGCAGGTACTTGCCCGGCTGGGACGGGTAGTTGATCCGCACAGACGCCCTACCCATGCCACCGTTCGCGCTGGCCTTCATGGGAACCGACCAGCTGGAAACGGGAGCCAGGGCTCCGAGGTTCGTCGTCAGCACTCGCGGCACGAAGGAGAGCTTCACGATTCCAGCCCAAACCGACGGGTTATCGTTCTTCACCGAAAGGTTAATCCTTGCCTCGCTTCCTGCCGGGACTGGCGGCAGGCCCTCCCACCATTGGTTGACCATCACGTTGACCGGACAGAAGGAGTCGCGAACCATGCGATAGACGAACGGGTCCCACTGGAGTTGAGACAGGCCTGGCAGCCACATGTCCGATGTGGACCCGCCGCCGTTGTTTTTCGAAAAGGTCAGCGCACAAAACTGCATGACGCCCACCGGGCCGCAAATCGGGTTGTGCCTCCAAAACTCGGTCAGTGAGGCCGTGTGCAAGGCGCGCAGCCACCGCCGCTCCGTCTCCGATTGTCCCACGCCGAGCAGACGGTCGTAAATGCCCTTGGTGTAGGGGGTTGGTGTGCCATCGCGGTTGAGCCATAGCCAGTCGTACTCGTTGACGATCTTGGGGTGACCCTGGGCGTACGGCTCAATGTCCCACGGCAGGCCAATCATGATCGGCGGGTTCATGCCAAGCAAATCGTTGAGCATCGAGAGCGTGTAGTTCGCGTCAAGCAAAAACACGTAGGGGTGGCACTCCCAAGGGTTTGAGTCGTCGCCGGGGACTTCGCTGGCGCCGTTTTCCCAGGGGCGATTCGAAAGGTCGTAGCCGCGCACGGCCCAGATTGCCCATCCGGTGGTGGAGACGTACGGTGTTTCGTTGGATCCGTCCCAGATGCAAACCGACGGGTGGTTCCAGTGCTCCACCATCATCTCTGCGTACTGCTGGGCCAGTGTTTCCACCGTGATGTCGTCAGGAAAATCCACGATTTGCCAAATGGGGAACTCGCACTGGACGATCATTCCCTCCTCGTCCGCTATGTCGTACCAAAGCTTTGGCGGAATGCCGATCGAGAATCTAAGGCTGTTCCAGCCCATGTCTTTGAATCGCCGGAAGAGGGTTTGGACCCAAGATCGGTCCCAAGGCAGGTAGCCCCTTTCCAAGTCCTCGCTGAACCGGCCAAAGGTGATGTTGGATCCCCGCAGCGGATAGGGCACGCCGTTGAGCATGGAACGAGCCGGGTTCGTTTGGAAACGAAAGTCCCTCATGCCGAACCGCACCGAATCGCGGTCCGCTGAGGTTTGGACGTCGGCCCAGTAGAGGTTGGGGCTTTCCGGGCTCCACTTCTTGAAAGTAGGCAACGGCACCTCAAAATAAACCGCACGCTCGGAGTTGGGATCGACCAGTGTCGACACCGATGCCAAGCCGACTGGTGCATTGGTGCCGGCCTCTCGAATGCGTGCTTCGATCGGCGTGTAGATTTTTTCAGCCGTGGAGTTTCGGAGAAGCACCAAAAGACCGACTTTCTTTTCCGCGACGAGCGGGCGCATTTGAGTCCACACAATGCTAGGGTTGCCCGTGAACGTCAGCTCCACGTTGTCAACGATGCCGGGAATGTAACGGGTTCTTTCATAGTCGCCGCCCTTGATCGAGCCAGACGGCAAGTTTTCTTGGCGGCCCAGGCAAACGACCAGCCTATTGGTCTGCCCAGGCCTGGCCACAATCGAGGTTACGTCCCACTCGCCGGGGGTAAAGTTGCCCGCGTGATCGGGCAGGCGCTGACCGTTCAGCCAGACCATCTTTCCATACATGGCTTGTCCGATTTTCAGCCTCGCATGGGGATACGCTGTTGCGGGGCTGGTGAAATCGCGAACAAGCCAGTAGTAGTTTGCGTCCTGGCGGACCGGGGGCTGGGCCGTGTCGACAAATCCCGGAACTGTCAATGAGGAAGTCGGCGCGGGCAGAATGAGGTTGTCGGACAAACCAAGAGACCACGAGCCGTTCAGAGACAGCACCTCGCGGCCTTGCGCAAGAGTATGAAAAGGCAAGGATCGCTGAACGGGCAATTGTTTTTGGTCAAGGGCTTGATGGGCCGTGGGGGTTTCTGCAAGCAAAAAGGGAAGACTGAGGGCTACGGCGACTCCAATCATAAACATATTATAACGGTATGTTGTTCCGGTTGAGAGCTTGCGTGAACAAAACTGGTGACGCGTGGCAACAGGCCTGTGTCCCCAGCTTGCTTCACTCTTGCTTTTTTGTCGCTTGTTATAGCTTGCGAAACGTTTCGACAGCCGTGCATAATCGCCATATTCGAGGTGAACAGATGATTGTGGCCGTTGTCGCTTCGCTGATTATGTTGGCACCGTCGAAGGTCTAACTCGACAAGACGGCCGGCGGCTGGAGACTGCTTGTGGACGGAAAGCCCTTCACCGTTAAGGGAGGGGGCGGAGATGCCTCGAAGGAGGTTCTGGCTTCGATCGGAGGCAACTCGTTCCGCACATGGGGCGCCGAAAACCTGGACCGACAGCTCGATGAGGCTCAGCGCCTCGGGCTTAAGGTCGCGGTAGGGATATGGCTCGGCCACAAAGAGCACGGGTTCAGATACGACGACGCGCAACAGGTCGGCAAACAGTTCGAGACGGCGAAGGCCGTCATCCAAAAGTATAAGAACCATCCTGCCGTCCTGCTCTGGTCGCTCGGGAACGAGATGGAAGGTTTCGAAGCCGGCGACGACCCGAACGTCTGGCTAGCCGTCGAAGACCTCGCCCATATGGCGAAGAAGTTGGACCCGTACCATCCGACGATGACGGTCGTTGCGGAGATCGGCGGAAAGCGGGTGGAAATGACCCACCAGATGTGTCCGAGCATCGACATTGTTGGAATCAATAGCTACGCCGGCGCCTCGACGATCTATGAAAGGTACACCAAAGCCGGGGGGAAAAAGCCGTATCTATTGACCGAGTTTGGGCCGCCCGGAACGTGGGAGGTCGCCAAAACGCCATGGCAACGTCCCATCGAGCCGACCAGCACCGAAAAGGAGGGCTGGTACGAGCGGGCCTACAAACAGAACGCCATCGACCATCCGAACCTGTGCTTGGGCGGGTACGCCTTTGCCTGGGGCAACAAACAGGAGGCGACGGCCACCTGGTTCGGCATGTTCCTACCCGACGGCACAAGGCTCGGGGCTGTCGATGTCATGCAGAGCCTTTGGTCCGGCAAAGCGCCTGCTCATCCTTGCCCACGTATTGAATCCATCGAGGTTGCGGGCGACCCGGCAGTCGATCCGGAAGAGACGGTTACCGTCAAATTGAAGGCAAGAGTTCAAAGCGGGGACGCGCTGAAGGCCTCTTGGTACTTGACGTCGGACGGCGGAGTGCTTGGCCGAAATGGCGACAAAGAGGACGTCCCAGACACGATCGCCGGTGCAGTGGTAACTTCAGACGCCAAGGGCGCCAAGGTGAGGATGCCCGCTATCGCCGGGCCATATCGGCTCTATGCGCTTGTGCGCAACGCGCATGGAGGCGCTGCCGTCGCAAACGTGGCCTTGCGAGTCCGCGGAGCCGTTCCGACAGAAGTCGGGGCAAAGACGTCTCTCCCGTTGTTCTTATATAAAGACGCTGGAGGGACGATGCCTTATGTTCCCTCGGGCTGGATGGGCAACACAGTGGCGATGAAAGTCGATCCAGCTTGCTCGGTTCAGCCGCATTCCGGGTCGACATGCTTTCGTTGGGAGTACACTGCCGGTGACAGTTGGGGGGCAATTGCCTGGCAAAGCCCGGAAGGAGATTGGGGAGACAAGCCCGGAGGGTTCAACTTGACCGGAGCTAAGAAACTCGTTCTTTGGGCCAGGGAGCTCGTGGGTGGCGAAGCCGTATCGTTTTCTGTAGGCCTCATCAAAAACGACAAAAAATATCACGACACGGCCATTGTCGACGCCGTCCATGCGAAGCTTTCAACGTCCTGGCAAAAGATTGAAATTCCGTTGTCCGGCAAGGACCTCTCGCGCATCAAGACAGGTCTGGTGATGACGGTCTCCGGGCAAAGAAAGCCCATCGCCGTGTTTCTGGACGATATCGCGTTCGAATGATCCTGGCCGATCGGCAGCCTTGCCAGCAAGGACGGCTGGGTGTTTGCATTCGGTTTCCTGCTCACTCTCGAAAGCGGTTGACATATGATCTTGCAAAGCTTCTCCAAGGAATGGTTGCCAATTCAGTGAGCCGGCAACCCCACGACTGAACCTGCCCACCCGAGGAAAAGTGGAGCCGAAAGAATCGAAAAGTCTGCATCCGTCGATCCCCGCGATGCGTATTTATGAACATGGTCTACTCGTTGATATTAGCTCTTGTTTTTCAATCTGCTCAGCCAGAACTCAACGTGACCTACGCCAAAATCGGCGAGACGACCCTTCAAATGGACATTTACCGCCCTGATAACGGAAAGAAGCCGACCCCGGCGGTCGTCGTGATTCACGGCGGAGCCTGGATGGGCGGAAAACGGCAAGACATGACCCAGTTAGCGAAAGAGATAAGTGGCAAAAACATGCTCGCGGCCACAGTCTCCTACCGACTTGCACCGAAATCGGTTTGGCCGGCGATGCTGGATGACGTTCAAACGGCGGTTCGTTTCCTGAGAGCTAACGCTAAGTGTTACAACATCGACCCGAAACGCATCGGAGCGGCTGGCGCCAGCGCGGGCGGCCATCTGGCCTTGATGCTTGGCGTTCGCGACACGCGGGACCAGAACACATCGTTCTATCCCAAGTACTCGAGTCGCGTAAGTGCCGTGTTCGATATTTGCGGCCCGACCGACCTGAGCGAATACCCAAAAGACTTCGACGGCATGTTCGCACTGGTTTTGGGCAAACCAAGGAAAGATGCGTCGGCCGAAATCAAAGACGCGAGTCCAATCAACTTTGTCGACAAAAAGTCCGCCCCTGTTTTCATTTATCAGGGAATGTCCGACCCGATTGTGCCGCCCAGTCAAAGCCAAAAGTTGGAGGCTGCCTACAAAAAGTTGGGTTTAAAGATTGAGTCGGTTTACTTGGAGGGCATCGGGCACGAGTACAAGCCGGAGGACCCCAGGTGTTTGGACGCCATGCGACGCGGCATCGACTTCTTAGCCAAGCATCTCAAGGCTCACCGTTGACGGATTTGGGAGCCGGAATGGCGATCTCGAGAGTGTCGTCAGTCGCGGCCTACGTTGCGGCAGCGGGGTTTCGGATCGCTTGTGTTTTTGGCCGCGAGAGGTCTTGCATTCGAAAGAACAGCCACCCAGTTCATCGTGCCCATTAGGCTCCAAGGAATGTCTTCAGCCATAGCATTAAAACGGCTAAACTTAGGAGAGCGGAGGGCTTCGCGTGCGGGTCTCAGGTTGCCCAGGCGCAAAGGGGTCTCGACGAGGCAACTCAAACTTGAATGAACTGGACGAACTCAGAATCGCGCGCAACGACACGGTGCGCTCGCTTGTGAAAGCGATGGATTTGAGCCTTCCCGGCGAGGCAGGCCATGCGCATCGCGTGGCGGTCATGGCTGTCGCTACGGGCGAGGCGCTGGGCATGGGACCCGAGGAGCTTCAGTATCTTCAGTATGCGTCTTGCCTGCACGACATCGGCAAGCTTTCTCTCGAACGGCAGCTTCTTCACAAAAACGAACCTTTCAGCGACGCGGACCGTGAGAAAGTGCAGGTGCACGCCTTGGCGGCGATGCGCGTCATCGAGTCTTTGCCGTGGTTGGCGCCAAGCGCGGAAATGATCGTCAGCCACCACGAGCGGTGGGACGGGGCGGGTTATCCCGAGGGCCTTGCGGGGCACCAGATCCCCCTTGGGGCGAGGATCATATCGGTCTGCGAGGCTTATGATGTTTTGGTCGGCGCCGTCAACTGGAGCCATTCTATTGGTGAACAATCGGCACTGGACGAACTCAGGCGGTGTTCGGGCACTCAGTTCGACCCGGAAGTCGTGGAAGCGTTTTTGGCTGTTGTTCCGTTGATTCAACCCATAGCAAAGCATCCGGATTAGCCAAGCCGCCCGCCATTGTGGCAATATAGGTCCATGCATGCTTGGGAGAACCCTTGTTTCGTATCCGACAACCGCCTGCCCGCGAGGGCTTTTTTCACGCCTTACGAATCGCGCCATAAGGCCATTGCCATGGAGCGCGGAAGGTCTGAGCGATTTTTCCTGCTGAACGGTGCTTGGGAGTTCGTTTACAGCCTTGACGCGACGTCAGAGGTGAACCCAGAGGAAGAAGATCAGGACGGCGATTTGATCTCCGTTCCGAGTTGCTGGCAGATGCAAGGCTTCGGAATTCCGCATTACACCAACGTCATCTATCCTTTCCCTCTGGACCCGCCCTACGTGCCCACCAAGAATCCCACCGGGCACTACAGTCGCGTGTTCAGCATTCCCAGCGAGTGGAAGGGCATGCAAATCATTCTGAGGTTCGACGGAGTGGACTCCTATTTCGAGGTTTCCATCAACGGCGAGTATGTCGGGATGAGCAAGGGAAGCCGCCTGCCGTCGGAGTTCGACATCACCGACTACCTTGACGAGGACCAAAACGACATCAGCGTGAAGGCCATCCAGTGGTCGGACGGAAGCTACCTTGAGGACCAGGACATGTGGTGGCTCAGCGGCATTTTCCGGGATGTCAGCCTAATCGCCCGACCGAAGACGCACATCGCCGACATCTATACCTATGTCGAGTTCGATGCGACGTACACGAACGCCACGCTGAACTACGAGGTTGAAGTCGCCAATCCTGAAGGTTCATTGGTGACCGTCGAGCTGTTGGACAAGGGCAAAGTTGTTGGAAAGGTTGAGTCGGCCAGTTCGAAGATCGAGTTGGCCAACCCTAGGAAGTGGTCCGCCGAAGACCCATACCTGTACACGATGTTGGCGACCCTGAAAGGGCCCGATGGCGAGGTTCTGGAGGTCGTGCCGTTAAAGGTCGGTATCCGCCAAGTCGAATTGCGCGACGGAAACATTTATGTGAACGGCATCGACGTCAAGTTCAAGGGCGTCAACCGCCACGAACACCACCCGGATTACGGACGGGCCCTGCCGCTGGACGTGATGCGCCAGGACCTCGAAATCATGAAGCGTCACAATATTAACGCCATCCGCACGTCGCACTACCCCAACGATCCCCGGTTTTACGATCTGTGCGACGAGTACGGCCTGTACGTTATCGACGAATGCGACTTGGAGACCCACGGGTTTGAGATTGACAAAACCCATACGAACCCAACGAACGATCCCTTATGGCGCGATGCCTGCCTGGACCGAATGGAACGGATGGTCAAGCGGGACCGCAATCACCCTTGCGTGGTCATGTGGTCTTTGGGCAACGAGTCGGGGTTCGGCCGCAACCACTTCGATATGTATGAAATCGCCAAGCGCCTCGATCCAACCCGGCCGATCCACTATGAAGGCGATTACGAAGCGGTCTTGTCCGACGTGTACAGCCAGATGTACCCGACGGTTGAGCGGGTGGAGAGCGTCGGAAAAGGGGAGGTCGAGAACGTCAAGGACAAGCCCTACATCCTGTGCGAATATGCGCACGCAATGGGCAACGGGCCAGGCAACCTGAAGGAGTACTGGGACCTGTTTTACAAGTACAAGAGGTGCCAAGGGGGCTTTGTTTGGGAGTGGATCGACCACGGCATCCGGACGCGCTCGGAAGACGGCCGGGAGTACTACGGTTACGGGGGCGACTTCGGCGACACTCCCAATGACGGTAACTTCGTGTGCGACGGCCTCATCTTTCCCGATCGGACGCCGTCCCCTGGTTTGATCGAGTACAAAAAAGTGCTGGAGCCGGTGATGACGGAGCCGGTTGACCTGAAAAAGGGCCTCATTCGGATCACCAGCCGCCTCGACTTCGTACCTCTGGACTACCTCAACCTGTGCTGGGCGCTCAAAGTGAACGGCGAGGTTTATGATTCCGGAAGCGTGCCCATGCCGCCGGTTCCCGGTCGCGGCGTAGCGGAGATCCGGCTGCCTTACAAACTGCCTGAAAACCTCCCCTACGGCTCCGAGGTCTTTCTATTCGTTTCCTATAATCTGGTGAACGCAACCAAGTGGGCCGACGCCGGATACGAGGTGGCCTGGACCCAGATGCCGATTCCCGTCCTGAGCGTGCTCGGCGTGCCGGTTTTGAAGGTTCCAGAAATTACCGCGAATGAGATCAGCGACGAACTAATCTCGATTGAAACCGCCGACTTGAGCGTGCTGTTCGACAAGGACAACGGAAGCATCACCTTTCTTAGCGGCAACAAGCTCGACATGGGTCCTTGGTTCATCACGACGCCAAAGATCAATTTCTGGCGAGCGCCGACGGACAACGACGTTCACGTCGCCAAGGCCTGGCGCGAAGCGGGCCTTGATCAGCTTCAGCACAAGTACATCGGAATGATGCTGAACAACATCGACCCCTATACGGCGGAGGTTGTGATTCGAGCCCGCGTGGCGGCACCGGCTTGGTCCCGAGTCTGGGAATGCACCTACACCTACCGATTCGAAGGCGACGGGCTCTTGACTCTGAACACGCATGCAAAGCCTAATGGCGAGTGGCCTGACCCGTTGCCCCGTGTCGGGCTCGAGTTCGCTCTGTTCCAAGATCTCGACACGGTGACGTGGTACGGTCTTGGCCCGGGCGAATCGTATTGTGACAGCAAACAGGCAGGCAAGATCGGCGTCTGGAACGCTCGCGTAGCCGACTTGGCGGTTAACTACATTCGACCCCAGGAGAACGGCAACCGAACCGACACGCGTTGGGTTTCTTTTACCACAGAGCTGGGTGAAGGCGTGCTGTTCATGGCCAAGCCAACCTTTGATTTCAGTGCGCACTTCAACACGGTGGCAGATTTCGACAAGGCGCGGCATACCATTGATTTGGTCAAGCGCGACCATATCACGGTGCATATTGACCACAAGCATTGCGGCCTTGGCAGCAACTCGTGCGGCCCCGGTCCGTTGCCCCAATACCTGTTGCACCCCCAGGAGTTCAAATTTGCAGTTCAGATGAAGCTTTTCAACGCGACCACAATTTCGCCGGGTGCGGTCGCATTGGACTTGTTAAGCCGCTTGTAAGTTCAGTCGGCGGAAGTGTAATGTTGAACGCGGCTATAAGTTAAAAGGCCCCCGGTGCGACGGGAGCCTTTTCAACAGGAGGTGCTATATGGAAGCAAGTTGGTGCCGATGCGCCAGCCTACCTCGTTTTTTGAAAGCGATGCCGATTCTGCTCGGGCAAGGGCCCCCGAATCGATTTCTCGTCCGGCTCCCGATGCGGCAAAACATCACGACTCTCGCTTTGTCTACGGGGTTAGCTGTCGGGTTCGGGCCAAGAGTTACCCGGGGAGCCTGATATGCCCCCTTCACCCCTAAAGAACGGTTCCCCCGTTCCCCTCGGTGTGAGGAGATTCGACGCGGTCCGTGGACCACACTTATATAGTAGCATGTTTCGGCAAAAAGGTTCCCAAGCAATGTTGCTGGGCTGTCCAACGGGCATGCTGGAACAGGTTCGCTAAACCTTAAGGAAATATTGTGGAAATACTGCCGGCGTTGGGTCTTTTCTACCGCCTAGAGTCGGTAAGATAAGGACAAGCAGGCCGTCGAGGTCCATCCTCCTCCATTGCCTCGAGGCCTCCCCTGTAAGGAGACAAAAGCGAGCATGAGCATTCTTGTCAACAAGGACTCCCGCGTCGCAGTGGCCGGAATGACCGGTCGGGAGGGAGCCTTTCATACCCAGCAGATGATCGAATACGGCACTCAGATCGTGGCTGGAGTGACTCCCGGCAAAGGCGGGACGGAGTTCTTGAACCGCCCCATTTTTGATTCCATGAAGGAGGCTGTTCGCGAGACGGGTGCCAACGTCGGCCTCATTTTTGTGCCTCCGCCCTTCGCTGCGGATTCGATATTGGAGTGCGAGGCCGCGGGTTTGCCGTTCGTCGTGGCGATTACCGAAGGGATTCCTGTCCACGACATGGTGCGGGCCGTCAATCGTCTCAAGGCCAACGGGAAGACCCGCCTTCTTGGCGGCAACTGCGCGGGCATCATCACTCCCGGCGAGACCAAACTAGGCATCATGCCGGGCCACATCTTCAAGCAGGGCAAAGTGGGTCTTGTCAGCCGCAGCGGAACCTTGACGTACGAAATCGTGTGGGAGATGACGCGTGCGGGCATTGGCCAAACAACCTGCGTGGGCATCGGTGGGGACCCGTTGCCCGGAACGCGGTTCCTTGAGGTCCTGCAGCTTTTCGAGGCGGACCCTGCGACCGAGGCGGTGGTGATGATCGGCGAGATCGGCGGAACGGACGAGGAAGTCGCCGCGGAATACATCAAAACAATGACGAAGCCGGTGGTGGCCTTCATATCCGGCAGGACGGCCCCTCCAGGAAAGCGGATGGGCCACGCCGGGGCGATCATTTCAGGCGGAAAGGGAACGGCGCAGTCCAAAGTCGACGCGCTTCAAGCGGCCGGCGTGCCTGTAGCCGACAAGACAAGCGAGATTCCGGACCTCGTCAAGAAGGCCGTGAAGAAGTAGCCGCGCGGAGCTTTGTTGCCAAGGCTTTTCCGATTCCTTGGTTCACGCTCCGCGTTTGGCGAGGGTGGTTGGATTTCAGGTCAGACGTTGGATTGAAGCCTCGGCCAGCCTTTGGCAAGCCGTTGTTTTAACTCGCTCAGGCAGGGGATTCCCGAAACGGCGTCTCGGCTCTCCGCGCGGCAGGCTCCAGTGGCTGTGGCGATGTCCAACGACTCAAGAGGTGAATGCCCTTGGGAGACCGCCATCAGGAACCCTGCGATCGCGCTGTCGCCGCACCCCGTCGTTCCCGCCACATCGACCTCAAACGTCGGGACAAGGTGTTCTTGATCGGCCCACTCGTCGACACGGCAACCAAGCTTTTCAAGAAACTCCAGGCGTCGGCGATTCGAAGAGGTTCGAAGGTAGATGCCGTTGGCACCCAATTTTATCATGGCCAGTCCGGCTCCCATGTCCAGCAGTTCGCCCGTGGTCTGTCGCAAAGTCGCTCGGTCATAATCGAAAGTCGCGCCGGGACGCAACATGGCGAGCACCTCCTCGATGCTAGGCACGTACATGTCGACCAACGGCAGACACCGTCGCAGAATTTGGCGCCAAGGGGCTTTTCCGGCGGGACTGGACGGATCAGGCAAGCTCATGTCCAGCGATGTGACCAAACCCTGATCCTTAACCTGTTGAAGGACCGCTTCGAGCTCGACTCCCTCGCCTTCGAACATTCGCTTCATCAGTGTAGGGTAGCCGAAGTGGAAGATCGAGCATCCTTGGATCGACTGAAGGAGCACATCCTCAGGTCCGAACGCGTCGTTGGCACCCGGGCAATGGAAGAAGATACGGTCGATGCCAGGCGGGTTGACGACCACGGTGTAGGAAGTGGGCACGGACAAGTTGCGTACCAAGCCTTTGGAGAGGCCCGCTCCGTGTGCCTCGAACAGGGAAGCTATCGAATCGGCGAACAGGTCATCTCCGGTTTTGCCGATCAAGCGAACGGGCGATCCCAGCCGGTGCAAAGCCAGTCCCGTGTTGGACACGGCTCCTCCTGTGCTGATCAGCGCCTTGCCGACTTCGATCAACTTGCCAGGAACCATCAGCTCACTGATTACCCATGAACGGGGTGGGAACAAGGGAATGATGTCCAGACAAACGTGCCCGGCGACGGCAATGGGCTTCATGGCTTCTCGAACGGTATTTGCGTCGTGTACTTGGGCACACCCAGCACAAACGAGCTTACGATTTGCCGGATGCCACGGATGCGCGATACTTTTTCCCGAATCAGCGTCTCGTACGAACGGATGTCGGGAACGATAATTTTGAGCAGGTAGTCGTAGTCGCCGCTGATATGGTAGCTTTCGACAACCTCGGGAATCTCGGCGATGCCCCGCCGGAACCTTTCGATTGGCTGCTCCTGGTGCAATGAAAGGCGAATCATGGCAAACACCATCACCTTTTGGCCCAGCTTGTCGGCATCGAGAAGGGCAACGTAGCTTTTGATGACTCCCGACCGTTCGAGCTGGCGCACGCGCTGCAGGGCCGATGGCGGGGAGAGCCCCACTCGCTTGGCGAGCTCCGCGTTCGTGATGCGGCCTTCACGCTGAATAATTCCTAAGATTGTAAGGTCTATTTCGTCCAAACTAAAGCGCATGGCTAATATCCTTAGCTACCCGTGCTATGACGAGTTTACCTTGTTCGTTAAGCAAAGCAAGGAGTCCAAACTCATGAAGGCACTCGAAACGAGGTCGATCAGCCGGGAATCTGGATTGATGCCGCACAATGTCGTCAGCGCCCCCTCAACGCCGGAGTTTCGAACCGCCTCTTGAACCCTTGCGGCCGATGGATCGCCCTTCGCATCAAAACGCAACGCGGCGGCCGTGCCGATGGCCAAGGCGACTGGATCGACTCCCTGGGAAAGGCACATCTCCATCGCTCCGATGAGGCGGTCGTCATGGCCGAGTTTGCGCAAAGGGTCGCCACCGACGCGCACGACCTGGTCGCCTAGCGCCTTGTTGGAAAACCTCCTTTTCAAATCCTCTGCATGATCGTTCAGCTCTTCCATGGGTGTGCTGTACTTGCGATGCAATCCTTGACAGCTTTCCGTCATGGCTGCATCGACGACGGGACGAACACGGGGATCTTCCATGGCCTGCCACACGTACTCATGGTCGCGCAAGTGGCCGAGGTAGGCGGCCGTCGCATGGCCTGCATTGTGGACGAAAAGCTTGCGTTCGATGTAGGCTGTAAAGGGCTTCTTAGGGAGAAGGTGCCGAATGGGCGGAATCGGTCCACGGAAGCCTTCCGCGTCGACAGGAAGCTCGCAGTACTCCTCGACGCAGACTAGCAGCGGGTCCGCGGCGCGCTGTTCAGGAGACATCACGGGAACCATTCGGCCGATGCTTGCCTCGACGAAGCCAACCTTTTCGGTGTAAAGGCCGAGCAACTCCATCGGCAGGCATTTTGCGATCTCGAAACGCATGTACTCGGCTGCGTTGAGTTTGTTTTCGCAAAGAAGAACATCGACCGGCGGCCGATTTTGCCGGAGGCGATCGCCGATGCCGGGAGCCATCAGGCGGGCAACGGCCTCCAGGTGGGCAACCCCAACGGAAGTACCCATGACGTCGGCCTCGAAGACGGCCTTTCTGACCGCATCAGCATCCGAGGTCAGTATGCCCAACACGTTTTGAACCTCGATATCGCGAGGACGATCGCCGACAACTCGAACAGTGTAACGGCCGCGCTGGTTCAGGGCGCGAACCACCGGTTCCGCCACGTCGATGAAAATGGTGCGGTAGCCCGACTCAAAGTAAAGTTGACCGAGGAACCCGCGTCCGATATTGCCGGCGCCGAATTGAACCGCCGTCATGCGAAAGACTCCGCAAGGCGAAGGATGTTGATTCTGGCAAGGGTTTCAGCTACGATGCGGGAGACGTCCAGGCTCGGGTGGTTTGGCGGCCATAGAGCTGCGTTTTTCAAGCGCTCGGCAGTTCTCGTGGCTATTTGGTCCTTCTCGGCTTGGTTCGGCTCACGCCATTGCCAGTCAAGATCGACAATCTCGTCCACGCCGACAATTTGAAACTCCTCCTTCAGCCTCAGGATCGATTTCCGTAGGTTTTCCATGCAGTCTTGAAATTTCGTCTCGTCGCGAACGGGACCGTGCGGGTAGGTTTTGGGCGTCTCGCCGCCGAAGTAGGGGCGATCCCAAAACTCGACAAGCCGATAACGGCTCGGGTGGCCGCAAAAAACCTCGGCCCAGGCAGTTGGGTTGGCCCTCACCTTGGCGATCGCTTGTTCAACCCCGTCACGGGCGGCCTCTTCAGACTCCATGGCATCCTCGCCTCCGAGGAACGCCCCGGAGGGCAGCGATAGAACTCCCAAGAACCGGTGAACCGCAAAGCCCGGAACCTCGAATTGCGAGTAAAGAATTGCAGGGATGCCAAGGATTCTGCAGGCCTCCGTGATTTGCGGTCCCCAAGTGTTTCCCGCGCCTCCCCAGCAGCAGGGTTTTCTGCCAAAAACAAGTTCAAAGGAACGCATGCCACGGCCTTCGCTTTCCAGTGCGGCTTCAACGCCATCCACCCAACCCTTGTGCTCCAGCAATTCCATCGTCGTCGGGTGAAGCGAATGGGTGTCGGAATGCAACCCGAGAGCATGGTTCTTGAGCGCATCGATGACGTCCCGCCTCCCGCGCTCCTGAAGGACTCGGCACTTGTGTCCGCTCACGCAGAACGTGGCCCTCACTCCGCACTCGCTTGCTATTTGGGCTATTTGTAGAGTCGCATCGTCGGATTCAAGGTTGAAAGGGTCCTCGACGTCAAACAAGAGCGATACCATTCGCGACATGCCGATAGTTTACTTTTTCATCCGCAAAGAAGCCGGATGGCCGCATCGACTTCTCGCGGGCGCGTTTAACCTCCCAAAACGGCTAGGCACTCCTTGAGTTGCTTTCTGATCTTGATAAGCTGCGGGCAGTGCTTTTCGCACTCTCCGCAATCCATGCAAGCGTCGGCTTTGCCCCCTTAACCCGCTGCCCTCCGATCGCCTTGTACATGGACTGGGCGTACTCTTTGAGCCCATAGATTTTGTGATAATTCATCGCTCTGAAGATGTGGGCGATGTTGATTTCCTGCGGACAGCACGGCTTGCAGTAATCGCAACCCGTGCAGTAAAGGTCGGCCAAGCGCTTGTTTTCTTCCATGGCCGCGTTGATTTTGGCCACTTCGTCTGCCGAGAGCAGCGCCCCGTTCGAGGCCGTTTTGACGTTCTGATCGAGCATCTGAACGGTGCTCATGCCCGAGAGCGCGCAGTCAATGCTCGGGTTGGCGAAAACAAACCGAAAAGCGAGCTCAGCGTTCGAGTGAACCTTCAGGCCGAGCTTTTCTGAGAGTTCCGGTGGCAATCCGGCTATGCGGCCGCCACCAACCGGACCCACAACGACCGTGCCTAGACCCTTGGCCTTGGCCCTCGCAGTACATCCACGCCGTGTCGAAGTAGTTGATGCCAAGATCATAGGCGCGTTGAATAAGCGGGATGCCCAACTCTTCGTCGATATCCCGATTGCCGCTAACCTCGCGCATCGGCAGGCGTATCGCCCAAAATCCGAGCTTGGAAATTTGGACGCCCGACTTGACGCCAAATGAACGGTACTTTATCCTAGATCGCCCCCATTCGTCGCGATGACTTTCTTGTACCAATAGTAGGAGTCTTTCGGTATTCGTTCGTGGGTCTGGTTGTTGTGGTAGACGATTCCGAAGCGTTGTCGGTAACCTTCGGCCCACTCGAAGTTGTCAGTGAAGCACCAATGCAAATAGCCCATCACGTCGACGCCGTCTTCGTAGGCTTTGCGCAACGCCAGCAAATGACGGTTCAAGTAGTCGATCCGTTGGGGGTCGTGGACTTTGTCGTCCAGAGCTACCCAGTCCACGCACGCCATTCCGTTTTCAGTGACGAGAATGGGCTTCTGATACCTTTCGTAGAAGAACTTGGGCCCCCAGTAGAGACAGTCCGGTGTGACTGGCCAGTTGTACGCGGTGCGCGCGTGGCCATCCGGATGCTTGACAACCACCGGGTCGCCATTCCCGTCAGCTTTTACGTAACCCCCTTGGTAGGTGTTGACCCCGAAGAAGTCCAGCGGCTGAGAAATGGTTTTCAAGTCGTCGGCGCTGACTTCAGGCATGTAAGGACCGTGCAATTTCATCGCGGATTCGGGGTAGCGACCGAGGAAAACCGGATCCATCCACCACGAGTTGACCCAAAGGTCCGGGTTTTGGACCTCAAACATGGCTCGTCGCGCCGCCTCGATGTTTTTGGGGTCGTTGTCGATTGGCATGCTTACGTTTCCAACTGGTGCGTAGCCAATTCGGCAAGCCCTTTTTGAACGCGCGCGCAAGGTTTGCACGGCGGCTCCATGAGCCAGCAAGGCATGGTGAGCGGCGCGCAGACATTGCTCCCAGCTTAGCTTGAGTCCTGGCGCGTGAATTCCGGTTTGGTGCCCCAATCCAATGAAGCACTGTGGCTCGTTGAGGGTCATCCAGTTCACGATACGGTCAGAAAGCCGATCCGCCACGACTGTCGCGTAATCGGCGAACCAATTCACCGAATCGCGGTTGAGCCACCCGCCTCGGTAGTAGAGCTCGGTAGGGTAGTCCCAGTGAAACAAAGTGGCATAAGGTTCGATTCCGCTTGCGAGCAGTTCATCAACCAGCCGAGAGTAAAAGTCGATGCCCTTTTCGTTCAGTCTGCCAGTGCCTTCGGGAAGAATTCTGGACCAAGACAAGGAAAAACGATAACCGTTGATTCCAAGCTCCTTCATCAGGGCGACGTCTTCTTTGTATCGATGATAGTGATCGCATGCCGCATCGCCCGACTGGCCATCCAACACCTTGCCATCAAATCGACAGAACAAATCCCAAACAGAGTCTCCGCGCCCGTCGGTTTTGGCAGCACCCTCGATCTGGTACGAAGCGGTGGCCACGCCCCAAACGAAGCCGTCTTTGAACGTCTTTCCCATAGCCTTAGTTTGGCAGAAAAACGTTTCGAAGTGCGAAGGCGGGTTGCCAGGCTTTCATGGATCGCCACCACAGTCAAAATGGGCCATTGAGGCAGCTTCCAGATGTTTTGAAGGGTTGCTTATTTGTAGGGCCTTCGGCATGGCAACACAAGCAAACGGGGACGGCGAAGTCGCGAAACTAAGGGATTCGGATCAAGCCGATAGGGTTTTTTAACGATACAAGGGGTACAGTTGGGAGCATGTCCGCAAAACGAACCGTGCTTGCCATTTTGTTCATCGTTGCGACGGTCGGCTGCAGCCATCGGTGGGAAAACGTGTCTGTGAAGCCCGTCGGCGGGGATGGCAAGCCGGTCGCTCTTAAGGACCTTAAGGGTCAGGTTGTTTTGCTCGAGTTTTGGGCGACCTGGTGCGGGCCGTGCCGTCAGATGGCTCCGGCCATAGAGGCGTTGAAAACCAAGTACGCCGACCGCGGGCTGCGGGTCCTGGCCATCACTGACGAGCCTGCCAGCGTCGTCGAGACCTACAAACAGGGCAATCCTTTCGACTTGAGTTACTACATCGATGAAGAAAGGAGTGCTTTCCGAGCTTTCGGGGTGACCGGGGTGCCCACTGTCATCCTTCTGGGCAAGAACGGCGACCTGATCGCTCGGGCTGACGGCTACCCCTTGCAGCCCGGTTTCGAAGAAAAGGTTAAGAAAGCTCTTTAGTAGCTATTTGACGTTGGCGGCTCCCCGTGCTCCCGCAGGTGGAGTGAATGCAAAGCGGGACGAATCGATGGCGACGTTCGTGCTGATGTTCGCGAGCCACGTCGTCGTTTTGAGCCTGTTGTTCGAAGCGACGCTGTCCCAATAACCTAGCAAAGTCAGGGTGCCGCCACCAAGCCCGTTGGGTGCGACCAGATAGGTTAGGATCTTCTTGACCGGGTTGCCCTCGAGGTAACGGACGCGGGTGACGTTGCTATAATTGGTCACCTCTGCTGCAGAGGTGGGCAACCAGGGTGTGTAGTTGACGCTTGAGCCAGCCTTGGAATCCAGCATCAGCCGCGCTATAAGCACCGTGCGTCCTTTGGTTGCCGACATGAAGGCTTGCAACAAGTTGCGGGTGTAGTTGGGGCCTGCAGGCGTCGTGCCGTAGGACCCGTAACGAACGACCGTGTAAGTGTTGTTGATCGGGTCGTAGTTCCAAAGGTTGGTCCCATCGGCTACGATTCGCTGAGTCAGCACGGTCCCCATGTAATCTTGGCACTCCAGGCGTTCGACGATTTTGCCGCTCGAGTCGACCTCCTTTTTGTAAAAAAAAGCGGTTTTGAGGTTGACCGTGTCTCCGTTGACGGTTTGCGTTCCCGCCAAATCGATGTAGATGGAGCTTTGAGCGCGCAAATCGTTGAGTCCGGCGACGATCCACTCCTTGGCGACCGAACCGTGATCGGCGCGCGATGCGGCGAATGAAATCCCAACCAAAGCAACGGCAATGAAGCGTTTCATGATTTTCTTGTTGGACGCATGCAGAAGGTGCTTGTGTTCCACCGCCGTAGCGGCTATCGAGGACGGGCGGTTGGCGTGAACCGAATGGACTGGCACTATAATAGGCTCATGCGCCCAGGAATCACGCTTGCCATGATCGTCAAGAACGAAGAGAACAAGCTACCTCGCTGCCTCTCTTCAATTCAGGGCTATGTCGAGGATATTGTGGTCGTGGACACGGGGTCCACCGACCGCACGCTTGAAGTGGCTAGGGAGTTCGGCGCGCGGACCTTCGAGTTTGAGTGGCCTGGGGCGTTCGACGTCGCAAGGAACGAGTCTATCAGGCACGTGGAAACCGAATGGATTTTGCAACTCGACGCTGACGAGTGGCTGGCTGAAGATTCCGGACCGAAGATCCGAAAAGCCATTCAACGCGAGGATGCGTTCTGTTTCGGCATCCTTTTGCGGGAGGAGGGACCGGATCCTGTCGAATCGTCGATGATCCGGATATGGCGTAGCGAGCCGCGCGTGCCTTTCATCGGAACGATTCACGAGCATCTCGATCTTCCGGTCCTCGAGGCCGCCCATGAAACCCGCAAAGAGTTCACAACGGATATCGTGGTCTATCACGACGGATATGCCCCGGAATTGCGCAGATCCAAACACGAACGGTCGATCGACCTCATTAAGAAGGAGCTGGCCATTCGGCCGGGCCAGCCTTACTACGAAGTCAAGTTGGCTTGCTCGCTCGCCGCGGCGGGCCATCCGGACGCTCGACAAGAGCTTTTGCGCATCGGCGACCGCCTGCTTGAAATGGAGGATGACCCTGAGGTGCACGTGGCCTACGCGTCCGTGTTTGGGCCTTTGTTTGCCGCAATTCCGGACGAAGAACTGCGATCGGCGGGCGCGGACAAGCTCATTCGGTTGGCCAGGGGATGGTTTCCGGACAGTCCTGTCGTGCTGTGGCATGTTGCCCAAGCAGAGGTGCGTCGCGGCAACCTGCCGTCGGCTCTCTATGCGCTTCTAGACCTTGAGAAGATGGCCCAAACGGGCAGTTTCGACAAGCGCACGCCCTACCACACCGGCATTCTCGGCATCGGGCTCTGGACGAACCTTGCGTTGGTCGCCCAACAGATGGGCCGTCGCGACGTGGCCCTTCGCAACTACCAAAAAGTTCTGGAGGCCGACCCGGCCAACGAGACGGCTCGGAAGAACATGGCGCTGCTTCACCCCTAAAGGCGTTTTCCCTCGAGCATGTCGTGCGGCGCGATGGTCCTTTGGCTATCGCAAAGGCAACTCTCGACTGCCCCCGCGGCAAACTTCAGGTAACTTGAAACCGTGCTCAAACTTGGCTTCATCACCCTGTTTCCCGAAATGGTGCTTGGCGCGCTTGAGCATAGCATTATCGGCAGGGCCCAGCAACGGCGGCTTATCGACGTGGAAACGATCAATCCACGCGACTTCACGTACGACAAGCACAGGACCGTGGACGATGTCCCGTACGGGGGCGATTCGGGCATGGTCCTCAAGCCGGAGCCGATAGCCTACGCGATCGAGTTCTTTTTGGCCGGGCTTTTAAAGGAGGAAACGGTTGCCATTGTTTTAACCGACCCCATCGGATTGAAATTCGAACAGCGTCACGCCGTGGAACTTGCTGGCTACGACGCGGTGCTCTTTTTGTGCGGCCGTTACGAAGGGATCGACGACAGGGTCCGCCAGCTCTACGCTACCCATGTGTACTCCATTGGAGACTTCATTCTGACGGGAGGGGAGCTGCCCGCTCTGGTTATGGCCGATGCGGCCTGCCGTTATGTCAGGGGCGTTGTCGGGTCCGAGCAGAGCCTGGGCCAGGACAGCCATTCGGATGGGCTGCTCAGTTGCCCCCAGTACACTCGACCAGAAGAGTTCAAGGGTGTCCGAGTGCCGGAGGTTCTAAGGTCGGGGGACCACAGAAAGATACAAAAGTGGAAGCGCGAACAGGCGCTCAAGTTGACTAGGCAGAACAGGCCGGACCTTTTTTGCCGCGCGGATCTAGCGAAAAACGACTCGAATCTGCTATCCTCATAGTTCGTTGTCGCGCAGCGCCTTTTGTTGTGCGTCATTGGAGTTTTCCGCCATGTCGAAGTCCGCTATTTTAGAGAGTGTTGTTGCCGAGTGCAAGAAGGCTGATTTGCCTGCCATTCGCCCCGGCGACACGGTTCGCGCCCACGTGAAAGTGCGCGAAGCCGGCAAAGAGCGCATTCAGGTGTTCGAGGGCATCGTGATCGCCTTGAAGCACGGAGGCATCGCCGAGACGGTGACCGTTCGCAAGATCGCCAGCGGGGTCGGTGTCGAGAGGACCTTTCCGCTTCATTCGCCGAACATCGCCAAGTTCGAGGTCGTTCGGCACGGCAAGGTGCGGCGAGCCAAGCTTTATTACCTGCGCGAAAAGGTCGGAAAGGCCGCGAGGATTCAAGAGCGACGATAGTGCATCCCCTCTTTGCGCAGGTTTCCGAGCCCAACCGGCTGATCGATTCGATCGCTCGCACGCCGCTTAGCAAAATCGTCATTCTTGCCGTCGCGTGCACCGTGATCCGGCTCATTTTGTTTCCATACCTAAACAAAGTGCCCGTGCACATGAGGATGGGTTTATACCCAGTCCTCAATTTCGTCAACGAGGCGCTCGACGCTATCGTCTACGCTGCCGTTCTCGTTTTTCTCGTGATCCGGCCTTTCGGCGTGCAGATGTTCCAGATCCCGTCGGGTTCGATGGAGAACACCCTTCTGGTCAACGACTTTATCGTCGCCAACAAGGCCGTTTATCGTTACTCCGACCCCAAAGTCGGCGATATCATCGTGTTTCGGCCTCCTCGAGGAGCCATCAACGACCTGAGAATGCTCGACTCGCAAGGAAGGGTCAACCAGGACTTCATCAAACGGTGCGTCGGCGTGCCGGGTGACGTCGTTGAGGTGAAATATGGAGCTCTCTATAGAAACGGCAAGAGGGTTCAGGAGCCGTACCTCAAAGAGCAAAACTTCTACGGTGCGTTCAAGCTTGTGGAATACAAGGGAAGTTACCCTGGCTTGAAAGGGAAAATTGTGCCCGTGTTCACCGACGGCGAAGTTATCACCAGCGACTCCATCGTGAACAACCACACGCCAGGCGGTTACGCCATGTGTCGGGATTATGCAATCGGACTTGACCGGGTGGTTGTCAATCCGGAGACGCAGAGAGAGGAGCTTATTTTCAAGCCCTTTTTGGACCAGAACGACTTGAGAGCCATGCGTGAACTGGCCTCGTCACCTCCTGCTCCGATTCCACCCGGCCATTACCTCATGTTTGGCGACAACCGAAACGGCTCGCTAGACTCACGATATTGGGGATTGATCGAACGTAAAGACATCGTAGGCCGTTCCGAGATGATCGTTTTCCCAATCAAACGTTGGCGAATTACGCGTTGAAAAGGCCGGGCTTTGCTTGGAATGCGCGTCCGTTGTCGGCGCGGTGTCAACAGACAATTTACAGAGGCTCGCTCCCACCGACGCGGGCTTGGGGCGCCGTGGCGTGCATGTCACACTAACCAGACCCCCAGTGACTCTTGTTGTCACGGGGGGTTTTTGATCGGGCACTTGTAAAATGCGGCCAGTCGAGGCGTTACTTTCGTCGTCGGGCCAGAAGAGCAACCAAGCTTGCGGCAATGATGCCCACGGTTGCTGGCTCGGGCACTGCCTCGGCGGTAATGCGAACTCCAATGTTGTTGTAGGTCCAGTTAATCAACGTGCGCGCGTCTGTCGTTTCGATGATGCCGTTGGAGTTGGCGTCGCGATAGAACACGTTGCTGGCGGGCGCTCCACCGTAAACGGCCGGCTCCAAATCTCTCGTGCCGGTGCCCAGCAAGCTGTTGACCTGGCCGTCGTCAATTAGGCTGAAGGAAATGCCGATGTTCTCAGAGTTCTTCAAAAGAATCGGCGTCGTCAGGTTGATGGTCATCAAAAAGGCCGAAACGCCAGTTGTCGTTATGGTGTCAAAAGTCAAGGTTCTTTATCCGGCAAGTTCGTCAAACACAGAGGAACCCGCGCCCGCAATGCCTGCCGGCACCCATTTGTCGTAGAGGCTCATAACAACTCTTGGCTTGTTGATTGTTGTCGCACCACCAACGTACATGATGAACTCAACCTGGGTCACGGACCAGGTAATGTCGTTGGCCTTTGCGATCGCGTTGAAACCATCGGCATCAAGTTGCGGGGCTGGCCGCCGGTCGTCGTCCAGCCGCCTGTGCCGGTGATCGTGTCGTAAATGACGATAGGAGCTGCCGAAACAGCGCCGACAGCCATCAAAGCGACAAGAGTAAGCGATTGTCTTATTTCCCACCTTCCTAGTCGAATAGTTTAGAGCATAATTCATTATACAAACACTAACCACTAAACGCTAAAGATACCGCGCAATCTATTAAAATTACGGGGATCGTGCGGACGCGGGATACCTAGGACGTTTATAGGCTGACCCACTGTTTGCTGTTTGCGCTGCGTTCGACAGCGTCCAGGACCCTTTGATTTTGATAGCCGTCCTCGAAGTCGGGTGAGCAAGGCCTGCCCTCTGCAATTGCCGTCAAAGCGTCGGCGACAAGGTTTATGAAAGTGTGCTCGTATCCAATGATGTGGGCGACGGGCCAATAACCTCCCATATAAGGATGGCAGCCTTCGGTAGCTTGAATGAGCCTGAACCCGTGGGTGGCTTCGGGATCGTCATTGTCGTAGTATTCCAGTTCGTTCATTCTTTCTTGGTTGAAAACAAGGGATCCTTTCGATCCGTTGATTTCGATTCGGTTGTAGTTTTTGCGTCCCAGCGCGAACCTTGTCGATTCGAATGTCCCGACTGCGCCGCATTGGAACCGGGCGAGAAACAGCGTTGCATCGTCGACGTCAACCTGGCCTGTTCCGGTCCCTGCGGCTCCCGCGCCTAACTTGCCGTCCGCAGCAGCGGCCAGGGGCCTTTCTTTTATGAACGTTGTTTGGTGGCCGCACACGTCGCTGAACTCGCCGACCAGAAATCTCGCCGCGTCGATGATGTGCGCTCCCAAGTCGCCGAGGGTTCCGCTTCCGGCAATGGATCTCTGCAGGCGCCAAACAAGCGGAAACTGGGGATCAACGATCCAATCTTGGAGGTAGACGGCGCGAACGTGGTAGACGGTGCCGATTTTGCCATCGTCGATGAGTTGTTTGGCGAGCGCCATGGCCGGACTCTTACGATAGTTGTGGAACACGGCGTTGGGAACTCCGGCCTTCTTGACGGCATCCAGCATCGTTTTTGCCTCATCAAGTGTGTTTCCGATTGGTTTTTCGCAAAAAACGATTTTGCCGGCTTGGGCGGCCGCGATGGCGATCTCGGCGTGGCTGTTGCCAGGAGTGGCAATGTCCACGATGTCAATCGAAGGATCGGCAACGACGTTTCGCCAGTCGGTCTCTGCCTGCTCCCACCCGAGTCGCTCGGCGGCAGCGCGAACGGCAGCGTCGGTTCGCCCACAGAGTGTCTTCATATGCACCTCAACGGGCAAATCGAAAAAGCGGCCGACTTGGCGGTAGGCATTGCTATGGGCTTTTCCCATGAATTGATAACCGATCAAAGCAACGTTAAGCTTCTTTTTGGACATGGCAGTCACCGTAAACCGATTTTGGTTTCGATCGAGACAAGGTGTCAAGGCACAAGTCGAAAAAGAGGGGGGCGGATGGCTCCTTCCCCCTAACGCACGTTCCCCTTGACGTACGCCTCAATCGGGTCGAGGCAAACCCGAGATCGGTCGCTTGCCTCGGACTTGGCATGTGTCCGATGGACAAGCACCACCCTCTTGTTTTTTAAGGGGCGGGTTCCTCATTCCGTTACGACGCACGATTGCGGAAGTCTTGCTGGATTGGCGTCCCTAAAGCCGTGCATTGAATGCCAACTTTCGGCTCCCACAATAACAATATGTACCAGTTTTAGATTTTTGAAGTATCTTTTTCGCAAACCGCCCATTATGACGTCCCAGCGAAAGCGAGGGCACGTGGGGTAGATCATAGGTTCGATGTCTTTCAGCCCTACGCCAGGCTTCAATATCGGTGCTGTTCGTGTCGATCCCCCGTTGGTGCTTGCTCCCATGGAGGATGTGACCAACCAAGCCTTTCGCTTGATTGCCAAACGAATCGGCAGGCCCGGATTGATGATGACCGAGTTCGTCAGCGCCATGGCGGTTCAGTACAACGCGGCCAAAACCGTCAAGAAGATGCGGATCTTGGACGAGGAGCGTCCCTTGTCCATTCAGATCTTCGGTTCGGACATCGACGCCATGGTGCGGGCCGCCGCCTTTTCGGAGGAAATGGGGGCCGACATCGTCGACATCAACATGGGTTGCTGGGTGCCGAAAGTCGTTCGAACCGGCTCCGGAGCGGCGTTGCTCAAGGACCCTCAGCAGGCCGAGGCGATTGTGAAGGCCGTGGTTCAGGCCGTCCGCGTTCCCGTGACCGTTAAGGTTCGCGCGGGGTGGGACGCCAATTCCTTCGCAGCCCCAGAACTGGGCCGGCGTTTTGAACAAGCAGGAATACAAGCTATCGCCATTCATGCGCGCTTCGCTAAACAGGGCTTCGACGGGCAAGCCGACTGGGCGCTGATCGCTCGAATGAAGGCGGCGGTCTCGGTGCCCGTGATCGGCAACGGGGACATTAAGGAGCCTCAAGACGCCTTGAGCATGATTTCGGAAACCGGATGCGACGGCGTAATGGTCGGCCGGGCCGCAATTTCGAACCCTTGGGCGTTGGCGCGCATCTCGGCCGTTCTTCAGCGAAGACCGATTCCCGCGCCGCCAACCATACTGGAGCGCATTGAAACCGCGATCGAGCACCTGCGAGGGCTCGTGCAGTTGGAAATCGAAGCGGGAAACCGACCGGAAGAGGCCGAATTGCGAGCGGTTCGGCACCTCCGCGGCCAAATTCCGCTCTACATCAAAGGTGAGCACGAAGCCGCGCGGGTCCGAGACGCATTAACGAAGATGGCGTCCATGGCCGAGGTGGAAGCCGCCTTGCTTGCTTTTGGCGATCAATGTATAAAGGGACAGGAGTTGCCAGCCGTTCATGGGTAGCAGTGCAATCGTCATCAAAGTCTCGAATTTTGCGCCGATTCGAAGGTTTGTTCAGAAGTCGTTCCTGTTCAAGGGTCTCGTCAAGCGCTTCATCGCGGGAGACACGCTGGACGAAGCGCTAAACATCGCCGAAAAACTTTCCGCGCGCGGTTTCGGGGTTTCGTTGGACTATTTGGGAGAAAACACTATCTCGCCTGAGGAGGCCAAAAAGGCGAAGGCTGCCTATATCAACATGCTGGAGCGCATCGCAGCAAGCCCTTGTGCTCCGAAAACGAACATTTCGATCAAATTGACGCAGTGCGGGCTCGATATCGGCAGGGAATTCTGCACGGCCATTTTAAGAGAAGTGCTCGGTCGGGCCGCCGAGCTGGGCCTGTTTGTCAGGGTGGACATGGAGAGCTCGGCCTACACCGAGCAAACCGTTGACATCATGGCCGAGGTTTTCGCTGAATACAAGAACACTGGAACTGTTCTCCAAAGCTACCTCTACCGCACGCCAAAAGATGTCGGACGCTTGTTGGGCTTGGGAATGAGGCTGAGGCTTGTGAAGGGCGCCTACCTCGAGCCTCCGACAATCGCGTACCCCAAAAAACGCGACGTTGACAAGGCGTATCGTGAGCTGAGCGTCCGTCTGCTCGACTCGGGCATCTATCATGGAATCGCCACTCACGACGAGGCGATTATCCGATTTGTATGCGGCAACGCGGAACAAAAAGGAATCGACAAAGCGAGGGGTTTTGAGTTCCAGATGCTTTATGGCATTCGGAGAGACTTGCAGGAAAAGCTTATCAATCAGGGCTACAACGTCCGGGTGTACTTGCCGTACGGCGACCAGTGGTACCCCTATTTCACAAGGCGGCTCGCTGAAAGGCCTGCCAACATGCTGTTCATTTTGAAGTCGCTGTTCAGAGGATAGGCCGAGCTCTGAGCTTATGGCTGGCCGGCGGGCCGACCACCGTTGCCAAGTGGGCTGCCGAGGCTAACGCGCTCCCATCCTGTCTGCCGCGTCGAGGTAATACCTTACCCCGTCGACGGGCATGTCGTAGGTGATATGGTTGCCGACGCAGTAAAAGTAACCAGGCATGTCTTTGCCAAGCTCGGTCATGTCGGCGACCATTTTCTCTATCCGCTCTTTGTCGCCAGTTTTAATGATCTGGTTGTCGCCGCCGCCGATCAACACCTTGTCCGGGTGCTTTCTCTTGTATTCTTTCCAGTCCGTGAAGACCTCGCTGAGGCAACCGTCGGCCCCGCAGGCGATCACATCGTCCACAACGTCGTCGATGTTGCCATCCGACACGAAAAAAACGACCTTGCCGGAGTCTTTGAGGTATCCCCAAAACTCCTCGTAGTAAGGGTAGATGTTCTTGCGGAGCCAATCCGGAGAAAACACGGTGCCGCGCTGATAGCAGATGTCGTCGTGGCTGCTGAACACCTCAAGGTCAGTGCGCGACCAGGCTTTGAAAACCTTTCTCGAGATCTCACCGAAGTCCCGAATCAGGCGCGCACACTCCTCGGGGTAAATAGCTCCAAGCTCGAGGAAATTCTCCCAACCGAAAACCAACAAAGGCCACATGAACAGGGTGTTGTAAAAGCCGTGGTATCCGATCGCGGCGCCCTGGCTGGCGGCCCTTTGCTCGTCGACCTCTCTTTGGAAATGGGCTGCCAATTCCTCCTCGGATACGGACAGGTCCAAACCGATGGGGTCCATCCAGGTGAAATCGAGGTCGGCCAGAGGATCAAAGTGAAGAATGCTTTCGACGGTCGCAAAACGCGAGCCCCAATCCCAGTGCCAGGTCTTTTCTTGGCCCCAACGAGCTTGAAGCCTGCCCCGTTCGTCTTCGAAAACGGTTCCCTCAGGCAACCTTTCTATTGGCTCGTCCTTCGGCAGCGTCCAAACGTCGAGAGCGTACTTGCGAATCAAGGCGAGATGAGCCTGACGGGGTTTGTCCCAAGGGTCAATGCCCGTAAGGCTATGCATGGCGTCTGGGCAGGAGAAGATTTCGCAGTGTGGAATGCGGTCGGTTGGTTCGCGGCGAAAAGCTTTGATCGCACGTTGGGCGTCCATATTGGACGATTATAGTGGTTTTCTTGTCTGAAGTGAAGACCGCATCAGCCATTTCAGCGTCATGATCGTGTCGTGGTAGACAAGCTGTGCAGTGCCTGGGAAAAGCGAATGCACGTCCCATAATTAGGGTGAATTGCATAGGCTTATATCTCGCAGTGAGGTTTGGTGAGAAATATGAAGATCAAGGATTTGGTTTGCGTCTTTTTGTTGGCTTTTTTCATTTCACTGGGGTGTGGGGGAGGTTCATCGGCTGATCCTGTCGACGCCCGAACTTTTGTTGAGAAGTTGCCCGAGTCGGTGCGCAGCAGCATTCTTTGGTTCTGCGATTACGAGGACCGTTCCTTGGCGAAATGGCAAGGCAAAGGGCCTGACGACGAGAACGCCGGAGGCGGCATTTTCATCACGGACGAGGCGAACACCAGTTGTGCAACGGTTGAAGACGGGCTAACGCATTCGGGCAGGGTCGCATGCGCGGCGACCATCCGCAACGCTACGACGCCGGGTGAACCCAAGGCCGTACGGCTGATGAGGTGGACGAACAAACCGTGGTACGACGACGGGGATCTTTTTCCTCAAGAGGCCTATTACAGCACGTTCTTGCTGTTCCGATATGCTTACGACCCGGCGAAGGATCCCGACAACGACCCCAATAAAGACGGAGGGTGGTGGAATCTTCTGCAATTCAAATCAAAGAACAACGCCGGTTCGCATCCGCTGGTGAAACTTGACCTTTACAACAAGAACAATAAGATGCACTTCGGGCTCGTCGTCAAGGACTACAAAGACGACAACTCATCGTCGTACACGCAAAGCTACTGCGTTCAAAGCAAACCATTGGCGATTCCGGTCAATCAATGGACTCATATCGAAGTCTACTATAAGAAATCGAAAAGCTATGACGGAAAGGTTATTGTCTGGCAAAACGGGGTTAAAATATTCGAAAAGGACGGAATCCGGACTGTTTTGCCGCCAGATGAAACCGCCGTTTTTGGCATTGGAAACTACACGGATTACATCACTGGCGGACCGGCTCCTGGAGAGGCGACGGTTTATTTTGATGACGCCATCGTCAGCTCGCAGAGGATAAGCGCTCACCTGAAGTAAAAAGCGAAACGAAAGTTTTTGTCAGAAGGCAAACGGGGTGTCCGGTAAGCCGTGTGCCTGGGCTCAGTCATCTTGACCGACTGGCATCGTTTCGCTCAGCCACAAAAAGAGGCAGTCCCGCGGATCGTCACGGCCTTCGTTTTCGCATGCCTTTCGAATCATGTTTTCCAAACGTTCGTGAAGTTCTGCGTTGTCGCGGATGATTCGGTCGTAGCTTTCGACATAGAACGGCGGGTAAGGCTCTCCGGTTTTTGCAAGGATCCGTCTTCCGGCTTTGCGCTTGGCAGGCTCGACGATGTCCGCAATTTCATTGGGCTTTCCGGACGGCGACGTTCTGACGCGGAAGATGATCTCGGAATCCTCCGTTCCGACCGTTAAGGCTTGCAGGTCCCACTTGCGTCCTTCAGGCTTCAACAGCATCCTCATCAGGATCTGACGCTCGTCGTCCTGAAGCTCGCGACGGTGACGGAACGTGACGTAGTAGACCACGTCGTCGGCCCGCCAATGGGGAAGCCGGCCTCGCCAAATGTGGAAGTTCTTGAAAGGCATTGGCTACGAGAGGGCGGCGTTTCCACGCTCGCCAGTCCGGATTCGGATGGCCTCGATTACTTCGCTGACGAATATCTTGCCGTCGCCGATCTCGCCGGTTTGGGTTGCGGAGACAATGGCGTTGATCGCCTCTTCCAAGTCTTCGTCCTTGACCACCACCTCGACCTTCATTTTCGGAATGAGATTGACCGCGTAGGTGCTTCCGCGGTACTTGTCGGTTCGCCCGAACTGCCGTCCGTAGCCGCGAACCTGCTCGCAACTGATGCCATAGATGCCGGCGTCCTCGAGAGCCTGCTTGACGTCCTCAAGCTTGGCGACCCGAATGAAGGCCTCGATTCTTTTCATAGAACCTCGATTTGGATTTGGTCGTTGGTGTACACGCAGATTTCCGAGGCAATCTGCAACGATTTACGGGCGATCTCATCGACGGGCAAGTCCGTGTTGCCGACGAGCGCCCGCGCCGCCGCGAGGACGTACGGCCCGCCCGACCCGATCCCCGCCACACCATCATCGGGTTCGATGACGTTGCCGTCGCCGCCGACCACCAAGAGCCCGTCCTTGTCGGCAACAATCATCATGGCGTTCAGATGGCGCAGGATCTTGTCGGTGCGCCATTCTTTAGCGAACTCGACGGCCGTCCGCCGCAAGTTGCCGTTGAAGGCCTCGAGCTTCGATTCGAACTTTTCCTGCAAAGTTTGGGCGTCGGCGACCGAGCCGGCAAAACCGCAAAGCACCTTTCCCCCGGCCAGTCGGCGCACCTTCCGCGCCTTGTGCTTGATGATGGTGGACTCGCCCAAGGTAACCTGGCCGTCGCTTGCCAAGGCGGCCGAACCGTTGCGAAAAACGCCAATAACGGTCGTTGATCTCGTCATAGGCTAAGTTTACATCTGGCTGGCTACCAGCTTCCTCCGCCGCCTCCGCCGAAGCCTCCTCCGGAGAAGCCTCCTGACGAGAAGCCGGAACTGCCCCCTCCGGCTCCGCCCGAGCTCGAATCCGACCTGTACGGCGTGGTAGCCGAGTAGGCGAGGCCGTTGCTGATCGAGGTTAGGTCGTGGGCGAACAAAACTGGGTGAAACGGGGTGCCCGGCGGCGCCGCATACCAGTCGGGCATCTCTTTCACGATGTCCTGAAAGGCGGCGCCCCACTGTTCCGTGAGGCCAAAGGCCACGGCGTGTGGCAGGTACCGTTCGAACATGAGCTGGTCGGGGTGCTTTTCTTCCATCCACTTTAGCTCCTCGCCGCGGGCCCTTTGCATGAACTCCGCAAATCCGAGGACCTTTTGCCGGACAACGGCGCCGGTTCTGGTGCGCTTGGGCATCTGGGGGTAGAAGGCGACGACGATGGCCGCGCCGACAAGGCACCCGATCACCGAAGGCATCGCGATTCCAAATGGCGTGAGCGCATATACGAGCACCCCCAAGAGAGCAGTCCCGGCCAACCCTCCGAAAATCCATGCATACCGGACGAGTTCGGGAGACTGTTTGTAGTATCCCCTTTTGACCAGGCTTTGATAAAGCATCGCTTTGAGGTGGTATACGTTCGGAGCGATGTGGCGTCTGAGGTCGGCGTCACTGATAATCCCTGGGCCGCACCTCGCAAAGTAGTTCAAAAGATGCTCCTCGAAGTCGTCGAGGTCGTTGCCCCGGTTTTTCACCGTCAGCTCGAGGTCGGCGGACGTTCGCTTGAAAACCAGCCCGACCTCTTTCGGAATGATTTTTAGGTATCCCTTTACGGCCAGCGAGATGATGCCGGCGACAATGTCGCGCTGGTCCACCCGCTCGTCGATCAAGGCACCGGCCTCGGGGCCGCTCAAACCGTCTGGCGGGTCGAATTGAACGACCATCGGTCCACCATCGGGGTCCTTGCCGTAAAGCAAGTACATGGCGAACATGAGAAACAGAACAATCAGCGGAATGCCATACCCGAGGTTCGTTCTGATGAAAAAGACGGCTTGGTTGAAGAAGGTGGGTTTGGGCACGGAGTCCAGCGGCAAGCTTAGCACCAGGGTCATTCCCTGGCCAGGCTCCAAGGGCGACTTGCACCAAGCATCCAAGCGGCTGCCGGTCAGCTTCATCGTCACTATCGGCCCAAAGCCGGAGCTGGCCGTGCCCTCTTGGTTCAGGGTTACCTGTTGGTCGCGTTGCCCCTCGTAGCCTGTGTAGATGCGGGCGCGCTTGGCCCCTGTCTTTGAGGCGGGGAACTTCACGCTGACGGAGGACATAGCGATCGGCACGTTCCACCGGTTGCCTGTCACGTTCCAATAAACCTCGGCGTTCGGCTTCCAATCGTTCATGCTGTCGAACCAGTTGACCGCATTGGCGACTTCGTAACGGATCACATAGACTTTCTTCGTTCCGGGTTCCAGCAAGACGTCTGCGTCGCCGATGCGGATTTTAATGTTGCGGTTTTCACGAGAAGTTTCGATGGTTTGGTGCTGATCTTTCTCATCGGCAACCTCGATTCCACCGATGAAGATCGATCGGTTCGCAAAGTTGGACGCCTTGTACTCGGTGGGAATCGTCCTGAAAATTCCGTGTTTGTAATCGGTGAATGTGACCTTGATCGTCTCCTTGACGCGCAAGACGGCATCCCGCGACACGTCGATGCTTACGTCGAAGGAGTCAATTGAGTAGCCTTGGGCAAGGACATTACGCACCGTTACGAGCATCAAGATGGCAACTGTACAAAATTTCCTCATGAGTGCCTCTAGTTAGAGGACGGTTAGACAACGCTTCTGGTTGCTCGGGTATGGTGAACAATGGCCTACAATTGGGAAGGCAGCAAGATTCGGCTTGCGCCAATTGATGTCGAGAACCACCTCTACAATGTGGTTTTGTGGAGTATGGAAGAATTCCGAGGCGGTACTGGAAACGTGGCGAGTACCACAACGAAATCATGCCCTATCTTGACATCGACCGATGGAAACACCTTCAAAGCGTGCCATAGAGGCGGTCGCCGAAGTCGCCCAACCCGGGCAGAATGTACCGCTTGTCGTTTAGGCCGCGATCCAATGCACCGACGACAAGGTTCACATCGGGATGGTGCTTTTCAACGCAATCAATGCCCTCGGGCGCGGCTACGACGCTCACCAGAGTGATGGCCCTTCCGCCGTGCCGCTTGATGAGCGCCAATGCCTGCGAGGCCGAGCCGCCAGTCGCCAGCATCGGGTCCACGCAGAGAATGGCTTTTCCCTCCAACTTTGGAAGCTTGCAGTAGTAGCTGGACGCCACGGCCGTCTGTTCGTCGCGTTCGAGGCCGATATAGCCGACGGAAACGTCTGGAAAAAGGCTTGCGATCGACTCCGACATCCCCAAGCCGGCACGCAGAATCGGCACGACGGCGATGCCTTGGCTGATCTTATGACCGACCGTGGGTTCGAGCGGCGTCTCTACGCGGACGGCCGCCGTCTCGATGTTCTTCGTCGCCTCCAAGGCGAGCAGCACGGTCAACTGACGGGTGATGTGGCGGAAGCGGTCAGGACGCGTTTCTTTTTGCCGCAACTCGGTGATCAGGTGGCTGGCCAAAGGGTGCTCAAGAATGGTTACGTTCATATAATCCCGCACAGGTTGCCCTATCCAGCGTAAACAGGTCAAAATGAACCATTGCCTGACGCGCTCCGATCGGGCACCAATCCATTTTGCACAATAGAACCTATGTCAGAGCAACCAGCAGCAGGGATTATCATGGCGGCAGGGAAGGGCACGCGCATGAAGTCCGACCTTCCAAAGACCCTTCATCAAGTGTGCGGCGTGCCGATGGTCGAGCTCGTTGGCCGGGCTTTCAAAGCGGCCGGAGTTGAAAAGCCGGTGGTGGTTGTTGGACACCACGGTGAACAGGTGGAGCAGGCGCTTGGGGAATCGTACGCGTACGCCTGGCAACGCGAGCAACTTGGCACGGGGCACGCTGCGCTGATGGCGGAATCCATGTTGGCAGGATTTGAAGGCCCGGTACTGGTGGCCGCCGGGGATGTTCCGCTTCTCGATCCTAAATACTTGAAGAGCCTAATCGACACGCAGAGAAAGACCGGAGCGACGTGCGTGCTCGCCACCTGCGTGATGGACAACCCTTTCGGCTACGGCCGTGTCATTTACGACGCCAAAGGCGTTCCTTGCAACATCATCGAGGAAAAGGATGCCGACCCCGAGACCAAGAAACTTAAGGAGGTCTGCGTGAGTCTGTACTGTTTTGATGGTAGGCACCTTTTTCGTCTGCTGAAAACGCTCAACACGAACAACGCCCAAGGCGAGTACTACCTGACGGACATGGTGAAGGCCGCGTATGACAACGGAGGAACAACGGTCACCTTGCCGACTGACAACGTGGACATGCTGCAAGGTGTGAACGACCGGTGGCAGCTGGCCCAGGCGGCAGCCGTGTTAAGGCAACGGATCAATCGGCAGCTTGCGCTTTCTGGAGTGACTATCATCGACCCTGAGCGCACCTATATCGGTTTGGATGTCGAGGTCGGCGTCGACACCGTGATCCACCCGATGTGCACGATCAGCGGCAAGACAAAGATTGGTTCCGGGTGCGAAATCGGCCCGAGCGCCAACATTGTGGATGCAACGATCGAGGATGGCTGTACAGTGCTGATGAGCCAAGTCAACGGGGCGACGATGAAAGCCGGATCGCGCGTCGGCCCTTTTTCCAACCTTCGGCCGGGAACGGTCCTCGGCGAGGGTTCCAAAGTGGGCAATTTTGTCGAGATCAAAAACTCCGACATCGGCCAAAGGGTAAGCCTCTCGCACTTGACCTATGTCGGCGACGCCAGCATCGGGCGCGACACGAACATCGGCGCAGGCACGATCACCTGCAACTATGATGGCTTCGTCAAAAACCGAACGACCATAGGCGAGAACGCGTTCGTAGGTTCGAACACGACGCTGGTGGCACCGGTCAACATCGGAAACGATGCGCTGATTGCTGCCGGCAGCGTGATCACGAAGGACGTGCCCGATTGGGCTTTGGGCATCGGCAGAGGCAAACAGGAGAACAAAGAGGGCTGGGTGAGGGGATGGCGCGCGCGCAGGCAAAAGTAGAAAACGCGCTTTTCGGCATGAAGTTGTTTGCGGGAAACGCGAACCTTCCTTTGGCGCGGAACATCGCCGACTACCTTCAAGTCGAGCTAGGGAAGACCACCTGCACTCGGTTCAGTGACGGCGAGATCCGACTGATGGTCCATGAAAGCGCCCGAGGCAATGACGTTTTCATCATCCAGCCGACTTGCGCTCCGGTGAATGAAAGCCTGATGGAGCTGCTGATCATGCTGGACGCGTTCCGTCGGGCTTCGGCGCACCGGATAACGGTGGTCATGCCTTATTACGGCTACGCTCGGCAGGACAAAAAGATCAAGCCCCGAGAGCCTGTTACGGCTCGTTTGGTCGCCGATTTGATCAGCACATCCGGCGCCCACCGCATCGTAACGGTGGACCTTCATGCGGAGCAAATCCAGGGATTCTTCGACATCCCCGTTGACCACCTTTACGGTTGGCCGATCCTGGGCCGGTGGCTGATTGGGCAAGGCTATCGAGACCAGTCGGACGTAGTCGTCGTGAGCCCTGATGTGGCTGGGGTGCCTCGGGCCAGGGCCGTGGCCGAAATGCTGAACTCGCCGCTTGCGATCATCGCCAAAAGGCGCCCTGAACCGAACAAAGTCGACATTGTGGAAATCATCGGCGACGTATCGGGGAAACGGTGCATCATGGTGGATGACATGATCGACACGGCGGGATCGATCGTCAGCGGGGCCGAGGCTCTTGTCAAGCGTGGTGCCTTGGAGGTGTTGTCTGCCTGCACGCACGGGGTTTTCAGTGGCGGCGCGCTCAATCGCCTTGAGGACAGTGTGGTCAAGCAAGTGATCTGCCTCGACACCATCCCAATCCACGACAGGCACGCCTTTTCGAAACTCGTCGTGCTGCCTTCGGCTCCCTTGATCGGCGAAGCGATCCGAAGGATTTACCTCAATGAATCGGTCAGCGGTTTGTTCAATGACTACCGATAGCCAAAGCTCGACGCAGGAGGCGATGGAATGGACCGTGAGACTGTGGGAACGCGCCCCTCAAAAGCGCTGGGCGGTGATCGTCGTAGGGTTTGTGGGTGCCGCTATCGGGTACGCAATGTTCGAAAACTTTCTGGTCGCCGTCGTTGCGTTCATCTGCATAGCCGCATCGTCGTCGGAGTTCATTTTCCCCCTCCATTACAGTTTGACCCCAGAGACAGCAAGGGTTCGATGCGGCTTAAGTGTTACGGAAATCGAGTGGAAAGCGGTAAAGGGGGTTATCGAAGGCTCCGGCGGGGTAAAACTATCGCCATTGGCACGGGACAGCCGGTTGGCGTCGTTTCGTGGCGTTTATTTGCGTTATGCCGGCAACCGTGAGGCCGTTTTAGAGTATGTCAAACGTTGCGGAGGTGCGTGCGATCGACTTTTGGAGCAGGGAACTGACCGATGAAGAGGCCGATCAGCTCATCGAAAAGGCTGTCAGCGAGATTAGCAAGCGCAAGCTGATCTCGCCAGCCATTCTCTTTCTGGAGATGCATAAGCCTTTAGGCTATATCGGCAGTCAGGCGGCCATTGCGCTTTCGCCCTTCATCGTGCCCTTCGTCGGTTTTGACTTTGTTAACAACTATTCGAGGCTATTTTCAAAGAGGGAAAATATCGAGAAGCTAATCGTACGTCTCGAAAAAGCCCGGGAGGAGGCCCCAAGTTAGATGCAGTACTATGATACGGGCAAGTACCATGTGTTTTTCGTGTTGGTGCTCATTGCCTTTCTTATGTTCAACATCCTTCGAGCGAGGGGTGGAAAGTCGCTTTTCATTCGTAGAATCGCGGGCTTGACTGCCATCGACGAGGCCGTCGGACGTTCTACTGAGATGGGGCGCCCGGTGCTGATGGTTCCCGGACTGAGCGGTTTGGGCCCGGTTGGCATTCAGGCCGTTCGCATTTTCGCTTACATTACGAAGACAGCCGTCAAGTTTAGCACGCCGATTCGCATATGCCTGGCCGAAGCGGCTCTCTACAGCGTCGCCCAAGAGATCATCAAGGACGTGTACCAAGCGGAGGGCGTGCCCGAAAAGTATGATCCCACCTCGGTGCGCTTTGTTTCGGACAGGCAATTCGCATTTGCTGCCGGCGTTGCGGGCTTGATTTACCGTGAGCGGGTTGCCGCAGCCTTCTTGATGGGGGACTGGTTCGCGGAGTCGCTGATTTTGGCCGAGTCGGCCAACGCCGTCGGAGCCATCCAGGTTGCAGCCTCGACTGTCACCACGCAAACACCATTCCTGATTGCGGCTTGCGATTACGTGCTCATAGGCGACGAGTTTTACGCCGCAAGCGCCTACTTGTCCAGAGAACCCGTGCTGGTCGGCAGCCTGGTTGGCCAGGACTGGGCCAAGATCGCGATTGTCGCCTTAGTGATTGGCTTGACCGCTGTGTCCTCGGTCGACCGTCGGGTGTCTCCACAGCTCTGCCTTGTTGACGAGAACGGGAAACATGGGCAAGCTCTTAAGTTGAGAACCATCGATGGCGCCCTCGTTTCCGAGGAGAAAGAAGAATTCACCGACCCCAGGTATCCCGATCAACAGTTTGTCAAAACTGTGTACAGGCCCGTAGAAATCCGACCTTTGGAGGACAATCGGGTGAAAATCGCTTTTACCGAACAAGGAAAAGTCGTGGAAAAGGATGGCGTTTTCCGGAACCGAAACGAGTCGGAGACATGGTCCAAAACCTTGTTCAAGCCCCGTACTCCGGATCCCCTCTTCCCGCCAAGGGAAAAGGTGCAAGAAGACACATCGGACAGCACTAACGGAGGAACCAACTCATGAACGAGCAGCAAGGGTTCTTCCATTTCTCATTTCCAAACGGGTCCCCCTATTTGCTTGCTTGGATCATCATTGGCCTAATTCTTTCGTGCGGGTTCGTGGCCGGGCTTTTCTTTGTGCCGAAACACCTGCGAAGGCCGATCGTGGTCACCGGCACGTTCGTGGCCGGCTTCTATTTCGTTTTGAAATGGCTCTGGCCGACAGCTCAGAACTACAGCGAAACGGAGGTACCGCGAGGCTTTGTCGAGCGAGTGAGCTTCAACATCGAGTACCTGTTGCCTTTTGTTTCTAACTTTACGCAGGTGCTTGCCGCGTTGTTGCTCGGTTTGGGGATTTCGTCTCTGTTGAGGATCCACTTCACCCAGCTTTTCAAGAAGCATCGGGACTGGTTCTTCAGCCTGACCTTGATTCTGAGCATGATTGCGATGGTCATCTTCGGCATTTGGGACTGGTCTACGAGAATGGGACCCGGGGCTGACGACAAGATAGCCGAGGCTCCAGGCTTCGTCAATTTCGCCAAAGACTTGCTGTTCGACGGGCTGCTGATCAACCTGGACGCCGTGATGTTTTCGATCATCGCGTTCTTCATTTTTTCCGCGGCATACCGGGCGTTTCGCATCCGGTCGATGGAATCGACGATTCTTCTGACCGTCGCGCTGATTGTAATGCTAAGCCTGATGGGAGCTATTGTCGGCTTGTGGGACGATCAAGTCAACAACTTGGCCAAGAGCACGGGATCTGATCCGGGCGGGATTGTGGACAACTTAAGGTTGACAACCATCAAGGCTTGGATCCAGGACACGCTTCAAATACCAAGCATTCGGGCGATGGACCTTGGGCTTGCGGTCGGCGGACTGGCCATGTCGCTTCGCTTGTGGCTGAGCATTGAGAAGGGGGTTAGCAATTAATGCCTGAAGAACTGGAAAAAAAGAAAAGCTTTGGGGAGAAGCTCCAGTCGGTCAACAGGTCAATCCTTTACCTGATCCTTTTCGTGGTCGTATCGGTGCCACTCGTCGTAACCAAGTTCTTGAACGTGCAATTGCGGTGCAAGCCGGAACAGTACACGAAGGACACGTACGTGCTGCTTAGAAATTTGGGGCCGAACGACACGATCATTATCGACTCCGGTTTCACGAACTCGTCGCGAGGCGAGAACGGAGGACAACTGGAGGCGCTTCTACGCATGTGCATGCGCCAGAAGGTCAAGTTCGTTCTTTTTTCATCCGTGGATCCGCAGAGCCCGCAGATTGCCCGAGACTTCATCCGAAAGCTGAACAAAGAGAGAAGGGCCAAGGGACAGGACATTTGCCGCCGTTGGGACGATTACGTGGAGATGGGGTTCTTCAGCGATTCCCCAACCATGCTCCAAACCATGGGCGAAGACTTGTCGCGGGCGTGGGCCAACCGGAAGGTCAAGGACCAGCAGGGCGTTAGCCGGGACGTGTTTTCATCGCCGCCGATGAAAAACGTCAAGAAGATCGAAGACTTCAAGGCGTATGTCACTATCGCCGCTTCCGGGATCATGCCGACCATCGTGCCCCGCGTAGGAGCCAAGGTGCCGGTTATCAGCATGATCACGGGCGTCATGTTTCCTGAGCAATACAATTACTACAAATCAGGGCAGCTCAAAGGGCTGGTCAACGGATTGAGCGGTTGCGTCGAGCTGGAGACGCTGATGGAGAAGGGCATCGACGCCAAAGGCGAGGTTGGCGGCAAGCAGTTGCCCATGCAGGCGGAACCGTTCCCGGGCGAGCAGAACTTCAAACGTGGGATGGCATACTACTTGGCCTTGCACGTGGCGCTTGGGGTGCTGATCCTCGCCGTCGTCATTGGCAACATAGGCATGTTCATGACAAAGAGGAGCTCACGATAATGGCAGTCACATTGGAACACCCGACCTATGAGTTTTGGAAGCTCACTATCGGCGCGGCAGCCACAATTGGGATTTACAGCGTCCTTTATCGCGAGACGAAGTTTTATCGATTCTTCGAGCACATGTTCCTGGGCTTGGCTGCCGGATGGTCGATCACGGCCTTGTGGACCGAAAACCTGTATCAGAACTGGTGGCTGAAGCTGGTTGGAAGCCAGGCCGAGGGTACGGAAAAAGCTCAACCAGGCTATTGGGCATGGATCATGATCTTGCCGTTAGGGTTCCTTGCCTACACTATTTTCAGCAGAAAGCACAATTGGCTCAGCCGCATCCCGATCGGGATTCTGATCGGTCTCGGATCCGGGCAAGCGATCCTGAACTGGTTCAAGCTTTATGGGCCGCAAATCGACAACTCCATCAAGACGGTCGTGCCGACTGTGAACGATTCAGCTTTGGTGCCTTCGAAACTTGGCGCTGATGCGGCTCGGCTTGCCGAAATCGCAAACAACGTGTATGTGTCGCAGGCCATCAACAACGTGATCTTTCTGTTCACCTTGCTTAGCGTGTTCAGCTACTTTATCTTTTGCACTGAGTTCAAGAACAAGTTCATGAAGTCCACTACCGTCGCGGGAAGACTGATCTTGATGGTCGGTTTTGGAGCTATCTTCGGGGCCACGGTCATGACCCGCTTTGCCCTGCTGATCGATCGCATGTACTTCGTTTGGGTCGAGTGGTTCATCGAGAAGGTGCTCCAGCGATAGCGGGGGGATAAGCTGTCCGACGCGACGGTCCATGCGATAGTCCTGAGGCGCCGAGACTGCGGAGAAAGCGATCGGCGTCTCACTTTGTTGACAGAGGAGTTGGGAAAGATCGATGCGGTCGCGAAGGGCGCGCGCAAGAGCGGCTCCCGCTTGGCTGGGATATCCGAACCGTTGTCGTGCAGCGTTCTTTTGCTGAGTTCAACGAGAAGGGTTCGTTTTGTAACCCAAGCGCAGCCTCTTGGTTCGTTTACGATAATCCGAAGCGATTACGAACGCCTCTCCTTCGGTTTGGCCCTGGCCGAACTTTATGGAGCCGTGGTTCCGTACGAGGATCCATCATCCGAGCCCTTTCGATGCCTCCTGGACTCTTTGCGCTGGTTGGAGGTACATCCCAAACCCGCTGTTGCCTTTGTTTGGTCTCAAGTCTTGCTCCTAGGAATCTCAGGCTTCATGCCTCAGTGGGATTCTTGTTGCGGGTGCGAGTGCCGCGTCAAGGAAGCCTGGGCGTGCGTCTCACCGCATGCTGGCGGTTACCTGTGCGCTTCATGCGCGCCGAAGTTCAGTGACTGCTTGGAAACCCGCGCCGAGGTATTGTACGGGCTGTCCAAACTGAATCAAATCGAAGAACCGCCCCCAAACCTCAAGAAAAGCCTCGAGACCCAGGCTGTCTTGATGCAATTTTGGCGCAGCATCGTCGAAATTCCGTTGCCGGCTTGCGAAAACGCTGTGTCCTTGCTCGTTAAGTAAGTAAACTCAGGTTGAGGCCCCATGAGCGTTGTCGTCAACCAGCTATCCCATCGATTCGGCCAGACAGAGGTTCTCAGAAATATCAACTTGAGCGTGGAGAAAGGGCAAATCCTGGCTGTCATGGGTAGCAGCGGCGGCGGTAAAACGACGCTCCTGCGATGCATCTCGGGGCTGATCCAGCCGACTCGAGGGGAAGTGCGGGTAGCCGGGGTCGACGTGGCCAAGGCCCCAGACCAGGCCCGAAGGAAAATGGGAATGGTCTTTCAGTCGGCGGCCCTCTTTGACTACCTGAACGTCGAGCAGAACGTTCTTTTTGGGGTCAGACGGCTCAAAAAGGTGTCCTCCAAGGAAAAAAAGGAACTTGCCGGGCACCTTCTCGAATTGGTCGGTTTGGAGGGTTGCGAAAACCTGATGCCCTCCGAGCTGAGCGGAGGCATGAAGAAACGGGTTGGAATCGCCCGGGCCTTGGCCCTGAGTCCAGAAGTTATGCTGTACGACGAGCCGACCACGGGGCTTGACCCCGTGACGACCTACACCATCGACCAGCTGATCGTCCGACTTCAGAGAACGATCGGTGTCACCAGCATCGTGGTGAGCCACGACGTTAGCTCCGTATTTCGCGTGGCGACCAAGATTGCTTTCCTCGATGGGGGCAAGCTAGCCTTCCAAGGAACCCCAGAGGAGTTTGAACAAGCGAAACATAAGGCCATTCGGGAGCTTATCGACAAATCCGAGGCTCGGGAACTGAAGCCCGACGATTATCGCGTAAACTAATCGATAGTGCCCGTATTCTTGCGGGCAAAGTTTGCCGATCCGCAAGGAGGTCAATATGAAGAAGATTTTGCTGGCAACTACAATAGCCGTTTTGGCCGCATCGATTGCCGTTGCCAAGCCGCCGAAAGAGGGCGGACCCGCGAAGATGGATGCTCCAACGGCCAAGGCTCTGAAAACAACTGTGCAAAGCAATCGGGGCAAGTTACGAGCGGAGCTTTACAAGAAGCTGAAACTCACGGACGTGCAACGAAAGAAAATCGACGCGATCGATGCCAAATACAAAAAAGAATCTGATGCCCTGCGCGCCAAAGGGGGCCCAACCGGATTTCAAGCGATGAGGGAATTGATGGAAAAGCGCAACAAGGAAATCATGGGCGTTCTGGACAAAAACCAGAAGAAAACCTATGAAGCTGAAATGAAGAAGTGGCAGGACATGCGGTGGCGCGGACCGGGCGGCATAGGAGGTCCGGGCCCGATGGGGCGTCCGACGGACCGTCAAAACTTTCGCAAAGCCGTAGGGCCTGAGAAGCCAGCGAAGTAACTCACTCGCCGGTTAGGGCGGCAAAACGGGGCCATACGCGTTTCAAGCATGGGCCCCGTTTGCTTTTCAAGTGCGGAAGCGCGCCGTGATATCGGCCTTCTGCTGGGGGAAGTCGTCGTAGAGACGCTTCTTGAAGTCGTCGCCAAGTTGCTTGATTGTCATTTGGTACGACGTTCCTTTTTCATTCCTTTCAACCAGAGGTAAAGCAGGTTGCCATCGCAACGGGCTCTTGCGACACGGCACGTTGGCGAGACTTGGATGCGGTCCAGCTGCTGTTCGATTTCTGGATCGATGCGCTTTTGAAAGCACAAAATCACTTGGTTTTCCTTCGCCTCGCAAGAAATGAGTTTAGGCGGTTCGGTGTATTGCCAAAGCGAGATGTCGTACATGTAGTAGGTGCTGCCGACACCCAGCTTTTTGCAGGTCGATTCAAAGAGTTCGATCCAACTTCGGCTTCGTCTCATCGGTTTCAAGGAACCTGTGTCGGCTTGAACGATCACCGGCAAGCTGGGAAAAGCCTGGCGGAAAGGCGAGATGAAAGGCAGGTAAAGGTTGACGTAATCGCCGCTTAACAAAGGGTTGCTCCAGTCGGGCCAATTCGTTTGAAAGCATACGAGGTCCGGCCGAACGGTCTTGGCCATGGCCTCGGCGTCAATGCCTTGCCACTCGCGCATAAGTTTTTTGGGGATAGTTCCAGCGATTGGCGACGAATTGGCCAGCATCCAGACACTGAACGGCTTGGCCGGCATTTTGGCCTTGACGGCCTCGCGGATGTGCTTGAGAAATGAATTGACTTTGCTAACCCGGAAATCGCACCAGGCTTCGTACCGTTTCGTGTCGGTTTTATACCACTTCGGGTCAGCTGGATTGCGGAAGTCCGGAGGCTCCGGATAGCCGTGCTGCTCTTGAAACCTGAAGATAGCGGCAGGGCTGAAGTCGCCGTAAAGACCTGCCTCTGGTCCGCCCCACCCCATTTGAAACGGTTCTGCGATTTCGACGCCATCGAAGGCGTGTTTGGACAAGACACCGGCGATCTGTTTCGCCTTCCAGTCTCTGTAGCCTTGGTGGGAGAGTGAAAGAAAGGTATAGCCTGTATGGGTATCGTTGCCTATGAATTGGGCTTTCCACTCCTTCCAATCGTCGGGCATGCTCTTGGGCTTAGATCCAAAGAAGCCGTTGCCGAATGTCAAGTACCAAACGAGCATGCCGCGCTTGTGAAAGGCACGGATGATGTCGTCGCGGATGGCGGCGTCGTTGGTCACCACGTAGCGAACGACCTTGTACCCGTTGACCTCGATCTCTCGGGCAATCGAGTCCGCCGAACGTTGTTGATAGTAGGCAAAGCTGGGATCGATCTGAACGGATCGGCCTTGGAGCAGGTTTGACTCGTTAAGTGATCACGCGCTTACAGCAATCAAAAATGTTGCAATCTTGGGTTCTTGATTCGCTTTTCGACCGTCTAACGGCTATGCGGATGCCCAGTCGTCCGCCTTGATGGCAAGGTTACCATTCCCAACATAAAACAGGGTATATTAGTTATCTCCTGTGGCGGCGTAGCTCAGTTGGTTAGAGCAAGCGGTTCATACCCGCTAGGTCGTCCGTTCAAGTCGGACCGCCGCTACCAACCCGCGGCTCTTCGCCATTTTTGGGGGACCGGCCTTTCTCAAGCTTCTCCTCCGCACAATACCCGAACTCTCCTCCGATAGTTTTCAAAGTTCCGAAATCCGT